>SXGQ01394368.1_pt1 | contig 12807 bp, 20 predicted proteins | sample 3178371 | NCBI WGS metagenome assembly SXGQ01 (sample SAMN11356859, study PRJNA531348) | freshwater metagenome | isolation source: freshwater sample F1-20 | place: China: Fuxian Lake, Yuxi | collected 2017-12-25
ATTTTATTATATTTGTCGTATGGAAAGAGAGAAATTAAACATATTTGAAAAAATATCACTTTGGTGGAGGTTTGATGGGAAATACATGCACAAGGATTTTGTTCGTGGAGTAAAAAATCTATGGAAATGGTTTCCTACCATTTGGAAAGATCGTGATTATGATGGTCATTACATCTTTGAAATGATCCGTGTTAAATTAGAACACCAAGCAAAACACATTGGTGATAGAGACATTCACACAAGAGCAAAAACAGATGCTGAAAAAATGAGATTGGTTTCAAAACTTATCAAATTGCAACAAGATGATTTCTATGATATGGAGTACATGGATTATCATAATACCAAATACAACTTCATACCAACAGATGAAACTGAAAAGTGGTTCACAATGGAAGACACTTTGATTTCTGAAAACTTTGATGATTACTTTAAAAAGTACCCTCGTCAGTACAAAAAAGTATTGTCAGGAAAAATCAACAGATTTGGTAAAGAAGTTGATGAAACTGACAAACAAATAATTGCAATGGAAATTGCTCACGAAAACCAAGATCGTTGCAGAAAACTTATTTTTAAAATAATGGAATCTGAAATTGAAAGATGGTGGGACTAACCCTATTGACAAATAAATAACATTAAATATATTTATATAAAAAAATATATTATGGACGAATTTGGATTTAATAACATGAGTGACGAAGAATTTAGAAGAATGTTCACCAAAATTCTTAATGATAGACAAAAAGAAATGGAAAGATTCCTTAAAAGTTTTTATGGAGATAATTTTTTTAACCCAAGAGGAGGTTTTTCTGGTCAATCTAGGGGTGATAGATTTTTTGGTGATTTAAATTTTTTTGATGACTATAATAGGGGTAAAAATAATCAGGAAGAATTTTTTAATATTTTTAACGGTTTATTTGGTCCCTCTATTGATGATATGAATATTGAAAGGGGTGATGATGAAAACGGTAGATGGGAAAATAAAAATTGGAGTTCCCCAGATGGATCAACAAATTACCATTCTTTTAAATATTTTAATAACTCTGATTATGAAAAACAAAACGATATTGACACTATCAAAATTTTAGAAATAAAATTAAATAAAGCTATTCAAGAAGAAAAATATGAAGATGCCGCAAAAATCAGAGATTTAATTACTTCATTAAAAAAAGATAATAAAGAAGATTAATAAAATTTAATAAATTATTTAAAACCCCTACATATGTTGGGGTTTTTTTATTTGGTAAAAATATTTATTTAAATAAAAAGTGGTTTAATTTTTAATTCGTATTGGAACCTATAAAAAATATTAAAAAATTTGATGGATTTTCATTAAACCCTATAGTTAGTCTTGTTGAAACAACTCCAGTCTATCGTTATATACTAGATTTAGGTCCAAAGGGTAGGTTTATTGTAAATTCAGAAATACCCTCAATTAGAAGAGATAACAATCTATTTGAATTAAATCTCAATAGAATGATTATTATTAACCCTATAAGAGTAATTTTTAGAGAACCTATAGGTGATTCGGATATAAGGAATATTATTGAATGGCCTGATTTATTAGGTAATATTAAAGTTAATTCAACATTACAAAGGGTAGATACTTTTGGTTTAATGACAGAACAATGGTTATTATTTGGGTGTAGACCTTCTAATCTAATAGTGGAAAATTTTGAACCATTAGAATTAACTTTACATATGGATAATTTTACTATTCAAATATAATTTATTATTTTTTAAATATGATTTCAGGACAAACACTTTTTTATGTAGGTATTTCTATGATACCCTCACTTTTTTATATGTTGTTAATTCATTTAACAGCACCTTATGGTTCTATAAATATTCGTAGAGGTTTTGAATATCTTATTGGTGGATTTTCATCTATTATTTTTTTATCATTAATTTTTACTTTCACTAATTGGCACACAGAAGGTTTAAGTTCTTTCTACGATAATTTTATGGTAGTAGCACCTAGAGAAGAATTAGTTAAGTTTATTTCTTTTATGTTAGTAACCTTTTTTACTAGTAAAGTAAGAAATAAAAAAGAACATCCAATAGGGGTAATGTTTTACTTTGGTATGGTAGGATTGGGTTTTGCTATGATTGAAAATGTACAATATGCTCACATTTATGGTGGTGGGGTAATAATAGTTAGATTTCTAACTTCCACTATAGCTCATATGTTGTTCGGTTTATTATTTGGTTATTGGATAGCATTAAATGAAATAGATTGTTCTAAATTTAAAGATAGGTCGGTATTTGGTATGTTAACACATAAGTACAAATTATTTAGATTTTATGTTTACACAATAATAGGTTATATATCTTCAGTTATTTATCATGGTTTATGGAATTATAATATTGATGCTTCTGGTGATTCTTACATTACTATAATGATAATGATGTTATTCTTTGGAATTGTTGGTGTTAAATTTGCTATAAAAGATTTGAACGACAGTTATAGGAGAAGTTTAAGATAAATATTTTAATCTTTTTTTTAATAATTTGATATTTATTAAAACTTTTGTATATTTGTACTATATTTAATTAATACAAACAAAAAACGTAATAAATTCAATGAAAACAACAGTGACATATAAACAAGAGACCATTAAAACGGTTGACGGGAAAGTGGATTCACTTTTCTACGGACATGGGTTGTCATACAAGAGTTGTTGATTTGAATTTACTCTATATAGAAAAACCCTGGGTCCAAAAGATTCAGGGTTTTTTATTTTATATGGAATAATTAAAAAATATGGCCTTTAAGCATTTAGGGATGATGTCGGTTCTTGTAAAGCCGGGAAGAACGTTCAATTCGTTCATAGGCCTCAATAATAAAAAATAAAAAAGAAATTAATGAAAGAAGTGTTAACAGGTAAATTAGAGTCACATAGAGAAATTTTTAGAGGAAAAAGAAAACAAAGTAATCTGATTAGAAGAATAAAAAAACTTATTCTTAAAAGAAAAAACGCTTAATAGAACGAAGTACAAGTTCAGTGTGGGGTGCGGGTCCCACAATTTTTTAAAATTTTAACATAAAAGCTTTATTTTTAAAAAAAAAATTGTTAATTTTATATTGCTTGGGTGGCGAAAAGTATATGCGACCTGTTGACGGACAGGTTGATTTATTTAAATAAGACTTATTATGTGAGCTCAATAATAATAAGTACGAATATGGATCGTGAGGGGTTAAATACCCCTCCCCAAGTGATAAAAAAAAACCTTAACATTTATTTGTTAGGGTTTTTTTTTTATTAAAAAAAAATATTAAATTTGTTTTATGGGTTTTAAAAAAATATTAACAACAGGGAAAGTATTTATTACTTCTGATACACATTACGGGCATAAAAATATTGTTCGTGGGGTAACTAATTGGAGGACACAAGATGGTGAAGTACCTGTAGACGTTACAAGGGATTTTCAATCAATTGATCAAATGAATGAAAGATTGGTTGAAGGAATTAACCATAAAGTGGGTCAAAATGATACCCTAATTATGTTGGGTGATGTTTCTTTTGGTGGTTTTGATAATATTGGGATATTTTTAGATAGGTTGGTTTGTAAAAATATTCACTTAATTCTTGGAAATCACGATCATCACATTGAAAATAACAGGGGTAACATCCAATCTAAATTTCTTAGTGTTCAACATTATATAGAAGTTAAAATAGATGGTGTTGATTTTGTTATGTGCCATTACCCACTCCAAAGTTGGCATGGTCTTAACAAAGAGGTTATTCATCTTCATGGTCATGTACATTTACCAGAACACAGAAAATTTGGAAATGGTAAAAAAATGGATGTTGGGGTTGATGGAAACGGGTTTGATCCATATAGTATTGATGAAATAGTTAAAATAATGAGTAAAAGATTAATTGGTTCAGATATGTATGGTGATCATCATTTAGATGATTTAGTTGGTATTGTTGGATAATTTTATTATATTTGTAATTATGAAAAAATGGGGAATAAACTAACATTGATATCAGATACCCATAATAAAATTTAGATTTTTATTCTTTAGTCATATTTATTAATATGAAACATGAAAAGGCTAAAGAAAAATTTTTAAATGATTTTAAAATTAAGTACCCAAACTACAAAATATTAAAATTAACTAAATTATCTTCAGAAATAATAGTTGAAGATGATAAAGGTTGGATACATAGAAAAAGTAATTCAACAAATACATTAAAATATAACTTTAATATTCAATCAATCGTTGAAAAAGAAAAATATGTTCAACATTTATTGAATTTAAAATTTGGTAATTTAAAATTAATTTCTTTTAATGGTGTAAAAAATTCTATTTTAGTTGAGGATGAATTTGGTTTTAGATTTATTCCACAATGTTATGATTTATTAAAAGGATCAAAAGTCACGATTGAAACATGTACTGAAAAAGAAAAATTGTTTATATTTAAAGCCAAAATTAAACATAATAATTTTTATAGTTATCACGATTTTATTTATAAAAATGGGAAAACTAAAGTTAATATAAACTGCCCAATTCACGGTGATTTTGAACAGATTTGTGAATCTCATTTATATGGACATGGTTGTCCGAAATGTAATAAAGTGGGTTTTAGTAAAGAAAGTTGGATTAAAAAAGTAAAAAATAAACCTGCCTATTTTTATGTTTTAAAAGTATATAACGAAAATGAAGAATTTATTAAAATAGGAATAACTTCTAAAACCGTTAAGAATAGGTACGCCAATTTAAAAGATTATAAATACGAAATTATCAAAATAATTGAAGGTGACGCGTCAAAAGTTTATGACCTTGAAAAAAGTTTATTAAAAAAATTAAAATTGTGTAAATATTTACCAAATTTACCTTTTGAAGGTTGGACTGAATGTTTTAATATAGTATATTTAGATAAAATAATTAATTATGAAATACAAATTGACTTTAATTTCTGACACACATAATAAGCACAAGCAGTTGGATGGGTTTCTTCCTGGTGGTGACATTTTGATTCATGCTGGAGATTCTACAGGGAGAGGTTACAAAAAAGAACTTGAAAGTTTCTTCAAGTGGTATGACGATATTGATTCATATGAACATAAACTTTTTATTGCCGGTAATCATGATTTTGGTTTCCAAGATTTTCCTGAAGAATATAAAGGTATCTTAACTGGTTATAAAAGCATTGAATACCTCAAAGATGAACTTTTAATGCTTGGGGAGGGGGATTATATTGATATGATTAAAATTTGGGGTTCTCCTTGGCAACCTGAATTCCATAATTGGGCTTTTAATCTTCCTCACGGAGAAGCTTTAAAAGAAAAATGGGATATGATTCCTAACAATACAGATATCCTAATTGTTCATGGTCCACCATACGGTAAATTGGATTATGTTCCTTTTGATTCTGTTAATGTTGGTTGTAAGGAATTAATGAAAAAAATTGAGGAGATTAAACCAAAAATTTGTGTATTTGGCCATATCCATGAAGGTTATGGTTATGTTTTTGATGGTAACACCCATTATATTAATGCTTCTGTATTAGATGGGAACTATGTTTACAAAAACAAACCTGTAAGTTTTGAATGGGACCCTGTAACAAATGAAATAAATTTTATATAATATGCGTATATATTTAGATGACATTCGTACACCAGTAGATAAAGATTGGTTGGTTGTTAGAAATTTTCACGAATTTGTTGATTTAATTAACAAAGTAGGGTTGAATAACGTAGAGTTGATTTCTTTGGATCACGACTTGGGTGATACCGCTATGAATGAATATTACAATAATGTTTCACCTAACTACATTTTGGATTATGGTAATATTGAGGAAAAGACTGGTTATGATGCCGCTAAATTCTTGGTTAATCATTTCTATTCTATAAATGAACATAGAATCAACATGAGTAGGTCTGAGAAAAAAAGGGATAAAAATTTTTATTTCCCTAAAGTTTTAGTTCATTCAGCCAACCCGATTGGATCGGGTAACATTACCGGTATTATTAACAATTTTTATATGAACGAAGGTCAACCACAAACTTGTGTAAGAGTCAATATTGAACATACAGTTTAAAAAATATTTTTTTTATAAATAATTTTTATTATATTTGTTGTATGAAAAATATAATCAAATACGTATTGTTCTTAGTCATAGGTTTGACTATCTCCTCTTGTAAAAAAGAAGAAATTAAATTCCACAAAATTAAATTTGAGGTAACAGTTTTTGAAGGTTCAAAAAATGGCCCAAATTTTCCTGTGATGAATAGTATGGTTTGTAAACCATATTATAAAGATGAGGAAGAACCAGTATTCCCAACAGTTTTGGGTCAAACACCTTATACATGGGATTATGAATATTGGCAGTTGGTTGATGGTGAACCTGTAGTATTTTCTTTTTCACCAACAGTAGACTATATGTTTGAGATGGTGATTTACATTGATGGTGTTATGATTTCTAGAAAAGTTATTGATACTTCTAATTCAGGTGAATATTATGCTTACCAAGGAATTGAACAAAATGGTTTAGATGAAAGTGGTGAACCTAATTATCCTGTGATAAAATTTACATACCACGAATGAAAAAGGGTTAGATAAGTCTAACCCTTTTTTTTATTCCATTTAATTATTTTCCCTTTCTTTGAATTTTTTTCAAAATCTTTTTCATCAGTAAAGGACCAATACTTATCACCTTTTTTCTTTTTATAATAAATATCAGAACCACCAATATCACGTACTTGGTATTCCCATTCAGTTTTTTTAACCTCTTCTAAAATTATTTGTCTAATATTTCTCATTTAAAAATACTCTAATAGTTTTTCTAATTAACCCTTTATCTATATTAGGGAATTCATCCTCAACGAACCAATAAATTTTATTTAATATTTCTTTTTTACTTTGAAAGTTTAGATTAAATCTCTCATCTAAACCAGTTAAAGTTTTATATTTTATCATTTCTCCACTAAAAGTACCCATGTATTCGTGTTCTTCTAATTTAAAGTTTTGATTTAAGAAATTATATATTTCTAAATTATAATTAGATGGTACGGATAACATCCAATCTAACTCAGATTCTTTTAATATTTTTTTTATTAAATTTCTCATTTAACCCAAACCTCTTTAGCGTTCATTAGTATGGCTTCTTTAACTTTATGTATAGGTTCACGAGTATCAGCATATACAAAAGTTTTATCACCAGCTCTTGGATTATAGGTAACTGGTCTCCAACCATCTGTGTCATAATCTTTACCACTACTAACAACATATCCCACGGCTCCTGCATGTACATTTTTAGCTTTACCTTCACCACCTAGTTCAGTTGGTAGTACTTGTAAATTACCCCTTTCACCGACAATAAAATCTACATCTCTTAAATGTATTGAAGTGTCGTAACCAATAACTTTTCCACCAGTAGCACCACCAGCAATTTTAACTGAAAAGTATGGTGGGGCATTTAAATTTCTATGAACATAAACTTTCCTATCATAGTTTAGATGACCCCTCATTTCAAGGTCTCTACCTGATCCACCCCATTCAGAATCTTCTTTTAATATTTTTCTGATTAAATCCTTCAACTTATTTTTTTATATAAATATTAACCAATAATAAAAAAAGGGGACAATTAGTCCCCCTTTTATTATTATTTATTTAAATTAAATTTTTACAGCTTTTTCTTTTATAAGTCCTAAAGCAGATGGTTCAATACTGGAAGTTGATTTACCAATGTAATCATCTAATAAACCTGATTGAGTTTTAATACCATACATGTCAGTATTCCCTTGAACTTGTTTTCTTAATTTCATCATATTGATTGTTCTATATGATTCTGGATCCAATGGGTCAACCTTAACTAATTTCTCAACAAAATCTTCAGGGTTAGATAAGAATACATAAAAAGAAGTTTGACCATGTTTAGACCTTTCTTCAGCTGACATAGACCATTTTCTAAATAATACCTTACTATCTGTGTTATTGATTTGTTTAGCATCAACCTTTTTAGATAACTCATATTTTTGATCATCAGTTAATTCTTGATTCAATTCATTCATAACATCAACATTATTAAGAATTGAAGGGTTGTACTGAACTAAAGTCATTTTTTGTGACTCTGTTAAATGGTCTTTCATTTGTTTATAGTCATTAGCGTTAACTGAACCTTTAACGTAATTAGTAATGAAATCCATTTTTTGTTTATCGTTAAGGTCCGAGGCTAAAACACCAAAAGCTCTAGAATTAAGATTACCCTTCTCAATGATTTTACTAACAGTAGAATTTTTTTGTTCAGGTGTTAAATAATCTTTGAATTTAGCGTAATTTTCATAATTAGGGTCAGCAATAAAAGAAGTAATTTTAGTATCTAATTTTTTCTTAGTATGTGATGGGTTAAATGCTCTAACTGCTGACATCATATCAGGAGTTACCCAATCAGGCGGATTACTATGGGAATCATCTCTAGCATCCCACCAAGTTAAATCCTCTTTACCACCATCAAATCTCCATTGTAAAGCGTATTTGTAATGTGTATTATCTCTACCAACTAAATTATTATTAATGAAGAAGTAGAAATTAGAATGTTCACTATATTGATCAAAATAAGAATTTAAACCTCTATTGTCACCAGTACCAGCAATACACCATTTAGAACCAGCACCATACTTACAAGAAGCTTCAACAGTGAATGGTGCATAGATAACAACACCACCTTTTTTATATATTTGTGCAGCTTCCTTAGAAATTCTTTTTTCTTTTTCTTTAAGTAAAGCATCTTCAACAACTGATTTTAAATCGTTTAAAGATTTATAATTATTAATATCTTTATTACTAACTCTAGTTAAATTCCTATGAAAATCAACGACAGTTTTAGCTATATCATCAGCCATTGGTATACGGTCATCTTGGTTTTTACCCAAAGCTGTTTTAACCATCCATTCAAGATATTTGTTATTACCGGATGGGTCAACATCCACAAACATATCAACAAGTTCTGTGTGGTCTTCACCATATTTTTTAATTACATCTTCTCTTCTACCTTCTAATAGTATTGTAGATTCTAAAATTTGAGATAATTTAAATTCCATTTTTTATTTCTTTTTTTTATAAATATCACCATTTCTTTTAAATTTCCTTAAAACTTGGTGTGATTCTTTAGTTAATTTATAACTTTTATCTCTATTTTCTTTTTTTGGGATAAATCTAAGGTTTTCTAGTGAACCAACTTTATGTGGTGGGATGCCTTCTAAATATGAAGTCGCTATAGATAATATATGATCTAATTCATAACACCCAGAACCATCCCAACAACGCTTATTATAGTTTGGTAGTTTGTGTAATGGTTGTAATTCAGTACAAAGCCAAGTTCTTAAATAAAAAATACGTTTATCATTGTCTTTTATTTCATTCAGATTTCTTTTTTTAAGTTTGGGCATAATCTTATATATTTCCTCTTCGGTTAGTTCATACAGTTTAAACCCTTTTTTGTTTTTCCTTAATCCCATTTACTTATTTACATATATAATTATAATTATTAAAAAATGTATATTATGGATAATGCACAGAAAGCAAAATTTTATGATCAATTACTTAAAGAGTATGACGAAAAAGCTAGACAAGTATCTCTTATTAAAAGTAAATTTGATTTAACTAGAGAGGATGAAAAACAAGTAGAATCTTTAAAAAAAGAAATGGATTTATTACAAACAAAAGCAATTAATTTAGGTGGTCTTTAATTTGATTATTTAATATTTATTTCTATATTTGTAGAAGTTCTTTGAATTATTGGGGGTGTTTTTGGATTTGACTGGTTAACGATTGGTAATGGGTAAGCATGTCGTGAAATAATACTATCACGTTAATACACGTATTGAAACTTTAAATGGCGACGTATTCGCAAACGCAACTGTAGGTCACTTCGTGACTGAAGGTGCAACAGTAGCTGCCTAATCAGATTAGGTGTTACTACGGGGTCGGCAGACATATAACCTAGCAACAGAAGTCGTAGTTTGTGGTGGATTATCATTGAACCCAAAATCGAATGGTAACCATTGGTTGTTGATTTACGATGGTAAAGAACAAATCAACTATTTTGTTCATTTAGATTAAAATGAAATAAACATGTAGAAGACGTTAGTAATGTAACGCAGGACGAGGGTTTGATTTCGGACCCATCTATTGGTGACAATAGATTAAAAATTGGATGAATTCAGGGAAACCTTAACACGTAATGGTGATGGCAATCCTGAGCCAAGCTTACAGAGTAAGAAGGTGCAGAGACTACTGGAGTGTGGCGACACACTTAATGACCAGCAAGAGCGTCCAACATCTCAATGAGATGATGATATAGTCCAAACAGTAATGAAAATTATTGAGTAATTAGCGAGACCCTCCACCTCCACTTTATGTTTCCTTGTTTAGAAAAACAAGGTGGTGGACCCCGAAAGATATTACATCCATTCGGCCCTATTAAGACTCACAGAAATGTGGGTCTTTTTTTTTAATAACATATTTATTAATATGAATATCAAAAAAATAATAAAAGAAGAAATAAATGATTTTGATTTTATAACAAATGAACCCATAAATCCTTGGTTGATTTATGATGGGATTGTTTTTGATATCACCCCTAGTGAAGAAGATGTTAATCATTATATAGAATTAGCTTTAAACACAAGAAAAGATATTTCAAACGATGATGTATGGGAAATAGGTAGAAAGTTTGATGTTAACTCCATTATAAGATACCAGCAAAGATATGGTACCTCTGTTTTGGTTATACATATTGGTAATAAACAATTAAGTTATTCTGATAGTAAAGATGGGTATGGTATTGGTACACGTTGGGTTAATTATTCACAATTGATTGGTTCCTGATATTTATTAAATGATGAAGAGTCTAATTAAAAAAATATTAAAGGAATCCGAAATGGATTGGATTAAAGATGTTTCAGCTGATATCCCTTCTTGGCATGACAGGACAAAGATACCTTTAACTGATTTTTTAATGGATTACATGTCAGAAGATATGGATTTATTAGATTTTTTAAATTCGGAAGATTTTTATATCCCGACAAGAGATTATTTAAGAAGATATACACCCGAAGAATGGGATGAATACGGTTTTGACCGATGGAGAGACGGTGATTGGAAAGAACATGGTGAATGGGACAGTGTACCTAATCTTAGTTATTATGATTTAATAGAACCTATACAAAGTGATAATTCTAAATGGGAATTTGTTAGTCAGGAAAATGTTGACTATGATTTGGATCTACAAACTTTTACTAGAAGGATGATTTGGAAAAGAAAGAGTGATGGAAGATATTTTGGTATATCACTTCATGGAAATTCTTATGATGGTTTTGAAGACAGTGAAGATACCTTACGTGAGGTATTCCAAAAACAAATTATAGTTTTTGTATGATAGTATGAAAAATTTAAAGAAATTAATAAGGGAAGAGATTGATGATTCAATGGATTGGATCAGACAACATGACTTTCATTTGGATTTAATATCACAAAACAATAGAAAAATAAATTCATTATCAGAAGTTAAAAAAATACTGTTTAACCCAGAAGTAACAACACATGACCAAGAATTTAAAAACGTTGCATATTATTTAGAAGATATGGAATATATGCCAATGAATCTTATATTTGGGTCCTATACTTCTTATATAGAAATAACAAAAAACCCATCACAAAAATTTGGTTCTACGGGTAGATATTTTGTTGGACCTAGTTTAACAAATGAAGAACTTTTAAAAATGAATGAAGAAGAAGGTTCTTTTTGGTATGAGGAATTTATGGATTATAAAAAATCAAAGTAAAAACTTATTTTTAAAAGACATATCCATTATATAACTTTTTAAATTGTTCACCATTTCTTTGTAATCAACTTCAGAGAAATCATTAGGGTATCTTTCATGTAACATTTCTTGTTCGCTAATATCCTTACAACTATTGTAGATATCACGAATCATTTCCAAATAAACCATTTCTTTATCGTATTGTTTTTCAATATTGACATTCATGACTTGACCCTCAAGTTCTTGAGTGTAATCAATTAGTTCTTCAACTGGACCCAAATCCATTAAATGTTCATTACCTCTAAATATTTGATGTATACTTTTCATCTTAAAATATTTTTATTCGTTTTATGTTACAAATATACAAAGAATTATATTATATTTGTGATAACAATAAAAACAAATTTTATGGACTTCGTAAAAATCCCCACTAAATCAAAACCAACGTTTCAATTTGTACCTGAAGCACAATTACGTGGACAACAACTACGTGATTTTGTGTTTGCTGGAAATGCTCTTTTCACAATTTTAAATAAGGATAACGGTGTTTATCTTACTTATAAAATTAAAAAACATAAAGATGAAAACGTTTGGTTTGTTAAAGCTCTTCATGGTCACAATTATGTTTTTATTGGGACTTGTTTCTCAGACAAGAAATTTAAATATAGTGCTAGTTCACCTTTGGATATGGGTGATAAAAAAGTGGCAGCCATCGAATGGTTTCTACAGTATTTCTTTAATAACCAAAACAAGTACCCTATGGTTGAAGCGTATCATCACGGAAAATGTGGTCATTGTTGTAAAACCTTAACAACACCCGAATCAATTAAAACAGGGATAGGTCCTGTATGTAGTGGTAAAAAATATAAGAAAGTGACTAGATAGGTCACTTTTTTTTTTTACAAGTGATTATACTAAGGTTATTAAGTACATATACTTAATAGGACTACAGACTAATTCTGAAAGTGATAAAACCAAACAACCAGTAAAAGGACTTTTGAGTATTATATAACTATCTATGTGTATACAATA
>SXGQ01402411.1_pt1 | contig 12806 bp, 16 predicted proteins | sample 3178371 | NCBI WGS metagenome assembly SXGQ01 (sample SAMN11356859, study PRJNA531348) | freshwater metagenome | isolation source: freshwater sample F1-20 | place: China: Fuxian Lake, Yuxi | collected 2017-12-25
CGATGCGGATGCGCCGGAACGCCAGCAATATAGTCACCCGGGTTATCCGAAGAAAACTCGTCCAGCATCAAAAACGGGTCCAGCCGCACTTCCTTGCCGCTACCTAGGCTACGACGTAGCCGAACGCCGGCACCGTCAGAGGTGTTAATCGCTGGAATAATGCGCGCTAAGGTGCGCAAAGTGACTTGTTCGTTGGACATAAATAAACCTCGGTTTCCGGAACCCGTTATTGTACCGAGATGCGGCGGGCTCAGCCGCCGCCAACATCAGGCATCATGTCAGCCATGAAAAACCCCATGAAATATCCCGTGATCGATGGTGTGGTGGCGCCCGAGGGGCATCTGGAGGTGCTGTCGCGACAAGAAATCGCCAAGCTACTCGACAACAGCCAAACCGGTCTGCATCAACTGTTTCGTAATTGTGCGCTGGCGGTGCTGGCCTCAGCCGATTACATGGATGACGGTAAGGCGCTGATGGAGGCGTATCCTAATTTTGATATTCGTATCGTGCACCGTGAGCGTGGTATCAAACTTGAGCTGAGCAACGCACCTGCAAGCGCTTTTGTGGATGGGCGCATGATTCTCGGTATGCGCGAGCATTTGTTTGCTGCGTTACGCGATATTCTTTTCACTAGCACTGAGCTCGCGCTACAAGATCAACGCGGCGAGCATGACGCGGTTGCGCTCACCGATTTGGTGTTTCATATTTTGCGTAATGCGAATGTGCTGCAAACCGATCTCGCACCGAATCTGGTGGTGTGCTGGGGCGGGCATTCGATCTCGCGCACGGAATACGAGTACACCAAGCGCGTGGGTTATCAGAGGGGCTTGCGCGAGCTGGATATCTGTACCGGCTGCGGCCCGGGGGCGATGAAAGGCCCGATGAAAGGCGCCACCATTGGCCACGCCAAACAACGCATCGGTAATGGCCGCTACCTTGGCTTTACCGAGCCGGGCATCATCGCGGCTGAATCTCCGAACCCGATTGTCAATAACCTGGTGATCCTGCCCGATATAGAAAAACGCTTAGAGGCCTTTGTTCGTGCAGGGCATGTGATCGTGGTGTTTCCCGGTGGCGTGGGTACGGCAGAAGAAATTCTTTATTTGCTGGGTATTCTGCTGCACCCGGAAAATCATGCCCTGCCCTTCCCATTCATTTTTACCGGGCCTGCGGAATCTGCGGCCTACTTCCATCAGATTGATGAGTTCATTGGCGCTACGCTCGGCCCGAAGGCGCAGGCGCTTTATACAGTAATCATTGATGACCCTAAGCAGGTGGCGCGATTATGCCGGGCGGGTACGCGCGAAGTGCGTGAGTACCGCAAGCAGCACAGCGATGCCTATTACTTCAACTGGCGCCTGAAAATCGATAGCGAGTTTCAGCGGCCATTCATACCAACCCATACCAGCATGCGTGGGCTGAATTTACACCGGCATCAGCAGCCGCATCAGCTCGCAGCACAGCTACGGCGGGCGTTTTCAGGGGTGGTAGCGGGTAACGTCAAACTGCAAGGCATACAAGAGATTGAACGCCACGGCTTGTTTGAGCTGCACGGCGACGCAGAGATCATGGCGCAGATGGACCGCTTACTCAGCGCGTTTGTGGAGCAGTCGCGGATGAAGCTGCCGGGCACGCAATACAAACCATGCTACCGGATTTCACATTAGAAACCAGTCAATAGCGGCAAGCGTGAATTACGCTGGCCAATCATCTGATCAATTTAGCAAAGCAAGCTGGTTCTCTTCCAGATAACACCACTCGCCTTCTGCCAAGCCTAGCGCTTCCAAGCGTAAATCACCAATAGAAATCCGCTGGAGCGCGGCGCAATGATTCCCCGCTGCTGCCAGCATACGTTTGACTTGGTGATATTTACCCTGCGCCAGTACCATCTCAAGCTGTCGCCCGGTTACCTGTACGCACTCAACCGCCGCGAGCGGCGCAGGCTCGTCATGTAATTGAACGCCATCAAGTAGCGCTTCGATAAGTTCCGCCGTGATCGGCTCCGCGGTAGTGGCCATATAACGCTTCGGTACATGGTGCTTGGGGGACGACATACGATGATTAAACGCACCATCGTCCGTCAGCAAGAGAAAGCCGGTGGTGTCATGATCCAGCCGACCAATCGCCTGCACCTCGCGCTGCCGAAACACGTCGGGTAGCAGTGTCATCACGCTCGGGTGATGGCTGGGTCGGCGTGAACACTCAATGCCACCGGGCTTGTTCAGTGCGATATAAACATGCTCACGATACAGCCAGACCTCGTCGAACAAGGTGAACTGCAGGTGCGCAGTATCAAACACAGCGCGCTCATCATCCACCACAACACCATCAATACTGACCTCACCCTGCCGTATGAGCTGCCGGCAGGTGTTACGCGTACCAAAACCCTGCGATTGCAGGATGCGATCAAGGCTGAGCTTTGTCATCCAAAAAACGCGCCAAGTCTCTAAAGCCCTGCGCCCTTGCAAAATCAGCCGCAACCATGTCAGCTTCATTTTTTAAAGTGGGATCAGCGCCTTCCTCGAGCAAGAGGTTGACCACTGCAGTGTGGCCACTACGCGCCGCCATCATCAGCGGTGTGGTTTTATTTGGTGATTCCGCATCAATGAACGCCGACTCATCCAGCAGACGTTGAATAATCGGTATGCTGCCGGAAGATGCTGCGTAATGCAGTGCTGTCCAGCCGGGACGATTGATCTCAACGCCTTTGGCAATCAAGGCTAAGGCACGCGGGATATCGGGTAAGTAAGCTGCGATCATCAGCGCAGTATCGCCATTCAATGAGCGCGCATTCAGATTCACATCAGGTGCTTGCAGCAGCGCGGAAAACACCTTAGATGATTTTAGTCGCACCGACAGAATCAGTGCGGTATCAAAGCGCTCCGGCTCGACAGCATTGGGGTCAAAGCCACGCGCGAGTAATGCTTGAACCCGTCTGACGTCATCAACACGTACCGCCTCGAACCACTCGCGATACGAATCCGGCTTCGCTTGTCGTAATCGCTGAAAAAAAGAATCCGCATCTGCCAACACCACCGCCGCCAGTAAATGCCGTCGGCCAGGGTTTTGCGGTTCCTGCATCATGGTCAGTGAACCCGGAACAAGGTACGGAAGTTATTCGACGTCACTTCCGCCAAGGTCGCCAGCGGTACGCCTTTCAAATCGGCGAGATATTCGGCCACGTGACGCACAAAGCCCGGCTCATTGGTCTTGCCGCGCATCGGTACCGGTGCCAAATACGGGGAATCAGTTTCTATCAGTATGCGCTCGAGTGGCACGGCGCGCGCAACGTCTTGCAATGCCTTGGCATTTTTGAAGGTGACAATGCCGGAGAAGGAAATATAAAAACCCATCGCAATCGCCGCCTCAGCCACTTGCAATGATTCAGTGAAGCAGTGCATCACACCACCAACACCACCTGACGCCGTACCCGCACCCTCTTCCTGCATGATACGCAAAGTATCATCAGAGGCAGAGCGCGTATGAATGATCAGCGGCTTTTTACTGGCACGTGAGGCGCGGATATGTACCCTGAAACGCTCACGCTGCCATTCCAGGTCCCCGTTCAAGCGATAATAGTCGAGGCCCGTTTCGCCAATCGCAATAATGCGCGGGTGCGCTGCCAGTTGTAGCAGGCGTTCTACCGTGGGCTCTTCGGTGTCTTCATAATCCGGATGCACGCCGGCAGAAGCGTATAAGTTAGGATGCGCCTCAGCCAGCGCTAACACGTTGGGAAATTCCGGCAGCGTCACCGAGACGCACAGCGCATGACTAACCTGATTGTCCTGCATCTTCTGCAAGATCTCGGGCAAGCGCTCCGACAGTTCCGGAAAATCAAGATGGCAATGTGAGTCGATAAACATGAACAGCGCGTCTCTGAAAAACGCGCCATTGTAGTTCAGATTGTATGCGTCGGCCGCGACGCACCGAGTGCGGTACCCAGCAATTCCTCGATTCTGCGCTTGACGCGTACGCCGCTCTCATCGTCTGGAAACTGCACACCGATACCTGCTGTATGGGTCGAACCGGCCGGAGTGATCCACGCGACTCTGCCTGCAACGGGGTAGCGTGTTTCGTCTTGCATTAAGGTTAGCAGCAGAAACACTTCATCGCCTAACTGCGACGGCCGGGTGCCGGGAACGAATACACCACCACGCTGAAGATAAGGCATGTAGGCGGCGTACAAGCCCGCTCTGTCTTTGATGGTCAGCGACATCACCGAGGGTCTGGACCATTGCAAGGCTTGTTCATTTCCCGGTTCTGTCATGCGAAATTCCTTATCTGAATAAAGCTGTGTACTCGAGCAGCATCTGCTCAATGAATAATCGCGCGGAGAGCGGGTGATCCGATATCCTGCGTCGGTTGGCCGCGTCGCGTACTGCCTGCTGTAAATGCTCAGCGCTGACCCGTGCAGCGAGTTGCGTCAGTGACTGCTGCTGATTCGGGAAGTAGCGTACCCGAGCACCGAGCTTTAGTGACAGCAAATCATGCAACCAGCGTTGCTGCCACGCGACCAGCTCAGATAATGGTGCTTTTTGCAGCCGTTCTGCTACCGCCATCGGATTGATGGATTGCGGTCGCGCCAGCTGATTCAGCCAGTCGTCTTTCTCCGGCATCGCTTCGCCTTGCGCAGCAGCCAACGCCGCCAGAGGTGCTCCGCCGTATTCCGCCAGCCAGCGCTCGGGTTGCGCGACCTCTTGCGACGCTAACCATGCGGATGCAGCAGCCGTGTCGGGAGGCGCCAGCGCAAAGCGCTGGCAGCGCGACAAGATGGTCGGTAATAGTCTGTCAATACGATGCGCCACGAGCAGAAACAAGGTATTCGGTGGCGGTTCTTCCAGCGTCTTTAGCAGCGTGTTGGCCGCTGTTGTGTTCAGCGCCTCAGCCGGATATAGCAGCACCACCCGTAAACCCGCGCGATGGGTCGAGACATTCATGAAGGTGGCAAGCGCCCTCACCTGCTCAACACGAATTTCTTTCGACGGCGTCTTGGTGGTTTTTTTGCCGCTGCTTTCTTCTGCCTCGGTGCCGTCGTCGATCTCTTCGGTTTCCAATGCATCGGGTCGTACCCGACGGTAATCCGGATGCCCATACTGCGCAAACCAGCCACACGAGTCACAGCTACCGCAGGCATGGCCATTTGGCCCGATACGCTCACATAGCAGTGATGCGGCCAGATGCTCGGCCAGTGCGACTTTGCCGATACCAGCTTCTCCGTGGAACAGCAGCGCATGTGGCAAGCGTTCGCGCAGTTGCTGAAGACGCGCCCAGTCATCATGCTGCCATGGATAAATATGTGGGACGCTCATTGTCGTGTCATCGCTGTTTCATTGCTGTTTCATTGCTGTTTCATTGCTGTGTCATGGCTGAATACTGCAAGATGATTCATCGCTCGCACTGCGCTCACACGCCACATACATCCGCTGCGATCTGCTGTACTTCGCGGCTGATGTCCGCAATCGGCCTGGTTGAATCAATCACGCGAATACGGTGCGGAAATTGCGCAGCGCGCTGCAAATAGACCTGCCGTACACGAACAAAAAAATCTTCCTGCTCCTGCTCGAATTTGTCGAGATCACGGCTATTTTTTAAACGCTCACGCGCCACTTCAAGCGGCACATCAAACAGCAAAGTGAGATCGGGCTGTAAATCGCCATGCACCCATTGCTCGAGTTGGCTCAGCTTGTCGAGCGATAGACCACGACCACCGCCCTGATACGCAAAGGTCGCATCGGTAAATCGATCGGAGATCACCCAATCACCGCGCGCGAGCGCAGGCACAATGACCTGCGCCAAGTGCTCTCTACGCGCCGCGAACATGAGCAAGGCCTCGGTTTCCAAATGCATCGCCTGGTGTAGCAGTAAATTACGCAGCTGCTCGCCGAGCGCAGTGCCCCCGGGCTCTCGCGTGCTGATCACTGTTTTACCGAGCTCTCGAACTGCATCCGCGAAGGCGGCGATATGGGTCGATTTACCCGCGCCATCGACACCCTCGAAGGTAATGAATTTTCCGGTTGTCATGGGAAAGGCGGGCTTATTGCCCGCGCTGATATTTGTTGACCGCGCGATTATGATCGTCGAGGTTATTAGAGAATTCACTACTGCCATCACCGCGTGCCACAAAATAAAGCGCCTCAGTGGCCGCCGGATTGAGCGCCGCATTCAGCGCAGCGCGCCCGGGCAAGGCGATTGGCGTTGGCGGCAAACCGGGACGCATATAGGTGTTGTAGGGGGTATCCGTTTGCAAATCAACCTTGCGCAAGTTGCCATCGAAGCTGGGGCCAATACCGTAAATCACGGTGGGATCCGTTTGCAGCAGCATGCCGCGCTTCAACCGGTTAACGAATACAGCAGCGACCTTTTCCCGGTCGGCCGCGGTACCGGTTTCTTTCTCGACGATCGACGCCATAATCAGTGCTTCATAAGGCTCTTTGAAAGGCAGCTGCGACGAGCGCTTGGCCCAGGCCTCATCGAGCATTTTCAGCATGCGCTGGTGCGCCTGCTGCATTACCAGCAGATCGCTGGTGCCACGGTCGAAGAAATAGGTATCCGGGTAAAACAAACCTTCCGGTTGGGTATAGCCCGGTGCGACTTTCTGCATCAGCGCAGCGATATCCATGTCGGCGCTGTCCTGACGAAGGTATTTATTGCGGCTGATTTCCGCACGCATCTGCGCAAAATTCCAGCCCTCGATAATGGTCAGCGACTCTTTGATGGTGTTGCCGCGTGCCAGCGTATCGAGCAACGACAACGGAGAGGTACCCCCCTCAACCCGGTAGCTACCGGCTTTCAGACTGCGGGTGCCTGAGCCGCGCGCCAGGATCTCCATCAAGATGGGCGAGGCCGGTACGCCAGCCTGCGCCACTTGCCGCATTGCAGCACGAACACTGCTGCCCTGCGCAATATTGAACTCAATAGCGGCGGAATCCGCCGGCATCAACGGATCCCGCGCCCAATAAATAAATCCAGCGGCAGCTGCCAGCACCAGAAGCGCGAGCAGCGCGACGAGTTTTTTGATTACTGCCATGGCTATCCCCAGAGCGGCCAACGCGTTTTTGAGCGCGCCTCTATAATTCGCCCCCAATGATAGTCGCGAAACCGAATTTCCCGGAATTCATGTCGGCACCCGCAGGGGCTTTGCCGGATACGGGCTCAGGATTTCTCTGCGCAGTCGATCACCTAGGCGTGATTGAGGCCAGTGGTGATGACGCCGCTGGCTTTCTGCATAATCAATTCACCAACGATATTCTCGATCTTGAACAGAGCCGTGCTGAACTGGCAGGCTACTGCTCCCCCAAAGGTCGTCTGCTCGCCAGTTTAATGGTGTGGCGTGCGGGCGATCGCATCTATCTGACCTTGCCCAGCGAAATACTGCCCGGCTTTTTGAAGCGCCTGCAGATGTTCGTGCTGCGCTCGAAAGTGACGCTCAAAGATGTCAGCGACCAATGGTTAATGATTGGCGCAGCCAGCACATCGTCGAATAACCCCTCTCCCATATGGAGTTGCACTACTGACGAGCATGGGACGCAAATTCGCGTGCCGGATGCTGGCCCGCTGCAGCGCTGGCTTTGGGTTGGTAAACCCGAGGGCGCTCAGCAAGCATGGGCCTTGTGGTCTTCGAAACTACCCACCGTACCCGCATCGATCTGGCGCTGGAGCGAGATCATCGCCGGCTTGCCGCAAATTGTTGATGCCACCCGTGAGCAATTCGTGCCGCAAATGATCAACTTCGAGTTGGTCGGTGGTGTGAATTTCAAGAAAGGCTGCTACCCGGGGCAAGAGATCGTAGCGCGCAGCCAATATCTCGGCAAGACCAAGCGTCGCACCCTGCTGGCGTTCACCGACGATGCGACCGCATGCGCAGGTATGGAGGTATTTTCCGTGAATGACCCCGGGCAACCGTGCGGCATGGTGGTCAATGCGGAAGCCGGGCCCGATGGCCGCATGGCTTGTCTGGTCGAGCTGAAGATGGAAGCGCGTGAAGCAAGCGTACATTTGCGCTCGGTCAATGGCCCCACGCTGGAATTCGGCGAACTTCCCTACGCACTGAACGCTGAGACATGAGTGATATCTATGTCTATTACCGGGTGCGAAGCGAGTTGGCTGCGTTGATGTTGCCCCATGTGCGGGCGATGCAGGAAAGGCTGCGCGAAGCCTACGGAGTTGACGCATTACTGAAACGTCGCCCCGAAGAAAAAGACGGCGCCCAAACCTGGATGGAAATTTATCCCTCGGTACCCGACGAATTTCTTGGTGTCTTGGAGCAGGCGGCGATTGAAGCGCATCTACCGATTGACGGTGGGCGCCATGTAGAAATTTTTGTGGACTTGCCCCAATGTGCCTGATTGTCTTTGCCTGGAAGTTGATACCACAATGCCCGTTGGTGATGGCGGCAAACCGAGATGAGTTTTTCTCCCGGCCCGCGCAGTCGGCAGACTGGTGGTCCGATCAGCCCGATGTGTTCGCCGGACGCGATCTGGAGGGCGGCGGTACCTGGCTGGGTGTTAACCGTCAGGGGCGATTCGCAGCGCTGACGAATATTCGGAATGGCTATGAGCCCTCGCGCGAGAAACGCTCACGCGGCGAGCTGGTGGCGAATTTTCTCAGTCAAGATATTTCGGCGCAGACCTACCTTGAGCAGGTTCGAGCAAACGGTGAGCACTACAACGGCTTTAACCTGATTCTGGGTGATGAGCAGGCCATGTACTGGGTATCGAATGGCAACGAGAGCGACTGGCAGGCGATTGAGCCCGGTATTTACGGTTTGTCGAATGGTGCCTTGGATACCCCTTGGCCCAAGGTCGTACGTGCCAAGGCGCAGTTTGCCAGCTTGCTGTGTCAAGGCGCCCCGGATGATGCTTACTTCGAGATGCTGTCGGATACCACGCGAGCTGCGGATAGCCGACTACCCGATACCGGCGTGAGTCTTGAGCTGGAACGAATGCTTTCACCGATTTGCATCGAGTCGGAGCATTACGGCACACGTGCTTCCAGCATTGTGCGTGTTCATGCGGGTGGCAAAGCGGAATTGAATGAGCGGGTAATTCGTTAGATCGCTGTACGTTAGATCGCTGTACAAGTGATCTATTCAATCGCGGAGCTTTTTGTCACGCTCGTGCAGAGACTTATCTCCATGCGTTTTTTGCTGGCGCGTCGTACCTAGAGCTTCAGCCGCATGCGGTAATGCGGAATACCCGCCTCTAAAAATTCATCGCCCTCAATCTGAAACCCGTGCTTGGTGTAGAACGCAAGTGCATGAGTCTGCGCGTGAAGTACCAGTTCGTTGAACTGTTCCCGCTTCGCTTCTTTGAGCAGTGCCGCTAACACCTCGGAACCAATCCCTTTGCCACGTGCAGATTTTCGCACTGCCATACGACCGATGTGACCATCCGGTAGCAAGCGGCCGGTTGCAATCACTTGCCCGGCTTCGTCATATGCAACGGCATGGGTGCTGACGTCGTCAGCCTCATCCCACTCAAGTTCAATCGGTACGCCTTGCTCGACCACGAAAACTTCAACGCGCAGTTCTTGTGCGTGGTCGCGCACACTGTCCCAATCACCAGTAACAATCGTCAGCTTCATGTGGGCTGCGCCGGAAAACGCATAATCAGTGCGCTGCTGAATTATGTTCCATGGACATCAGACATTCACGCCAGGTATCCGGCACTGGCATGCTTTTGCGTGCTTGGCTGTCCGCATAGACGTAGGTCATTTCACCGGACACCAGCAGCTGATCAGCCTGATAGATCTCGAGGATGAAACGCATCGAACTACGACCGATCTCGGCACAACGCACACCAATATCCAGCACATCATCAAAACGCGCCGGCGCGTGGTATTCAATACTGGCTTTGCGCGCAAACATTTCCAGCCCCGCTTCGCCTTGGGCAATCACATCAGGCAACTTGGTAGCGCGCCAGTATTCGGTGAAGGCAACATCAAAGTAATTGAGGTAATTGCCATTGAAGACAATTGCCTGCATATCGACTTCAGACCAGCGTACCCGTAGCTGATGGAAAAAACCGAAATCTTCGCGCGCCATCCCTGAATCCTCTAGCTTTCTAACAAACCCGCGCGCAATTGTTCGCGCAATTTCGGCGCTTGCTCATACGGGTCACTCGGGTTGTGCGCCTGCAGAATATCTTGCATCCGACGCTCGACATTACCAAGCGCTTGCGGGTGCGAGTAAACATAAAACTGGCCTGCCTTTATCGCATCAAACGTGATCTGCGCGACTTCAGCTGCACTTATCTTGCCGGCGCTGACCGCTTTCTCCAGCATGGCTTGTGATACCTGCTGGCTGCGTGTTGGTTGCCTTGTCGCTTGCGTATCTGACGGACGCACACTGTCGGATTGGCTGATACCGGTCGGTACAAAATACGGGCACAGCACCGACACGCCGATCGGTGCATCAATCAGGCTGAGGTCGTGGTATAGCGTCTCGGTTAACGCAACGACTGCGTGCTTGGACACATTGTAGATACCCATCGCCGGCGGCGTCAGCAAGCCTGCCATCGAAGCGGTGTTGATGATATGGCCTTCGAAGTTGGGGTCGGCTTTGGCGCTGGCGAGCATCAGCGGCGTAAAAACGCGCACGCCATGAATTACGCCCCACAAGTTCACGCCAAGTACCCATTCCCAATCTTGCTGAGTACTCTCCCAGATCAGACCGCCGGCACCGACACCGGCATTATTGAACACGACGTGAATCGCACCAAAACGCTTCACCGCTGCTTGCGCGAGCGATTCAACCTCATCACCACGGCGCACATCGCATACGTGGCTCAGCACATCAGCGCCAAGCGCCGTCGCACTGGCTTCGGTCTGTTTGAGTGCGTCTTGCTGTACATCTGCAAGCACCAGCCGCATGCCCAGCTTGGCAGCAAGCAGCGCAAACTCACGACCTAAACCACTACCAGCGCCGGTGATAACACAGGTTTTTTCGGAGAATGATTGCATGGCGCGCCTGACGGAGATTAGCGGTCGGTATGGCGTTAAGCAGTATGGATAATGCAGGTCTCAGATCACGTTGAGGACGGGCGCTCAGACCAACTTGACTAACTGCTTGCCAATATTTTTACCGCGTAGCAGACCAATGAACGCCTCGGGCGCCGACGCCAGACCCTCGGATACCGTCTCACGGTATTTCAGCTGGTGCGACGCGACCAGCTGACCCAGTTCAGACAAGCCTTGCGACCATAGATCAAGGTGCTCGGTAATGATGAAGCCTTGCACCATCAGCCGCATCGACAGCACTTTATGCAAGTTGTGCACCGGCATAGGCTGGCCATCGTAGCCGGAGATCATGCCGCACAAAGCGATTCGGCCGAAGGGGTTCATCTGATGCAGCACTGCATCCATTACGACGCCACCCACGTTCTCAAACAAGCCATCAATACCATCGGGAGCAGCGGCCTTGACATCTTTGAACAAATTGCCGGCCTTGTAGTCAATGCAGGCATCAAAGCCAAATTCATTGATCACCAGATCACACTTTGCCTTACCGCCTGCAATACCGATCACACGGCAACCCTGAAGTTTAGCGAGCTGGCCGACCACGCTACCCACAGCACCACTGGCAGCCGATACCGCCAAGGTCTGCCCAGGCTTCAGCTTCAAAATATGGTTGAGCCCGTACCAGGCTGTCATGCCAGGCATGCCTACCACACCAAGGTAGGCCGACAACGGAACGTGTGATGCATCAACCTTTTTGAGCAGGGTGCCATCTGAAAGCCCCATTTCACTCCAGCCCAGCATACCGACTACCCGATCGCCCACTGCGAACTTGGGGTGTTTTGACGCCACCACCTCGCCCACTGTGCCCCCTACCATCACCTCATCAATTGCTTGCGGTGCGGCGTAGCTCTTGATGTCTTCCATGCGCATGCGCATGTACGGATCAAGCGACAGATAGTGATTGCGGATTAATAATTGTCCGTCACCGACCTCGGGTACGGACACGGTTTCAAGTCTGAAATCGCTTGGCGACACACCACCTTTGGGACGTGCTGCGAGCACGATACGCTGATAAGTTTGCACGGGGTCAGATAAGCTCGGTAAGAAAAACAGGTTAGAAATAGGCTGTCAGTGGCAACGACATACCAGCCTTGCAGAGCGTGTTGAGACCGTTGAGACCGTTGAGACCGTTGAGACCGTTGAGGCTGTTGAGGCTGTTGAGACTGTTCATGCTGTTGTGGTCAGTAGATTGAACTGCATATCAGTTGACCGGATAATCCATGCACTGCCGCTCAGATCGAACCGCCGCCACAAACGGTTTAAGCGCAACATGCTGCGGATGGTTTTGGTAAGCATCGAGTGCTGCAGCCGATTCAAATACCGAGTACAGCACGACATCGTAGGTGCACTCATACCCAGGCTGCGCCAAGGCGACCTCGAAGGCGAGCGTACCCGGAACGATATCTGCGCACGCATCCAGCAATGCTTTCATCTTGATCGCATTGGTGGATTTATCCGCCCCCTCGGCGTGTTCTTTCAACTGCCACATGACGATGTGTTTGATCATGAATGTTTCCGAATGACTGCAGGTCGCGTCGCGGCATGCAAAGCAACGCAGGCCGGAAGGTGGATTGAGCATAGCACAGCAGCTTTTTGCTTAAAGTACTTAACCCGCTGTCGCTGGCATGGTCGGCGCGAAAGCTCGCCGTAAGGTTGTGTAAGTTTCAAGAAAGCGAAGTGTAAGTTTTCAAACCTACACTCTTTGATAATGCTTCGGAAAACCGTTGCAAATTTATAAATAATAGGGAGACACAATGGCCACAGATCAGGCAACCGACCACGTGATCACG
>SXGQ01161607.1_pt1 | contig 12805 bp, 7 predicted proteins | sample 3178371 | NCBI WGS metagenome assembly SXGQ01 (sample SAMN11356859, study PRJNA531348) | freshwater metagenome | isolation source: freshwater sample F1-20 | place: China: Fuxian Lake, Yuxi | collected 2017-12-25
ATTTTTTGGCTTCCGCACCTAAATTTTTTAAATTTTTTAATCCTTTTTGAAATTCACTATCACGAGATGAGGTACCACCAGTTTTAGGTTTTGTAGATGTAACAGGTCTAGTATTGGTACTCGGAGAACCGTAAACATTAAGAGTTTGTGTTGAGGGAGCAGTAGGCTTGGCAAGAACTGCGGGAATTTTTGTTGTAGTAGTTTTTGCCTTTACAGGACCTTTAGTTCCAAATGGATTAACGTTTCCTGATGCCATTATCTATCCAACTTCTTTGCTAGTTTAGAAGCAAGGGATGTCCCACGCTCAATAGCCATAGGGCTGGTTGAAAAACGCGCATCGCCCATAACTAATTCATTTAATTCTAAATCATTCATAGGGCGATAGTTACCTTTTTCATCTCTAAAATTTAAAGCAGCAATAATTAATTTATCATCAACTCCAACATTGCGGCCAAAAGTTTTCATAAGTGCTTCTTGCATTGGTTTTACATAAGTCAAAACATCATCGCCAGCAAGTAAATTATTTTGTATACCTAAGTATTTAGTAGCGGCAACTCTTCTTTGTTTGTTATAATATTGACCTAATGTTTCATTTGCAACTTTGTCATCTGTAGCACTAATAACACTTTTGATAACACTAGCAACGGTAGGTAAGTCTGGTTCACTTAATAAATTATTTCTATGAACCCCAACAACTTGGTCATAAATAGATTTTGCTTTTCCGCCTAATCCATCACTGGTAGCAACATCATAGTTTTTAACTAGATAATTTGCTAAAAATTGTTGTTGTTCTTCTTTTGTAAAACCTTCGTCAAATGTAGTTGTGCCTGTGCTGGTAACATCACCTCTAGTAGTTGAAGTAGTTACTGACTTGCCCTTTTGTCTTTTTGCCTCGGCATTGCGTAAATTTTTAAACTGACTTATTTGAGCCTGTGAAGGAAACTCTCCATAAGCCTCATAATAAGCGTTTGATAATTGTGAGGCAGCATCTGAATCATCTATTAACCTAATAGCAGTTGCAATGTTTTTGCTAAACTTTACAGTGCTTGCGCCACCTTTAGAGTATAATTCTTTAAGCATGTCAATAAACGGAATACCGTTTTGAAGAGATATTCTGGATACTTCTTGTAGGGCTTTAGTATCATCATTACCAATAACTCCCCTTGGGGTAGTATCTTTAGATAAACCAGTACCGCGCAATAGTGCCTGAATGTAATCTAACTTGTTACTAAATCCAGGTACTGGACTTTCTTCATTACGCCAACCTAATAGGTAGTTACCTATAGCATAAGAATATGCAGCAGGATTAGTATAAACTTGCGATTTTAACTCAAATGAATCTTTATCTTGTACTTGAGCAAGTTTAGCAGCATCTGATAAGTATTGTGGTCCTTGAACGACAGGCAATTTATTCCTCCACCTTTAGTTTTGAAGCAAAGACTCCGTAATACATACGAGCAAATGCTGGATTATTAACCATTAACTGTGTTGCCAAATTATCTAATTTCTTAGCCTCTTCTTGAGCAAGCCAAAACCCTCCACCCATTTCAGGAGTAGCAGTAGTTCTAGTTTCTTGAAGGTATTTTTCTAAATCTTTATAGGCTGCATAAAATTGAACGGTTTCTTTATAGATAGGAGAATCCTGAAACGCTTTTTCCTCTAATGCTTTGCCAATGTTTGCTATTTTTTCTTCTGCTGAACCAATATCAACAGACATAACAGGAGCACTACCACCAAATTGGTCATTTAATTTTATTACTTCGCCTGTATACCAGACATCGCTGTAACCCATGGCTGCTTGTTCTTCTGAAATTTGCGATTTAGCCATTTGATAAACAATGTTTTCGGCATATTGCTCTAACTCTTCAGGTCGTAAATTACGACGACGACCTGTAGCCTTTTGCCAATTGTAATATGCGGTTGCCGCTTCTCCACCAGGGAAGAAGTAAGGAACAATATCTCCAGACTTTGTAGCATATTTATCTGCTACCTCAGGATTTTTATTTAAGAATGACCAAGCATCGCCAGTACCACGAACACTCCGTGTAGAACCAGCAAGAACTGCCAATAAGTTTTTAATACCGAATGTATCAGAAAACTCACCAATAGCAGCAAAGTAATCACCAGGATATTTCTGGCTTATTTGGTCGTAAGCATTATAAAGAAATGTTTGAGTTCTTAATTTACCATTTGTGTCTTTAGCAAATACCTCTTGAGAGGGAGTTGCTGGAGCAATAGACTGAAAGAGCGCAGTAAATAGACCTGTCCAACGTGATAAACCGCGAGCATCATTAAATAATTGATTACGTTCAGCATCGTTTGCTAATGGATTATCTCCATATTTACCAGTAGATGCTAAATATGAAGCCCAATCTTTTACACCACGTTCTACTTGAGTATCATTATTTATAGCGTTTAAGAATGATTTTTTCAACCAAGCAGGAAGAAGGAAATCTTGTATTCCACTTGGTTCACCAAATGGGAATATGATTTGGCGCATTGCATCCCACTCAGGACCAAATGCTTTAGACTTACCACTTACTCCATAAATAATTTGTCCCATAGGGCCGATTCCTGGCACTGCTGGATTGACCGCACCAAATACTAAGTTTAAAGATTGAACAGGTGCGGTAATTTGCAAGGCCTGGGCTGTATCAATATTCTTACCAGCCAAAGCGCCTATAAAACTACCTGCTAGAGGATAACGAAAACGAGTTTCGCCAAATTCGTCTTTATAAAAGAAACCTTGATTTTCGTCATATTTAGTTCCAGTCAAATCATAAATTGCACTAGAACCAGGTTGTGTTAAAGCATTATATGCACGACCCAATTTATAAAATTGTACAGGGTTGTCTTTTATTAATTGACTCCACTTGTACATTGTGTTAAATTGTGCTTGGGCAAACGGAAATATAATTCGCATAGCATTAGCATATTGACGTTGCCTAGATGCATCATAAAATAAATTTTTGGTATATTTAGATGCTTGTCTAGTAGCCATAGAGTTCATGGTTTTTACGTTTATACCATCAGTAACTGACTTGCCTTTTTTGCGGGCAGCAAGTTCTTTATTAATAGCACGTAATGAAGGGTGACGACGAAGACTTATATTTCTTCCGTTAATAGTCAAGGGTGCTAAAGATTTTTTGGCGTTAACTAACAAAACTTTTAAATCGTCGTCATTAACCATTCCAACATAACGTCCTACATAATCCCAATAAGACATACGAAACTCAGGTGCAAAGTTAACTACGTTTTCTATTTTAGTTGCAATATTAAAAAACTTAGACACGGCTTCATCTAAATATTTAGTATCTTGAGGACCAAGTCGTTTATCGCTAACACTAATGACTGTAGAACCAGTCATATCATCTTTAGAAAAATTTCGGGCTAAAAGAGTTTTAAATGCTCCGTCTTCGTCGGTAAAGTTATTAATATTTCCAGTTTTTTTATAAGAAGGAATTTGAATTTTTTTACCGTTTACAGTAACTTCGCCGTCAGCAAGAAGTCTGCGCATTTGTATTGACTTAGCGCCTGTTCCAACAACGTTATTTACATAACGTGCTACCGAACCTGTAGACTCAGGGTCAAATAAATATATTTTTACGTTTTCTGCAATTACATTATCAGCAGAAAGATTATATTTTCCATTTACTCTTTTTTGGTCTCTTAAAAATAAAGCGGCAAAATCACCTTTTGGAACGTTGTTTCTGCCACCACTTACCAAATCTTCTAATATGCCAGCAAATTTATCGCCTTTGCCTTCAATTAAAAGCCGAACTAATTCATCTTCTGGACCACCAGCATAATTAGCAACCAAAGGTATAAGCCTATCAGAATAAGCACGAATTAGGGTATTTGCTAAACTAAGATGATACTTGTCACTTTCAACGCCAATTGCTTCATAAATTTTACTTACGAATGCAAATCTTGGGTCACCAGAGTTATAATATCTAGCAAGAAAATTAAAATTTTCTTCTACGGCTTCAGATATTGCTGCATTTATTTTAGCATCTTTACCAACAAGTTTATAACCTTCAACATCATTACCGTATTTAGACACGCTGCCAAGTAACTGACGAACTTTACCACCGTCTGGGCTACCAGCAATCATGGCAATATAATTAAGTGGGTGATTTAATAATGATTCATGACCAGAAAAATATTGACGGAATTGCATTTCGCCAATATTGCGCATAATATATGCTACACGAAATGCTAGTTGAGCAGTTCTCCAGCGGTCACCAATTTCAGTGTTAAAAACATCTATTGCTTGTTTGGACCCATATTTAATTTTATGGTCTTTGTATTGGCTTATAAGTTTTTTAATATCTTTGGTGTCTGGTAATCTAATTACATCATCTAAAAATTGATACTCAAATATCGCTTGGTTACCAGCAAAAGTATGAGTAGTTGTTTGTCCATTTATAAATACACCATCAAGAGAAGGTAGTTCGCCTTTAGCAAGTTTTTCTGGAACATATTGTTTGATAATAGCATTTTCTCTACCTGTAATACGAAATGCTTCTTTTACCGCATCAACAAGGTTTGAGTCGTTAGGTACTAATTTATTTGCTATTGCAACTTGAGCATTTTCAATTTCTTGAAAAACAATACCAGAACGTTCTCTTACAGAAGGAGCAGCAGCAATTCTATTAAGTGTGGTTTTTATAATTTCATCTGGAATACCACCAGAAGACATCCAGTCTTCCATGCCATTAATAAGTCTATCAATATCATCAAGGGGTAAAACTACTGATTTAGTAAAATAAACGCCAAACCCTTTTTCAATTCGTTCTACTTGTTTAATTGCTTTTTCTGCAACAGGCGGCACAATTTTAAATAATGGGTTTCCAGCCATTCTTGCGGCTTCTCCCCTAAGAGTTAAAGAACGAAATACTTGTGGGTCAGATGTAGGGGCTGCTAAATATTTTAAAAATATAGATATTACTTCATCGCTTGTAGTAGCAGCAGCCAATTGTTGAGTCATTTCAACATCTAGTTTACGGCCAAATAATCTATGTAAACGAGAAAAATCTTTTTCTTTTGCAACAATTTCTGCTATTTGAGCAAAACGTTTTCCTAATAGGTAAGTAGCAGCCTTATTTAAATCACCTTTTACTGCTCCACCAAAACCATCAATCATTCCAACTTCGGACCTATAAAATTCTTTTAGATACTGAGTATCTGCAATTTCCATTTCAAGACCCATAAGTTTAGCAATACCAATATTTTCAGGGTCATTTAATATTTGTGCAATTAATTCTGGGTCCTGAGCAGCATAATCACGTAAAACTTCAATTTCTTTTAATTTGCCACCTATGCCAGCCTGTGCTAATTTAGCATTTTCTAAAGCAGTGCTTGCTTCTAAAATTTCTTGTTGCGCATCTTTAATTGATTCAACTAGTCTACCACCCAATTTGGTGCTCATCGCAACATCACCCTGTAAAGAGGTTAAAGTATCTGTAACGCCTACTCTGCGCGCTCCAACTTTTTCCCCATTTTTAACTACAACCCCACCTAGGCCACCATGAATAGCGCGAATGTTACTATATGCATCTGCTACCCAAGTATTTTCAATAGCATCAGATACTGTTATTATTAGTTCATCATTCTTAGTGGCAATGGCTCTGGCCATAAGAGTAGCAACGCTCTCAACACCAACATTAGAAATAATATCGTCCATAGATGCTTTAGGGGCTAATTTACCATCAGCACCTTTGTTTATATAAGTTTTCAACGCTTTTTTTAATTCATCAGTACTGCCTGCACTATTTAATTCATTATCTAAAATTTCCCAAAAATTAGCACGGCGACTTGTTTCTTCAATTATTTCTTCTGAAGTAGCACCTTTATATGTTTTTGAAATATCATATACATTTAACGATTCTTTACTTGAACCAGTTACAACATATTCTTTGTTTCCATAAGAACCAAACTGTAATTTTCCAGGTTTAGGTAAATCTTCTAAAAATAAACCTACAAACGATTCACCTGTATTAATTTGGTCTGCTTCTAGTTGAGCAATAGAATCAATTACACCTTGTGATTTTTTTGCAGCCAACTCAGTAGTTACAAAATCCCCAATATTCCCATTAGAAATAGTGGCAATAACCTCAGGGTCACCCTCTACTTTAGTGCCTCGACTAAATCCAGCGGTTAATGCTTTTTCTAATTTTTTGACAACAGCCTTATTTTTGGATTCTTGAGTTTTAGTTAAATTTCTTTCAGCCTTTAGATAGGTATTATCTACAGTACGAATTACTTTTTTTTCTGTACCCACACGTTGTTTAATTAAGGCTTTTTCTTCTTTTGTTAAATTATTAATATCATCAATCTTAATAAGATTTTCTTGTTCTTTTACAGCCTGAGCAGCAGTTTTGGCTTTTTGTAATTCTTTGCCACCTTTAATAATTTTTGTAACAGAACCAGGGCCAACCCATAAAGTAGGGTCTGTGCCTACCGCAAGGGTAGCATCGATGATTCCTGACATAACTCTGTAAGGAGTACCATTTGGGTCAGCACCCAAAATATTCATTGTTGAACGTCCTATGGTATAAGATTTACCATTTATGCGTCCATATGCAGACATTGCTTTAGCCTGTGCAGCACCTACTGTGCTTTCTGGATTAACAAAAAATCCTGAACCAGTATCAACTGGTCCTTTGTCTGTTATTACTCCACGAGTCGAACGTAAAAGTTGTCCTAAATTTGTTTCATCGCCAGTAATACCTTCGGCAATTTCAGATACAAGTTTAGATGTACTTATTTCTCCTTTAGATTTTGCATAAATATTTCTACCAACATTTGTAATATATTGATAAGGAGACTGTATGGTAGCAAAAGTAACTCTACTCACACCTTTTAAATAATTGTACATGCTTTCTCGGAAAGTCTTATCTTTATCCGCTTCACTTTTGATATTATCAACATTAATTAAATCTTGTTTTAATTGTGCAATACCGTCATTTGCCGAAAGTTTTTCTATACCTTTAGTAGATGAGTTAAGACCAATCTTAGCAGCACTTAAAAGATAATCTTTACTTTGATTAGGAAATTTCGAAAGCAATGAATTATAATTTTGAATAACAAGTGGGTCAAGTCCTGCCATTTGTTGGTCTACAAGACTAGAAATATTATTTGAGGCAGTATCAATATCAAATAAACTTGTGTATTTTTGTTTACTCCAAGACGATGTTAGTGAATCTAATGCAGACATTAACGACCTTCTTGAATAAATGATTCCATTAACCTACGATTAGCAGGAGTAGGGTCCATTAAAAACATAGCACGGGCTAAAATAGCATTATTGTCAGGTCCATCAATAGGACCAGGTAGTTCTTCTGGTTGACGTCCTGCTGTAAAACCAGGAGCACCATCAGTAATAGGGCCTGAACCCATATTACCCTCATCAAATATAGAAGAAGCACGCATATTTGCACTAATAGTTTTAGTTGGAGTAGAGTTAATAACTGATGCAGGCATCTCGGTTGATGCACCTGATGCTATATCTTGTAACTGTCCAGCCTGATTGTAAGTTCCGCCTGTAGCATATTGAATTTTTGCTTGATTTTGTAATTTCTTTACGCGGTCTGTTACGCCATTAGAATTATTTAAGTCAACGCGTTTGGCGTCTTTACCAACTCCACTAATAACTTCTCTAATCATAATATCTCCTATTTAGCAAATTGAGTTTTAATATTTACAGTACCACCACACCACACGTTATATTGAATCGCAATGTTAATTGCTTTTTTAGCAGCACTTGTTGCCTTAGCATGAGTCTTAGTTTCATTTTCTAATGCAACCAATGCGCCAAGCGCTAAGGCTCCACCAGAACCTATGCTATAAAAACCTTTATCGTCTCGCATAAATCCATAATCATCACTAATTTGGTATAAATTGCCGTTAAAACAAACTAATGCATCCCAACCAGAGTCATCATCGTTCTTATTCTTAGGTGTTGGGTTATATCCTGCATCTGTTAGAGCCTGTCTTATAGATGGCAGTACTCTAATCATCATAAATCTATCAGGGTCTTGCGTTTTAATTACTTTAGGTGGTTGCCACAGGTTATTTAAGATATCTCCTGCAATAGCATCACCTGCAACTGCAACTAAATACTCATTAATCTTAACTATCTTATCGCATCCTTTGGCTACATATGGTTTATCCATATATGTAGTCACCGTATCTGATGCTAAAACAGCCCAACCCTTGCCCTGAATACCAATTATTGCAGTCATAGTCCCCTACTTAATTAATTTATCTTCGTAAACCTGCCAAAATACTCATTAAATCTGGTGCTCCTTCTTGTGGGGTTCCACCAGAAGCGGGTCCAGGAGGGGCTGGGGACAGGGGAGCCTGCTCTACTGGGGCTTGTGAACCTGGTGGAACCGTTCCTGCCTGCGCTTGTGCCATAGCCTGTTCCTGCTCTGTAGGTGCAGGAGGAGTAAATACAGCCAGCGCAGCATTTTCTATGCTTTCCCCGTTACGTGTACGAGCAATTATATCAGCAATATTCTTAATCATGATTGACGGGTCTTGTCCTTGAGCAGTCATTGCTGGAATTGATTGAGCAGTTGCTGTTATAGCAGCACTTAGATTAGAACGCATCTTTTCAATTTCAATTCGTTGTTCTTCCAAAGAAACATTAAGTGAAAATGGAAGTTCTCTACGAATAAAATCTTTAGATACTAACTCAGCACCAAGTGCTTGAAGTGAGAAAATTAGAGCACGAGAAGGGTCAAGACCAGCCATTAATCCATAGCGTACTTCAATTGAAGAGTCGCCTTTGATGTCTTTGCTTGGTGTGTACTTTAACTCGTACGGAGTACCCTGTGCAACACCTCTAACTGATTTCTCAACATTAAATATCTTTTCATCAACTTCAAAACAAGCCTTAAGGACTTCTTCAAAAGTTTCCGCAAGGATAATTTGCCCAGCCTTAATTTGAGAATCAAAGGCTCCTAATAGTGCTTGAACACCTTGGCCAGTAATAACACTAGCGTTGATTGTTCCTGACCTGCCTTCAGGATAGCGAGCACCGAGACGCATCTCTGATTGGAGTGCTGATTGCTCTTGAAAGGCAGAGTTGGGTATGTCAAGTTTGACTCTACCAACACTTTGCGGTTGGCTGGTGCGAATAATCGCATCAGGTCCCATAGGCAAATCTAAAACATCTGAAGGTACAACAAGGGGAGCCTGAATAGATTTTTCGGCTGCTTCCATTGCTAAGTTAGCAAAACGTGCTCTGGCTAACTGTACATACATTACATCGTCAAACTGTCCACGTGCTTCTTCATCAATACCAGGCTTGCGCGCAACAAAGGTAAGTAACTTACCAATTGGATTTACGACCTCATTTAAAACTAAATTGCCACGTCTTGGTAAATATAAAACTGTAACATCTTTATCACAATAACGAATAAGTTCTATTTGTTGATTGGTGTTTTGATTATAACCATCTTTACCAAGTATTTCATAAGCGTACTCAGGGTAGTCATTAGCAAGTTCAGCCATTGTTTTAATATAGCGTTTGGCATATGCTACACAACGTCCAAATCTATCAAACTCAGGGTAAGAGCCCATTGGGTCTTCTACTCTAATGCGTGGTAGATTTGTCTCAAAGTCTAGTTCAACATGTATTGGTAGAAAGCCATATGTAAAATACCAGTCAGCACCCCAGTACATTTGAGTTTGTAGGCGTGAGTTGTATACATAGTTGTTGGCAATCATACCACGTTTGTCAGCAAATAGACGAGCACGGTCTGAGTTGGTATTGCTTGTAGAGCAGTTAAAAGATGGTAGAGGGGCAAGCACCTCAGATAGGTCACGAGCAGCCACATCAACAAAGTTGGCTATCATAGCAGAGTTCATGCCAGAAGGGAACAAGTCTGGAAACACATCAACCATCTTGCCTTTACGTACAGCAAGAATATCAGCCATGCGACCATCTCTTGCCATGCTGCGTTCTTTTAGACTTTCAACGCGACGTGCAATTGACTCAATGTTAGATATCATCTACATCCTATTCGTATACAGACATTTCGTAATCAGTTACATTAACTGTATAACGAGTATCTATTTGTCTTTGAGTTGCCCATTTATTTGTAAAATGAGTTTGATTAAATTTTCCATTACTAATAATTTCACGTGCTCTTAATTCACAAAACCATAGAGCCATAACACAGTCCGTTGGACCTCGAGTATCAGGCTTCCATGTAATCAATTGTTGTATAAGGGCTTTGATGCCCTCCGACCCTTCTTGAGAAGGGAGTTCGATGAGGTTGTTATCTTGATGTAGGTTATTTCGCATAGTGCCAAATAGACCAGACATAGCGGCTACACCAAAAGATGTATCCCATTTATTTTTTCCTGTAAATTGACTTGAAAACCTGATACCTTTTGATGCTAAGAATGTGCGCAAATTTTCATCTAAGGCGTAAGCCTTTTGATGAGCATTAGTCTCAATTCTTAACTCTTGTGGACTGTATTTCTCAGACCAATCTTCTATCAATTGTTGAATCTTTTGTGGTGTAGGGTCTTTCATATTTTCTACATCCAGTATGTAACGTTTTCTTGTTACGCGGTCTACTGTTATAACAACGGCTGCTGTCTTACCTGCCATCGCTGGGTCTAAGCCCATGATAGTATACCAAGAACCTTGTTCTTTAGGGTGTCCTGCTGTGCCTGCTTTTAACGGACCGCGTTTACGCATCCCGTTGATGGAGCCTTGTACACATCCAGGTGGAAAAATAGAGTCTTCTTGTATGTCTTGCTGTTGATAAACCAAAGCCCAGGCAGCGGCTGAAACTTCACTTCGGCGCCTAAATAAAGCGGGACCGTTCCATTTCCTGTATAACCCATCTTCATCTGGTTCTTCTCCTTCAGAGCCTTCCCATGGTATATGGGACTTGGGCCATAATGTTACCCAATCATTAGGGTCTTCTGTAAATTCTAATACTGCTGGCATAGCCATGTATGTGAAAGGTGTTTTACCACTAGACCAATGCTCAGGACTACGTATCTCTCGATACAGGTCATTAGCAGCAATTCTTGTCCCTACAATAAGTAACTTACCAGCATCACCGAGACGTGTGATAACTTCTCGCTGTAGCCATAGTAGTTGCTTATCCCACTCATGAGCGTTGGTAGTAGTCACAACGTCATCAAGAATAATCAAGTCTGACCTAGCACCTGTAATCTGGCCACCAATACCTAGGGCCTGTACAGTTGGGTCTTTCTCAGTAGAGTCGCGAGCCACATAGATGCGGTCAGCCTTCCAAGAATCAGAGTCTTCTTTCCAACCGCCAGCACTTCCGTAGATGGCTTGGAACTTAGACCAGCGTTCATGATTCAGGCGTTGCTTAATTGAGTATAAATACTCTTTAGCACGCTCTTGAGTTTTAGAGACAATGGTAATTTTGACATTAGGATTCATCGCTATCCGATAGACACAGTAGTTAACTGTGATGACCGTAGACTTAGCGTGCTCAGGTGGTACATTTATAAGAAGTCGTTTTGGAGAGGCTGGTTCATAGACCATAGACTCATGAGTCCAAGATGGCTGCCGACCTTCTAAGACATCAATCCAAGACCTGTGATGTGAGAAGATTGGTGAGTCCAGGAACTCTCTTGAGAACTCTTCAAAGCCAATATTAAATTTGGCATCACCTGAAACTATGCTCAGGGAGCGCTTGCCCTCTTCTCGGGCCTTCTCAAGTTCAGCCATGAACTTAAGGTCTTTCTTCCAGTCTTTGAGTACATCTGGTTTTCGGCCAGCCCTGACAATGGCATCTTGAATAGATAGACCTTGCCTAGCATAGTCAATAACTTTGACCTTAGCCTCACGTAGGGCTATAACACTATGATGCTCAACACCCGCCTTAAACCCCATGTATAACCTCCTGTATATCTCCCCCTTCGTTCGGCGCCTCTAGGCGCCTCACTACCCCCTCTACGAGGAGCGCATTAAGCGCTCCGAGAAACTCGCTATTTACTTCACGCTCGTTTACGCTTACATATATACTAACCCGTTCAAGGGGGGTAAACCGAACGCACCGTGTTTTATAGGCCGTATAATGATAAAAAAATATAGCCTGATAGTGTATGTATCCGCCGAGGCGAATTAAAGCATAGGGGGTGCGTTTTACCCTATGCGTATGAGCCGAGGCAAGAAAAGTGCGCGCTACGCGCACCTTTTCGGGCGGGGTGCGGGGGCGCAGGGGCCGCGTATTTAATAATGGGCGCGCTCCGCGCACATTATCCCCGAGCGACGAAGGAGCGAGGCGATTTTTTTACGTGTGTACACGCGTAAAAAAGCCCCGTACGCGATACACGCGCACGAGGCTCGGTTTGTGTCGGGCGACTACTTGCTCGCCGTTGCTTTCGCCATTGCTTCGAGTAACACGCTGGTTGGAAGGTTTTGCATTAACTGAATTAGCGCGTCTGAATTAGCGGTATCCACGCTCTGGTTCTTGCGTGGCTTGCGTGGGGATTTGCTGGCGAGAATTGTCTTGGCTTCGGCGCTGTCTGCATCGTGCCAATTTTCACGCTTAGTTTTAGGCTCGGTTGCTTTTTTATTGTCCACCGAGATTGCTGAAGCCAATTTTAAAAACTTGCTCATAGCGTTAAGTGATGAGAGGTCTGAACTCTCATCGTATAGGTCGTACTTATTTGCCAACGCATTTAGTGAAGCGCTAGCCATTGATAAGCGTGATGATGCTGAGCCTGTTTTTGTTAACGCGCTTTCCAAGCGATTAACGGCAGACTTTTGAATATCGGGAGTGTCGAACGTAAAGAG
>SXGQ01897935.1_pt1 | contig 12805 bp, 16 predicted proteins | sample 3178371 | NCBI WGS metagenome assembly SXGQ01 (sample SAMN11356859, study PRJNA531348) | freshwater metagenome | isolation source: freshwater sample F1-20 | place: China: Fuxian Lake, Yuxi | collected 2017-12-25
GCAGCGGGCCGGTGCCGACGCCAACAACACCACCGGTAACACCGACCATTCCACCTATCCCGCTGGACTACTGGGCGCCTCAGCCGTATACCCCGACTGTGCCGATGCTTCCGCCGCCGCCGAGCGACGCGCCGGCCGCGTTCCCGTACTACTTCCCGGACAACCCGCAGCCCTTCCCGCCGTTCACCATGCCGACGTTCCCGCCGTTCAGCATCGACTTCCCGGGCCTACCGGCAATTTATTCGGGAAATGCTGCTCCCCCAACCGGTCCGGTGCTCTCTCCTGTCCCACCGTATGCTCCGCAGGAGCAGCAAGACAACTACAACCCTCCAAGCGGCGGTGGCGGCTGCATTGTCGGCTCCACGCTGGTCGCCACGCCTAACGGTCCGGTAGAGGCACAGCACCTACGCGGTGGTGACGCCGTCTACTCCGTGCGGTTCGCAGAGCTTACGACGGACGAGACCGCCTACTCACTTCCGCTGTGGTCCAGTGAGACTTTGACACCGGTACAGATGTTGACGACAACCGTGCAGCAAGTACGTGTGACCAGACCCAGCATGGTGCAGGTCTCTATAAACGGAGACCGGTTTACGCCGGAGCACCCCATACTGGTCAGGCGAAACACCGCCTATTCGTTTCTCACTGCCGGCGAAGTCCAGCTTGGCGACTTAGTTTTGCGCAGGGGAGGAGACACTGTTGCCGATCTAGAGTGGCTTCCGGTGCTGGAAAAGACGGTTATAGATACTCCAGCTATAGCGTACATCTTTGACACGGAAGAAGACGACGTGCTGTTCACGGTTGGCATGCTCACCCACAATATAAAAATGTAGTACTGTGCGCTAGAGTACTACCACGACGCACACCAAAAAGACAAGGAGAACGCATGACTGAAGACGCACCTAAGCCAAAAACTGCAAGGCCGTGGGACTTGTTTATTAGCAAGTACGGGCGCGTAGAAGAGCAATTGCAGGTAGACCGAATGGAGATCTGCAAGGGTTGTCCATTTTTTATTGGCCTAACTAAACAGTGCACCAAGTGCGGCTGCTTTATGCCGGCAAAAACTAAGTTGCCGCACGCCCAGTGCCCGCTTGACCCGCCGAAGTGGTTCGCCGTAAACGTCAGTGACTACGGAAACAACAGCTCTCAGGTGCAGTCATGAGCACAGTGAACAACAACGGTTTCTCCGTAATCGACTCCGAAGAGCTGCAGGCAGCTCTTGCGAGAAAAGCCGCCGCGGAAGGAAGACCACAGCCTTTGCCAGTTACCCTGCTACAGAGCAACGCCGCGACGCTAGTACCACAGACGCAGGCGCCGGGAGTGCCACAAGGCAGACAGAAGCCACCAGTAATACCAGGACAGCGTTTCATCGCTATAGTTATAGACGGAGCCGTAGTAGAAGCTCTTATGGCGACTGAACGACTTTCAGCTGCTCTGCAGAGCAGCCCCACGATCTTGGACGTGAGCACGCAGCCTTGGCTTCCAGAAATTGGCGACTTTTACGATAACGGTGCTTTTTACTTTAATCCTCAAGTAGTGCTACCACAGGACGGAGTGCAACAATGAACACAGTGACAACGAGTGCTACACACCCGAGTCAAATACAGGGAAAGCTGCTGGCTCCTGGCATAGTCAGCTACTCCAACGTTATGCAAGATCCCGCCGGGCTGATACGCGACTTAGACGGTCTTACAGAGATGCGTCAGTTAGTCTGGCAGCCAGGTCAACAGGGCTCTGGCATTCAAAACAGGGCTGGTGCGCTCACTAGGTCTATTCGCGACGTCGAGACGGTGTCTATACCAGCTTTTGCAAAGACACCGGAGCTAAAAGCTACGGGTGGCGTGCTGGCGGTGCTAAGCGACCTGCTGGACGCAAACCTGCTGCCGCTGTTGAACGCGTACTCGAGTCAGTTTGGAATAGGCGGCGACTTAGACAACGAGGGCTGGCAACTTCTTAAGTACGGCACGGGACAGCACTTTGACAGGCACGCCGACGCCGCTAAGATGTTTCAACGCCGCGTGTCTATGAGTTTCTACTTAAACTCAGACTTTGAGGGTGGCGAGATTGAGTTTGATCAGTTTAACCTAAAAATAAAGCCAGAAACAAATCAGGTCGTGTTCTTTCCATCAACGTACGTGTACACGCACAAGGTGTGGCCGGTCATAAGCGGTCTGCGCTACTGCGTCGTTGGGTGGTTTCACTAGTGGGCAGACGCAGACCCGACCCGGTGATAATCGAGGAAACGCTAGATATAGGCATGCACAAAAGCCTAGTCGACGTGCTCAAAAAACGTGGCACAGGCTCGATGTCTTGGGACCCGGGCTTTGGACGTTTTTGTTTAAGTGCACAGGCCGAGCCGCTTCTTATGAAGGCGTTTGAATCAGTGCTACCGCTGGCCAGAGATACTTTTGACAGCGACACTCTCCTACCCTCTTACGCGCTATTTGCGCACTACGAGACAGAGAGAGCAAACCTATTTAGGCACCGGGACAACAACGCCTGCACCTACACTATAGACATGTGTGTATACCAGAATGAACCCTGGGCTCTCTGGGTGGCGGACCGACCCTACATGCTGAGGCCAAACCAGTCACTCGCGTACTTTGGCAACGACCAGTGGCACTGGCGTGAGCAGTTTCCCTCACCGGCCACTAACCAAGTAGCTATGGTGTTTTTCCACTTCGTAGAGCCAGATCATTGGTACTATACACATGGACCAAGCTATCTAGACACCATAAGGGCAAAAGAAAAACTTGACAGACAGATAGGAAAGATGTAATGAGTGAAAACGACGGCGCCTACACGTATAAGTACCTAGACAGTGACCAGCTACTGCGTCCTGTTCGAATGGCGTTGGGAGAACCAAAGCTAGAGCACTCGCAGGTGCTAGCGCTTAAGGCCAAGCTAGACGAGGTAAAAACAATGATAACCGAGAGAGGAATGTAGAAGCATGTCTTACGCGTTCATAGACAATTCTGAAAAAATTGCAATAGTAGAGTCTCAGATTCGTACCATCGAATACAGCAAGTACACCAGCGAGATCTCGAAGATTGCCGAGCAGGCAAAGAGTACGCCTGACGCCATTATCCTGCTCGAGCTGACAAATCAAATTGCAGAAAAAGACCGACAGATAGCGGCACTGACCGCCAGTAGGTCTGCTCTGCTGCCAGAAGAAAACTGATGTCAGAGGAAAAGCTGCAAGAACAGGCGGAGCAGATAGCACTGCTGCAGCAGGTAATCCGTATAACTAGAGACCAGCTAAATAGGGCAATGGCGCTTGCTTCTGAGCTAGAAGGTATGCTCGTTATAGAAAAAGAAAAAGTAGCAAACTTGCGCCCGGGAAATTTCGTGCCGAGAGAGCCGCAAAAAGAAGAACCTAGCCAGCAGTAGCACTAAACAACACAGAGACAGTGAGGCAGCGACTATATGTTTGAGATAAAAGACGGCACCAGGACGCTACAGTTTAACGGTAAGCTACTGGCAGAGTCTTCTTCGTGGCGACGCGGTTCGTATCGCTGGATAGAGTTCAAACTGTATAAAACAGACAACGGCTCCTATGTCTTGTCTAGAGTTGGCGTCTCGATCGTGTACCACGGCGCAACGTGCCCGCTGGTATCTAGGTACTCGCTAAACGAAGCCAGCCGCAGCGAGCTGGACTCAGCTGCGGTGCTGTGCGGAGACCAAAGAGAGAGCTGCCCGGTGGCGTGCCAGCCAGACGACAGCATAGACCTGGTGTTTCCAGAGAAGTACCGGTACTGGGCACAGGTCAGCGAAGACCCACAAGCTGTCCTAGAGGCACTGTACAAGTACGATCAAGGCGGCGCCAGGTACCTCACGAACGTGGCCCAGCGGTTACTGGAGCAGGCCGCCGACGTTGACCAGAAGATAGAAAAGATGTACCGGGTAGAGATAATCCCGTAGCCATCTAACTGATGGTGTACTTTCAGGTAGGCATAGGCCTATAATAGTGACAGCACTGCCAAAGACAAAGGACAAAGGATAAAAATTGTTTATCATAATTGAGGGCACAGACGCCGCGGGAAAAAGCACGCTTGTCGAAGAGATAAAGCTACTCGCCTGTAATTTAGATACTGGCAGCCCAGTAAACGTGTTGCACAAAAGCAAACCAGAAGAGTTGACACGCCGGTGGGCGCTAAGAGACTACGTGCTTTCAATAGAAGGCACCGCAAATGTCGACTCGATAATAATTGCAGATCGATGGCACTGGGGAGAGTCTACATACGCGCCTCTAAAACGTCCTGAGAGCGACGAAGACGGCTACGGTCTACTAGGTGCAGCTGGCTGGCGCTGGACTGAGATGTACCTTATGTCGAGAGGTGCAAAACTTTTCTGGCTGTACCAACCGCTAGACGTAGTAACTAAACGAATTGAAGCGCGTGGTGACGACTACGTAAAAGCGGACGAGCTTGGTGCACTCATAGAGTTGCACGAAAAAACCGCGCTTAAGTCCGCCGTCTTTGCCGGTAAGCTGCAGCCAGACGCAAACAACCTCAACGAGCTGTCGCTACTAGCTGGTATACTCGTAGATCAGGCTATAAGCGCTGAACAAGAAGTACGTCATCTGCACGACATGCCTTTTTACATCGGCGCGCCTAAGCCAAGTACTCTACTTATTGGTGACCAACGAAATAAAAACAGGTGGTACGGCAGCGCAACCGGTCTTCCGTTTATACCAGTAGACGGCAACAGTGGTGACTTTTTGATGGGCGCACTGCCAGATGACTTTTGGCCAAGCACCGGAATAATTAACGGCACGGAGCTTTCATCAGACGTGCTGTACAAATCGTGGAGAACTCTAGGCTCTCCAAAAGTAGTAGCGCTGGGCAGAGCCGCGGAGGCTGCGTGTAAAAAAGCAGAGGTAGAGATGGTAGCCGTAACCTCGCACCCACAGCACGTAAAAAGATTCTACGCGGGACAGCAGCAGGAGTACGGAGCAGCAATCGCCGCTCTGGCACGCGGAGAAGCAGTAAAAAACAGAAGCGACAACTGGGCAAAGGAGACATCATGGCTTCTCGCATAAATGCGATAGAAGTAGAGGACGGCGTAACTGGCTACGTGGAAATGGTTCAGTGGGTGCTGAAGAACGGAAAAAAGACATCGCCTAGGGGCATGAATACCGTAGAGCTAGAGGACGCGGTCGTGTACATAAACGACGTACAAAACACGCTGCCGGTCGGGACTGGTCGTGGCACGGTGCCGGGTATTGGTGCTGTCGAGGCGTGTCAGCTGTTGTCTGGCGTTACGTTTCCAGCGTTGACTGTGGCAGTCAGCCCAAACTTCGCGCAATTTTTAGAGCCAAACAAAACATTTCACGGCCCGTACGGTGTGCGTACTCGCGGGCAGTATGACCACATAATAGAGCGTTTGATCTCTGACAAAGACACCAGACAGGCGGTTGTCACACTGTGGAACCCGAACCTAGACCTGCTAAAGGGTAAAAAAGACTATCCGTGTACCGTGCTGCACCAGTTTCGTATTCGAGACGGTAAGTTAAACATGAGCGTGTACATGCGCTCTAACGACGCATGGCTCGGCGCGGCGTACGACTGGTTTCAGTTTACGAGGGTGCAGATGGCTATTGCTTCGGTGTTAGACATTGAGCCAGGTGTGTATGCACACCACGTTGGGTCTTTGCACTTGTACGAACAGCACTTCGAGAAGGTAGAAAAACTACACGCACCAGAAAATAAACCAGAGCCTATTCCAGCACTTTGGGGTAGAAACTGGAGAGAAGTAGAATCTTCAGCTCTTCTTTGCCTGCAGGCAGCTGCAAACCCAAGCATGCTTAACAGACTTGCAAACAACGAGAAGTGGTATGCAAACGCGATGATCTCGGCGATAGACAAAAATGTTAAAGCTGCGGCCGCTGAACAAGAAGCAAAGTAGACAACGTATAAATGGACAAACCTAGACCAACGTGGGACGATACTTGGATGCGCGTAGCTGTGGCTATCGGGTGTCGAAGTCGTTGTTCACGCGCTCAAATTGGCGCGGTCATAGTTTCGTTAAATGGTCGAATTGCGTCCACTGGATACAACGGTCCCTCTGCTTCTTGGCCAGAAAGCTCAGACTGTATAAACTGGTGCAAACGAGCTAGAGGCGAGGCGCCACTCGACAAGAGCTACGACGAGTGCCCAGCGATACACGCTGAAATGAACGCCTTGATGTACGTAGACCGGTCTAGAGTAGAAGGCGGAACTCTGTACGTAAACAGTTCTATCTGCATGAACTGTGCAAAGGCTGTGTCAAACTCCGGGCTAACTAAAGTAGTGCTACTTAAAGTTAAAAATGACTTGCACAGAAGCCCGGACGAAGCTATTGCCTACTTACGTAAGTGCAACATAGAAGTGGTGCAAACAGTATGACACTTGCTATGAGCGACGTTAAGCTGCACTTGGTAGACACCGCTGAAAAAGCTTCTGAGTTTATTCATTGGATTAGCCAGCGTAGGCCTCTAAACGCTATTGCAGTAGACACGGAAACCGGAGAACGCCCCGGCGGCGTACGTGCACACGCACTGTCGCCTTGGCACGGGCAGCTGCGTCTTGTGCAGGTTGGAGACGCCGAACAGGCCTGGGCGATACCTTGGAATGAGTGGGGCGGCGTTTTTTACCAGGCGATGCAAAATTACGATGGACCAATAGTCTTTCACAACATTGCGTTCGAGGCACGATGGTTTGACGTACAGTCTCGTTGGAAGCTACCCTGGCACCAAGCGCACGACACCATGATCATGGCACACATCATAGACCCGCTTGGCTCGGGCGCGCTCAAGCGTCTTGCGGCGCTGCACGTAGACGGCAAGGCTGTCGCGCTGCAAGAAAACTTAGACGTAGAGATGGCCAAGAACGGCTGGACTTGGGGAACAGTACCAACAAACTTTCAACCTTACTGGGCGTACGGTGCGTTGGACTGCGTGCTAACAATGCGTCTATGGCACCAGTTCTACAAGGACTGTGGACCAGGTGAGAAGTACCATAAACCTTACGAACTAGAGATGGCAGCAAGAAAGATAGTCACGCGCATGGAGATAAACGGCGCCAAGATCGATTTGAACTACTCACGACGAAAGTACGACGAGTTGATAAACTACTCTGCACAGGTGAAGGACTGGGCAGACACCAAGTACGACGGTGTGTCTATCACCAGTAATCTACAGCTAACCAGGCTCTTTGAAAGTCTAGGTGCAGAAATTACAGAGCTGACGCCGAGCGGACAAAAGGCCTGCACTAAAGACCAGCTAAAGCTGCTGCAGATAGAGGGAAATGAGCAGGTAAAAGAACTGGCGTCTCTAGTGCTAAAACAACGCAAGGCAGACAAACTTGCTAACACTTATTTTGCAAACTTTCTAAACGACAACGTAAACGGTTTCGTGCATCCTTCAGTTAAAACTCTTGGAGCTAGAACGTCTAGGATGTCAATACAGGCGCCAGCCCTACAAACACTGCCGAAGGGGGACGAAGTAGTACGCACTGCGTTCATCCCAAAAGATGAAGACCACGTAATTATTACCTCAGACTTAGACCAAGTCGAGTTCAGAATGTTTGCCTCTCTGTCTACCGACTCAAATCTGATAACCCTGTTTAATCGTGCCGATGCCACTGGCTCGGATCCGTTCACAGAAATAGGCAGAGAAATATACAAAGACCCTGGCATGCAGAGAACTGACAAGCGCAGAAACTTGATAAAAGGCACTGTGTACGGAAGACTATACGGCGCGGGAGTTCCAAAACAGGCTTTGACTGCTGGAGTGCCTGAGGCGCAGATGCGCGCGGTTTCAGACGCGTTTGACCAGCGCTATCCGGGTATGGCTATGTTTCAGAGAAAGATAGAGGATGCCGGTATGCGCAGGTTAAAAAATGAGGGCCAAGGCTACGTGTACACGTGGACCGGGCGAAGGCTGCCTTGCGACGAGGACCGGGTGTACACTTTAGTAAACTACTTGATACAGGGTGGAGCGGCTGAAGTTTTCAAACAGAATCTGATAAAGCTGGACCAAGCAGACCTCACAGAAAACTTAATTGTGCCCGTGCATGATGAGATCGTGCTGCAAGCACGACGAGAAGACGCGAGAGACGTTATGGAAACTGTTCGTGAGTGCATGACTACCAGAGAGAACTGGGAAGTTCCATTGACTGCGGGCGTAGAAGGACCACTAGAGACCTGGGGAGACAAATACAAATGACAGAACTAAACACGTTTGTGCTGGCTGTGGATCCTGGCAAGCTGAGCGGCATAGCGCTATTTCAGTACCAAGATGGAACTCCAACACTTCTGCACTCGTATGAAACTACCTTTGACACGTACGCAGACACTATTCGGGGAATGATATACGTAAGTGTACAGAAGGGTGCCGACAGGTTGCTGGTGGCGTGTGAGAGATTTACCATAAATGCCCAGACAGTAAAAAACAGCCAGGCACCGTACAGCCTAGAGCAGATAGGCATACTAAAGCAGGCGCTGAAGGACATGGAAAAACATCTCAACAAAGTAGACCACTACCTGCCGGGATTGGCAATGCAGGCGCCGTCAGATGCGAAAAACATGTTTCCAAACCAAGCGCTAAAGAAACTTGGCTACTGGCACGTGGGGGGAGATGGCCATGCCCTAGACGCTATAAGGCACGGCCTGCTGCGGCTGGTTAAAGCCGGCTGGGTCCCACGGGCTCTGCTGGAGGGCTAGAAAGATACTGCCGTAAATAAGCTAAAACTTTTTGTTAAACTATGGTAGTATCGACAACGACGAAAGACGAGGAGCAGTGCATGTCAGTTACAGTAGATATAGACCCTAAAAAGGGTTCTATTCTAATAACAGCAGAGTGGCGCTACAAGGAGCTCTGTAAGAGCATCCCAGGAGCCGCGTGGTCGACCACGGACAAAGTTTGGCGCGTGCCCCTTAGTTGGAGTAGCTGTCTTGCTTTGAGGTCCACATTTCGCGACCAGCTCATTATTGGAGGCACCCTGGCCGAGTGGGCCGCAAAAGAGGTCTCAGACAGAATTACTCCGTCTCTCGCCCTCCGTGAAGCCGAAGAAGGCGAAGGTGTGGACAAGCTGTTTCCGTACCAACGCGCCGGCGTACAGTTTTTAGCGACGGCCCGTCGCGCGCTGCTGGCCGACGAGCCGGGACTTGGAAAGACTGCCCAAGCGATACACACGATGAAGTTACTCCACGACAGAGGCGAGCCGGTGTTTCCGGCTTTAATAGTCTGTCCAAATACACTGAAAAAGAACTGGGCAAGAGAGTTTGAAATATGGTGGCCGGGCGTAGTAACTCAGGTAGTAAAGGGCTCTGCGCTACAAAGACGCAGGCAGCTAGAGGAGCCTGACGCACAGGTGTACATCATCAACTGGGAGTCACTGCGCGCACACTCCAAACTAGCTGCGTACGGCTCAATAGCATTAGCTAGAAGCCCAGAGTACGGCGGACACGACGAAAGAGTAACTGAAGCTCGTTGTGAAGTTAGGCCAAGAGAGCTTAACAACATAGACTTTAACACTGTCGTGGCAGACGAAATTCACCGGTCAAAAGACCCGCGCAGCAAACAAACCAGGGCGCTGTGGGCGGCAACGGGAGAAGCTCCGTTTAGGTTTGCGCTAACTGGTACTCCTATTGCAAATAACGTACTGGACTTATGGGCAATCTTGCACTGGCTGTCGCCAGAGGAGTGGCCAAGCAAAACAAAGTGGGTAGATCGCATGGTTGACACTATGCTTAACGCGTTTGGCGGCATGACTGTGCTGGGCGTTAAGCCACACATGCAGGACGAGTTCTACAAGTCTATAAATCCACGCATGCGTCGAATGCTAAAACAACAGGTTCTCAAGTGGCTGCCGCCCGTAATGAAAGAACGCAGAGACGTTGAAATGTCCACTAAACAGAAAAAAGCGTACGAGCAAATGCGTGACACGATGATTGCTGAGCTAGAGCACGGAGAGGCTTTAACTGCACCAAGTGCCCTAACTCAAACTACCAGACTTTTACAGTTTGCCAGCTCATACGCCACTATAAGCACTGATACAGAGAGCGGAGAGACAAAGGCAGTTTTAGTCGAACCATCGTGTAAAGTTGACGCGCTGATAGAAGACATAGAAAACGGTGACTTTGGCGACGACTCGGTGGCTGTCTGTGCCGTGTCAAGACAGTTGATAGAGCTGCTCAGCGCACGTCTTACTAAACTAGACATAAAGCATGGACTGGTTACCGGCGCGCAGGACGAAGACGAACGTCAACAGTCAATCGACGACTTTCAGTCTGGTAATACTAAGTGGCTGCTGTTTACCGCTCAGGCTGGTGGCGTAGGGATTACTCTTACTGCGGCACGCCGGCTGGTAATGCTGCAGAGACCATGGTCACTGGTTGACTACAAACAAGCAATGGACAGAGTCCACCGCATTGGCTCAGAAGTGCATGACTCAATTTCAATAATTGACTACGTAACTGAGAATACAGTGGAGGAGCGCGTGATAGAGGTGCTCGACACCAAGGCTGACAACTTTGACGAGGTAGTTAGAGACAGAGCAAAGCTACTCGCCATGCTAAAAGACGAAAAAGCAGGAAGACTGTGAAAGACTACAAGGACATGGAGAGAGACAATGGATGAAAACGTACTAAGGCTTTCCAACTCGGAAATCCAAACGTTCAAGGACTGCCGCAGAAAGTGGTGGCTCTCGTACTACAGAAGGCTGCAGCCAGCACAGAGAGACATGACTGGTGCGCTTGCGCTGGGAAGTCGTATCCACTCAGCGCTGGAAGACTACTATGCAAACGGTGTGCCACTCCTAGACGCGCACACCAAGCTGATTGAAACCGATCGACAGAAGCTAGTCGAGACGATGCGTGACACCACAGACCTAGACGGTGAGGCCGAGCTGGGCCGACTAATGCTGGAGGGCTACCTCCAGTGGGTAGAGGAAGAAGGCGTAGACGCCGAGCTGGAGTTCGTGTCGAGCGAAGAAAAGATTTCTATGCCGCTGTTTGGCGGTGCGGTCGAGCTGCAGGGAAAGCTAGACATGCGAGTGCGTCGCAAGGGAGACGGCGTGCGTATGTTTCGCGACTTTAAGACTGTGGGCGGTTCCTTCACAGACTTTACCCGCATGGCGCACATGAACGAGCAAATCATGACCTACATGGTTCTAGAGTCGTCTAAGAGCAGTGCAGATGAGCGGTGCGACGGAGGCATATTTACCATGCTCAAGAAGGTAAAAAGAGCCGCTACCGCTAAACCACCTTTCTACCAGCAGATAGAAGTAAGACATAACGTATTTACTTTACGGTCTTTTTGGGCTAGACTTCATGGTGTCATAGCTGACATTATGCAGACTAGAAAGTCGCTAGACGCCGGTGCTGATCCAAACTTTGTCGCTTATCCGCGACCGAGCAGAGACTGTAACTGGAAGTGTCAGTTTTTCGCTGTATGCAACATGATCGACGACGGAAGCGCCGCCGAGCAAGCAATCAGTGAAATGTACGAGGTCGCCGACCCGTACGCCTACTACGAAAACGACAACAAGAAAGGAAGTGAATGACACATGACGGTACAAAGATCGCTGACGATGATGGTGTACGGTGAAAGTAAAGTTGGCAAATCTACTTTTGCAGTAACAGCTCCGTATCCAAGGTTGATGTTAGACGTCGAAGGCGGCCATAGATTTTTACCTATAGTCGTTAAATACTGGGATCCACTGCGTGAAGAACCGCCTATAGCGGACGGCACTTGGGATACGTGTGTAGTGCAAGTTCGCGACTACGATACTGTCCTCAAAGCGTATCAGTGGCTTCAAATTGGCAAACACCAATTCAAATCACTTATCATAGACTCTGTGAGCGAGTTGCAGGTTAAGTGTCTTGAAAATATAGCTGGAAAGCAACAGATGAGTCAGCAACAGTGGGGAGAGCTACTTCGTCACATGGGCGCTTTGCTACGCGATTTACGTGACCTAACAATGCACCCGACTGCGCCGCTAGAAGCTGTAGTTCTAACTGCGATGGCCCGACCTAACACTGACGGCAGGTACCGTCCTTACCTACAAGGACAGCTAGCAATCCAGGCTCCGTATTTCTACGATCTGCTCGGAGCTATCACGGTCGAGGAGTTTCCCAACCCAGACCCTACACAAGTTGGCTCTCTAAAAGTACGACGTATGTACATAGAGAGAACAAACCAATACGAGGCAGGCGAGCGCGTTCAAGGACGCCTTGGCAAGATCGTAGAGCAAGAAAACCTTGGGATTGAAAACATGCTAGACATAGTTTTTGGTCCAAAGCAACAAGCAGCAGCAGCACAACCAACTACAACCGCGCTAAGCGCTTAAAGGAGAAAGATGAGCACTCTAAACTGGGGAGACCTAGTAAAGGACGCCGGAGACTCCGGCTCCATGGATCCACTTCCAGACGGTGACTACGACTTAGTAGTACTTGAAGCCACTGCAAAGGTTTCTCAGTCTGGTAAGACAATGTTTGCAATCAAGGCACAAGTTCAAGGCGGGGCGCACAACAAGCGACTGGTCTGGGACAACCTTGTTATTTCTCCAGAAAACCAGGCAGCCCTGGGTATTTTCTTTCGCAAGATGTACGCGCTTGGCTTGAACAGAGACTACTTTGCACAAAATCCAAGCAACGCGCAAATTGAGTCGGCAATAGTCGGCAAGAAGTTTCGCGCGACCGTAGGAAGTAGAACTTGGCAGGGCCAAAAGAAGAACGAGATCAGGAACTACTTCAATATCGCAGTCAACGCCGCCGCCGCTCCGGCTGCAGCAATGCCGCCAGCTGCCGCTGCGCCAGCACCTGC
>SXGQ01352343.1_pt1 | contig 12804 bp, 10 predicted proteins | sample 3178371 | NCBI WGS metagenome assembly SXGQ01 (sample SAMN11356859, study PRJNA531348) | freshwater metagenome | isolation source: freshwater sample F1-20 | place: China: Fuxian Lake, Yuxi | collected 2017-12-25
ACCTTCTCGATCGCCAAAACCTACCTCGCGATGCTCGCTGGCGTAGCACACGACACAGGTTTGTTACCCGATGTCCATGAACCAGTTCACCGTAGAGTTGCAGGCATCGGTTTCGAAGATACACACAACGCTCAAGTCACATGGATGCATTTGCTGCAACAAACCAGCGAATGGGAAGGCAGTTGTTTTGGTATCCCCGACCAAGTGGACCGTTACCGCCATTTGCAATACCAACCTACTCCACCCGTTGGCAAAAAAGGTGATGCGCGTCCTCTGCAAGCACCTGGCAGCTACTGGGAATACAACGACGTGCGCATCAACCAATTGGCATTAGCACTTTTGCATGTGTTTCGTCGTCCTTTGCCTGACGTGTTTCGCGAGACCATTGCCAAACCTTGCGGTGTCAGCAACAACTGGAAGTGGGAGGGTTACCACAACAGTTGGGTAGAGATCGACGGAAAACGCATGCAGTCTGTCCCTGGCGGCACGCACTGGGGTGGCGGCATGTCTATTTCTAGCGCAGACCAAGCTTTGATGGGACAGATGTTGCTCAATGGCGGACGTGTGGGCGGAAACCAAGTGTTATCGCAAGCATGGGTGCGCAGCATGCACGCCCCTTGCGATATTGCCAACTGGTATGGCATGTTGGTGTGGCTCAACACCCAACGCGGTATTTGCAAAGGCGCTTCAGAGTCAAGCTACTTTTGTATCGGTGCTGGTGCTTCGTTTGTTTGGATCGACCCAGAAAATGAATTGGTCGCAGTGGTGCGCTGGATAGAGGGATCGCATATCAATGGGTTTTGTGAACTCGTAACTAAAGCGCTCAATACTGCATCTGCAGCCAAGCCTTTTCTAAGCGCTTAACGCTTACTGGCTGCGGCGTCCGTAATTCTTGCGCAAAAAAACTCACCCGCAATTCTTCTAACAACCAGCGGTAGGCCTGCATGCGCTCGTCGGTAGCGCCTTTTCTTTCTGCCACCAAGCGCCAATATTTTTGCTCCCATGGTTTGAGCTCAGCCATCTTGCTGGCGTCGCGTGCAGGGTCTTCGCGCAATTTATCAAGGCGCAACACAATCGCTTTGAGGTAACGCGTGAAATGCTGCAGTTGCGTATAGGGCGTTTCTAAAACAAAACGCTTGCCCACCAAACGTTGTAATTGTTGGGCGCAATCGGTCACTGCTTCAGGGTGCGCTTTGGTATCTTTGATTTTTCGGCTGGCTTGGGCGAATTCAATCAAGACGTTGGCGGCCATTCTGGCGACTTCGTTGGCAATCAAGGTTAAGCGACCACGGCCTTCTTCTAAGCGTTGTTGAAACGATGCGGCGTCTGTCGGTAACGGGTCTAACAAAAACGCCCGCTCCAGCGCCAAATCCAAAATTTGTTGTTTGAGTTCATCTGCCGTGCCGCCGCCAGACCCGTCGTTGGCTTTGCCGACCAACATATAAGTAACAGACATTTTTTGTAAGTCTGGCAAATTCTTTTCTAAATACTTGATGGCATCTTTGATTTGCAAAGCAAACAAACGCCGCAAACCTGCGCGGTGTTTGCTTGCCGCCATATCGGGTTCGTCAAATACCTCTATGCGTACGGCATCACCCGTATCGACCAAGGCAGTAAAGCCCACCAACGTTTGATCGCCTTGGTTAATTTCCATCAACTCTGGCAACTCACCAAACGACCAGGTGGTGAAAGTTTTTTCTGAGCTGCCTGCAGTGACTTGTTTGTGCGGTGCATTTCCCGAATGACTTCCGCTTACGAAGGCAAATTGCAAATCGCCACGATTGGAGGAAACCCGCTCCTCATCCGCCGACTCCTGCGCTTTAGGTATGGCTTCTTTCAAGCCAGCCAATGCCTGAAACGCACCACGCGCCTGCACACCCCATTGCGATTTCAAGGCGCTCAGTTGTCTGCCTTGTGCGAGTTGACGGCCACGCTCGTCGACCAAGCGAAAGTTCATAAACAAATGTTGCGCCAGCATGTCAGGCTTGAGGTCTGCGCGCTTCAAATCCAAATTCGTTTCAGCCCGAACCAGTGCCAATACAGCGTCTACCAAAAACCCGTTGCCAAACTTTTCATCTGTACATAAAACTTGGGTAAAACGCTCTGCGGCATCAGGCAAAGGCACCAAACGCGCGCGCGGTTTTTGGTGCAAGGTTTTGAGGAGCGCCAGCACTTTTTGTCCCAGCATGCCCATCACCAACCAGTCGGCTCGCTCTTCGCTGACTTGGTTGAGCACATACAAAGGCACAGTCACGGTCATGCCGTCTTTGGCGTCACCCGGTTCATGCAAATACTCGACCATGCAATCCACACCACCCAAACGCACCGTGGCAGGAAAAGCTTGCGTAGTAATGCCCGCGGCTTGGTGGCGCATCAACTCTTCTTTGTTGAGCAGCAACAAATTGGGTTGACGTTTGACTTCTTCGCGGTACCAACGCTCCAGGGTCACCAAGCTACACACATCGGCCGGCAACTGCTGGTCGTAAAACGCATAAATCAAAGCGTCATCGACCAACACGTCTTGACGCCGCGATTTGTGTTCGAGTTCTTGCACCTCTTCAATCAAACGCTGGTTAGCTGCCAAAAAGCGTAATTTGGTGTCCAACTCGCCTTCGACCAAAGCTTGTCGAATAAAGATATCGCGCGCCCCCGCTGCGTCGATCTTGCTGTAACTCACCCGTCGGCCGTTATAAACCACCAAGCCATACAAAGTAGCGCGCTCCAGCGCCTTGACCTCTCCGGCTTTTTTCTCCCAATGCGGATCGAGCAATTGTTTTTTGAGCAAATGGCCACCCACATGCTCCAGCCACTGGGGTTCGATATTGGCAATACCGCGACCAAACAAACGCGTGGTCTCCACCAACTCACTAGCCACAATCCAACGCCCTGGCTTTTTGCGCAAATGCGCACCAGGGTGTGGATAAAACTTGATACTGCGCGCGCCCAAATACTCATGCGCGTTGCTGGTACGCGTGCCGACAGTCGCTGGATTGCTTGCAACAGGCTCTGCTTTAAAACCAATATTTCCCAACAACCCCGCCAACATCGCCATATGCAGTTCTTCGTAACTCGCGGGCTGGGTGTTGAGGCGCCATTTGTGTTCGCGCACCACAGTCAGCAACTGCGAATGTGTGTCACGCCATTCACGCACGCGTCGCACGTTGACAAAGTTTTGCCTTAACAAGGCTTCGTATTTGCGGTTGGACAGTTTGTGTTCTTTCTCGCCCCCCGTGCGTCCTTGTTCTAACCACTTCCACAGCGACAGATACCCACTGAATTCGCTACGGTCGTCATCAAACTTGGCATGGGCTTGGTCAGCAGCGGCTTGCGCTTCCATCGGTCGGTCACGCACATCTTGTCCGCTCAAGGCAGAGGCGATCACCAGTACCTCTTCCAAAGCATTGCGCTGCCGCGCTTCCAAAATCATGCGGCCTATGCGCGGGTCTAGTGGCAGTTTGGAGAGTTCGATACCGATGGGAGTTAGCTCATTGGCGTCGTCCACCGCCCCGAGTTCGTTGAGCAACTGATAGCCATCAATAATCGCTTTCGGACGGGGCGCCTCTAAAAACGGAAATCTTTCCACATCGCCCAGATGCAAGGCTTTCATACGCAAGATCACACCAGCGAGAGAACTGCGCAAAATCTCTGGATCGGTAAACCGTGCACGACCCAGAAAGTCTTGCTCGTCGTACAAACGAATACAAATGCCATCGGCCACACGTCCGCACCGACCCGCACGTTGGTTGGCAGCCGCTTGGCTGATGGGCTCGACCATCAATTGCTCGACCTTGCTGCGCCAGCTGTAACGCTTAACACGCGCGCTTCCCACGTCGATCACATAGCGAATGCCGGGCACGGTGAGCGAGGTCTCGGCCACATTGGTGGCTAAGACGATGCGCCGGCCGGAGGTGTTGTCAAACACGCGGTCTTGTTCAGCACTCGAGAGCCGTGCAAACAGGGGTAACACTTCCGCGCCACGCAAAACGGGCGAATGGCTCAAATGCCCGCGCAAATGCTCTGCTGCTTCGCGAATTTCGCGTTCGCCAGGCAAGAACACCAAAATGTCGCCCCGTTGCGAAGGCTGTTGCCACAACTCGTCGACAGCATCGGCTATCGCTTGGTTCACGTCGTAATCGCGGCTTTCCTCGTAAGGGCGGTAACGCACCTCGACGGGGAACATGCGCCCCGACACCATCAACACAGGCGCTGGCCCTTTGGCGCTGGCAAAGTGTTGGGCAAATCGGTCAGCGTCAATCGTGGCAGATGTGACGATGATTTTGAGATCCGGTCTGCGCGGCAAGATTTCACGCAAGTAGCCCAGCAAAAAATCAATATTCAAACTGCGTTCGTGCGCTTCGTCAATGATCAGCGTGTCATAGGCCTGCAACAGCGGATCGGTTTGCGTCTCAGCCAGCAAAATCCCGTCGGTCATCAATTTGACCGAAGCGTCGCGCGACAGCTTGTCCTGAAAACGCACTTTGTAGCCGACCACCTCGCCAAGCGGCGTTTTCAGCTCTTCGGCGATGCGCTTGGCCACCGATGTGGCTGCGATGCGTCTTGGCTGGGTGTGGCCAATGATTTGCCGGCGTTTGGGTTTGGGTTTGGATAAATTGGGGTCAGACACCGAGTTTTGCTTCGCAAAATCGGTGTCTGACCCCAATTTCTTCCAGCTTCCTCTGCCCAACGCCAAGGCCATTTTGGGCAATTGCGTGGTTTTGCCCGACCCGGTTTCACCGCACACGATCACCGCCTGATGCGCTTGTATCGCCGACATGATGTCGTCGCGGCGGGCACTGACCGGCAGGTCTTCTGGAAATTCGATGGTTGATGTTGAGATGATGGATGTCACCGGTAAATTATCCCACGACACATATTCACGTGTTACACTTATTTCAGTGAACTCGTGTTATCGGAGTGACAGCATGGCTAATCTCACCATTTCCGTGGACGAAAACCTTGTCAAGCAAGCGCGTATCAAGGCCATCCAAGAAGGCACGTCGCTCAGCGCCAAAGTGCGTGAAATGCTGGCCGCTTATGTGCAACAAGACATACCCAGCGCGACAGTCGTCGTTCCTAAGTTGCCAGTTTCCAAAGCCACAGGAGGTCTGATGCCCGGCATTGACCCCAGCAGCAACCGCTCCTTCAGTGAAGCCATGGATGCCGACACAGATATTAACCCTATCAAATGACACCTGACGTGAATGTGTTGGTATCGGCATACCGTCCGGATCACCCGCATCATCTCCCCGCACGCCTATGGCTGGACGAAACCGTTCGTCAGGCGGCTAACGGTCGCGCCAGTTTTGTACTTCTCAGCATGGTCGTGACCGGATTTATCCGAATCACCACCCATCCCCAAATATTCCGCGAAATTGACTCCGTACAAGATGTAAGCGACTTTATTGACAGCCTACTGCGTTGTCCCGGAGCGCAATTTCAATCACACAGTGCTACCTGGCCCCACTTACAAAAACTGTTTCTCACGCAACGCGTCAGAGGTCATCTGGTCAGCGACGCATGGATTGCTGCAACCGTCATGCAATCTGGTGAGACACTCTGTACATTCGATCGCGACTTCGCTCGTCTTGTGCCCAATAACCAACTGATTTTGCTCAAGCCTTAACGACTCAAACATATGTCCACTGTTTTCAATTTCACCTTCGTCCCCTGGTTCCGCTCGGTCGCGCCTTACATCCATATGCACCGGGGCAAAACCTTTGTGGTGGCCATCGCAGGCGAAGCCATTGAAGCCGGTAAATTGCCGAGCTTGGTACAAGACTTGGCCATGATCCAAAGCATGGGTGTCAAGATTGTGCTGGTGCATGGTTTTCGCCCCCAAGTGAATGAGCAACTCAAGGCCAAAGGACATGCACCCAAGTACTCGCACGGTATTCGCATCACCGACAGCGTGGCGCTCGATTGCGCCCAAGAAGCGGCTGGGCAATTGCGTTATGAAATAGAAGCAGCATTCAGCCAAGGCCTTCCCAACACCCCCATGGCGGGGGCCACCATCCGCGTGATATCGGGTAACTTCATCACCGCACGACCGGTCGGCATTGTGGACGGCGTAGATTTTCAACACTCGGGTTTGGTGCGCAAAGTGGATGTCCCCGGCATCAGCAAAACCTTGAGCCTCGGTGCCATGGTGTTGTTGTCCCCGTTTGGGTTTTCTCCCACTGGCGAGGCTTTCAACCTGACCATGGAAGAAGTCGCCACCTCTGTATCGATTGCTTTGCAAGCAGACAAACTTATCTTTGTCACCGAAGTACCCGGCATACGGCTCAAACCTTTTGAGCCCGCCAGCGAAGACAACCCGATCGACACCGAAATGCCGCTTGAAGTAGCGGAGCGTTTATTGGCAGAAGCACCGTCCGCCAACACACCCACAGACATAGCGTTTTACCTGCAACATTGCGTGAAAGCCTGTAAGGCCGGCGTCGAACGCAGCCATATCTTGCCGTTCGCGGTCGACGGTGTGTTGCTGCTAGAAATTTATGTGCATGATGGTATTGGCACCATGGTGGTAGATGAGCGTTTAGAGAGTTTGCGCGAAGCAACGCCCGATGACTTGGGTGGCGTCTTGCAATTGATTGAGCCCTTTGAAAACGATGGCACCTTGGTGCGCCGTGAACGCACCGAAATTGAACGCGACATCGGCAACTACACCGTGATCGAACACGATGGTGTGATTTTTGGTTGCGCAGCGCTTTATCCGTATGCTGAACAAAAAACTGCAGAGATGGCCGCTTTGACCGTGTCACCCCATTCACAAGGTCAAGGCGACGGCGAAAAATTATTGCGTCGCATTGAACAACGCGCCAAACACATGGGTTTGGAAAGTATTTTTGTGTTGACCACACGTACCATGCACTGGTTTTTAAAGCGTGGTTTTGTACAAGTACCGATCGATTGGTTGCCCCAAGCACGGTTGGGGAAATACAGCCCTGACCGCAAAAGCGTGGTGTTGGTCAAACGGCTGCCTGTCAATTGAATCCAGCAGGCCAGCAAATTGACAACTACCGGTTTCTCAGTGTGCAGGTGGAAATCGGTCATCGTTGGCTGCTTGTTGAGGCCCACCCAATTTGCGCCAGACCACGGTCACCATCCATATCAACATAGCCACAAACACCACAAATGACCAATTGGCAATAGAGCCACCTAAAAACGTCCAGTCGATCTTGGTGCAGTCCCCGCTGCCCCTGAATATCAGCGGAATCGCGCGTTGCAAAGGAAATGCCTCGATCATCCCGTAAAAGTCTCTTCCACAACTGGCGATATTTGGCGGATACCACTGCAACCAAGACTGGCGCGCTGCAACAAACGCACCAAAGCCAGCTGTCAGCACACCAACTGCCACCAAGACCCGACCCGCTCTCAGATGGCTGACAAGACAACCCATCAAAGCGACCACACCGAGAACCATGACAGCATAGCGCTGCACGATGCACATGGGGCAAGGCTCTAGGCCCACCACATGCTGCAAATAAAGCGCGAACCCCAAAATAACGACACAAGCCATCAACAACATGGCCCATGCGAGGCGGACGGTCAGCAAATTCCAAAATTTCAAAAACATGGCTGTTGTGGCTCCTAACATCGGTATGAGTCTAGCCAGTTTCCACCACATGGCCTGATTGACAGTACCAAAGGCGACCGACCAGAGGGGATTCAAAGCTTGCTACAGTCATGGCATTGTCTGACACTCGCGAGGAATTTCATGGCACGCACTGTTCATTGCATCAAACTTGAGAAAGAAGCCGAAGGCTTGGATTTACCGCCCTACCCCGGTGATTTGGGTAAACGCATTTGGGAAAACGTCAGCAAAGAAGCATGGGCGGCTTGGCTCAAGCACCAAACCATGTTGGTGAATGAAAACCGCTTGAACCTTGCCGATTTGCGCGCCCGCCAATATTTAGCGCGGCAAATGGAAAACCATTTCTTCGGCGATGGTGCAGACGCTGCACAAGGTTATGTACCTCCCCCTGCAGCCTGATTGTTTTCAGCACGATGGAAGCTGACAAACGTTGTATCGTCATCGGGGCTGGCATAGCAGGCGCAGCCAGCGCCCGTGCATTGGCCGACCGTGGATGGCAAGTCAAAGTTTTGGATATTGCACCAGAGCCCTGCGCTGCTGCCTCGGGGGTACCGGTTGGTGTGGTGTCTTGTCATGCATCTCCTGACGACAACTTGTTGTCGCAATTGACCCGCGCTGGCATGCAACAAACGCTGGCGTTTGCCCGTCAGCATTTGACCGAAGGCCAAGACTGGTTGCCCTGCGGTGTGCTTGAGCGTCGGCTTACAGACGCCGAGCATCCGAAAAAGCCTTGGCAAGCACCCACCCCTGACAGCGTGTGGTTTTCGCATGTGCAATTGGCTCAACCAGAGCAATTGAAAGCGGCAGGTTTAAGCAACGAGAGTTCCCAAGACCTGTGGCAACCACAAGGCGCATGGATCAAACCCATGGCACTGGTACGCGCCCTGCTCAGCCATGACAACATCCACTTCATGGGCTTGCATGAAGCTGAAAACATACAAAAAAGCGCCGCCACCGGCGAATGGCAATTGCGCATCAAACACCATATTTCTATTCCCAGCATGGGCAGTTCGCACACCTACACCAGCGAATCTGCGCCTCAAGTTGTGTTGGCCACAGGCGCTCACACACCCGATTTTTTGAACCAAGTTTTGTATGAACCCGATATGGGCCTACACCCGATCAGCGGGCAAGTGTCATGGGGCTTGCAACCCGCTGCTCTTGATACCCTGCTGCCGCCTTTTGCAGTCAATGGACACGGCAGCTTTGTGGCGCATGTGCCCACCGCAGAAGGCAATGCTTGGTACTGTGGTGCTACCTTTGAACGCCACCAAGCCTCCACGGCGGTCAGCGAACAAGCCCATGGCCACAACTTCCAACGGCTCAAACAGTTGTTGCCCCAAGCCGCGCAAACATTGGAATCGCAATGGCACAGCGACAGCGAACTGCATGCTTGGGTGGGCGTGCGCTGTGCATCCGTCAACCGATTGCCCAAAGTGGGTGCTTTGAATACGCAGCGATGGCCAGGCTTGCATATGCTGTCTGCCCTGGGTTCACGAGGATTGACGACTGCATTGTTGTGCGCCCAACACTTGGCCGATGGCATAGAAGGTCGCGCGTCTGGTCTGCCCGATGCGCTTTTCAAAGCCATGGCGTGTGATTTGGATAACGCATAAAAAAACGCTGCCCTCTCGGACTGCGCTTTGAAGTGTTCCCTCGGAAGTATGTATTTTTAGAAGTTCAATTGGGCTCTGACGGACAACATGCTCTCGTGACTGGTACTGTATAAAGTGGCTGACACTGTCTTTGACTGATCGGTCACTGGACGGTCAAAGTTGGTTTAAGAATAGTTCATCAACACTCTAGAGTTTGGATTCAGGATCTAATTCATGCCAAGCTTTCATGTTTGCGCTTTCTCTGACATTTGCTTTTGGCTGGAAACTTAAGATGCTTGCCCAGGTTACAACAGAAGCTGCAGCCCCCGTATGCGTGAAAGTCGTTGGGGTAACTTCATACTCAACTTTGTCCAGCGCGAAACCCAAGTGAATACTTGAAATGGACTTTTTGTGGTTCTGATATCGATCCGAAATAGTCTGATTTTTGAAGCGAATTGATGAGCTTGATCAAGTCGTCCCCATCTTTGACCACCACACCATTAACAGCTAAAAAATCAATATCTATTGCGGTGTTCATTCTGACAACATCGGCGTCCAAACCATTGTTCACAGCGCTTCATCCTTTGTTTCACTGAGCATAAACGGTGAATTACCCTGCATAGGGAGTCGGCGAGTGTACTTATATCGAATTTGCATATACGTCCAACTAAAAAATAGTTTGTTTGTCTTCACGCTCTGCATATAGTCTCGGACATATGGAAAATTTCTCTTTCGCTTTTGTCTTAGCTGGTTTTGTGGTGGGCCTGATCGTAGGCCTCACAGGCGTCGGTGGTGGTTCTTTGATGACGCCCTTGCTGATATTTGGTTTTGGTATCAAACCTGCACTTGCAGTCGGCACCGATTTGTTGTTTGCAGCAGGCACCAAGTTCGGCGGTCTGCTCAATTTCGCCAGGCAACGCATCATTCCTTGGCGCGTGGTGTTCAGTCTCAGTTTGGGCAGCGTGCCAGCAGCCGTTGTCACCTTGGCACTGTTGCACCACTTCGGCACCTCCAACCCCAGCGTTCAGCATGCCATCACTTTCACGCTTGGCATTGCTTTGTTGCTGACTGCTGCTGCCACACTTTACAAAGCCATTCGCGGCCCATTGCGCCAACAAAGCGCTGATATCGATGAACACCGGTTGGCCGCCGACATTGCCACCCATGCGTGGATGCCTGTGGTGTTTGGTGCAGTGATCGGCGTGTTAGTCACGCTCACCTCGGTCGGTGCAGGTGCGATTGGCGTGACTGCATTGATGCTGCTTTATCCGCAATTGCCCTTGCCACGTATCGTGGCCGCCGATGTCGCCTACGCCGTTCCGCTGACGCTGGTTGCGGGCTTGGGACATGCCTCGTTGGGTACTGTGGACTGGTCGCTGCTAGGCATGTTGCTCATTGGTTCATTGCCAGGTATTTGGCTGGGCTCGCAAATGGTGACGAAAGTCCCCGAACGCTTTATTCGCTCCGCTTTGTCTGTGCTGTTGGCATGGGCAGGTGGCAAATTGATTTTGATCTGACGCACCATGTACCAATACACCGACTTTGACAAACTTTTTGTCCGCGAGCGCGCGGCACAGTACAGAGACCAGTTACAACGCCACCTCCATGGCCAACTCAGTGACGATGAGTTCAGACCTTTGCGCTTGCAAAACGGTTGGTACTTACAACGCTATGCACCCATGCTGCGTGTGGCTGTGCCTTATGGAGAACTGAGCAGTGCCCAACTTCGTGTACTGGCGACCATTGCCCGCGACTACGACGTGCCAGACGCAGACGTGTTTCAGCATGCCCAAGCCACCCAAGACAACATCGGTGGTATTTCTGCACCCCCCTTGACCAAAGGGTATGCCCATTTCACGACCCGCCAAAATTTGCAGTACAACTGGATTGCGCTGGAGAAAAGTGCGGACGTGATGGATTTGCTGGCCAGCGTCAACATGCACGGCATACAAACCAGTGGCAACTGCATACGCAACATCACCAGCGACGAGCGTGCAGGGGTTGCGATTGACGAAATCGTCGATCCTCGTCCTTTTGCAGAAATTCTTCGCCAATGGAGCACGTTGCATCCCGAATTTGCGTTTTTACCGCGCAAATTCAAAATTGCCATCAGTGGTGCCTTGGAAGACCGCGCTGCCACCGCATGGCATGACGTTGGATTGCACGCGCTGCGCAACGCTGCCGGGGAAGTGGGTTTTCGCGTCATGGTGGGCGGAGGCATGGGGCGCACGCCCATCACGGCGAGCGTGATTTGCGAATTTTTGCCGTGGAACCAAATACTCAACTACTTGGAAGCGGTGGTGCGTGTTTACAACCGCTGGGGCAGACGCGACAACATCTACAAAGCACGGATCAAAATTTTGGTCAAAGCCGAAGGCAAACGCTATACCGACGAAGTTGAAGCCGAATACCAGCGCATACTCACGCAAGACGGTGCGCCCCACACCATCACCCAAGCTGAATTCGACAGAGTGCAAGCCAGTTTTGTACCACCCCAACTTGCTAAACCCTCTGCGTTGTCGGCAGAAGCCATTCATTCTCAATTGGCAAAAGCCGCAGACACCGACAAAGATTTTGCGCGCTGGCTGCAACAAAACGTCGCGCCGCATCGCGATCCCCATTTGCGCGTGGTGACCTTGTCCTTCAAACGCCTGGGCCAAGCACCCGGAGACGCCACCGCTGACCAGTTGGACGCGGCGGCTGAATTGGCTGATCGGTTTTCTGCCTCTGAAGCACGCGTGAGCCACGACCAAAACCTGGTGCTGCCATGGGTCTGCGCAGAACAACTGCCGACGCTCTACCAAGCCGCCAAATCATTGGGGCTGGCCAAACCGAACATACGCATGTTGACCGACATGATTGCTTGCCCGGGTGGAGACTATTGCGCATTGGCCAATGCCCGTTCCTTGCCTGTGGCAGCGGCCATCACCGAACGTTATCAAGACTTGGACGAACTCTTTGACTTGGGTGAAATCGATTTACACATCAGCGGATGCATCAATTCTTGCGGCCATCACCACAGCGGACATATTGGCATTTTGGGTGTGGATAAAGATGGCAAAGAGTGGTATCAGGTCACGCTCGGTGGTTCTGACGGCTCGTCTCTCAGTGGCGCACCCAAAGCCGGTAAAGTGGTCGGGCCGTCTTTTTCATCTGCGGAAGTGGTCGATGTGATTGACGCTGTTTTGCAGGTCTACACAGAGCAACGGATGCACGGAGAAACATTCATTGATGCACTCCAACGAATTGGCATTGAGCCATTCAAACTGGCTGCCAATGCAGCACGCCATCCCAGCGATGACGAAGCATTGACCACGGTAGATTGAAAGCTGAATATGCGATTGATGTCACACACCGAACACACAGTACTTCCCCACCAGTACACCCTGACATTGGGGAATGATGCAGACCCCTTGCAACAAGCTCTTGAGGGCATACAAACGATTGTGTTGCAGTTTCCCAAATTCACCGATGGCCGCGCTTTCAGCCAAGCATTGATGTTGCGACGCCGTTGCGGCTTTGAGGGCGATATTCGTGCCGTGGGCGATGTGCTGATTGATCAACTCAGCCAGATGCAACGTTGCGGTTTCAGCAGCGCGGTTTTGCGTGCCGACC
>SXGQ01463790.1_pt1 | contig 12802 bp, 10 predicted proteins | sample 3178371 | NCBI WGS metagenome assembly SXGQ01 (sample SAMN11356859, study PRJNA531348) | freshwater metagenome | isolation source: freshwater sample F1-20 | place: China: Fuxian Lake, Yuxi | collected 2017-12-25
GAGCCCGCGGCGGAGGCGAAGCCCCGCGGCGGCCGAGAGCGGGTGGATCGGGGCGCGGCGCCGGCCGGGCGTCGCACGGCCACCAGGAAAGCGGCCGGCAAGCCCGCGAAACGCCGGCGATGAGCCAGGACGATCCGCGCGTCCTGGGCGTCGATTTCACGTCGGCCCCGTCGCGGCGCAAGCCGATCACGGTGGCGGTGGGCCGGCTGATCGAACGACGCCGATCCGCCCGCTACGCCATCGAAGCGATCCGCGGGCTCGAGAGTCTCGACGCGTTCTCAGCCTTGCTCCGGGCGGATGGCCCGTGGATCGGCGGCTTCGACCTCCCGTTCTCGCAGCCGCGATCGCTCATCGAACACGAGGGGTGGCCGACCGCCTGGCCCACGTTCGTGGATTTTTACTGCCGCCGGCCGCGGGAGCAACTGCGGCGCACGTTCAAGCGCTGGTGCGACGCGCGGCCTGCGGGCGACAAGTTCGCCTGGCGGGCCACCGACAAGCCGGCCGGCTCGAGCCCGGCGATGCGCTGGGCCAATCCACCGGTCGCCTGGATGATGCACGCCGGCATCGGGCGGATGCTCGCCGCCGGGCTCTCTTTCCCGGCCCATGATCACCCGCGGCGCACCCGCAGCCGCAGCCGGCTGGGCCGTTCGGCCCGCGTCGCCTTCGAGGCCTACCCCGGATTCACGGCCCGCCGGGTGACGAGGCTCTCCTACAAGAGCGACGCGGCCGCCAAGCAGACTGCCGACCGCCGCAGGCGGCGGCGGGAGATCCTCCGCGCGATCGAAGCGGGCACGGCGGGCCTCGCCGTGGTGGCGGAGAGTCCCGCCGGCTGGCGGCGTCGGCTGGTGGCCGACGGCTCAGGCGACCTGCTCGACGCGGTGATCTGCGGTCTGCAGGCGTGCCATGCGATGCGGGCACCGCGACTCGGCCTGCCGACGAACCTCGACCCGCTCGAGGGATGGATCGCCGCGGTGCCGTGATGCCCGCGCCGCGGTCCGCCCGGTTCACTGGCCTCCCTTGAGCCGCGCCACCTCGGCCTCGAGTTGTCTGATCCGCTCCTCCATGTCGCGAAACTTCCGCCGGGCCTCATCCATCCGCTCCTTCGCCTCCTCCATCCGACGGCGGCCCTCCTGCATCCGCTCTTCCATCCGGCGGCGGACGTCTTCGGGAATGTCGAGACGCTCACGTGGCCGTTCGGCGCCTCCGGTTCCGCGCGGCTGGTCCATCTCGGAACGGGGCCGCCGCGGCCACTCGCCCTCGGGGCGGGATGGCGGCCCACTCTCGATGCCGAGCTTCCGCTCGATGCGACCGAGCCGCCGAATGATCTCGTGGAACGCCCGCATGGCGGCACGGTGCATGTCCGGACCGCCGGGCGGCCCCATCCGCTCGGGCCCCATGCCGGGATGGTGCGGGCCACCGTGCGGATGGCCGCCGCGGTGATGCCGCCGCTCGCGGTCCGGGCGGTCAGCGCCGCGGTGGCGAGGCTCGCGATGCGGCCGCTCGTCCGCATCGTCATCGTCGATCTCGAAGGTGTCCTCGTCGGTGGCATCGGCGAACGGCGCTGCGACCTCCTCGTCGCCATCGGCGCCGATCACGGCGACCACGCCCATCCACGAGGTGACGACCTGCTCGAAAGACCCGGGGGCGGCGTGGGCTGGGGCGGCGAACCCGAGGAACAGCAGGCAGGCCGCGAATGCGGGGCCGAAGAACACCGGCGGCGCAAGACGACACATGGCGAGACTCCTGGAAAGGAAAAGGATGCGGGCGGTTGGGCACGCCCGGCGGTGCCGCCGGGGTATCCTGCTTGTGATATGAACGGCCCGACCGGAGAAAAGTTGCGGGATCCCGCCCTCGTCGATTTCGGCGTCGATGCCGCGGGGGGCGGTCGCCGCCTGGAACGACTTGGGGGCCTGCTCGTGGACCGGCCGCTGCCCCAATCGGACGCCGGGCGGCGGCGTCCCGCGGCCTGGCCGGGGGCGGCGGCCGTCTACCGGCTCCCGGCCGGCGACCGGGGAGGCTGGGATTTCAATGCCCCCCTGCCCGACCCCTGGCTCGTGCACGTGCCCGTCGGCGCCGCGGCGCTCGCGCTCGAGGTGCGACCGGCCCCCTCCGGCCAAGTCGGGGTCTTTCTCGAGCAGGTCGAGCAGTGGCGGTGGCTCGCCCGCACGACGCCCCGGGGGAGCGTGATGCTCTCACTGTTCGCCCACTCCGGCGCCGCCTCACTGGCGATGGCCGCCGCCGGCGCGGAGGTCGTGCACGTCGACGCGTCGAAGCAGGCGATCGCCCTGGCCCGCCGGAACGCGGCGGCTTCGGGATTGGCTGATCTGCCGATCCGCTGGGTCTGCGAGGATGCGGCCACGTTCGTCGCCCGCCAAACCCGCCGCGGCCAACGGTTCTCCGGCGCCGTGCTCGACCCTCCCTCCTGGGGACACGGCCCACGCGGCGAGTCGTTCGCGATCGACCGCGACCTCGCGAGCCTCGTGCACCAGGTCGCGCGACTCCTGCCCGCCCGCGGCGCCCCGCCGCCAGGGCCGGTTTTGCTCACGTGCCACTCCCCCGCCTGGCATCACCGCCGGCTGCGGGACACACTGGACGCGGCTTGTGTCGCCGCCGCCCTGCCGCCGGGCCGGCTCGAGAGCGGCCGCCTCGCCTGCACCGACGACTCCGGCCGTACGCTCGACCTCGGCGATTTTGCCCGCCGCACACCATCGGCATGAGCAGCTTCGAGACCATCACGAGCTCTACGAATCCGCGGGTCCGCGCCGCGGCCGCACTGCGGGAGGCCGCCGCCCGTCGGGAGGCCGGCCTGACGCTCGTGGACGGCCGCCGCGAGTGCACACGGGCCGCGGCGGCGGGCGTCGAGATCGTCGATCTCTTCGTCGCCGGCGACCGCTTCGACCGTCCGCCCGCGGGCGACGAGTCGCTCGGCGCATGGGTCCGTGGCCTCGCGGAACGCGGCACGCGGATCACGCTGCTGGCCGAACGGCCGTTCGAGCGGCTCGCGTTCGGCGCGCGAAACGAGGGGCTCGTGGGCGTCGTCCGCTGGCGGCCACCGGCGCTCGGGGAGCGGGAGTTCGCCGGCGACCGGCCCGTGGTCGTGGTCGAGGGGGCCGAGAAGCCGGGCAACCTCGGGGCGATCCTGCGGACCGTCGATGCCGCCGGCCTCGCCGGCGCGATCGTCTGCTCCGGCCGCACCGACCCGGCCAACCCCGCCGTGATCCGGGCCAGCCTCGGCACCGTGTTCGCGGTGCCGCTCGCCGTGGCGGATACCACCGCGTCGATCGCCTGGTGCGGCCGCCACGGCCGCCGGGTCGTGGCGGCGACGCCGACGGGCGGCCGTGCGTGGCACGAGGCCGAACTGGCCGGCACGACGGCCCTGCTCTTCGGCAGCGAGGCCCACGGCATCTCACCGGCCTGGCACGAGGCGGCCGCCGCGGGGCGGATCACGCTCGAGAACGTGAGCCTGCCGATGCGCGGCGTCGCCGACAGCCTCAACCTCTCCGCCACCGCCGCCGTGCTCGCCTACGAGGCCGTGCGGCAGATGGAACGCCGACGATGAGCGACGTGCCCGATGAGTTCGCGCGGTTGCGCCGCACGTGTGCTTCAGCTGGGCCCACCGCGATGCTCGAGGAGCTCGCCACCACCCTCGCCGCGGCCCGGCGCTGGCATGCGGTCTTCGATGCCCGGATGATGCAGGCGCGGATCGCCCTCGGCCTGCCGCCCGCAGGCGCGCTCGGCGATGTGCCGGCGACCGTGCGGGAGCAGCTCGACGAGCGGACGCTCGCCGCCTGCCGCGCGACTGGCTGGCCGCTGCTCGAGGAGGGGCAGGTCGCCGCTGCCTGGATGTACCTGCGGGCCGCAGCCGAGCCGGGCGAGCTCGCCCCTCGGCTCGAGGCGCTGGCGGCGCGAGAGTTGGCCGCCGATCCCGACGACGAAGCCACGGCCCGACGGCTCCAGGAGATCGTCGGGCTCGCTCTCTGGGAGGGCGTCGATCCGGCGCTCGGCATCAGCCTGGTGCTCCGCACGCAAGGCACCTGCAACGCGATCACGGCCTACGAGCAGGCGGTCTCGCGACTCCCCGCCACGCGGCAGCGGCCCGCGGCGGGCGTGCTCGTCGGCCACCTGCACCGGGAGCTGCTCGCGAACCTCGCGACCGACCTGCACGGCCGGGGGCTGGCCGCGGGGCCCGCGGAGCCCGAATCGATCGCGGACCTGCTGGCCACAGCCGGCGGCCTGACCGCCGACCCGAGCGTCCACGTCGACGTGTCGCACCTGCAGTCGGTGCTGCGAATCGCGCGGGTCTGCGAAGACGAGCGGTCGATCCGGAAGGCGTGGGAACTCGCATCGTACGGCTGCCGCCTGCCCGCGGAGGTCGTCTACCCGGGTGAGCCGCCGTTCGTGGAGGTCGCGTTGGCCTCGCGGCTCTTCTTCGGCGCGGTGCTGGGCCACGACGTGGAGGAGGCCGTACGGTTTTTCCGCCGCGCCGCGGCGGCCGCCGACGAGACGGCCGGCACCCTGCCCTGCGACACGCTCGTGCTCCTGCTCGTGCGGCTCGGCCGGCCGGCCGACGCCCTGCACGCGGCCCTGGGCCGGCCCGCCGATCACGGCATGCCGAGCACGCTCGAGGCGGCGGGGCTGCTGCCGTCGCTCGTCGAACTGGCTGCCGCCTCGGGCGCGTGGGAGACGCTGCGGCGGGCCTGCATCGACCGAGGCGACGCGATCACGTTCGCGGCGACGCTCGCGGCCGAGAGGTCAGTGCCCGAGGACTGACGGACCGCAGCGACGGCACGGCCCCGAGTGATAGCCGACCGCCTGCGGGGTCTGAAAGCCCCGGCCCGGTGGCAGCTGCCACGGCGCGAGCATGTCGGGCAGTTCGCGAGCCCCGTTGCAGCCCCGCCAACGGTTGCAGGCATCGCAGGGATCGGGGCGGCTCGGCTCGTGCTTCTCGCCGCAGTACCGCGGCCCGCAGCCGGTGTCACCACCCGGCGTCGTCATGCCGCCCGCGGTGCCCCGGCACGAATGGCCGCCCGCGTCCGCGACCGCGGCCACGAATCCACACACCATCACGACAAGCGCTGCCAGGATGCGTCCGAACATGGGTGCGTCCTCCCGGTTGGACTATCGGCCGTTGCAACCGGGCCAGGCCGGAAAAAATCCCGGCCCGGGCCCAGGGCGTGGGTGACGGGGCAGTCTGCGGAAGCCGCGGAGAGCCGCGGCGGCCGGCGGGGACGTCAATCCACCCGGGCCGGCGGGGCGGCGAGCGCCCGCTCGAAGAGCCGTCGGTAGTCCCGGGCGCTCGAGTCCCACGACCAGTCCTGCCGCATGCCGCGGCGGACGAGGTCCCGCCACAGTTCGCGATCGGCGTGGGCATCGAGCGCCCGATGCACCGCATGCTCCAGCGCGTGGGCATCGCATCCCTGGAACACGAAACCGCTGGCGGTGCCGTCGCGGAGCGTGTCGGCGTTGGTGTCGACAACCGTGTCGCTCAGGCCGCCGGTGGCCCGCACCAGCGGGATCGAGCCGTAGCGCAGCGCGTAGAGCTGCGTCAGCCCGCAGGGCTCGACCAGGCTCGGCACGAGCGTGACGTCGGCCGCCGCCTGCACGAGGTGGGCGAGGCCCTCGTCGAAGCCGACGAGCAGGTCGATCGTGCCGGGAAACGCCGCCGCCGTCCGGCGCAGGGCTTCCTCGAAGGCGGGGCTGCCGGTGCCGAGGATGACGAAGTGCGCCCGGCCGCCACCGGCCATCCGCCCCAGCATCTCGACCAGCATCTCGACCCCCTTCTGGGCGACGAGCCGGCCCACGAAGGCGACCAGCGGCCGCGAGTCGGGCGCCGCGTGGCCGAGACGCGCGGCGAGGGCGACACGGGCCGCATACTTGCCCTGCTCGAAGTCCGCCTCGCCGTAGGGCCGCGGAATGTGCGGGTCGGCGGCCGGATCCCAGGCCTCCGTGTCGATGCCGTTGACGATCCCGGTGACCGCGCCGCTGCGGGCGGCCAGCAGCCCCTCCAGGCCGCAGCCACCGGGCGACTGTTGGATCTCGCGGGCGTAGGTCGGACTGACCGTGGTCACGGCGTCGGCGAACACGATGCCGGTCTTCAGCAGGCTGAGCTGGTTGTAGAACTCCATCTGCTGCCAGTTGAAGTACCGCCAGTGCAGCCCGGTGAGCAGCATGTCCCAGTGCCAGAACAGGCCCTGGTAGGCCATGTTGTGGATCGTCATCACGCTGCGGGCGTTCGCCACCGCGGCCGCCTGCCCGTAGAGCAGTTTCTGGTAGGCCGGCACGAGCCCCGTCTGCCAATCATGGCAGTGGACGATGTCGAAGGGCCGCTCCTGGCGGCAGGCCACCTCGAGCGCCGCCCGCGAGAAGAAGATGAACCGCTCCGCGTTGTCGGGATAATCCGCGGCGCCGCCGTAGAGCGCGGGACGGTCGTAATAGTCGTCGTTGGCCACCAGCAGTACGGTGGCCCGCGTCCCGGGCCGGCGGCAGCGCAGGATCCGCGCCACCGAGCGCCGCGTCCCGATCGGCACCTCGAACTCGATGCCCGTGGGCTCGATCGGCAGGCCCTTGGAAAACACCTCGCGGTGGGCGGGGATCACGAGCGTGACGTCGCAGCCTAGCCGGCAGAGCGCCTCCGGGAGGGCGCCGGCCACGTCGGCGAGGCCGCCGGTCTTGGCGAAGGGCGCGGCCTCGCTGGCCACTTCCAGCACGCGCATCGAGTTTGGATCTCCTGGGGCCGGTGCGGCGTTGCTACCATTACTATAGACCGCGTTTTCAGGCGCCCTCCGATGAGTCCACTGGTCAACCCCGCCGCCCTGTTCCGCTTCCGGTTTCCCTGCCGGCGCCGGGAGAAGCTCTGGCCCCCGGCCGCGGCGAACCTCGACCCGGCCTGCCAGCTGCCCTCCCTGGCGGCGGTGGTGGGCGTGCCCGACGTCCTCGAGTTGACGCTGGCCTGGAACGAGACCGGGTTGGCGGTGCGGTCCCGGGCCCGGGGCGTGGGCGCGAGCCGATGGTGCCAGCCGACCCGGCCCGAGGACAGCGATGGGCTGCACCTCTGGCTCGCCACGCGGCCCACGGGCGAAAGCCACCGCGCCGGGCGATTCTGCCGCCGCCTGGCGCTGTTGCCCACCGGCGGCGGGCCGCGGGCCGACAAACCGGTCGCTGTCGCCGCGGCGATCCCACGGACGAGCGAGACGCCGGCGGAACTGCCCGCCGGTGCGATCACGATCGAGTCTCAGCTCGAGGCCGATGGCTGGCGGATCGACGCCTGCATCACCGCGGCCGCTCTGCCGGGCTGGGATCCGGTCGAGATTCCGCGGCTCGGCTTCTGTGCCGCCCTCGTCGACCGCCGGCTCGGCAGGGTGCCCTGCTTCGCACCGCCGGAATACCCGTGGGACAGCGACCCCACGACCTGGGCCGAGTTGCTCCTCACCGCCTGACCGGGGTCACGAGGCTCGCGAGCATGCCCGCCGCGACGCCCGCGACGAGCGCACACGGGGTGATCCAGAGGAACTCCAGGCCGAAGATCTTGAAAAAGGCGATGCCCACCGACACGGCGACGCCGACGGCCGTCGCCACCACGCCGCCGAGCGGCGTGGCCCAGGGGACGAACAGGGCGAGGAAGAAGAGCACGAAGATCGGCGCCGTCAGCAGATTCACCACCTTGATGCACAGTTCCAGCAGGTTCGAGGCCATCGCGGGCACCACCATGCTCAGGGCGATCGCCACCACGCCGACGCCGATCGAGGCCAGTTTCGCGAGGCGGATCTGCCCGTGGGCCGTGCCGGCCCGGCTCCGGGGCATGAAGTCGCTGACGAGGACGGCGCTGGCGGAGTTCATGCCCGAGGACAGGCTCGACATCGCGGCCGACAGCATCGCCGCGACCACCAGGCCGCCGAGGCCCGCCGGCAGCACGGCCTCCACGAACCGTGGAAACAGCGCGTCGGCCGACGCCACGGGCGAGGCCCCGGGGCCGAAGGCCTCGGGCCGCGCGGTGAAGTAGCCGAACACCGCCAATCCCACTGCGCCCAGCAGCGCCAGCATCACCAGGTCCACGGTGAGGTGGATGCCCACCGACCGCCGGGCCGCGGCGGCGTCGCGGGTGGAGAGGTACCGCTGGATCGCCATCTGATCGGAGCCGCAGGTGCAGATCATCCACACGAGCATGTTGAGGAACGCCCCGGCGAACGTGACGCGGACGTCGGGCCGGAACCAGAACACCGGCTCCGGCCACTGCGGCGCCCAGTGGCTCGGCCACCAGGCGTCGATGCCGCCCAGGGCACGCGTCACGAACAGGATCGTGACGATCGCCCCACCGAACATCACCACCGACTGGAGCGCGTCGGTCATCACCACCGCCCGCATGCCCCCCTCCGACGTGTAGACGATCGTCAGGATCCCCAGCACCACCGAGAGCCACGGCGTCCAGGCCGGGTCGAGGTGGAAGAGCGGCACGATCACCTTGTCGCAGGTGGCGTAGAGGATCGACGCCATCCAGAACGTCCGCAGGACGATGAACATGCCGGCCCCCAGCAGCCGCCCGGTGCGGCCGAGCCGCCGCTCGAGCAATTCGTAGCCGCTCGTCACGTCCCGCTGGCGCATGATGGCGGGAATCAGCCACCAGCCGACCACGACCCAGATCAGCGGGAAGGCGGCCCCCTGGGCGAGAATCATCGGCCCGTTCTTGACGATTTCGCCCGGCACGGCGAGATAGGAGAGCGTGCTCGTGATCGTCGCGAACAGCGACACGCCGATCATGAACGGGCTCATGCGGCGGCCGCCGAGCAGGTAGTCGTCGACCGTCTCGGTGCGGCGGGAGTAGTAGCGGCCGACGGCGATCATGGCCGCCGCGTAAAGGGCGATGACGAGGCAGTCGAGGGGTCGCATGGGCGCGTCCTGCGTGAGAGGGCCGAAGCTCACTCGGTGGCGATGGGCCGCACGGCGATGTCCTTGAACTCCGCCCACATCGGGGCGCCGGCGTGAAGCTGCAGGGCGAGAATGCCCCGCCGCAGCGCGACGTCCTCCCCGTCGGTGAAGTCGAGCGTCAGCGTGCCGTTCATGAAGTGCCGGATCCGCCGCCCCACGGCGACGATCCGCACCTCGTTCCAGTCGTCGCGCTTGAAGAGTCGCGCATAGCCCGCCGCATCGATCAACTCACCCGTCACCCGCTTCGCACCATCGACCCACTCCGCCCGCTCGCCGACCAGGCAGATCCGGCCCCGCTTCCCGCCCTCGTCGTAGATGAAACCCGCCACGTTCGGCAGTTGCGTTTCGTTCCGCAGCTCATGCTGGTAGCCGCGGACCACCCAGGCGTTGGCCGGCTTGGCCGCCTCGTCGGTGATGTGTCGCGAGCGATACTGGATGCCGGAGTTGTTGGCGGCGGTGCAGCGAAACATGAGCGTGAGTTCGAAGTCCTCGAGCACGAGCCCCTGGCGGATGAGGAACGTGTTGCCCTCGGCCCGCCGGTCCGGGGTGGTCTCGCCATGGATGACGCCGTCACGGACGCTCCACAGCCGCCGGTCGCCATCCCAGCCCTCCAGATCGCGACCGTTGAACAGGCTCCGCCGCGTGGCCTCGGCCGGCGTTGCCACGGCATCGGCCGCCGGTGGAGCCGCCGGCAGGCTGGAGGCGACGCAGGCGGCGGCGCAGGTGACGAGCGACAGCAGGCGGTACATGGGATCCTCGAGGCGGACGCCGGGACGGTGAGACCACGCTGGATTATGGACCGCCGCAGCCGTGCCACAAGCGTGGCCGCCGGCCGCGGCCTCAGGCGGACTCCACCGCGAACGGCTCCACCTCGACGAGCGCCGGCGGCAGGCTGTCGAGGAACACCCTCCCGTAGGGCTTCGTGAGCATCCGCGGATCGAGGATCACGACCGTGCCGCTGTCGCTGGCGGTGCGGATCAGCCGGCCGAAGCCCTGCTTGAGCTTCAGCACCGCCTCGGGCAGCTGGTACTCGGCGAATGCGTTGCCACCGGCGGCCTTGATCGCCTCGATCCGCGCCGCCACCAGCGGCCGATCCGGCACGGCGAAGGGCAGCTTCGTGATGATCACGTTCACGAGGCAGTCGCCGGGCAGGTCGATCCCCTGCCAGAAGCCGTCGGTGCCCAGCAGCACGCCCGCCGGACCCATGCGGAACTCCTCGAGCATCCGTGACCGCGGCAGGCCGTCAGCCTGGCTCACGAGGCGGTAGTTCCGCCGCACGCACCAGCCCCGCAACTCTTCGGTGGCCCGGGCGAGCGCCGCATGGCTCGTGAACAGCACCAGTGCCCGTCCCGCGCTGCGGGCGACATGGCGGCGGACCATGCCCACCACGGCCCGGTCGTACGCGTCGCGGTCCGCGGGATCGGGCAGCCGATCGACGAGGATCAGCCGGGCCTGGCGGGCGTAGTCGAACGGGCTGCCGAGCCGCAGGCCCGGCGCCACGCGGCCGACGCCGAGCCTCGTCCGCACGTAGTGGAAGGCGTCGGTCTCGCCGTCCTCCGCGTCGGGATGCTGGCGGGCCGGCGTGTCGACCGCGAGCGTGGCACTCGAGAGCACCACCGTCGGCACCCGCGCGAAGAGCTCGCGGCGCAGCGTCTCCCCCACGTCGATGGGCGCACTGGAAAGCCTGATCCGCTCGCGGCCGCGGCGCGACCGCGTGGCCTCGACCCACCACACGCTCCCCGGCTCCCGTTGGTGGAGCCAGGTGTCGATCGCCGCCGCGAGGGCCGTGAGCCGATCGGCGAGCGACGCGAGGTCGTGCCGCTCCGAGTCGGCGGCGAGCCCGTCGGCGGCCACCCGCAGCTTCCGGGCCAGGTCCGCAAGCGGCCCCCCCAGCGAGTCGGCGACGAGCCCGGCCGTCGCCACCCGCCAGGGCGGTTCGCCGGCGTCCGCGACCGCCTCCTTGACGCCCGCGAAGAACGCCTCGGCCGCCCGGCGGCAGCGGCGCACGTCGCCCTCGAGGTCGTGCATCCGGTAATGGGCCAGCAGGCCGCGATGGCCGCGGTCGCTGGCGAGTTTCGCCAGCACCCGCTCCACGGCGCCGCTGGAGACCCCGACGCCGAGCTGTTCGCTGGCGACGCTCTCGACCATGTGGGCCTCGTCGAAGATCACGATGTCGTGGGCCGGCAGGAGGCTCGCGCCCGCCCGCCGCAGGGCGAGGTCGGCGAAGAACAGTGCATGGTTGACGACGAGCACCTGGGCGTTCGCCATCCGCCGGCGTGCCGCGTAGTAGAAGCACTGCTGGTGGGTGGGGCAGCCACGGCCCATGCAGTTGCCCGAGTCGCTGGCCGCCTCGTCCCACACCGCCGCCGTCGGCGCCGCCGGCAGATCGGCGAGAGAGCCGTCGCCGCTCGTCCGCGCCCAGGAGGCGAGCGCGAGCAGTTCCGACCGCTCGGCCTCGGCGGGAAACAGGCTGCCCGACCGCTCGACGGCCAGCGCCAACCGACGCAGGCTCACGTAATTGCCGCGGCCCTTGACGAGCACGGCCGAGAACTCCCGCGGCATGACCGCCGCGACGAGCGGGATGTCCTTGGTGAGCAACTGCTCCTGCAGCGCGATGGTGTGCGTCGAAACCACGATGCGGCGAGAGCGGCCGCGGCCGGCCTCCGGCGGCTGTTCGTCGTCCCAAGCGTGCTCGGCCGGCGCCGCCATGGGCTCGTCCTGGTCGGCGGTGGCCGCGAGGATCGCCGGCACGAGGTACGCCAGGCTCTTGCCCACGCCCGTGCCGGCCTCGACGATCGCATGCCGCCGCTCGGCGATCGCCCGGGCGACGAGGTCGGCCATCGCCAGTTGCTGCGGCCGCGACTCCCAGCCGGTGAGGCGGGCCGCGAGCCGCCCGCCGGGCGCCAGGAGGTCTGCGGGAGTCGTCATGGGGCAGAGTGTAGCGGCCGCATTTCCGCCCCCCTTGGGTTCCAAGTAGGATTTGCTCCCGCCGCCGACCTTCGAGGAGCCACCCGTGCCGCCGCCGACCGATCCCCAGCCCCGCGCGACCTCCGCGGCGAAGGCCTGGGGTGGCGTGTTTCGCGAGCCGACCGACGGCCGTGTGGAGGCCTTTTCCGAAAGCGTGTCGTTCGACCGGCGGCTCGCCGACGACGACATCGACGGCTCGATCGCGCACGCGCGGATGCTCGCCGCGTGCGGGCTGATGACGGTACAGGAGGCCGATGCGGTGGCCCAGGCGCTCGAGGAGATCCGCACCGAGATCCACGCGGGCCGGTTCGAGTTCACTGCGGCGCAGGAGGACATCCACCTCCATATCGAGTCGGCCCTCACGGTCCGGCTCGGCGACACGGGCCGCAAACTGCACACCGCGCGGAGCCGCAACGACCAGGTCGCGACCGACCTGCGACTCTACTGCCGCCGGGCGATCGACCGCCTCGACCAGGGCCTCGCCGCGTTGCAGCGGGCCTTTCTCGGCTTCGCGGAGCGGGAGCAGGGGTTGGTGATCCCCGGCTACACCCACCTCCGCCGGGCCCAGCCGGTGCTCGCCGCCCACCAGCTGCTCGCCTGGTGCGAGAAGCTCGCCCGGGACCGCGACCGGCTCGCCGACTGCCGGCGGCGGACGAACGTGCTGCCGCTCGGCTCGTGCGCGCTGGCCGGCACCAGTCTGCCGATCGACCGCGACCAGGTGCGGACGGCGCTGGGATTCGACACCGTGGCGGCCAACAGCCTCGACGGGGCGAGCGACCGCGACTTCGCCTGCGAACTGGCCTTCGTGATCGCCCTGGCGGCCGTCCACCTCTCGCAGTGGGCCGAGGAATGGATCCTCTACAGCACGCAGGAGTTCGGCTTCCTCGTGCTGCCGGAGGGCTTCTGCACCGGC
>SXGQ01089653.1_pt1 | contig 12797 bp, 31 predicted proteins | sample 3178371 | NCBI WGS metagenome assembly SXGQ01 (sample SAMN11356859, study PRJNA531348) | freshwater metagenome | isolation source: freshwater sample F1-20 | place: China: Fuxian Lake, Yuxi | collected 2017-12-25
GCATAGTCCTTACCATATCCCTTGACATAAGTCAAGGGATAATTATTTTTTTATTTTTTTTGCAATCTATCTTCAGGCACGGTATTTACCGTGCCTATAAAATTTTGTCAAATTTATTTTTTATTTGACAGGTATACACTAGATGATATAATTACGGTATGGAAAACCTTTACACAATCAAGTCAGTAGAAATTAGCTCCCGTTCCGTAGCAAAAGGGGAAAAGACTTCAATTACCCAAAAAATAGATGAACGTCCATATGCTTTGGGAGATATAAAAAATCTTGTCCAGCAAACTTTTGATATGATTATTTCACAATATGGCAAAGATTTCTTTCAAAAGCTTGTAGTAAAATTTTACTATGCAAAAGAAGGAACTAATTTACTGAATTGCATAGAGTCTGGCTATGATGAACAAGGAAAAATTTCTATCATAACTATTGCAAAAAGTTATAATTAAAGGTATTATATCCATATGAATACAGTAATCCACACTTTTATCGTCTTGCTTGGTATGGCTGTTCTGATGATGGGTTTGCTTGCAACCTTGACGATGAATAAGCCAACAAAATAATAAATAAATCCCAAGAAAAATCTTGGGATTTATTTTTAGGTATGGTAAACACCATACCTTTAAAAGTTTGTCAATAAATTTTTTCTTCTTGACAGCCATAAATATATACAGTACAATATAACATCACAAGGTTGGAGAACAGTAATGGCAAGTGCATGTTTGAATGTTGGTCACGGTGGAGCGGCTTCTGAGTCAAGCCTAGTGCAGATGAACAATTTGTTTGACGTTACAACATATCTTGGTAACTTTTTCAAGGCAACTGAGATTGATTTTGTTGTAGAGCGTTTACTGAAGGACAATTTGATTCCGGGAGGTGTAGGATGCTTTACTCTTTCCCGTGCTGGCGAAGCGGTGTTTTACTACCAAGGAAAGCCTGTAGCATTCATTACACGTCTTGCTAGTGAAAAGGGATGTGATGCTAACGTAGGAAAGTGGTATCGGAAGCAATGGTACTTTGAGAATTTCCTTAAGAAACAAAACCCAGACTGCAACCATATTACCTTTGTTCACGCTAGTTCTGATACTGGTATGCTTCAGGACTTCATGACTGGAGTATCAATGGTAATGACGCAAAGTTTCAACAGCGACGGATTCAATAGTCCTAACTTTGGCGGAAACAGCATCTATTGCTTTGATACTGATAAGAATGAGGAAACTTGGACTACAGTATCTGCTGTAATCACAAGTATCGTTTCACTTACCTTGTGTAAGATGAAAACGGACAAACTGAAGGACTGGTTTACAGAGTAGACTTATCCCCCGAAAGGGGGATATTTTTTTTGCCATTTTACGTCAGGAATGGTAAATACCATTCCTGATAAACTTTGTCAAATATATTTATTTTCTTGCGCACTATATACAATATGATATACTATTGTTATGAGCAAGATATACCGAATGATTTTAGGTCAAGACCCTAACAGCACCAGACCTATTGGCACTGAGAAGACCCTTAAGGAAGCCAAAGAATATATTTTATCTAGGGCTTACAACAATGACTACTGTGCTATTTATGTAGCAGACAATGAGAATCCAGCTGGTGAATTGGTTGGACGATGGATTGTTAAGAATAAGAAACTTACATCGTTTGAAAAAAAATCAAAGCCTATCGATTACAAGAAACAAATCTTTTGACAGTTATATGAAAGGTGATATAATAACAGTATGAACGAACACAATGGTTGGAAGAACGAAACAACTTGGACTATCAATGTTTTCTACATGGAAAAAATTGAAAAGATGTTGGACGAGGGTTGTTCACAAGAAACAATTGTAGAGTATATCAAGCGTGAACTGAACCAAGACCTATACTTGGAACAGCGGAACTTGATTGGATGTGCATTGAAACTAGTTGACTGGGACACGCTTTTTACCAGAGCGATTGAAAACATCACAAAGGTTGCATAATCCCAATAAATCCCAAGAAAAAAAATCTTGGGATTTATCTTCAGTTATGGTAATACCATAACTGAAAAAAATATCAAACTTTATTTTTAATTTGACAAGTATACGCATTATGATATACTCTATATGTAAGGAAGAACGATATGGAAATCAAAACTACTAACTACGGCATCTGTTCAGTCAAGAAGAACACGTATCCAAACAATGGCAATCTTTTTTTGGGTTTGGTTGATGAAACAGGTCAACCAGTGGCAAACATCACCACAAACGTAATCCCTTTAGCGGAAAATGAATTTCTTGGGAATGTCAACAATATGGGTTCTACACTTTGGAACGATATCGTTGCATCAGGTCTTTTTGAGGAGACTGGCGAAAAGGTTCCATCAGGATTTTGTGAATATCCTGTTTGCAAGCTAGTCAAAGAACTAGCATAACTTTTCAACATAAAAGATAAATCCCAAGAAAAATCTTGGGATTTATCTTTAGTTATGGTGATACCATAACTGAAAAAATATATCAAATATATTTATTTTCTTGACAGGTATATACATTATGATATACTATTCTTGTAAGGGGATAGAGATGACGTACCAAGATTATATTATCAAAGAGCCAGTGGCTCAAGGAGAAACAATGGGATTTTTTGCACAGCACGGGAAGTTCTCGGCAAATAGTGGAAAGAAGTACAGTGTAACAGAGCTTCAGGGCACTTACATTTGTGCCCTCATTGATTGCGAAGCGGTACAGGTTAAATCCTTTGATGACCCTAACGTTCTTGTACCGACCTTCAAATGGATTTTTGAAAGCACCGAGGTTAGAGACAATGATGGTCAACCGTTCCGTTTAATTACTTACACCAAAACCTACTACGGCAACGACAAGGCGAAGTTGACAATCTTGCTTGATGGCATGGTTGGACGTATGACCAGCGAGCAGTTCCAAGACCTTGATATGGATGTGCTCAAAGCCAAGCAATGGCAAGTTGTCGTAGGCATCCGCCAGAAAATGAACAGCGAAATTTTCAACGTGATTGAGACCGTAAAGCCGGTCAAAGAACTAGCATAAACTTTTCATTAAAGATAAATCCTGAGAAAAATTCTTGGGATTTATCTTTAGTTATGGTAATACCATAACTAAAAAAATTTATCAAACTTATTTTTTTTTCTTGACAGGTATATACAATATGATATACTTATCTTGTAAGGGAGTTAGAGATGACCTATCAAGATTATATTATCAAGTGTGAAGTGGCAAAGACGGTTTTTCAGTGTGGTGTAACGTCCGCTCTTTCAGTTGAGATTGCAACACCTGAACAAAGATTGGCTTGGATTGCCGAAGACCTGAAGAAACTTCAAGCAGAGTTGGAACAGATTGGCAAGACGTTTGATGAACAGGACGTGGTTGGTGACCCGTTTGCAGATACTAAACATATAACAAATTAGTTGATAATAAATCCCAAGAAAAAATCTTGGGATTTATCTTTAGTTATGGTAATACCATAACTGAAAAAATTTGCAAGAAAAAATCTCGCAAACTTTTCAGAAAGTTAATGGTTTGAATATAATTACCAATTCCATATCTTCAATATCACCTTTAGGCGTGAATGTGCAATAGTTCTCTCCACATTGACACAGAGGCGCCCAACCATTCCAACCTTTACAATTGGGTTTGCAAGCTTGGCTTTCAAACTTGTGCCACCTCTCTTCAGCCAGCAAAGCCGACCAAAGAGAGAGAGCCTTATGCCTATAATTGCTCATCTTACAACCCTACACTTCTCAAGTTTCAATTGGATTGTACCATCATTATCATTGGTAAAACCACAGAATACAGTACGTCCTACACGAACATAGCACACAGCAAAGTTGCCAAGTTGCTCCCAGAACATTGGCTGTCGCATTCTATCGTAGGACTTTCCATTAACTTCACCGGTAACTTGAATCTTGCCAGCAGAATACCAGCGAGTGCCACCATTGTTCAGATAAAACGTCTCCATTAATTGCTAACTCCTCTTTGCGTGTAAAACTTATTACCGTCTTGCAGAATCCATTCTGTGCAATACTTGCAAGCATAATACTCGCCCAAGTCTATCGGGTCACGTCCTGTAGCAAGCAAGATTCCATTGTAGTGTGCAGTGTAGAGCATCTTTGGCACACGGCTCTTGAATTTTACGATTACCTTGTCTGTAGTGTTCATAGCAATAGTATATCATCTGTCGTATACGATGCAAGATATATCTTTTAAATATTATGTTTGACAAGTTATATCATTGGTGTTATACTTAAGCAGTAAGGAGTTAGAACAATGGATTACCTTGAAGCAGAGTTGGAAGCAAGAATCTTCCCTTCAGTAGACCTTGACCCAAGAGATTGGGAAGAAGAAGATATGTTCATTATGCCAGGTGATAGGGATGAACACTATATGACGGACGAAGAACTGGATGAGCAGTTCGGCAATGAACCAGGAGAACTTGAGCCTTGGCGACCAGATGATGAGTTGGAAGACTAATCACATCCCTTGATAAAAGTCAAGGGATATTTTATTTAAAAATATTTTTTACTTTTCATTGAAGGCACGGTATATACCGTGCCTATAAAAAAACCTCAAGAAAAAATCCTGAGGTTTTTTTTGGAAGTAATGCAAGCCCAGAGTTATTATACTCTACTTTACTCTACTTGTATGGCAGATTACACAATTCCCGACGATTCCTACCTGATTTGATTTGTAGGCTCCTTGGTAGATTCTCGTGGCTATTGAGTTTACTGTTGCAGTATTCTTAAGTAACCCTTCTTCGTCTGCAATAATGATGATATCCAGTGGAAGGGGGACAATCTCAAAGTAATCCCAGCCCATATCTTTTTTGATGTTCTGAATGTTATAGAACTCACCATCATCAAAAGGACGCTCTGTAATCTCACCATCTACCGTAATATTGTAACCCTTATGGTTTTCTGTAACCTGGTCAAGAATCTCTATTAAATCAATCTTTGTCTGCATATCTAACTCCTTACACTATGATTATATCAAGTTGTATATAGAAAGCAAGAAAATAAATATATTTGACAAAAATTTATAGGCACGGTATGTACCGTGCCTTACGATATATGGCAAAAAAAATATCCCTCATTTCTGAGGGATTTTGTCACCTTGGACCAATCATTGTTTTTTCAAATATACTGGCTGTTTTGTATGCTTGTGCGATGTAAGCATATAGAGCAGATGAAAGACTTATCACACTTATCATATCGTGTGCAACATCTTTCATTTCTAAACGACAATACATTTCTCTATTGTCATCCAGAAACTTGTAAACTTCGCCTTCCAAGTAAGTGCCAGCAGGATTAAACACAACATCAATTATGCCATAGTCGTGTTCAACTCTTAATAGCACATCATCTTTGCCGAGCTGGATTGCTTCCTTGACAAACTCTTCAGATGTATGGAATACCTTGACACCTTTTCTAAAGTATAACATATTTGTACTGCCTCTTTCCTTGCCATTCACGAGAAAGTGTTGCTAACACAAGCCATAACAAAGACATAAAACTGACTCCACAAAGACATCCAAAAAAATTGAATGTCATGTCAAAGTTTCCGCCTAAGACATATTCTATCACACCAGCAATTGGAAACATCCATAAAAGATAAAATGGAGTAACAATCAGGAATTCAAGAATGTTGAAAAACACTTTTGGCATATGCTTCGTAATCTGCCAAAATGCAACAATGCCACCAGTATAAAGAACTGTTTGAAACAGTCTGTGAATAATCTCTTCGTTCATACTGTTATTATATCACCTATTATATACTTGCCAAGAAGATTTTTGCCCCATTTTTACTGGGGCATTTTTCAGAAATTGTTCTCTTGTTTAATCACTTCTAACTTGTCTAATAAATCTTCAGGGTATTCTTCTAATATATCTGCTAACTTAATAAGATTAGATGCAGTAGGAATTCTTTTGCCATTTAGCCAATTGCTAACTTGTGGTTGCTTGACTCCCATCATCTCTGCAATTTCTACCTGAGTAAATTTAGTCATTAGAACACTTTTTTTCTTCAAAGTGTCCTGAATAATATTCACCTCGTCATTGGTGTAGTTTGTGTTAAAAAGAATTTTTTTCATAAAGAAACCTTTCTGTTGTTGTTACAATCTGTAGTATATCACATTATGCATATGATTGAAGAATAGTAAAATTTTTTTGATAAATTTTTTGAGTTATGGTAATACCATAACTAAAGATAAATCCCAAGATTTTTCTTGGGATTTATTATTTATTTTCTAAGGATTGACTCTTTGGGTGCTTTCCAGTCAACTTGGGAAGTGTCATTCCAAGTTACAGGACAGTTAGATTCTACAAAGAATGCAAAATCTGATGCTTCTTCGTCGCCTTCAAGATAATAGACTACTGCTTCGTAATACGAACCATAGTCACTACCATCCTCACGTTTTACGCCAATCCAAGCACCTTCTGGAGTGTTAAGGAACCTGTCCTTAAGTAGTTGAGCATATTTACGAACTTCTGCTGAATGAGCAGAATAGTCATCCATTCTTGCACATTCTTCTTCGCAAGGGTTTGGACCCAGATACAACCAGTTTTTTCTTCCCATAACATTAGTATAACACACATTGTATATATTGCAAATTTAAAAAATATATTTGACAGAAATTTATAGGCACGGTATGTACCGTGCCTTAAGTAGAATGTCAAAAAAAATAGGGAGCATCTGCTCCCTAAAGATTATTGACCGTTTCGTTCTTTCTTACGTTCTGATTTCTTGACTTCGTTGCATTCTTCGCAAGCAACATACCATCGATTGTTATCTTCCCACTTCCAACATCTACCATCACCTGCCTCAACGTAGCAAGCACAATAGCAACACTTACCAGCATACTTGTTTTTCATAACTTCCTCCACAGTAAATATACCAGATTGTGTATATGATGTCAAGAAAAATACCCCATCTCTGGGGTATTTATTTAATCCAATATGTTGGCTAGTCGGTCTTCTTTGGTCTTTATATGACCTGAAAACCAACCATTCCGTTTTGGTTCTACATTGTCTGCTTGATTGACAAGTGATAATTGATGCTTGTAAACCTCTTCCAATGCAGAAATTTGAGTAGCAATCTGATTTGCCACCTTTGCATCAATACGTAACATATCCATCTGAATGTCTTTAAGGGATACAATCTGATGACGAGTAGAGAACAAAATCTCACGAAGCCTATCCGAATTTCTAGTTGATTTCATATCAAACTCCTTACTTACAAAGAGAGTATATCAAGCGGTATATGCCGTGTCAAGTATTTTTTTAATTTGATTACTCAGGTGGCACACGATATAATACATTATCAATTGAAGGGTATAGGACGATGGTTTGCTACAACACAGAATGGGAAAACCCACTTTATTGGTTTGATAAGTTACTGACTTACACTGAACACGCTGAATTACGGACGATTGAAAGAGATTTGCCTTTAGTAGATTTTCTTCCACTAGAATCAAAGTTTCTGTATCGCACCCTTAAGAGGGATGTCTATTCAATGACATTTGAGACTGTAGTGAATCACAAGAGGATGGAAATTGCAATCAACTCGTTAGGTTTCGTTATGACTGTGTATCCCGTACTTATCACCAAAGCTGACAAGTTTCAATATAAGTATAAGCAATATCTTGGTGCATTCAAGCAACCTGATGATTATTGCCCACCAGTCATTAGCGATTTCAATTTCTTGGAAGGAACAGCATGATAGGTATAGTTAAGTTAGAGTTTGGTATGTTCAATCTTTATATAAGAGATGTCTGTGTAGTATCAACAACTACAATGGCAGGCATCAAACACGCAATCAAAAAACACGGATTGCAAGGATATACATATGCAGCAGGGTGAAAGCCCTGCTTTTTTATTTGACAAATTTTTTCAGTTATGGTTTTACCATAACTAAACATTTTATGCAAAAAAAGAATCGTCAGAATTTTTATCCTGGCGATTCTTGTGCTTTTGCTTTCTGGAGTACTTTGACTTGTCCTTAAAACTAGTTGGACGCATCTGGCTGGCTCGCATCATTTCTGTACCTGTTGCAATTGCCAACTCCTCAATGAATTTCTTGAATTTTTTCATTTTGCTTTACCTTTTTTTCTTGTTGCTTTAATTTCATTTGTTCGATGATATAATCTTTTTCAATTTTTTGCTTATATCTATGATTAGATTCTTTGAAATACTTAGCACCTTTTAGATTTATCTCATAATTACCTATTTCAAGCGTACCATACATTATTCCACCACTATCCTTCCATTGTTATCTGCTTGACTGTTGAATTTTTCCACCAGTGTTTTGTACTCGTCCTGATAGATGCTATACTTGTTTCGGAATGCTCTGTGATAAGGTGTATCTTTCAAACGCTTTGCCATATACTTGACAGACTCTGCACACAAACTAGTTTGCAAATCAAAGCCTGTGATATCCTCAATTAAGCACTCATAATGATGATGATTGAACCATCGCTCGCTATTGTTCCAAAGCACTGTTCTCATAGCACTAATATACCAAATATTATATACGTGTGCAAGTATATTTTTTCTGATATACTAACAGCATGGGAATCATGAACGCACTGGAACTTATGGCAGAAGCAAAAGAAACTGCTATATATCGTGGACATAATGTCAAATACTGGAATGTATTAGGCGGGGATTGTTATTCTTTAGAGTGCAAAGATTGTAAGATGAGTGTAATGGTAAAAGAAAATCCATTACCAAATGAAATAAATGTTGGCGGAGAAGCTGTAGCACTCAATTGTGTTAAGCCAGTGAAAGAAAAAAAGTTGAGGAAAAAATGAAGGGATGGTCTTTACCATCCCTGAAAATAAATCCCAAGAAAATTCTTGGGATTTATTATTATTTAGATTGTTCTCTTACATACTTATCAATAGTGCAAGCGATTGTAAGAAATCCACACGCAAAAAATGCAAATGGGATGATGAAAATTGTAGCCATTAGATATATCCACTTCATTGTCGTTACCTAATTATACCAGAGTGTTATAGAAAAACAAGCCCTTTCGGGCTTGTTTTAATTATTTACTTCGAGCAGTTCATTGCCAATAGGAATGATGTGCTTTACGCCATTTTTGTCTACTTCTGGGCGGTATTGGGTATCATACAGCGGAAGGTTCTCTTTGCGAGCATTACGATAGGCAACCTGATAAGCAGCTTGCTTGTTTGTACCATTCCAAATGATACTGGAAGAATTCTTGCTCTTCTCAATTACATAAAATGTTGTCGTGCCATCTACTGCTAGATGACGGGAGATTACAATATGTGTGTACATAGTGATATATTACCTCAGATATAAAGACATTGCAAGAAAATAAATCCCAAGAGTTATCTTGGGATTTATTGATTAGAACGAAACGTTCACATATCTGGCGTCTGGTCGCCAGTGTTTTGCTGATTTCAATTCTTCAAGTGGTTTCTTATTGTCGAGACCCTCCAAGTAATCTGCCAGCATTGTGAAGAATTTAAAAGTAAAAACCATTGCCATCGCTGTGTTAGGATGACCTGTTTCAAAGTTCTTAAGGAACTCATCCTGCTCTTCTTCACCTAAACCAATAGTGTCAAAGATATACTGCGAATCCCAATACGTCAAAGTTTCAACTGACATTCTGTTTACCTCACTTACAAATAGATTATATCATCTTATGTATAGATTGCAAGAAAATAAAAAAATAGTGAAATAACTTTAGTTGTGGTATTACCACAACTAGAATAAATCCCCAAGAAAATTCTTAGGGGATTTTTTGTTTATTTGTGGTTAGCTGGAATTCAACCAGTACGGAACACTAGGGCAGTTCTTTCGATGGTCTCTGCCTCCGATGATACCCGTGTCTCAAATGAGAGCATAGTATCTAACCACAAATCATTTGCCTTGACATAACTGTTTGCGTCAATCCCTGCCAAGGGTCAGTAAGAGATTGTAGATTTAACTACTCCAAGGTTGCTACCCTTATTTGAATCTCGCAATAGATTCTAGCCGTTTAGGACTCTAACTGGGTGAGGGTGGTTCTCGACTCCATCCCTACATCAATATATTACGCCATCTCTAGTATGAATGCAAGAACTATTTAAACTATTTTTTACTCGGAATTTTCTTGCACTACTATATAACAGATGATATATTACAGGTATGGAAAACACTACTTTACAACGAATGGTTATGAGAGTTCGACTTGAGGATGTTAGCGACAGGTCGTCTGCTATTGAATACGTTGGTCAAGGTACTTGGTTTGATGGCAAGTCCTACATTGTTGCACAGTACAAGTCTAACCCTTCTAACTTTTATTTCTTTGTTTACAATGATTTCGTACCAGCATACAATTACTTTGGTGAAATGAATGCTGGCATTGGTAAGGAGATTTGGAAGTTAAACCCTGAAAATGGAAAATTCTCTGGAAAAACCTATGTCTATAGTTCAATGCTTGACAAGATGTACGAACCATATGCAATTAGTCCAGTTTTAAATTCCCCATGTTGCATATTTGAAATCAGGTAACCACTACCATATCTCTTGGCGAAAGTCAAGGGATATATTTTTATTTGATAAATTTTTTCAGTTATGGTAATACCATAACTAAAGATAAATCCCAAGATTTTTCTTGGGATTTATCTTTAGAACTCTTCTTGAATATCTATACCATTATCTTCACAATATTGGTATATTTCTTTCTTTCTTTTTCCGTCTCTTCTCATCACGAGTTGATTGCAAGAATCATACAAACAATAACTGTTTCTACTTTTGCGAATAAACCAAATGACGATAGGATAATCATCTAATAGCATAATCAAGCTTGGAGGGACTTTCGTCCCTCCATTCCTTCCTTACTGAATCTCTACTGAATCTGCCTTACGATTCTTATCGTAGTAAACAGTAGTCACATTGTCACTGTCATCTATGGTCAATGTATCAGCAAATACTGAAGTCTCAACGTGTATTTCAGTATAGTCTATATCTGATTCATTGTCAACAACAGCCTGTACGAGATGAGGGTTCAGTTCATCCCAATCATCTTTGGTGAACTTCTTGAAATTTGCTGGGTCAAGTCCAGCCTCTTCACAAGCCTCATTGAACACATCTTCATCAATCACTAGTTCGTAATTGACCTTTGTAACACCCTGAATTGAAATTTCCATCTCTAACTCCTTACAAGAATAGTATAACACATATTGTATAGATGTCAAGAAAATAAATTTATTTGACAATATTTAAAAGGCACGGTAAATACCGTGCCTTAAGTTATTTATCAATATTTTTAAAAGAAAAGAGGGCTTTTCAGCCCTCTACGATTTCAATATGGTCTTTGAGTTTAAGAACAGGGTAAGTGCAAAATCCTGACTTATCTTCCCTCTGTGTATCCTCAAAATGTCCACAGTCCATCAAGTCCCTATATAAATCCCAAAGTTTATTTTGGTCAAAATGAAACTCTCTTGGTTCCAACTCTGTATCAACTAAATTAGATGATAAAGAAGCATAAGGGAATCCATCTTGGAGAAGTTGGATTCCAAGATGACCATTTGAATATCGCCCAACACGAGCGTCAAGCCAACCAAATTTTGTCTTGAATCCAAACTTTACCATTATGCTTCTTCTTTCGCTTCCAACGCACGGATGATATACTTCATCTGGTCTACTTCTGCTTTGATGCGAGATTCATTAGCACGAGCAGTCTCCAAGAGATACTCTGCTTCACGCTTTGCAACAATCAGGTCTTGGGTTTGTTCAGAAACCTTAGCATTTCGTGCTTCTGCATTGCTTCCAAGTTCTTTTGCATCAACATTACGATAGATGAGATTTACTGCATCTTCAAGAGCATAAACACTCTTCTTATAGGAAATGTTGGATTCAGCCGTCTTGTCGATTGCAGAGGTGTATTGTCCTACAGCATTCATAAACAGGTTGATTACTTCTTTTTTCGTCATTTCAGACTCCTTGGTTTGATGACTTATTATATCATCGTGTATATGGGTTGCAAGTAAAATAAAAATATTTGACAAAAAAAATCAGGGATGATATTTATCATCCCTAGAATGGTTTGTAAGAATAATTTCCTTCATAGTGTGTTTTAAATTTATCCCAAATGTCATCACCTATGTTACGTGGAATATTAATGGTGAAGATTGTTCCAAAAGCTTCACAAACTGCATAGTATTTCTTCCCGTTAGTCCACAATATACATTCAGCACCTTCGGGAAACTTCATTCTTATTCCAACTCTATCTGTCAAATGAGGTTTTAAGATTTTATTATCTTTAAAAACTCCATTCTGATAAATTGCTGTTACTATTTCTTTCATTGTATGGGAGGGCTCAAAGATGGCATTTTTTAGTATCATAGGAACCTTAGTTTCTTTCAGCCTAGCAATTTTATTTATACTAAAAAAAGAAGATGACCAAGCCTAAAGCTTGGTCAATGCTTCCAATTTACTTTTTGTGTAAGGGTCATTGGGGAAACGTGCAAGAGTCATTTTGCAATATCCAATGGCTCTTACTTTATCGCCAGCCTTATCACACACACTAATAAGAGAATGATGAGTGCTTTTCGGAGCATCTTTCCATCTAATTGCAGATTCATAATATCTAACAGCCAATCTCAAATCTACATACATAATACGATAGAATTGCCCAAGGTATTCATAAGCACGATAACCATTTGGGTTTAGTGAAAGGTAACGCTTAGCAAACTTTTCTGCTTGAAACAACCATACTGTATCTTTTTTATTTACAGCCATACTCCACATAAGCCAAATCATATTTTCCCATGAATCTGCA
>SXGQ01278084.1_pt1 | contig 12797 bp, 13 predicted proteins | sample 3178371 | NCBI WGS metagenome assembly SXGQ01 (sample SAMN11356859, study PRJNA531348) | freshwater metagenome | isolation source: freshwater sample F1-20 | place: China: Fuxian Lake, Yuxi | collected 2017-12-25
CGACGACCAGGGTCGTCGATACGATGCCGATGGAAACCTGGCCGACTGGTGGACTCCTGCCGACGCCGAGCAGTTCACCGCCCGGGCAACCTCACTCATCCAGCAGTACAACGCCTACAACGCGCTGCCTGGCCTCAACGTGAACGGCGCCCTCTCGCTGGGCGAGAACATCGCGGACCTCGGGGGCACTTCGATCGCCTTCGAGGCCCTACAGCGCTCACTGAAAGGAAAGAAGGTGACCCTGATCGACGGGATGACGCCGGAGCAACGGTTCTTCCTGTCCTGGGCCCAGCAATGGAGGACGAACTTCCGCGAGGACGCCCTGCGTCGTCAGGTCGCAGTCGGCCCGCATTCCCCGGGAATGTTCCGGGCGATCGGACCCATCAGCAACATGCCTGAGTTCTTCGAGGCCTTCGGGATCCAGGAGGCCGACCCGATGTGGCGGAAGCCCGAGGTGAGGGTGAAGATCTGGTGACCCGGTCCCGGATCCATCCGCCGGCCAATCGATTCCGCATCCCTACGCAAAAATCCTATGCTCACATGGTGGCGCCGCCCCTACCGCCTGCACTAAGGTTCCTGTAGATCAGAGGGAGAGAGGGCTGGAACCCGTGGTGGGCACTTTCGCTCTCCCAACAAGGAGTCATTGAACATGAAACGTTTCTCCCTCGTGCTGGCTGCGTTGCTTGGGGCATTTGAGGCGATGTCCGCCGTGGTGTTGCCCATCGAGGTCATGGGGGAACCCGGACGGGTCGAATCGGTCGACGTCCAGCTCCCTGCAGGATCGCCTCAGGTCACCGCGATGAGCCTTCGGGTCCATGGCCTGAGGTCACAGAACAAGATCAGCATCCGGATCAACGACAGCCCGGACTGGATCACCCTGAACCGTAACAACGTCACGTTCCCGTTCCCCGATGGGAAATTCTACGGGATGTCAGGGGCCCAGGCCACGATCCGAATGGTCGTGCCCCTCCCAGGCGGCATTGTCCGACCCGGCCCGAATGTCGTCCGCTTCCGCTTCAACGACCGGGATGGAACCTCGATCGGTTACCGGGTCCTGGGGTTCAACTTCATGGCCTCTCCGGACTCGCAGCCCCTGATCCCAGCCAGCGAGTTCATCCAGGAGGACCCATCGACCTGGAAGTCGCCGGTCGATTCCGCAGCCGCGATCGCCGAAGGCAAGACGCTCTGGTATTCCGCTCCGCTCTGGGATGCCGGACGGCCGATCCGGGCCACCTGCTCGGATTGCCACGCCCACGACGGTCGGGACCTCAAATACTTCAACTTCTCGAACCGTTCGATCATCGAGCGGTCGATCTACCACCGGCTGACCCGGGATGAGGGAACCAAGATCGCCAGCTACATCCGATCTCTGCCCGTGCCATACGAGCAGAATGGACGTCCTTGGAATCCTCCCTACCAGCCAGGGCCTGGCATCGATTCAAAACCGGTGCGGAGCTGGGCTGCAGGGGCCGGTCTGGAGTGGGTCCTTGACCGGGATTACGACACCCTCAAATACCTCTTCCCGAACGACGCCTCGATCTCCTCCTACAGCTTCACCAACATCACCAACACCCGGGAGATCCCCCTCTACGTCCAGTTTCCGGACTGGAACCACTGGCTGCCAACACACCATCCATTCGACGTGTCGGCGGATGCCGGCCTGCCTACCGGCCCCGATCAGCCAGGGGTCGCCGCCTACAAGTCGATCCGCTCCAAGGTGCAGACAAAACTCGCCACCGAGGGACGGTTGGCGGCCCTCAGGTACTTCATCTACGCCTGCAGCGAGGAATGGAACCCCGCCATGCGACTGGCCCCCGAGACGGCACCCGTCATCCACTGGAAGACGACCAAGATCTGGGAGATGATGCAGGAGTTCGGATTCGAGGGCGATGGACAGATGTACTACGGTCCCCGAGGCAATCTGCGCACTTGGTATCGCGGAGAGGTCTTCAGGACCGCACAGCACCTGACCAATGTGCAGGACACCGAGTCCTGGGGGTTCGAATCCATGACCTGGTACCAGCTCCAGCTGGTGTTGAACGACGGCAATCGGTCGGCATGGGACACCGAGCCGATCGACTGGGGCTACCTGATCGCCTTCGGAGTCGTCCGGAACCCGCTCCCACCGTCCTACTCGATCATGGTGCTCAACCGGATGAAGGCGGGTGAGTCCTGTGCCGATTACCCGACCCTCTCCAAGACGGGTTCCACGCGCGGCTGGGCCGCGCATTGGTCATGCCCCGGGTCACTCATCGGACGCGGCGGCTGGCACGCCTCCGAAATCGACCGACTGAACCCGTCCCTGAAGGACCGGATCTCGGTGGCGCTTGCATCGGCGTGGCTGAACAAATGCCAGCAATTCACGGCCCAGGATTACCGGGACAAGGGCTATACGGAGGGTTACCTCAAGTCCACCGGATGGAGTCCCTTCGCCCATGTTGCAGCGAATCTGGAGTCGATCGGTGCGGATGCCGCATTGGTCCAACGCACACGAGACTTCGTCATCGGCATCAATCCCACCCTGGGGGTCAAACCTTCCCCGCCCACCAACCTGAGGGCCAACTGACACCCCCCGCAGCTCCTCTGCATCCCGCCCACAAGCGAAACCGATTCGACGACGACACCCTCCTGCATCCATCCTCCCCGGATCATGATCGCAGTCGGGATCGAAATTGGTGGCACCAAGCTCCAGCTGGTTGCTGGCACCCCTGAGGGAGTCATTCAGGAACGACGCCGGATCCAGGTCGACCGCACCTCAGGGGGCGAGGGAATCCGCCTCGAACTCTCCAGGCACCTCCCTTCCCTGGTACAAGCCCATCGCCCCTCCGCGATCGGGGTTGGTTTCGGTGGCCCCGTCGATCATCGGACCGGACGCATTGCCTGCTCCCACCAGATCCAAGGATGGCATCAGTTTGAACTGGGCCGTTGGCTCCACGGTTTGACCGGCCTTCCTATCGCCATCGACAACGACGCCAACGTGGCCGCGCTGGGTGAGGCCTGTCACGGCGCAGGCAAGGACCGTGATCCGATGCTCTGGATCAACATGGGCAGCGGCGTCGGCGGAGGGCTCGTCGTCAACAACCACATCTACCACGGGGCCATCCCCGGGGAGGCCGAACTCGGCCACCTGCGCCTCGACAAGTCCGGCACCATCGTCGAGGAACGCTGTTCCGGCTGGGCCGTGGACCGACGGATCCGTGAGGCCGTGGCCCTCCATCCCGAAGGTCCGCTGGCACGACTCGTGGGCGACACCCAACAGGGCGAGGCCCGGTTTCTCGCACAGGCCCTGGAAGAGCGGGACCCGATCGCGCAGGCCATCCTCAGCGAACTGGCCGACAACCTCGCGTTCGCCCTCTCCCACGCCGTCCACCTCTTCCATCCGGAGATCATCGTCGTGGGAGGCGGTCTCTCCCTGATCGGCGCGCCTCTGAGGGACGCCATTGACGCAGCGCTTCCTCGCTATGTCATGGAGTCGTTCCACCCCGTCCCGGAGATAGCCCTCGCCGGATTGGGCGAGGATTCCGTGCCGGTGGGCGCCCTGGCGCTCGCCTTCGACGCCACCGGAAAAGGGAAGGACTGAGACCGCGTGACCGGATACGACTCCCTCGATCCGATCCCCATTTTATCCTTGGAGCCCTCGGCTCCCTCCCAGGAACATCCCACCATGATCGATTGGATCTCGTCCTACCTCGCCGAACAGCAACGCCTACTCGGCACCCTCGACCCCCAGCAGCTCGCCTCCCTCATCGCCACCCTCCAGGACGCCCACCGTCGTGACGCCCAGGTGTTCGTCATCGGCAATGGCGGCAGCGCCGCCAACGCGAGCCACTTCACGGTCGACCTCGGCAAGGGCGCCTCCGATGTCCTGCCCCGCCGCTTCCGAGTCCTTTCACTAACCGACAACGTCGCCTGGATCACCGCCCTCGGGAATGACTACAGCTACGACGATGTCTTCGTGCGCCAGCTCGAAAACTACGCCCGCCCCGGCGACGTCCTCATCGGAATCAGCGTCAGTGGCAACTCGCCCAACTGCGTGAAGGCCTTCGAATGGGCCAGGACGCAGGGCCTGAAGCGGATCGCCCTCGTCGGCGCCAAACGGGGTAAAATGGCGGAACTGGCGGACCAGCCCGTCGTGATCCCCGACACCCATTACGGCCGGGTCGAGGATGCCCAGATGACCATCCTGCACCTCCTCGCCTACGCCTTCTGGGAAAACCCCAAGTGGGCCCAGTGATGCTGCCTACCACCGGGTGGCGACCGGCCCCGGACACCCCATCGTGCCGATCAGCGATCACATCCGGAACAAGCTGTCCCAGATCCCACACCGTCCTGGGGTCTACCTGCACAAGGACCGCTTCGGAACGGTGATCTACGTCGGGAAGGCCCGGGACCTTCGCAAGAGGGTCTCGCAGTATTTCCACCCGTCCCGACGCATGGGATGGGACCTCAAGTTCAACGCCCTCGTGGAGGCCATCCACGATCTCGACTGGCACGTCGTCAAGTCCGAGCCGGAGTCCCTGCTGCTCGAAAGCAAGCTGATCAAGGAGTTCCAGCCCCGGTTCAACATCGACCTCAAGGACGACAAGCGGTTCCTGATGTTGAAGGTGAACCTCAATGATCCCATCCCGAGGTTCACCCTGACCCGTCTCCGGAAGGACGACGGCTGCATCTACTTCGGCCCGTTCGCCCACTCCGGAAGCGTCCGCAGGGCTCTGACGCTCATGCGCCGGAAGTTCCACCTCCGCGGTTGCCGCCCGCTCACTCCGGTCGAGTCCGACTACAAGCACTGCCTCTACGGCAACCTCAAGCACTGCACCGCACCCTGCATCGGCAACGTGAGCCGCGACCAGTACCTCGCCCAGGTCCGGGCCGGGATCGAGTTCCTGCAGGGACAGACCGATGAACTTCGTTCCGAGCTCGAACGGGAGATGCAGAAGGCCGCGGCGGATCTGGACTTCGAGAAGGCCGCCCAATTGCGGGACGCCCTCGAGGACCTCAAGCGTACCACCGAGAAGACCGAGAAGTTCGAGCGCATCCCCTACACCCTGCCCGTCGCCGTCAACCCCGAGGCCGATCTCCGGGAATTGTCCCGCGTCCTGGCCCTTCCCGAGCCTCCGGCCCGGATCGAGGGGTTCGACATCTCCAACATCAGCGGGACATTCGTTGTGGCCTCGATGGTCAGCTTCTGGCACGCCCGACCCGATCGCAGCCACTACCGACGCTTCCGCATGAAGTCGGTCGTCCAGCAGGACGACTTTGCCAGCATGGCCGAGACCATCCGACGCCGTTACTCGCGCCTCCTGCGCGAGGTGCGCCAGGGCGGCCTCGACCCCAGCGATGCGGATTCCGGGGAAGCCAGTGTCCCGGAACTCCAGCGGGCCATCGACGACACCGCAGCGGTCCACCGGGGACGTCCACCCCGGCCGGATTCCGATGCTACGGTCGTCCCATGGAGCCCGGCGCCTCCGGCCAAGGCCCGACTGCCCGACCTCATCCTGATCGACGGCGGTCGCGGCCAGCTCAACGCTGCCCGCGCCGAACTTGCAAAGCTCGGACTCGAATCCATTCCCATCCTTGGTCTCGCCAAGGAAAACGAGGAGATCTACCTGCCCCATCTGGACGAACCCCTCCGCCTGGGTCTCGACAGTCCGGCGGTGAAGCTCCTGCAGCGGGTGCGCGACGAGGCCCACCGGTTCGCCAACACCTACAACGCGCAGCTCCGGCTGAAGAAGATCTCCGAAAGCATCCTCGACGAGTTCCCGGGCATCGGCGAAGGACGCAAACAGGCGCTTCTCCGGCGCTTCGGTTCGGTCCAGCGACTCCGCACGGCAACGATCGACCAGATCGCCGACGTCTCCGGATTCGGCGGGGTCATGGCCTCGGAGCTCAAACGGTTCCTCGAGGCACGCCAAGGTTGATCCTGGCAACGCCCCGCAGGTCACGAACCCCGCTCCACCGAGCCATTGGAGCGCCCCTCCTCGGCGTGACCCCCCCTCAGGATCCGATCCAACCGCTCGCAATCCCTCTTCAGGGACGCGGTAGCGGCTGAAAACGGCACCTCTTGGGACAGGCTTCGGAGGCGGAGGAGCCCCACGAGAGCCGCCAGACCATAGAGCCCAGCAAGACCCAGCAGTACACCAACCGGGGAGACGTGCCACAGCGCCACCACCACCGCGGCGGTCAGGCTCAGCAACCCCAACAACGCCAGGAACAACGTCGCGACAAGGAGACCCACCATCTGGAGGAAACGGAGCCGCTCGACGCGGAGGGCGGCTGCCCACAGATCGACTCGATCCGTCAGGAAGCCACCCACCAGCGAGACCCACGAGGCCAGATGCGACCGGAGTCGCAGGAGACCCAGAAGCGAGGTCATGCGGACCGACGACGGGTGGCCCAGACACCGGCGATGAGGCCCACCACGAAGGCCGCTCCCACGGATTCCCAAGGATGGGAGCGGATCGAGGCATCTGCCACCGCCATGCCCCGCTTCGCCGTGTCGGACGCGCGGCAGCCCAGATCGCCACAGGCCTCACGGGTCTGGGACAGAATCCGGGACAGTCGCCCCCGGACATCCTCCATCCGGGATTCCTGGGACGGATTGTGGTCCCCCAGCAATGCCTCGAGGTCGGTGGCGAGAGTGTGAAGATCCGAGACAACGCGCTCGGAGCAGAGTGTGTTTTGAGTCATGGAAGTAATGGGTTTTGATCTGACCCCGGACCAGTAGTCCCGCACCCCGCACGCCCGCAAATCTTCCTCGGCCTGCTGACGTCCGCTGCTCACCGCCCGCCCTTGCCTTGAATCGTTTTGACCGCGGACACGTCCTTCGCCAGCGTTCCCAACACAATCGACACACGATGAAGACCTTCTCCGTTCTCCCGCTCGCCATCGCCCTGGGTTCCCTGGCCTTCGCCGCCGACGTGGATCTCAGTAAACTGCCTCCGGCCGCCACCACCAAGGGGCTGACCTTCGACAAGGACATCAAGCCGCTCTTCGAAAAGTCCTGCTTCAAATGCCACGGGGCCGAGAAGCAGAAGGGCAAGCTGCGTGTCGACTCCCTCGATGCCACCCTCAAGGGCGGAGAGAACGGTGCGTCGATCGTGAAGGGCGACAGCCTCAAGAGCTCCCTCATCGTCTCCATCTCCGGACTCGACTCCGACACCGTCATGCCGCCCGAAGGCAAGGGTGAGCCGCTCACCAAGGAGCAGGTCGGGATCGTACGGGCATGGATCGATCAGGGCGCCAAGTAAGGCGTCCCACTGCAGAGCACTCGAGCCCTGCCCTTCAACGGGACATCTCGTCCGCCTGTCGGGCGACCTCGAAATCATTGAGCGTCAGGCCTCCGACATCGTGGGTCGTGAGGGACAGCGTGACCTTGTTCCACCGGATATCGATATCCGGGTGATGCTGAACCTCCTCTGCGTGCAACGCGATGGCGTTCACAAACACCATCGACCCCACGAAGTCGGGGAACTCGTAGGTCCGATGGATCACGGCATCCCGGAGAGACCACGACGGAATCGTCCGCATCTCATCGCTGATCTCTGGAGGTTGGAGAAGTTGCATCAGCGGCAAGATTGCTCAGACAAATCCCCGGACGCCATACGTCTTCTCTGGAACGCATGACCCCGGCCGAACTGGAACGCCTCTACGACACCCACGCCCAGGCGGTGTTCGCGTTCCTGCTCAATGTCACCCGGAACGAGGCCGATACACGGGAGGCGCTCCAGGACCTCTTCCTCAAGCTCGGCCGCCAGGGACCCGACTCCGACGAGCTCCGGGACGAACGGGCCTACCTGCTGCGTCTGGCCCATCACCAGGCGATCGATGCCCTCCGCAGGCGGGAAACACGCCGTCGGATCGAGACCGCCTCTGCCCAGGAACCCGTGGAGGTGTTCGCCCGCACCCCGGATCCCGACACCGCCACATTCCGGACCGAGCTCTCCAAGGCCCTCGAGACCCTTCCTCTGGAACAGAGGTCCGTCGTGCACCTCAAGCTCTGGGAGGGACGCTCATTCGTCGACATCGCGTCGATCCTCCAGAGCCCCGCCAACACGGCCGCGAGCCGGTACCGGTTCGGACTCGAGAAGCTGCGCGGCCACCTCCAACCCCTCTACGACGAAATCCATCCCTGAACCCCGCCATGGATTCCCACCCCTCCTCCTCCGACCCGGAAACCCACGCCTTCGAGGCACTGCTCCGCGCCCAGCCCCTGCGCGCAGTCCCCCACGAACTTCGCGAGTCGATCCTGTCCCGGCACACGTTGAACCTTCGACCCGCTGTGGGTCACCCCAGTCCCAGTATCTGGGAGATGTGGTGGAGTCGGGTAGCGTCGCCGCTGACCGGTTTGGCTGGGATCTGGATCCTGGCATGGCTGGCCTTCCAGCTCGATCCGTGGATCCTCGGGTCCCCAACCCCATCCGTTGCCGCTCCCTCCGCTCGCGCCGTCCGGGAGGCCCGAGAAGAACGGCTGGCCCTGCTCCGCTCCCTGGAACAACCCAGTCTCCAAGCGGAACCCGAACACCAGACGCCGGCCCATCTCAGACCCCGAAGCCATCTGCAACGACGCCATCATCCCCATCCAGTGCAGGGACTCCCACGCCTACAACTCGCCCTGAATTCTGGATGCCAGGCCCTCTTTGCCCGTGAGATTGAGCCTGGTAGTCCGGTCCATGAAACGGACCTGTTTCCAACGTCTGACTTCCGCCCCAGTTTCAAGAACCCAGTGTTCCACCTCAACGCCTGAGACCAACTCACCCCTTCGATCCGACTCCATGACTCCTGAAACCTTTTTCTGCTGGTGGGAAGAACGCCCCATGAAGGGCTCCCGCTTCTTCCGACGGTTCAGCTCCCCGCCGCCCCGGGCCGAAGACACTCTGCCGTGGTCCCGTCTGCTCCGGAGCGTTCTCCTCGCAACGATTCCCCTGGCGCTGGCCGCGATGGTCCGACAGGTGTCACCCGTATTGGGGCTGGTGTTCCTGGTCTTCAGCACGTTCATCGCGACCTCCATCGTCTGCCACTCGCTGTTCACGATGCTGTCGTGGAACCGACGCGCCGCACGGATCCGCAGCGGCATTCCACCCGTGGTCCCATCCCGCTCCCTCTGGACCGCGATGCTGATCCTCGTCTACGCCATGCTCTTCGACATCGCGACCCCGTACGTGCTGCTGACCAGTCTGGAGAGGGCGCATGGGGCCCTCCGATGGAAGACCACCCGGGACACCCTGATCGCCAAGGGGGAGCGACTGGGTTTTCGAGAGCTCGCTGGCTGGACGGTGCCGGACGATCAGAACGCGGCGGCGATCCCTCTGTTCCGGGAACTGATGCGGACCAATTCGGCGGAGGTGATGCGGACGAATGGGGGAATCCGAATTCCCACGGCGGGACAGGAGCGGATGAAGGTCTTCAGCCGACCCGATGGAAACCTGCCCCAAAAGCCGAAGAAAGGCTGGCGCCCCACCACCCTCGAGGACTGGTCGACCGCGTTCCGATCCGTCTTGGAGTACCGGGACGGGAAGACGAATGCCGTCTCGAAGCCGGACACAACTTCCCGGCGGCGAGACCCGCCCCGCCCGGATCTCCCGGAGTATCCCGCCGCACCGGCTGGAGCGTCTGCCGCGACCGTCGTGCTGACCGCGCTCCAGGTGGCGGAGCCTGAACTCGAACCAATCCGCGAAGCGAGCGGGCGTCCGTTTTGCCGGTTCGACTACGCGTGGGAGGAAGGATTCCAGATGCTCCTGCCGAACCTTTCAGCCCTCAAGCGGATCCAGAACCACCTCGACCTCCGCATCTGGGCCCTCATCGCCGATGGGCAGACGAATGCCGCCTTCGACGAGACCCTGGTGGCGCTGCGGGTCTCGGACTGGCTCCACAACGACCCTTTGCTGATCTCCCAGCTCGTCCGCATCGCGCAGGCGCAGATCGCCACCGAATCCATCTGGCACGGCATCGACGCCCACTGCTGGACCGATGCCCAGCTGCTGAAATTCCAGAAGCAACTGGCCCAGCGCGACTATCTGGCCGGCATGGCCCTGGCCCTCGAAGGAGAACGCAACGGGGGCATCCAAACGATGGACCGGTGGGTCAGGAACCCGAAGGAGATCTTCCAGGTGCTGAACCCGTGGAACAGCGGCCCCCACGATGCCTCGCCCGACTCCATGGAGCAGACGCTCTTTGCCACGTTCCTGCCACGGGGATGGATCCGACAGAACCAATCGACTCTGGCTCTCGAAACCCAGCGGCACATCGAGACCGCGCGTCGGCTCCGCGGAGGAATACCCACCGCCGAATGGCGGGACCTCGTCGGGGAGGCAGAAGGCTGGGATTCCGAAGCCCAAGCCCAAGCCCGATACCGCGACAACCCATCCCCCTACATCGCGTTCGCCCGGCTACTGGGAAGCAGCCTGGGGCGATCCGTGTCCAAGGCGGTCCGCAGCCAGGTGATGAACCGATGCGCGATCACCGGCTGCGCCCTCGAGCGATACCGACTCCTGAACGGCACCTATCCCCAGACCCTCGAGGCCCTGGTCCCGGACTTCCTCGCGGCGGTGCCGATCGACCCGATGGACGGCCAGCCGATCCGCTACGCCCAGAACGACAACGGGCTCTTCCGTCTCTGGTCCATCGGTGACGACCGCAAGGACCAGAACGGCCGTCGCAGCAAGGAGGGTTCCCATCAGGACTGGACCTGGCCTGCGTCCTATTCGGACTAGGGGCTTTCCCTCACCGCCATGTGATCCCTCTGTTCCATTGCCCGTAGAGTCGCCCTCCCCTCTGCGCGTGCTTCCCAACCGTGCCGACCTGTCCCAACCTTCGCGCATGAGTTCCGTCATCTACCCCCGATCTCCGCGCGAACAGATGGACGGCTGGGTCTATCTCCCCCGGTTCATCGACAAGGTCCGGCTCCACCTCGCCGGGAAACTCCCCGAGGACTACCGGGCCAACTTCGCCCACGGTGGCTTCGACGCGAAGTGGCTGGAGGCCGCCGGTCTCAGCGCCGACGACTTCATCGCGGTCGTCCGGGACTCGATCACCGACGGACAGGTCTGCGACTGGGTCCGCAGGACCGTGGCCAAGTCACCCGCCGACAAGGACGCCTTCAACCACCACGTCCTCAATCGGGGACGCGAGGCGAACGACCCGGCAATCCGGGAACGCCTCCGCCAACGCAAGGCCGAGTCGGGATTCGCGCATCGCGACGACATCCAGACGTTCGTCGACTACATCGATGCCGACGAGAAACGGATCTGAGTCCCGGGCCGTAGCGTCCCGCCACCGTGTTCTTGTGCCGTGACGGTCTGGCCCTTCCTGATCGTCCGGGTCGTCTCGAACCCCTGCTCCAACGCGATCCAGAAGTGGCTCGTTGGCCAGGGAGTTCCCTCGTCGGCGCAGCTGCTGCTCGTCCATCTCGGACTCAGCCTGGTCACCCTGCCCCTTCTCCTCCGGGATCCTGTCACGATGCAGAGCCTAGGATTCTGGGGCTGGTGTGGAGTGTCCGCCACGCTGGCAGTGGCGGCCAACTGGCTGATCATCGAGGCGCTCCGTCGATCCGACCTCTCCCTGCTGGGGCCCATCAACGCGTTCAAGCCGGTGGTGAGCCTGCTTCCGGGCTGGATCCTGTTGGGGGAACCCCTGGGCGTCCCAGCGGCGTTCGGCCTCCTGCTGGTCCTAGCGGGATCCCTGCTGCTGACGCCCCCCAGGGCCCCCGGGCAAGGCAGCCTGACCCTCCTGGGGGATCGTGGAGTCCAACTGCGGTTCCTGGCCCTTATCCTATCCGCCGGCGAGGCGGTGACGCTCAAGCGGGCCATACGGCTCGCGGATCCCCTGACCGTGTTCGCAGCGTGGTGCCTGCTGGGACTGCTGATCCTCCTGCCCATCGCCCTCCGCCCGCTCCTCCGCAATGGCCCAGTCCTGATGGGTCCGAACCGAAAGCCCCAGTCGATGGCGGCCCTTGGACTGGTGATAACGACGGGCCTGATGCAGTCCTGCACCCTCTTCACCCTCGCGGCGTTTCCAGTGGGAGCCGTGCTGGCGCTGTACCAGACTTCCTCGATCCTGACGGTCCTTCTCGGCCACGCCGTGTTCCAGGAACCCCATCTCCGCCGCCGCCTCGGAGGGGCCACCGTGATGACCGCCGGCGCCGCGATACTGGTACTGCAGGCGGGGTGAGCGGCAGGATTTGCCGTCCGTGACAGCTCGGACCCCCCAATTTCAAACCGGCGACCGGACAATTAAAGGGGTTCTTCGTCATTTTCGGTGGATGGCTCGGTGGGACTCGATGCTGGAGGCATCCCAGCAGGTAGCCGGTGGTTGAACGCAGTGACACCACCGGTCACGGGTCAGAAGCCTTGCATCCCGGCAGGGATGCCAACCGGACCTCGTTACGGCTCCTCGACAGGGGGTGTCTTGACGGGGCTGGCACCCCTCCGGGGTGCTGGAAAATCTTGGGGCGTCGGACTCCGGTGGTGTCGCTGCGCTCCCCCACCGGCTACTGGCTTTGATCCCTCCGGGATCGACCGGGTCGCCCCCGCGGCGTCCATAGACCTCGCAACCACTGAAAACAGCGTGGAACCTAAAGGATCGTGCGGTTGGTTTTAATTCCCACTGATCAACGGTGATGCGGTTCGCTACAATCCGGGATCAGGATCGAAACCAGCACTGGTTTGGCGGGATGGGGGTAGTGGGGGAAGGCTGGAAACACAAAACCGGTCCGAAGGGTTCTCCTTGGACCGGTTTGTTCGCGGGAAAGTGGCGGGAGTGGCGGGGCTCGAACCCGTAACCTCTGCCGTGACAGGGCAGCG
>SXGQ01235147.1_pt1 | contig 12795 bp, 14 predicted proteins | sample 3178371 | NCBI WGS metagenome assembly SXGQ01 (sample SAMN11356859, study PRJNA531348) | freshwater metagenome | isolation source: freshwater sample F1-20 | place: China: Fuxian Lake, Yuxi | collected 2017-12-25
ACTGTGCTTGGGTCGGTGCTCACCATGGTGCCCACACGAGGCGGCAGCGGTTATAGCTACTACAATTATCGCTACGGGAGCGCCAACGGTGGTAATGCGCCGGCGAGACAAATGTCCCTGCCAGAGGCGGATTCACCGTCGATTCCCTCCGTAGAACCCGGCTCAAGTACCGTCTCCGCATCCACGTCGGAGCGCCCCGAAACGGCCTGACCTCCGGATAGCCCAAACGACAGATGAGGCGAGGTGAGTTGGCTGTTGTAGCGCAGTCCATCGGTGGTCTAGAGTTCCACCCAGCCGGTCTAAACACCGCATCAAAGTCCTACCGCCATTCACTAATCGGTGCGCGGTATTCGTCGACGGAAAGTTCGTTACCGGTTCTCCCCCCTCTTTCGGCAGGCACCTCAGATCCAGCAAGTGCGTGGACGGAGATTGTCGGCTCGTATAGCCCACCATTTCGCTCCTCGGGAACGCCCAAGCGGGACCTCGCGGCCAGGAGCTTTACCCTGAGGACTGCCGGTCCGGCTGCTGCTGTGGATCATTCGGTTTCACGGATAGCGCACTCCGCGTGAGGCCGATCTCATTCCGTCTAGCCTCGGAGCCGAGGCGGTTGTGGCGGCGATACACATTAGGCGACATCAGGTTCGTACCGGCGGTACTGAGGCGGCGGTGGTTGACAATTGTCTGACGACCTCCAACTGCCAGGCGACGACGCTGTCGCCGCCAGTCGGCGCTCTTATCGCGTGGCGGTCGTCCAGCCTGCGGTCCTGCAGTACACCGTCCCGTTCTTCACCCGCCTTATCGCCGCTGCTGAGGAAGAAGGTATCCATCTCGACTTCTTCCAGGGTGCGACTCCATCGGCGATTCGAGCCCGCGAGGACTCAGGCGATGCAACGTTCATCCGCGCACTGCGCACGCGTGAATGGACTTTTGGAGGCAGTGCGCTCTTCTACAAATCGCCGGCCCCGGTGCTGAGCGGCGGATACGACCTCGTGATACTCGAGCAGGCAGTTCGGCACATCGAGAGCTACGAGTTGATCGCACGTATGGGGCGTCAGAGGATAGCGTTCTGGGGTCATGGCCGAACCTACACGAAAGACGCCTCACCACTCCAAGAGGCGCTCAAGTACTGGCTAACCAGGCGAGGCACCTGGTTCTTCGGTTACACACAGCGCGGCGTCGATGCCGTGGTTGAACGCGGTTTCCCGCGGGACCGGACGACGGTACTTAACAACACTATTGACACCAGTGCGTTGCAAGCTGACCTTTCTGCTATCTCTGACACCGAGGTGGCCGAGTTCTCACGCCAACATGATCTGCGCGGGAGTACGGCGCTTTACCTAGGTGGCCTTGACACGTACAAACGAATCTCATTTCTGCTCGACTCGGCGGCCATCGCGCACGAGAAGTGCTCCGACTTCCGTCTGCTGATTGGAGGCAACGGTTCCGACCGTCCCCTGGTAGAGCAGTTTGTCGCACGGAATTCGTGGGCCACTTATCTCGGTGGAGTGCGCGGGCGAGATAAGGCGCGCGCCCTTAAGTCTGCACAAGCGCTATCCATTCCCGGGACGATCGGTCTCGTGGCGCTCGACAGTCTCGTAGCGGGAACGCCTATAGTCACCACGGATTATCCGTACCACGCGCCTGAGTTCGAGTACCTCGTGGACGGCGCCACCGCCATCGTTACCTCCAACAATGTGCATTCATACGCCGATGGTCTTGTCGCATACCTCACCGACCAGCCCCGGCAGCAGGAGATGAGCGAACTATGCGAGGTCGAAGCGCAAAAGTACCCGCTCGACCATATGGTTCGGAGTCTCCTAACTGGGATCAGATCAGCAATTGTTTCGCAAATCCGCGCCGTTTGACGGCCGTCAACGCTTGCTATAGCGTCTCCTAAGCTCTTATTGGATATTTGGTACGTCCTCTTCGCCGTGCCAAATCGCAAGTTAGAAGGGCGGCAGGTTTTGTCCCAACCCGCCAACCGTTATGTCAGCTTCATCCGCTCGCTCGTTGACACCATGCCGCCCACGCTGGCGCGGTCCGTGTACGCACTGCGCCGCAATAGCATCCATTTCGAGGGGCCATTCGAATCATGGGAAGCCGCCTCAGCAAATTCCACTGGCTACGACGCCGACGACATTCTCTCGCGGGTGCTCGAGGCGACGCTGAAGGTCAAACATGGCGAGGCTGCGTTCGAGCGAGACTCCGTACTCTTCGATAACATCGACTACCCATGGCCTGTCACTGCCGGCCTTATGTGGGCAGCTGCGCGCTCCGACGGCAGGCTCGATGTCCTCGATTTTGGCGGTTCGCTCGGCAGCAGCTACTTTCAACACGCCGGGCTACTGTCCGCACTCGCCGACGTGCACTGGAACGTCGTCGAGCAGCCGCATTTCACGCGCGCGGGCCGGGCCGAACTCCAAGACGGGCGGCTACGGTTCCATGGCTCGATCGCCGAGTGCATGGAGGAATCAAACCCAAATGTCATACTGGTCTCCAGTGTGCTGCAATATCTCGCCGATCCGGATCCGGTAGTCGCCGAACTATGTGAGGTAGGTTCGTCAGCGGTGATCGTGGACAAGACGGTTGTCAACGCCTCAGCGCGCCATCGCATCTATTTACAGCACGTGCCCGCTTCCATCTATCCTGCGAGTTACGCCTGCCGCTCGCTATCCGAATCCACGTTAATCGCGAACTTCAGCCCGACGTATCGACTCGAGTGTGCGTTCGACAGCACCGACCCCCCGCCACTCGCTCAGATCGGGTCGCGATACAAGGGATTTCTCTTCATCAATACATGCGAATCTGTAGGTGTCGAGTGAGTTCACATGTGGGTCACCATGTACCGATCGCCGCCGAGGAGGTACATCTCATCGCGGACTGGGCCCAGGGACATTCAGCGACCTGGCCTGGCGCTGCCGCTGGCTGCTTCGGCGTTGCTGATGCGTTCAGCTTCTTCCTGGCCAAGTACATTGGCGCCGTCGGCGAGACTACGGCCAAGGCATCCTCTATCACCATCCAAACCGCGGGCTGTACAGCCGGATCGAGGAAATCCACGCGACCATGCTCCTTAAACGGTTCAGATGGCTGCCGGGATTCACCGAGCGTCGAAGACGGATTAGGGCCGTCAATCAATCCATGAGCACCGATCTCGTAGTCCGACAGGTAGAGCCTCACCAGGAAGAACCGCCACACGTGCACCATCTGTATAGCGTCACCTGTGTGGAGCACGACCTGCTGACCAAACGCCCGGAAAAGTGCCGCGTACAGCCGAAGTCTTACTATCTGATTCCGGTCCACCGACAAGGACCCTGCAGAAATGTGCGCCGCGATCCAAAAGTCCTGTCGGCCAGCGAATCCCATGGTGAAACTGTGGTGTCAATTCCTCGCCATTCTCAGATAACCCACTCCGATGTCGAACAGGTCGTGCTCGCCATCAACTCGCGTACGGCCGCGTAGTGGAACATTACGTCACGCTCTTTGACGGGTGTTTCCTACCGCAAGGCCTAGCGCTCCACGCCTCGCTACAGCGTCATGCCAACAGCTACACCTTATGGATCTTGTGCGTCGACGACCGGGCCTACTCAATCCTGACGAAGTTGCGTCTGCCGAACGTGCGACTGCTCCGCGCCGAAGATGTAGAGACAGCCGAAATTCTCGCGGTCAAGCCTGCGCGGACACGCGGAGAGTACTACTGGACACTGACGCCCTTCGCGCCGCGCTTCGTGTTCGAAGCGGACGCCAGTGTCCAACGCGTGACCTATCTCGACGCGGATCTGTGGTTCCGGCGTGATCCAGCGCTGATACTCCGCGAATTCGAGGCATCGGGAAAACAAGTATTGATCACTGACCATGCCTACACGCCGGAGCTTGACCGGACGGCGGAATCAGGGCGATTTTGCGTTCAGTTTCTGACTGTTACCCGCGATGGAGGTGAGGTCGTCAGAAAATGGTGGGAGGAGCGCTGTATCGAGTGGTGCTATGCGCGTTCCGAGGATGGAAAATTTGGCGATCAGAAGTACTTGGATGACTGGCCAGAGCGTTTTGAGCCATTGGTGCACGTTCTTGCCGACAAAGAATTAGCACTAGCGCCATGGAATGCGGCACGCCTTCCTTACGGCAACTCGGTCTTTTACCACTTTCATGGGCTGCGGATCATCTCCGACCGTTTCGTTTCGCTCGGGCTAGGAAGGTGTGTGGTGCCAACGCCGGTAATGCGAAATGTCTATCGGCCGTATCTGCGAGAACTGCGAACGGCTCGACGCGTCCTCGCTGACAACGGCGTACCAGTACAACCCCAAGCTCGAACTTTCTATGTCATAGCGCGTGGGCTGTTCCACATTTTGGTGAGGATCCGCAGGCTGGCGTCAGCAGTTATGCCTCCGGTTATTACTCGCTGGTGACTCACCTGGCGACCAACTGCTTGTGCCGGGCAGTCTCGGCCTCAAGCTCCTTGAGCCGCTTGGCCTCGCCAGCTTTCGTGCCCTCGCACCTGCGCGACCCAGCTATGCCACGTCGACTCTGCGACCCCCAAGTGTCTGCATACCGAGGCCAGCAGCTTGTTGCCCTCGGCCAGCTTGCGGATAATCTGTTCCGGCGTGTGGCGCCAGCGCTTCTTCGATGTCATGTCGATGTCTACTCTTCCTGCCCGAAACACCAGCACCAGCTAACAGAGTCGCACAATGACTGGACCACGACGAGGGTCTCACCTCATGGTCGCCATTCCGCGAGATCGCACAGAATAAGATGGGTTTCCGTCGCACTAGATTAAGGGGCAAGGAAATAAATGAAAGAAGCGGTCAAGGCTTGGCTGCCCGACTCGGCCAAGCAAACGGTCCGAAAACTCCGAAAGCCGATTGGGCACAGGCAGTTACAGATTCGTGCTGCCGTAAACGCAACCCGATCTATCCATGGCGACTGCAACCTCTGTGGCTATGGGGGACGGTTTTGGCCGTTTGGCGACCCGCCACGACCGGGCGTGGCCTGCGGCAACTGCGGATCATTGGAACGCCACAGACTTGTTGGATTGTGGCTAAACGCCAACCCCGTCGACGAGTTGGGGGTGTTGCACTTCGCCCCTGAGCCAAGTCTGTCGCGACTGTTCCAAGCGCGATCTGCTGAGTACCGGACCGCAGACCTGGCACCCGGGTACGACCTTGCCGTCGATATTGAAGACATCGACCTGCCGGATGAATCGACAGACCTTGTGGTCTGTTCGCACGTCCTTGAACATGTGGACGACTACAAAGCGCTAAGCGAACTGCGGCGCATACTGACCCCCGGAGGAAGGGCGCTGCTGCTATTCCCGATCGTTGAGGGTTGGGAGAACACTTACGAGAACCCTGCACACACTGAACCGGGAGACCGCACAAAGTACTTCGGCCAGTCTGACCATGTCAGATACTACGGTCGCAATGTGCGCGGTCGGATAACCGCTGCTGGCTTTCAATTGTCGGAGTTCACCGCGGAGGAGCCGATGGTATCTCGCTACAGGTTGTCACGCGGAGAGAAGATCTTCGTCGCCACCAAAGGTTAGAGGGGGTCAGTGGGTCGATCGACAACGTTCCCGGCCGGTGCAACTTGACGAACTCACCCAGACTGCCGCGCCCACGACCAGTGCCGTCTTCGGACTCGGCGCCAACACGTGGCTGCACTGCTGATCGCCGTTGGTGACAACCCAGACCGGCTACGAGCGATGCCGCATTCGCTCACCTCTGCGGTGCGGCCCCGGTCCCAGCATCGTCGGGCAGAACCCACCGACAGCGCCTACACCGCAGCCGTGACAGGACCAGCAACTGCGCCGCCGCCGTCCGGCTGCGCTACGACCCGCGCCGCCGGAGCTACGCCGACCGCCGCGCCGCAGAGGGCATGGGGGCCTGACCCCGATTGGTTGATCCATTGACCTGTTCCCGCTTTCCCGGACACCGAGGTTGAGGAGATGATCGTCTCAACTGAAGGAGTCCGAGGAGAATGCCTGCTGCTCACCCTGAGAAGTTCCGCCGTGCGGTGGAGTTGGCCCGGCTGCGGGAGAAACCGATCGCCGCGATCGCCAAGGACCTGGGAATCAGCGAGTCCTGCGCCGCTGGATGGACCAGGCTGTCAATGGCCAAGTAGAAGTCCCCGCTGGTGGCCTGGTGAAAGTCGCCACCCTGTGCGGTAGTTCTGGGGTTGGTTAGGGGGTCTCCTTTCGGTGTTGGGCGTCTTTCATGCGGTAGGACTGGCCGTCGGTGATGACGACGGTGGCGTGGTGCAGGAGGCGGTCGAGGATGCTGACCGCTGTGGTTTGTTCGGGCAGGAATCGGCCCCATTGTTCGAAGGGCCAGTGCGAGCCGATCGCCAGGGAGCGGCGTTCGTAGGCGCCGGCGACGAGCCGGAACAACAGTTGGGTTCCGGTGTCGTCGAGTGGGGCGAAGCCGAGCTCATCGAGGATGATCAGATCGACCCGCAGCAGGGATTCAATGATCTTGCCGACGGTGTTGTCGGCCATGCCGCGGTAGAGGGTTTCCACGAGGTCGGCGGCGGTGAAGTAGCGGACCTTGTGTCCGGCGTGGATCGCGGCGGTTCCCAGGGCGATCAGGGTGTGAGATTTCCCGGTGCCAGCGGGCCCGATGATCGCCAGGTTCGCCTGGGCGCGTATCCATTCCAAGTTGGATAGGTAGTCGAACACCTTCGCCGGGATCGATGACGCGGCCACGTCGAAGGACTCCAGTGTTTTGGCTACCGGGAACCCGGCGGCCTTGAGCCGGTTGATGACGTTGGAGGCATCCCGGGCGGCGAGCTCAGTCTCGACCAAGGTGCGTAGCACTTCCTCGGGGGTCCAGCGCTGGGTCTTGGCCGTTTGTAGGACTTCTGGGGCCGTGCGGCGGATCGCGGCGAGTTTGAGCCGGCGCAGCCCGGCATCCAGATCGGCTGCCAGGACGGGAACCGATCGCGGGGCAACAGGTTTGGCTGTCTTGGTCGGCGTGGTGGTCATGAGCCCAGCTCGCCGTCGATGGCCGTGGTGATCTTGTAGGCGTCCAGGGAGCGGGTCGGGGCGACCGGCAGGTCCAGGACCAACGCGTCCCCGGCCGGGCGGGGCTGCGGGGTTCCGGCACCGGCGGCCAGGATCGAGCGGACATCGGCGGCACGGAACCGCCGAAACGCCACCGCCCGATGCAGGGCGGCGACCAATGCGGCCGCGCCGTGGGCGGCGCCGAGGGCGAGCAGGATCTCCAACTCCGATCCCAGCCGGGTGTTGCCGATCGCGGCGGCCCCGACCAGGAACGCCTCGGCGTCAGGCCCGAGGGCGCAGAACTGTTTCTCCACCGTGGTTCTCGGGCGCGGTCCGCGATCCGGTGCCGGGCGGGCACCGTTGTAGTGGGCATCGCAGATCGAGGCGCTACCCGGGGCGCCAAGCGGGTGTTCGGCCACGACCGCCCCGGTGGCCGACTCGAGCAGATACACCCTGGCGTGATCAATGACCACGGTGACGGTGGCCCCGATCAGCCGGGTCGGCACCGAGTAGCGGGCCGAGGCGTAACGGACGCAGGACAGCCGATCGACCTTGCGCAGCACCGAGGGCTCCCCGATCTGAAGGCGCAGCGACGGTAACGGCCGCAGCAGACCGCGTTCGATCACCAACCGCTCCTCGGGCACCGCGCAGATCTCCGAATGCACCGCAGCGTTGACCTCAGCGCACCACTGCCGCGCCGAGGCGTTGGCATGCCGAAGATCCACCGTCCGGCCCGCGATGGCGGCCTCGGTCAGCAACGGGACCGCCAGGTCGCGTTGGGCGTAGCCGCACAGGTTCTCCACGATGCCCTTGGACTGCGGATCATCAGCGTGGCAGAAATCCGGGGCGAACCCGTAATGGGCGGCCAGTCGCACGTAGTCCGGGGTCGGGACCACAACGTTGGCCACCACCCCGCCCTTCAGGCAGGCCATCCGGTCGGCCAGCACCCTGCCCGGGACACCCCCGATCGCCCCGAAGGCTTCGGCGATCAACGCCAGTGTCGTCGATGCTCGCTGGTCGGTGGCGAAGGCCACGAACCGCCAGCGCGAGAACGCCAGCACCGCGCAGAACAGGAACAACCCCGGTGCGGCCTGGGCCCAGTCGATGACCAGATACTCACCCGGTGACCACACCGCCGGGCGCCGCCCCCGATGATGTTCATTGCGCCACAACACTTTCGCCTCGGCGACCAAGCGACGAAAGTTCCGGTCAGAGCCGTCGTAGCCTGCAGCGCGGGCGATCGGCAACATCCGCTTGGCCGACATTCGGCCCTCAGATTTGCGGACCCGCTCGGCGACCAGATCGGCCACCTTGTCGTAGTTGTGCTCGCGCTCGACCCGAACAGCCGGCGAGCCGCCGGCCTCGAACTTATCCATGACCCGTTTCACGGTCTTATGGGTCGTGCCGCACAAATCAGCGGCAGCTCGATACGACCCGAGTTGTTGGTAGGCAGCAATGATGTCCATACGGTCCTTCGCAGACTTCAATGGAACTCCCCGGTGGTGGCGATGAGTGGTTGGCACCTTCACCGTCACCGCCGGGGCCCTCAGTTCCTGATCAACACGACGAACACAGGGTGGGGACTTTTAATTGGCCACCAGTGGGGACCACCACTTGGCCACCAGTGGGGACTTTTTCATGGCCACGGACACCAGGCCGACGTCGAGGAAGGCCACAAGGAGGGCCTGACCAAAGACGAACGCGCCGAGCTGGTCCGGCTGCGCCGGGAGAAGCGGGTCCTGGAGAGCCGCTTCGTCGCCGAGGGCCCGGACCGGCTCTGGGTCATCGACATCACCCAGCACCGCACCGGCGAAGGTTGGGTTTATGCCGCGGTCGTCCTCGATGTCTACTCCCGCCGGATAGTGGGCTGGTCCCTCGTGGCTGTTCGGGCACCGTCTGCGCGAAGCCGGCCTGCTGGGCTCGATCGGGCGGGTCGCCTCGGCGTTCGACAACGCGATGATCGAATCGTTCTTCGGCTCCATGCAGATCGAGCTGCTCGACCGCCGAAATTGGCCCACACGAGCCGACCTGGCGACGGCGATCTTCGAGTACATCGAGGCCTTCTACAACCCGGTGCGCCGCCACAGCGCCCTGGACTACCGCAGCCCGACCGACTACGAAAGACATCACACGACCACCAACACGGCCGCGTGAACACCCAACACAAGCCGTCCGGGAAACCTGGAACAGGTCAAATCTTCTCCATCATCTACGAGCGCAGTAATCCGTCTCGTCGTTTCCGGAGACTTCCGACCGACGCAGTGTTGCGGACCTGGATCCGCCGCGCGGTGATCGACACCGGCCAGCGTCCGGGTGACACCTCTTAGGCGGGAGAACAAGGCGTTGCCTAAGCAGGTCGCCGCGTAGGCGACTGGCGTTTGCCATCTTGGCTCCGTCCGATCATTTGGCAGCATGAACAGGTGGTTCTCGTTGTCGACGGTGTGTGCGACGCGTTTCCCATATGCGCGTGGCGCGGAGTTGGCCGTGCAGCTGGGGGTCAACCACGTCGAGATCGCGAGCCCATTACGACAGCTACGCACCGCCAACAATGACGTGGCGATTCAAACAGTGCAGTCCCAAGACTCGCCCGGACGAGTCAAACTGCTAGGCTGCGCGTCCACAGGAACAACAGAGGAATTGGGGGTCAAGATGCGTGTCTCCAGAGATGCGATGCATCGGATGCATCAGACTAAGGCAGGTGCGGCTCTCCGGAAGTTACCGCCAGTGGCGCACGTCGCCCAAAGCTGGTGGAGTCACACTCAGTCTGAGTACTTCAGGGCAGTCTGCTCGGCGATTCCTGCGCCCTCGGCCCCCGGCAGCGAGGGCAGCGCGGCCCCGCCAGTGCCAGTCCCCAGCCTCGATGACGTTGTCGCAAAGCTTCCCGAGCTGGTCTTAGCGGGGGAAGAATTCAGCCGTGAGATGTCCCAACACTGCAAAACCACCAAGTTCCTTTCGTATACGGCAATGAAGGGTTCGGTTGGCTACCAAGACATCTACGCGCAGATACTCAAGAATCACCGTGGACACAACCTCAAGATGCTCGAGATCGGGATCGGAGTTAATGATCCAACCGCCAAGAGCGGTATGGGCAAACAGCATCGCCCGGGCGCCTCACTTCGCGGTTGGTGTGGCTACTTTCCAGGAGCGGAAGTCCACGGAGCGGATGTCGACCCCCGTTGCCTCGTCGACAGTGACCAGTTCAAAACCCATCTGGTCGATCAACGCGACCCCGAAAGCCTGGAGAATCTCGCCAAAAAACTGGGCGGCGGATTCGACCTCATAGTCGACGACGGCCTGCATACGCCCGAGGCCAATGCCAACGTTATCGCCGCTTTCCTACCGCTTCTCAATCGGCGTGGAATGATGGTAATTGAAGATATCCAGCCGATTTTCGACTCGCTTTGGTTCGAGGCACATAAATACCTGCCGGAGAGTTATCGCGTTCATTACTTTCCCAGCTCAGTACTAAGGCAATTTCGCGGACCTTCGCAAGTCGGCATAGCGGTAATTACGCAGAAGTAGCAACTAATTTACGTCGCCCGAGGTTCGATAGGGTGGCGGTGATGACGGAACTTTCCCGTCACAATGAGAAGCCGACAAACCGGACGGACGGACTCGACGCCCGCTCGCTTCCTATTGAACGTTACCCGCTCTCAAGCCACACCCACGCCAACTGCTTCAGGCAATGCCCGCCAAAACCCCGAGGAGACGCTCGCAAACGGCGTCCTGCTGCGCGTTCGTCAAAGAGGGATACATTGGAAGTGAGAAAATCTCACGGGCAGCCTGCTCGGTGTTCGGCAGGTCTCCGTTCTGGTAGCCCAAATGTGCGTAGGCGGGCATCGTGTGAATGGGCCACGGGTAGCTGACATTAACGAAGACGTCCATGCCGGCCAGGTCCGCAATGATCCGATTCCTGTCGCGATGGCGCACGACGTAGAGGTAGTACGCGTGGGTGTTCGCCTCGTCTGTCTGCGGCAACTGAAGACCACTCCCCGCCAGTCGCTCATGGTACCGGACCGCCAGTTCGCTTCGGCGAGCTATATATTCATCCAAGTGCCGCAGCTTCGATCGCAGAATCTCGGCGTGAATCTCATCCAGCCGCGAATTGTAGCCGTGCTCAAGCGAGTAATAGGTTCTCTCCGTCCCGTACATGCGTAAACGACGGATGTGCTCAGCTATCGGTTCGGAATTCGTCTGTACCATCCCGCCGTCACCATAGCCGCCAAGAATCTTCGTCGGATAGAAGGAGTACGCCGCCGCGTCGCCCATGGAGCCCGCGCGCTGGTTCCGAAACCGGGCGCCGTGGCTCTGCGCGCAGTCCTCGAGGACCACCAGATCATGTTTCCTGGCGACCGCGAGCACGACGTCCATGTCGACGCACTGACCGAACAGATGAACGGGGAGGATGCATTTCGTCCTCGTCGTGATGGCACCCTCAAGCATGGCCGTATCCATGAGATACGTGCCCGGCAGGATGTCGACAAAGCGCGGGGTCGCGCCAGCCGTTACGATGGCAGACACCGTAGGTATCGCCGTATTCGCAACAGTGATCACTTCGTCACCAGCGCCAACACCTAGGGCAATGAGCGCCAGGACAAGAGCATCCGTACCGCTATTGACGCCGACACCGAAGCGGTTGCCGCAGTAAGCCGCGAACTCGTCCTCGAATTGGCGGACGCTCTCCCCGAGAATCAATCGGCCTGATCGCAAAACCTGCTCGACCGCTGCCATAATCTCGGGATACTCGGCCTCGAGTTCGTTTCGATAATCCCACACTTGGATTTTCATCGTTTAGCCCTCCCCCAGCGCGTGCCGTAGCCGGTCAAGTAGTTGCGCGTCTCGACTTATCGCGCCAAGAAATTCGCCGGTACGACCCCTCTCTACAGCCTGGAACACCCTGCGGAGAAACACTTCAAACGAGTCTGCAGGTGGCACCTCGATGGCTCGGGACTCGTTCCGCGCCCAAACGTCAATGATGGCCGGATCGTGCGCGGTTGTGGTGAACGCGCGCCTCAAGGACGCAGAAAACCCCGGTGCCAACACACTCAGAACATTCTGGTACTCCGTGCCGAAGCCGAAGTGGCCTACGAGAGAACCCTTTTCGCCGTGTGAAAAAAGAACGCTGAACCTGGTCAAGAGGCCGTCGTCGGCGTGCGACACGGCGGCCGCGTACACGGCTTCCGGGGGTTCCCCAAAAACTGCGTTGTCGGCGCCGACAGCGTACGGGCCGACGTCCCAGAGTGCCCCGCCCCCGCGCTCGCGCCGGTTACGGAAGTCGGACTCAGGTAATGCGGGGAACGAAAACACGGCCACCGCCTGGCGCGCATCCGCATCATGCTGTGAGAGAAGGCTATTCAGCGACTCGTACTGCGGATGGAACGCAAAGACTGTCGCCTCCGCAATGAGCCGACGATTTTCGAGGGCCAGTGAAATTAAGTGGGAAGTGTCGGCCACATCGATGCATGCAGGCTTATCGATGATGACATGCAGGCCCGCCGAGAGGGCGCGAGCAGCCCATTCGGCATGCGCATCGTTCGTCAGCGAGATATAGGCGAGGTCCGCCCCGCTTCGTTCAATGGCATCCTGGTAATCATGAAACCAGGTGATGTCATTTGAGCGGCTCGCGGCTGGAGCCGAGCGCGACGCCACGCTTATTGCCAATCCTGGCGCGGCCGAGCGCATAGCGGGGATCACGCGTCGCGCGGCGATCCGCGAGTAGCCGATTAGAAGGACCTGCACGCGGCCTATCCGTTGTCTCCGAGTGTGAGGCACGCCAACAGGCTGCGCGCTTCAATATTGAGGTA
>SXGQ01175735.1_pt1 | contig 12791 bp, 13 predicted proteins | sample 3178371 | NCBI WGS metagenome assembly SXGQ01 (sample SAMN11356859, study PRJNA531348) | freshwater metagenome | isolation source: freshwater sample F1-20 | place: China: Fuxian Lake, Yuxi | collected 2017-12-25
CAAGCAGTTGTTGCAAGCGTGAATTATCCTTAAAGCCATTAATCTTGGACGATAGTTTTGCAGCAGCAATCATTCCCAATGAAATAGCTTCACCATGTGAAACCTCATACACCATTTCAATCGCATGACCGAGTGTATGTCCAAAATTCAACACACTACGTAACCCTTGCTCCGTTTCATCTTCCTGAACAATCTTAAGCTTGAGCAGTACATTTTTTTCAATCAGATTTTCTATTGCAACCTTATTCTTCCGGTAATAAACTAAATTATTTTTTTCGAGTTCACGGAACAGAGCTGGCTTGAAACAGACTGTATGCTTGATAATCTCAGCAAATCCATTTTGCCATTCCTTTTCTGGAAGTGTTTTTAAAAACTGTGTGTCGTACAAAAGAAAGCTGGGCTGTCGGATAGTCCCCACTAAATTTTTATAGGTGCCGTGATCAATACCATTTTTCCCTCCAATAGCCGCATCCACCATAGCCAGCAACGTGGTGGGCACAAATCCTACTTTCACCCCTCGCATATATATGGCCCCAATATACCCCGTCAAATCAGTTATCACCCCACCCCCAACACCAACCAGCCAAGTTTCGCGATCTGCTTTCATGTTGGCTAACTGTTCAATTACAGCATCTACTGTGGGTTGCACTTTATACGCTTCCCCTGCTTTCAATACAATTGTATTCCAGCCTTTAAAAAAAGAAGCATGAGACTTAAAAACATGTTGGTCCGTAATCAAAATAGTGCGTGCAACTGGAACCAACTTTTTTAAATAGGAGAATCGACAGGAGAAGTAAAAAGTAGTTGTGGCTGCAGCAATATTGATTTTCTTTTGTTTCATCAGCTTACTTTTTAGCAGCATCCAACACCTGCTTTTGGTGAGCAATACTTTCCATATGAATAGCGTCCAGAAACTGTGTGAGGAATTCCTGACTCAACCCTAACTCCTGTGATTTTTGAAGCACCCGTCGGGTTATTTCCTGCCAACGGCCCGGCTGCAATATTGTTATCTGATTTTCTTTTTTATACTGTGCAATCTTTTCCGCCACTTTCATGCGACGAGAAATCAGTTGAAGCAACTCTTCGTCATATTGATTTATCTCCTGGCGTAAAGTATCTAGCGCTGCATGATAATCTGGTGAATTAACATCTTCTTTTCGCCAAATGATCTGCTCGAGTATGGTTAATAAGGCTGCTGGTGTCACTTGTTGAACTGCGTCGCTCCAAGCATTGGTAGGATCACGATGGCTTTCTATCATAAGGCCATCACTATTTAAATCTATCGCGCGCTGTATTACCTCAGGTATAATATCACGCCTTCCACAGATGTGAGAGGGATCGGTGATAAAGAGTAATGAAGGATGTCGAAGCTTCATTTCCACAGCCAAATGCCAAAGTGGTGCATTTCTGTAACCCGTTTCGCCAAATGTACTGAAACCGCGATGTATCAAGCCAATTGTTGAAATGCCAGCACGACTGATACGTTCAACTGCTCCACTCCACAATTCTAAGTCTGGATTAATTGGATTCTTTATTAGCACAGGAATATTCACTCCCTGCAAGGCATCAGCTACCTCTTGAACGCTAAATGGGTTTACCGTAGTACGAGCCCCTATCCAAAGAATGGAAACTTTATAACGGAGTGCTTCCTCCACTTGCTTTGCAGTAGCCACTTCAACAGTCGTAGGTAAACCCGTTAATTGGGAAGCTTCTTGTAACCAGGGAAGACCCTTACTACCTACCCCTTCAAACATGCCAGGCTTTGTGCGTGGTTTCCAGATACCCGCTCGTAAAATATCTACCCGCCCAGTTTCCTTGAGTTGGACAGCGGTATCCAATAACTGTTCTCTTGTTTCAGCACTGCAAGGACCACTAATTATAAGTGGCTTCTTCGAAAGAATATTTTCCAGATTGGAAGTCTTATTCATCTTTACAATAGACAGAATGTAAAGATAGAATTATAAAACGAGTCGATGTAGTTATTGCCCCTGACGGGAACCAGCTCGACCACCAGAATTAGCATCATTCATTCTAATTCGTCGTCCCTTGAAATTTTTTCCATCAATGGCTTTAATAAATTTTCCAGCCACTCTGGAGTCTACCTCAACCCAGCTGTTCATTTCCCGTAAATCAATTTTTCCCAATACATCTTTCCTCTGCTCACTCATATCCAATAAAAACTGAAGGAAGCTGGCTTTATAGAAGCCGTCCTTTGTCCCCAAATTAATAAACAACCGCTGGTAAGAAGCGTCTCCTTGTGGCATTGCGCCCTGGTCTTGCTTTCGCTTCTTTCCCATTTTATTATCCGTGGGTTGCTGTCTAAGGTTCAGATCTGCTGCATTTTCGTAATAACGCAGAAAACGATCAAATTCCAAAGCGGCCACCCGTTGCAAAATCTCCTCCTTGCTAACTGCAGAAAATTTTTCAGCAAGCATGGGAATATAGGTTTCGTACTCCCCATGGCTAATATCTGCTTTTAACAGACGATCAGTGAAGTGGAAAAACTGTTTTCGACAAACATCTTTTCCACTTGGAATGTCCATCCGATGAAAACGCGTTTGAATTAATTTTTCAACCTGCTTTAATCGGTAGGCCTCACGAGGAGTAACAATAGAAACACACAATCCACTTTTTCCAGCACGTCCCGTTCTTCCACTACGGTGTGTATAAACTTCTGTATCGTCTGGTAATTCGTAATTGATAACATGCGTGATACCTTGCACATCAATACCTCTTGCTGCAACATCCGTAGCCACTAACAATCGGATATTTTTAGTACGAAATGCCCCCATCACACGATCACGCTGTGCCTGGGTAAGATCTCCGTGTATAGCATCAATATCATATCCTTCGCGGGTAAGTTTCTCTGCAATCTCCTGCGCATCAGCTTTGGTACGTGCAAATACGATTCCAAAAATATCAGGATTAAAATCGATGATCCGCTTTAATACCTCATATCGATAAGGGTGCTGACATTGGTAATACTGGTGATCAATATTGACGTTAGCAGCATTCATTTTACCGATGGTAATCTCCGTTGGTTCACGCATGTAACGCTTGCTAACTTGTCTAATTTCTTTGGGCATGGTTGCACTGAACAACCAGGTGCTTTCTCTTTTGGGTGTATTTTGAAGAATAAACTCGATATCCTCCTGAAATCCCATATTGAGCATTTCATCGGCCTCGTCCAACACCACATATTCAATCTGATCAAGTCGGATTGCTTTTCTTTCTATTAAATCAATTAATCGGCCGGGGGTAGCGACCACCACATGTGTACCCCGTTTTAAATCTTTAACCTGATCACCGATCGAAGCTCCGCCGTATACAGGCGTTACCAGAACCTGACCAGTAATTCCCTGGAATTTTTTTATGTCGGAAGTGATCTGAATACACAACTCACGAGTTGGGCAGATCACTAAAGCTTGAGGATTGGTACGAGAGCGGTCTAATAAATCAAGTAGAGGAAGTCCAAAAGCGGCCGTTTTACCGGTGCCGGTTTGAGCCAAGCCTATAAAATCACGGGTTCCTTGTAATAAAATGGGAATTGCCTTCTGCTGGATGGGGGTGGGCTCTGTAAACCCGAGTTTCTCGATAGACTGCAAAAGGGGGGCGCTCAGTCCTAGCGCTTGAAAAGTGTGCATGGATAAATTTGAATGAAAAAAGAAGGCCGTTCCCGAGGGAACGGCCTTCGGCAATTACTTGCACTTGAATTACTTAGCTGTGTCAGCAGCAGGAGCTGTTGTATCAGCAGCAGCAGTTGTATCAACAACAGCAGTTGTGTCAACAGTAGCAGCAGTTGTGTCAGCAGCTGGAGTAGCTTCGCCACCACCATTACAAGCTACCAAAGTAGCTGCGATGAAGGCAATTGCAAAAAACTTTTTCATTGCTTGGGTTTTTTTGTTTTGTGAAATATTTCGCGAATTTATACCCTTTTTTTCAAAAGGTAACCCAATCTTAATGATTTTTTTTTAGATACCGCTTCGGGTTACTATTTTTAAAATTCCGTATTAAATGAACGAGGATAGTGAATAGCGAACTACAGGAGGTTGGACTTTTGAAGGGACTGGCAGCAGGGGATCGAAAAATTATTGAAGGCATCTACAAAGACCACTTCAATATGATTCAGTCACTTATTGTCAACAACAATGGCACTGCCGACGACGCCCGAGATATATTTCAAGAGGCTATGGTGGTGCTATACGAAAAGGTTAGGACTGGGTCTTTTGAGTTGAATTGTCAGCTAAAGACCTACCTCTATTCTGTAAGTAAAAGATTGTGGCTGAAGCGATTGCATCAAAACAATCGCCTCTTTACACAAGAGGTTGACTTAGAGACAACAGTGCCAGTAGACGAGGAGATTGGACAACACGAAAAAAGAGATGCTGAATTTGAGTTAATGAGCCAGGCCATTCAAAGACTTGGAGAACCTTGTAAAAGTTTGCTAGAGGCCTATTACTTAAGGAAAATGAAAATGCAGGACATTGCGCTTCAGTTTGGATACACCAACTCAGATAATGCAAAAAACCAGAAGTACAAATGTCTCATGCGATTAAAAAAATTATTCTTCTCGGAATATAAAAACGGAAACACCCATGGATGATTTGAGGCTTTTGGATACAGTTGAGCGATATATCAAAGGCGAAATTCAGCCGGATGAACGTGTTCATTTTGAACAACTGCGAAAAACAAACCCGGAGGTTGATCAACTGGTTGTTGAACATACTTTTTTCCTTCAGCAAATGAATCGTTTTGGAGAATGGAAAAGATTCAAATCGCTGTTGAGTAATATTCATGTTGACTTAGCTGAGAAAGGACAAATCAATTCTGCTCGCTTGCAAGGCAAGGCAAAGGTTATCTACCTGTGGAATAGATACAAACGTGTCAGTGCGATAGCTGCTTCCATTGCAGTGATTACAACCCTGGTAATTTCATCGTTGGTTTGGATTATTGCACCTGCATCTCCCCGGTCGCAATTTGAAGAGCTCAATAAAAAGTTTAGCCAGCTAGAGGACAAAACAAGAAAACAGGAAAAAGAAATTGATCGAATAAAAGATAAAGCCACTTCTGTACCACAGGACATCCCCTTCACAACCGGAGGTACCGGTTTTATAATAGACGCAAAAGGCTATCTGGTGACCAATGCACACGTAGTTGAGGATGCGAAACAAATTGCTATCCAGAATAATCGTGGCGAGTATCTTGTCAAGGTAGTTTTTATAGACACAGAAAGGGATTTAGCTATTTTGAAAATTGATGACGAAAATTTTAAACCTTATTCCAGTTTACCTTACGGCTTAAGCAAACAAACTGCGAAACTAGCTGAGCCCATTTTTACACTAGGCTATCCGCGTAATGAGGTAGTCTATAGTCAGGGCTACCTAAGTGCAAAAACTGGTTTCAACGGCGATACTTTGAGTTGCCAGATCGAAATAAACGCCAACCGCGGAAATAGCGGAAGTCCAATCTTAAATAGAAAGGGAGAAGTAATTGGGATTTTGAATGGTCGCCAGACCAATACACAAGGATTTGCCTTTGCCGTTCAAAGCAAGTATATTTTTGATGTGATTGAGACCTTGAAAAAAGAAACGAAGAGCCCAACAATACGTGTCCCATCTCGCTCCTTATTGAATGGACTAGATCGTACTGAACAAGTACGTAAGGTGCAAGATTTTGTTTACATGGTCAAGGTAAACTAATTCCAAAGTTTACTGGGATACTCCCCGGCATTAATTAGATTCTCAAGACTTTGCTGGACAAAAGGAGCATCCTCTTTGTAAGTAACACCAAACCAGGAGGACTGCGTAGGAACTACTTTTATTTTACCCCCCTCTTGAATAAACTGATCCGCCACCAAGGGAATAAAAAATTCAGACTTCAACTCTTGCCCAGACTCATTTAAAAAGTTCGCAAATTGAGTAGCTGTTCTATCAAAAAATGAAGTAGCAAAACACCAGAAGTTCATGGATACCTTGGTATCCTCGCTCAAGGTATCCGGAGTGAGCCCATCCTGACAAGTAATTATTCCATTTACACGCGCAATATTGATACGCTCGGTAATACTTGCTAAGTCTCCCTCCTCATTCAATTGACAAACCCCACGATTGACAGTACCATGCTCGGAAAGAGTTGCAGTAAGATCATACCCCACAATTCCAAACGTGCGCGTATCACATCCTGTTTGCAAAAAACGAACAGCCTGCTCAAATGCATTTCTTCCGTAGAAATCATCAGCATTGATCACCGCAAAAGGCTCTTTCACCACCTCTTTAGCACAGAGCACTGCATGCGCTGTACCCCATGGCTTGGACCGGTCAGTTGGAAACGAGTACCCGTTTGTAAATGAATCCGACTCCTGAAAAACATATTCCGTTTCAATCAATCCTTTCAACTTAGGCTCAAAAATGGATTGAAATTGAGCAGCATACTGTGCGCGAATGATAAATACAACTTTACCAAACCCTGCGCGAATTGCATCATATATTGAATAGTCCATAATGGTTTCACCCCCAGGACCAAAAGATTGCACCTGTTTCATACTTCCATAACGAGAAGCCATGCCGGCAGCAAGGATAACCAAGGTTGGTTTCATAGAAAAGATTTAGCGCGGCAAAATTACACGTATTTTCGACAATACCTCATGAAGAATGACCCATACCGATCTTATCACTATTGACCCGGTGATTCGTCCCATCTTTTCACAAAAGGACATTAGCGTGCATGTTTTAAGATTGGATAAGTGTGACCCGGTTGTATCTGGAAACAAGTGGTTTAAACTTCGCTTCTATCTGGAGGATGCAATAAAAAAAAATAAAAAAACAATCACCACATTTGGCGGCCCTTGGTCCAACCATTTGGTGGCTACTGCCGCTGCGTGCAAGAAGCTCGGGATTAAATCGGTAGGCTATGTGAGAGGAGAAAAACCTGAACAATTTTCGCACACATTAAAAACGGCTGTTGCATTAGGAATGGAGCTGCAATTTCTTTCCAGAGACACCTACGCAGTTGAAAAACTTGAAACTTCCAAACAGATAACAAGCTACGTTATACCGGAAGGAGGATATGGGCAACTGGGAGCAAAAGGAGCTTCAACCATAACGGAATTTTTCAATGAGGATCAATTCACCCATGTTCTTGCAGCAGTGGGTACAGGCACCATGTTAGCTGGTCTAGCAAAGTCATTAAAACAAGCTACTCTTATTGGGATACCTGTATTAAAAGGAAAAGAGACGCTAGCTGAAGCGGTAAAATATTTATTGCCAACTACCACATGCACATGGACACTACTGGAAGGCTATGAGTGGGGCGGATATGCCAAACACCCGCCGGAATTGTTGGACTATATGAATCAATTATTTGTTGCCACGCAAATACCAACTGACCTTGTTTACACAGCAAAACTATTTTATGCCACGGAGCAACTAGCCGCTAATGACTTTTTCAAAAAAGGAAGCCGGTTATTACTGATTCATAGTGGCGGGCTACAAGGCAATCAATCGCTTGAAAAAGAAAAACTCTGCTTCACAACGGGAAATGAGTGACCACTATCTTTGCAACCGTAACTATATGATTGCCACTCGACTATTTTATTTACCCCTACTTCTAGCATGGCTTTTGCCAGGAATTTTCCTTGCAAGCAACGCACAAGACACCCTACCCCAGTTCAGTGTAAAGGATATTGGGAAAGAACGATATGTAATTAGCTGGGTGAATAATTATCCCTACACTGCGCAGATAACCATACAACGATCATTTGATAGTATTCGTGGCTATAAAAGTATTTTGACAGTGCCGGATCCCAATGCCAAACAAAATGGATATGCGGATTCTAAAGCCATTAATGACCACATGTTTTATCGACTTTATATACAATTAGAAAATGGCCGATTCCTTTTTACAGCGGCAAAACAACCCTCCCGAGAAATTTTTATTACGGAGCCCCAACCCAAACCAGTATCGACAACTTCTCCTACAGTCCCGCAGAAAAAAGAAGAACTCGCGCCCAAGCAAGGATCATCCACTACTCCAGCTTCTGTAGCAGTTGCAATAAATGCAGAAAACAATCCTGCTAATATTACTACCGATGAAAAAACTACTGCCCAAGTAGAACCCACTACTGAAAACACAGCCACCCGCGAAATACCTGCAGTCAAAAGAGTAGAACCAATTATAGTAAGACTACAAAACGTAAGGCTTGGTGATTCAGCCAAAACACCTTTGGCAGTTACCACCAAAGACGACCCCAATGCTTATGCCCCCTCACTTTTTGTGTATACCCACCCCGATGGGAATATTCGAATACAGGTTCCTAACAGAGCCAGGCTCTCCAAATACAGAATTAAATTTTTTGAGTCAGATAAGCGCTTTTTATTTGAGTTAAAAAACTTACCCGCCCCCAATTTTCAATTGGACAAAATCAATTTTTTACACGGAGGGTGGTTTTTATTCGAGCTATACGAGGATACCCGTTTAATAGAAAAACACAAACTGCATCTTGATCGATAAATTGATTACGCTGGACTTTAGATCCACTCCACTTCAAATACTTCTTTGAAATTAGATTGCACCACTTTCTTTACTTCAGCTAACTGTAGAGGATGCTGCAGTTCTCTTTCCAATGATGTTACTGATTTATCAGGAATTCCACAAGGCACGATATGGTTGAAATAGGAAAGATCGTTACACACATTCAATGCAAAGCCATGCATGGTGATCCACCGGCTACAACGCACGCCCATCGCACAAATTTTACGCGCTTTTCCAGGGAGTAGCGGATCTAACCATACTCCCGTTTCACCTTTGGAACGTTCTCCTTTTAAACCGTAATGCGCGAGGGTAAGTATAATTACTTCCTCCAACTCACGTAGGTATCTGCCGATGTCCGTATAAAACTGCTCAAGATCTAAAATTGGATATCCGACTAATTGGCCGGGACCATGATACGTAATATCCCCTCCTCTGTTGGTTTGAAAAAAATCAATTTGACGCTGCATCATTTCCTCCTCCCCAATTAACACATGCTCGCGCTTTCCACTTTTACCCAATGTGTAGACAGGTGGGTGCTCCACAAATAGGAGGTGATGGACACCGCATTCACCCTTAGTTTTGCGTTCAATATTTTCTTTCAATAATCGCTCTTGTAAATCCCAAACGGGTTGATAAGCGGCTAGCCCCAAATCCTGAAAATGCACCTGTTTACGCATACACTGCAAAGGTACCCACAAACTTCGAAGCTTTACCTTTGCAAAGATGAACCAGGAGCTACCCATACAAACACAAGATCTGAGCGACGAGCTCTACGAACGATTTCAACTTCAAGTAAATAAAGGACAAGAGCCATTGCGAATCGATAAATTTCTTGCGAGCCGCATAGAGGGAGCCAGTCGAAATAAATTACAACAAGCCATGAACTTGGGAATGGTCCAGGTAAATGGCCAGGCAATCAAAGCGAATTACAAAATAAAACCACTGGATCAAATCATTATTTACTCAGACATAAGTCCAGAGCAAACAGCTGTATCTCCGGAGCCGATGGACCTTTCTATTTTCTATGAGGATAAAGATGTAATGATTATCAATAAGCCAGCGGGAATGGTAGTACATCCAGGCAGCGGTAACTACTCAGGCACTTTATTGAATGGTGTAGCCTGGTATCTACAACAACAAAATCCCGAATTATCGGAGGAAACATTGCCTCGCTTCGGAATGGTTCACCGAATTGATAAAAATACCAGTGGCCTGTTAGTACTTGCAAAAACAGATTTGGCGATGCGACAATTGGCCAAACAGTTTTTTGATCATACCGTTAACCGAGAATACATTGCCCTGGTGTGGGGAGATGTGCAGGAAGACAAAGGAACAATAAGGGCTCATGTGGGAAGACATTTACGATTTCGAAAACTCTTTGAAGCTTACCCGGAGGGAGAGCATGGTAAAGAAGCAATCACCCATTATGAAGTAATTGAACGATTTGGCTATGTAACCTTAGTTCGATGTAAATTAGAAACGGGACGAACGCACCAAATTCGTGTGCACATGAAATATCTGGGACACCCCTTGTTCAATGATGACTTTTATGGAGGAGACAAAATTGTGAAGGGAACTGTTTATGCGCGATACAAACAATTTGTAGAAAATTGCTTTGAGATATGCAAAAGACAAGCCTTGCATGCGCGGACACTCGGATTTGTCCATCCCTCCACCGGCCTGACAATTAATTTCGAATCTCCCCTTCCTGTGGATATGGAAGAAGTAATTGAGAAATGGCGTAACTACTCAGCCACCTACAAAAAATAGTTGCTTAGCGAAAATCATAGAGCGTAGCGGTAAAAACGCCACGTTCCCTTTCTTTAAAAGGAATATCCCAATTACCCACATAACGAAGCACCGCGGGGACAACCCAGTTTTTATAGCGCATCAATTCAGCTTCAATCTGCACATCAAAATCATAAAATCCAGCCTGATAGCTCATCGCATAATTTCTAGCCAACACCTCACGGGTACGAATACTGAACCATGTGGTCATATTATCGATTACTATTTTATCACGTTGACCTGCTCTTAGGTTGGGTTTAACCTTAACAGTAAATAAATAACAGTCCTCTCCCCTATACATAACGCGATCGATTCCGTAATTATAAAGATTACGCCGCTCAGGACTAAAAATGTCAACCTTATCTCCGATAAAAGGAATCCCCGGTATTTTTCTTCCGGGTTCAAATAGCAACATTTTTAATTGTTCTCGGTGACGCGCCATCCCTTTGGTCGAACGCGCTTGAAAATTTCGATCTCGCACAATATTAGTCTCCCCACAAATTCTACCAGGAGCAAAAAATAGAGAAGCGTATAAGGCTGCCGTATAATAGCGATAGCTCTTATCCGATTTGTAAAAATTACCTTGCACTTTCTCTTCCAGCACCCTGGTGCTTCTGCATCCCGCTTCTCTGATCTGTTTTGTTTTACTAACCATTCTTGCTACTGGAACAGCGTTTCTATTACGAAGCAAAATATCATTACTAGAAGTGAACTCCAATACACGCAGATTTCGGAAAGCCTTATAAAATGTAGTGTCGTTACGTACTTGCTGAATAAAACGATCAATATCAAGATTACTTCGCAACACCACTTCGGAAAGATTTATGAGCTGTCGAAGTCTGACCCCATCAATACTATCCGCTTCAAGGGATTGTCCATGAACAGCTACAAAAAATAAAAAGAGGATTAAGGTGAAACAACCCCTCATATAGAAAATTTCATCTTGTAATCAACCGCAACCTTTCCCTTGGTAATGTCGGTTAGTTTGCCTTTAAGGAGTTTACGTTTCAAAGGAGCAAGATGGTCTATGAACAAACGCCCTTCCAAATGGTCGTATTCATGCTGAATGACACGAGCCGTTAGACCACTGAAAATTTCTTCTTTAACCTCCCATTGCTCGGTAGTATACCGAAGGCGAATAGTATCAGGGCGCAGCACCTCTTCATGAATCTTTGGAATACTTAAACACCCTTCGCTGTATCCCCAGGGTTCACCTGTTTGCTCTAAAATTGTGGCATTAATAAAAACAGCTTTAACACCAGGAGCATCAGGATAATTGGCATGCTCCTTTTGGTCCATTGAATTAAAAAGCTGCAATGTATCCACTGTAAACAAACGAATTGAATGGTTCACCTGTGGGGCGGCAAGCCCAACTCCGCTGCTGGCATACATTGTCTCCCATAAAGATTCAATAAAGGAAGCTAAATCAAGTTGCCCTTGTTCTATAGGTTTAGCCACTTCTCTTAAAATAGGGTTTCCGTAAGCGATAATGGGAAGAATCATACTACAAAGTTACGATCCCTGGACAGAACGCAGGTATTCCTGGAGCAAGATTACGGCTGCCACTTCATCGACCAGTTTTTTATCTCGACGATCTTTCTTCTTTAGTCCCATCTCAAGCAAAGCATCCTTAGCCATTTTTGATGTGTATCGTTCATCTATTTTCTCAAGAGGAATAGAAGGGAAATTCTTTTGAAGAAGTTGAATTGCTTTGGCAGCATGGGGAGTGCCATGGGTAGGCGTATCATCCCAATTAGTTGGCCATCCCACCACAAATCGGTCAACTTGCTCAGTTTTGATATAGATTTTGATGAACTCAATTAAGGTATGCGCCTCAATAGTAGTCAGCCCCGTCGCAATAATTTGCAAGGGATCAGTAACGGCTATTCCCGTTCGTTTTCCACCCACATCGATTGCCATAATTCTGCCCATCTTACTATTGAATATATAAATCGGTGATTACAAACCCTGAAAAAAGTATAGAGGCAAATCCGTTTACTGTCATAAAGGCCAGGTCAACCCGACTAAGGTCATGAGGACTCACCAGCCATTGTTGATAAACCAGTAAACCACCGTATAGAAATGCCCCGACCCAGTATAGCCATCCAAATTGACCATACCAACCGGCCAGCCCAATAAAAATGAAGCTGGCAATATGAAGAAATCTAGAAACATACAATGCTTTTTGAGCTCCTAGCCAAACTGGTATGGAATAAAGATGCTGAGAACGATCAAAGGGTTGATCTTGTAAAGCGTAAATAATATCGAATCCACTGACCCATGTTAATACCGCAAAAGAGAAAAGTAATGGAACCACAGCAAATTGGCTGGTAACTGCCAAATAAGCGCCAATTGGTGCTAACGAAAGACCTGCACCCAACACAAGATGACATAGCGGAGTGAACCGCTTTGTATAACTATATCCGAGAATAATCAGCAAAGCCAGTGGAGAAAGAAAAAAACAAAGTGTATTAATC
>SXGQ01230407.1_pt1 | contig 12787 bp, 10 predicted proteins | sample 3178371 | NCBI WGS metagenome assembly SXGQ01 (sample SAMN11356859, study PRJNA531348) | freshwater metagenome | isolation source: freshwater sample F1-20 | place: China: Fuxian Lake, Yuxi | collected 2017-12-25
GCAACGAGGATGTGGAAGTCGAGGAGGATGACGCCGAGAACCTCCTGCTGGCATTGGAACGCGAACTCATGCGGCGCCGCTTCGGCCCACCGGTACGCCTTGAGGTCGAACAATCAATCGACCCGCACGTACTCGAATTGCTCATGAGCGAACTCGACGTGAACGAGCACGAGGTCTTTCGGATACCCGGACCACTTGACCTGACCGGCCTCTGGGATTTTTACGCATTGGATCGTGACGACCTAAAGCTTCGAAAGTTTGTCTCAAAGACCTCACGGCAACTTGCCGGTGTCGAGTCGGCATCAGCGCCTGATGTCCTCGCCTGTATTCGTGAACGCGATATTTTGCTGCACCACCCTTATGACTCATTCTCAACTAGCGTTCAATTATTCCTTGAGCAGGCCGCGGTTGACCCCAATGTGCTCGCAATCAAGCAGACCCTTTACCGCACGAGCGGTGATTCCCCAATTGTTGATGCGCTCATCACCGCAGCCCAAGAGGGTAAGCAGGTGCTTGCCATCGTCGAAATCAAGGCACGCTTTGATGAAGAGAACAACATCGCCTGGAGCCGTAAACTTGAAGAAGCCGGAGTCCATGTTGTGTACGGGCTGGTCGGCTTAAAAACCCACAGCAAGTTGTCAATGGTCGTGCGTAATGACGGTGATCAACTCCGCCGCTATTGCCATATCGGCACCGGGAACTATCACCCCAAGACCGCCCGTCTGTATGAGGATTTTGGCCTGCTCACCTGCAGTACGTCAGTCGGTGATGACGTTGCTAATCTTTTCAATGTCCTGTCCGGCTACTCAATGAACACCGAGTACGACCGATTGCTCGTAGCCCCGCACTCGGTGCGCTCAGGGTTACTAGAAAAGATCGACCGCGAGATCGAGCACCATGGACAAGGTCGGCCCGCACGAATCCGGTTCAAGGTAAATGCACTTGTTGATGAGAAAATAGTCGATGCTCTTTACCGGGCTTCCACCGCCGGAGTGCCCGTAGAAATCTGGGTTCGCGGCATCTGCTCACTGCGCCCTAGCGTGCCGGGGCTTAGTGAAAGTATTCGTGTGATAAGCATCCTTGGTCGATTCCTGGAGCACTCACGTTGCTACGGATTCGAAAATGGCGGAGTACCCGAGCTTTGGATCGGATCCGCCGACATGATGCACCGCAATCTTGATCGCCGGGTGGAGGCACTCGTGCAGTTGCGCGACCCGCAGCATCTAACCGAGATCAACGAGCTATTCGACCTAGCCTTCGATGCAGGCACGTCTGCGTGGGACTTAAACGCTGATGGCTCATGGACCCGCCGCACTCACAGTGCCGACGGTGCCCTACTCCTCGATTTCCAAGAGACCCTTATCGCGGGCAACCGGGGTACTTCGTGACACCGGCGCAAGTCCACCGCGAAATTGAACGCAAGCTGCGGGTGCCTGCCGAGTTCGAGTTTCCCGATCTGCAGGGCAGCGCGGTAATTGGTTCCTGGGAACCCGGTGCGCCATTTGAGATGACCGCCGTCTACTACGACACTCCTGGGCTTCGGCTCTTCCGCTGGCGGATAACCATGCGCCGGCGAGTTGGGGGCAAGGATGCTGGCTGGCATCTCAAACTGCCGGTGGCAAATACTGATGGTCCCGCACGCGATGAACTTCAATTGCCACTTGAAGCGGGGGCTCCCGGAGTGGTTCCGGCCGTCCTCGCCGACATAGTTTCACCCCTAGTTCGAGATGCACAGTTACTACCACTCGTCACGGTGACCACGAGCCGTACCCCTTATTTGGTGTTGGATTCGAATGGCTCCGGAATTATCGAGATCGTCGATGATCGGGTTGTCGTCTCGGAGACCGCAAATCAGACTACGACCAGTTTCCGCGAGATCGAAGTCGAGGCGCTGGATGCCGAGGATGCCAACGCACTTGCCCTGATAGATTCAATAGCCGCAGCCTTCATCGATGTTGGTGCCGTTCCTGGTTCAACAAGTAAGGCTGCGAGCGCGTTTGGTGCACGCGCTACCGCGCCACCGGATATCCCGGCTATGCCAATGACAACCCGCGAGGGGGTTGCGATTGATGCAATTCGCGCAATCATCGGGGAACACACGCGGCATTTACTCTTTGCCGACGTAGGCGTGCGGTGCGATGCCGAGGACTCCGTGCATCAGATGCGGGTCGCGGCACGTCGGCTACGCAGCACCTTACGCACTTTCGGTCCGCTGCTTGATGAGGAGTGGACGGCCACCCTGACCGAGGAGTTGGCGTGGATGGCCCAGGAGATGGGGGCAATACGCGATACAGAGGTACTACTTAAGAGGCTCATCAAGGATGCGAAGATCCTGGATCCCAATGACGATCTAGCACCAACCGCAATCAACAATTGGCTGCAGGCCCGCCTGATCAGCGCCCGAGCGGGCGCGCTGGCCGGGCTTCGCAGTGACCGACATGAGTACCTACTGGAAGATCTGGTCACCGCAGCGCGCGAGCCGAAGGTAAGAGACGACGCGTACTTACCTTGCGCAGAGGTGCTGCCAAAACTTGTTGCACGTGAATGGTCCGCCTTGCGTAAGTCCGTGAGTGGACTTCAGGAGGACACCCCGAGCGCCGTCTGGCACCGAGCCCGGATTAAGGCCAAGCGTGCGCGCTATGCCGTCGAGGCCGTGTCCCCGATTTTCGGGCCCGCAGCGGCGGCATTTGGGAGCGCACTTGCAGACGTCACCGAGGTGCTAGGCGAACATCAGGACACCTATATTGCCCAACATCTGCTCCTTGAGTTAGTAGACAAAGCTAACGGGCCCACCGCTTTCATGCTCGGACGCCTCTACTCCTATGAAATTGAGCGTGAAATGGCATACCGTAACGACTTCAGCAACCTCTGGCCCGAGGTTCGCAAAGCCGCCAAGCGCTCAGGCTTGGTGTGACCCGATGTCAAATAGTGATCTAGTCCGTGCCGCAGGGGTGGTCCTCCTGCGCGGTACCCCAGAAGATCGCGAAGTCCTCATCGTGCACCGGCCAAGGCGAAGCGACTGGTCACTGCCAAAGGGCAAAGTTGACCCAGGTGAGCACGTGCTCGCCGCAGCCTTGCGTGAGTGCATGGAAGAGTCAGGACACCTACCACAACTGGGTGCCCCGCTACCGACTTTGGCTTATAACGCACTTGGCCGACCCAAGCAGGTGCAGTACTGGGCAGCATCCGTCCGAAGCAACGAGACTTTTCTTCCTAATGATGAAGTTGATGAAATCCGCTGGCTACCAGTAAGTCAGGCACGGCACCAACTCACTTACGAACACGATGCCGATACCGTTGAAGCAGCAACCGCTCTGCCAACGACGATACCGCTGATAGTCCTGCGCCACACTCAAGCGGTTAAGCGCACTGACTTCAGCGGGACAAGTGACGAGCTGCGCCCCCTGAGCGACAAAGGTCGGTCACAAGCCAAGTCCCTGTCCCACTGCTTGACTCATTCGGCATTAAGGCGGTGCACTCTTCTGATGCAAACCGTTGCCTTGAGACTGTTGCGGGACTGGCCGCCTTCCTAGATGTCGAGGTGCATTTTGAATCCAAACTTAGCGAAGGGGGATTTGAACTAGACCCGAAGCAGGCGCGGAAGCGAATGATCCAGCTTTCAGAGCAACGAAGTCCGACGGTCATCTGCTCGCACCGACCCGTGCTGCCTGCCCTCATGCGGGCCATAACAGCGACCTTGGATGTTGAAGTTGCCCCGGAAATCTGGGATACCAAACTTTCACCCGGCAGTTTCATCGTCGTGCATCGCGTGTTCAACGAAGATGCGCGACCACGCGTGATAGCTGTCGAACGTCACGACCTAGCTGAGGTCTAGATTTACGCGGCAACACCGATAAATGCATTTGCCCGCTTACCGGTCGACCGCACTAGTACCGCGCAGGTGCCCGCTGCTCGCATTTGCACCCCGGCCTTAACCGCCTTGCAAATAGTGGGGGTGGACGTACTCAACTTGGTCGTTGCCGAATACTTGAGACCAGACCACTTAGCGACAGTCTTGGACTTGACCGTCCGTCCAATGATTGCTGTGCCATCAACCGCGACAATAGGTGCAGATGCAACCGAGGCTTGCCCTGCCCCAACGGAGTTCGAGGCGCTGACAGTGAAGGTGTAGCTCGTACCCGGCGTCAGACCCGGCACGGCGCAGGTGATCTCGGTCGTTGAACAAGTACCGCCGCCCGGTGCGGCTATGGCGGTATAGGCGGCGACAGGCGCACCACCATTGTTGACCGACGCCATCCAACTTACTACCGCTTGGGCGCCAGCGACCGCAACTACAGCTACTTCAGTAGGTGGTATCGGTGCCGTCACCGGTACATCCACATACCCGCGGATCCACGGGATGAAGGTGCTGGTTCGCGTATAAATACCAGGAAAGTTAGCGCGGGCACACTCGAAACCGACGCTGGTCACACCGGCCAGAATTGGTACTCCCGCAACGTTGATTACCAAAGGTCCACCGCTGTCACCTTGACAGGTATCAACGCCGCCGCCTTGTGCGCCCGCGCATAAGGAGAGGAATCCATTGAACCCGGTGCCGTATTCGCCGCAGGCGGCCGCCGGTGGCGCCAAAACCTGCACTGTTGCCTTCAATAGTTGATCACTTGTTGAACTACCCGTGAAATTCGCGACCCCCCAACCACTAATAGTGGCCTCGGTACCAACGGGTGGCCAAGCCGCCGGGTCCTGGGCCACTGGTAGCGCGACTATTTGCGCCCCCGGCCCAGGGGTGATCGGGGTAGTTAAGTTGATCAGCGCGATGTCGTTGGCATACGACGGCGGAGCAAAGTCTGGGTGCACCATGATCCCCGCTGCACGTATCGGTGCCACCGACGCGCGCTGGGAATCATTGGATATGCCACTGTAGACCGACACCTGCAACGGGCCGAGGCCGTTAACACAATGCGCGGCCGTCAAGATCCAAGTACTTGAGATTATTGAACCGCCGCAGAGTTTGCCGCCGACGATGATGAGCACCTGCCAAGGCACGTCATTTATGGTGGTGGGCGAGCCGCCGACGATTCGAGGCGCCAGGCTTGGTGGTGCGGCAAGCGCCCCGGCGGCGGCAATTGACCCCGCGGTTCCGGCGGCGAATACCGCCGTCAAAAGCCCCGCCGTCAACCGGAATCCAATGCCCCTATTCATAATTCCCGAAGTCTCTCACGTGCAGGTGGCAACAGGTTAACTACTGCCCCTTCGCCGTGACCCCTTTACCGAGGGCTACTACCCCAGCATCACTCACGGTGTAGAGGCCACGATCACGTTCCAAATCGACTCCGACCTGAGCACCGTCTGGGATCACCACGTTCTTGTCCAAAATAGCTCGACGAACCACGGCGTCTCGGCCGATGCGTACACCCGGCATGATCACACTGCCCTCGACATAGGCCCCGGTGCCAATCGTGACACTGGATGAGACTACTGAGGTTCTGACGTGCGCCCCAGAGATAACCGTGCCCGCGCCGACCATGGACTCGTGCGCATTACCCCCCTCTACGAATTTCGCCGGCGGCAGTGACGGCAGATTGGTAAGAATCGGCCACCGCCGGTTGTACAGGTTGAAAATCGGATGAACTGAAACCAGATCCATATGGGCATCGTGATAACTGTCGAGGCTACCTACATCGCGCCAGTAGCCGTGGTCGCGTTCAGTTTCACCTGGCACCACATTTTCGGCAAAGTCATACACCTGCGCCAATCCCTCTGCGGTCAGCATCGGGATGATGTTCGTGCCCATGTCGTGTATTGACGACGGATCGCCCGCATCAACTCGCAAGGCCTCTAAGAGCACGTCAGTCGAAAAAACATAATTACCCATGGACACGTAGCAATTGTCATCATCCCCGGGAATCGTCGGGGGGCTAATGGGTTTTTCGACAAAGCGTGAGATATTCCGTCCGTCGGGTGCGGCTTCGATCACGCCGAACTGGCTTGCTTGCGCCTTCGGCATCCGGATACCAGCTACGGTTACGCCCGCGCCGTTCTCAATGTGCGCCTCGATCATCTGCATTGGATCCATGCGGTAGACGTGGTCTGCTCCAAAAACAACTACATACTCGGGTTCTTCGTCATAGACCAAGTTCAAACTCTGGAATATCGCGTCAGCGCTGCCGGTGTACCAACGCGGGCCGAGTCGTTGCTGAGCGGGGACCGGCGTAACGTAGTCGCCCAGCAATGTTGGCATCCGCCAGGTAGTTGTGACATGGCGGTCCAATGAGTGGGACTTGTACTGGGTAAGTACGCAGACTCGACGCATGCCCGCGTTGATTAGGTTTGACAGGACGAAATCAATAAGGCGGTACGAACCACCGAAGGGCACCGCCGGCTTGGCCCGATCCGCCGTCAGCGGCATCAACCGCTTACCGGCCCCGCCGGCAAGCACCATGGCTAGGACATGCGGCCCGGCGGTCACGATCGAACCCTAACCGTCTTAAGCCATCGAACGATAGTCATGGTTATGTCTCTATGCTCGTAGCCATGAAGGTTGGCATGTTGACCCGGGAGTGGCCCCCGGCGAACTACGGGGGCGCCGGGGTTCATGTGGAGCAATTGGTGGCCCACCTCCAGTCCTTGGTAGAAGTAGAAGTCCACTGTTTTGGACCCAGCCGCCAAGACGCCACCGCCCACCAGGTGCCGGCCGGACTAAGTGCGGCGAATCCGGCTATCGGTGTGCTCGGCGTGGACCTCGAGATCGCCGCAGCGGTCGCGGGCCTGGACTTACTCCACTCCCACACCTGGTACACCAATTTCGCCGGGCAGATCGGCGCCCTGCTGCATGAGGTACCACACGTCCTGACCGCCCACTCCCTTGAGCCATTACGCCCTTGGAAACATGAGCAACTTGGTGGCGGGTACCGGGTTTCCTCATGTGTGGAGCGCATCGCTTACGAGGACGCCGATGCAATCATCGCCGTCAGCCATGGCATGCGTAGGGATGTATTGAGCACCTACCCATTCGTGGACCCGGCAAAAGTCCATGTCATCCACAACGGGATAGACACCGAGCGCTTCGAACCGGATCTAGATCGCGCCGGGCTCACCGAACTTGGGGTGGACGAGACGCGCCCGTATGTGCTTTTCGTCGGACGTATCACCCACCAAAAAGGCATCCTGCATTTGATAAATGCCGCGCGCCAGTTCGATGATGATGTCGTGCTCGTACTTGCTGCCTCATCTCCCGATACCGAAGCCATCGCTGCGGAGACAGCCCATGCGGTAGCCCAGTTAAGAGCCGCGCGCGGTGACCAGAGCGTGGTTTGGCTAACGGAACAAGTCCCCCGACCTACCCTCATCAAGCTATTTTCCGGCGCCCTCGCATTCGCCTGCCCGTCCATCTACGAACCACTTGGCATCGTCAACCTCGAAGCCATGGCCTGCCAAACCGCGGTAATCGCCAGCGCCGTAGGCGGCATCCCCGAGGTCGTGGTCGACGGACACACCGGCCTGCTCGTGCCATATGAAGCCAATTCCCCTCTGGAGTTCGAGCGTGCCTTTGCCGCAGCGGTGAACGCCCTCGCTGCCGACCCGACTCGGGCGGCAAATATGGGTCGCGCCGGTCGCGCCCGAGCGCAATCAGAATTCGGTTGGGATGCCATCGCCGAACGCACCGTCGCCGTCTATCAGCAGGTACTCAACAGGTGAGCGATGTCGCCGAACCGCTGACCGGCATTTCTCCCGCCAAGCAACAGCATCCTAGGACGGGTTATTTATTTTACCTTGCGGCAGCCTGCCTGTTCGCCCTGAACGGCACGGTTTCAAAGTCACTCTTGCTGACCGGCATTGACGCCGCACGGCTTTCGCAAATACGAGTTACTGGAGCATTTCTAGTCCTCTTGATCGTTGTGGCAATCACGCGCCCCGCAGCGCTGCGAATCACCAAGAAGGAACTACCCGTACTACTCGCCTACGGGGTGCTGGGCATCGGGATGACCCAGTACCTGTATTTCGTCGCTCTTGAAACACTGCCTATCGGTGTCGCTCTTCTCATTGAGTTCACCGCGCCGATCATGGTTGCGCTTTGGTTTCGCTTCGGCATGAAGCAGCACACCCGCAAGCTGGTCTGGGTGGCACTTGTCATGGCATTGACGGGCCTGGCGATGGTGGCGCAGGTCTGGCTCGGGTTCACCCTGAACGCCTTGGGTGTCACCGCCTCCTTCGGAGCGGCAATTGCCCTGGCGATCTACTACGTACTCGCTGACAGGCAATTGCGATCAGCCAACCCCCGTGATCCGATTTCTTTGACCATGTGGGGGTTCGGCGCATCGGCGGCCTTCTGGGCGATTGTGCAGCCCTGGTGGTCATTTCCCTGGGCCAATCTTGCTGGGGCCGGCTTCCCACTAGGTGCAGATGGGACGGCCATCCCTATCTGGCTATTGGTGAGTGACCTGATTGTTATCGGTACCGCTCTGCCCTTCCTACTCGTGGTCTATTCATTGCGGCATATCCGCGCCTCCCAAGCTTCGGTTATCGGCATGACCGAACCACTTATCGCGATCGTGATCGCTTGGGTTGCCCTGGGTGAGGTTATGACGCCGGTGCAACTGATTGGCGCCCTAGTGGTGCTGACCGGGGTGGTAATGGCGGAACGATCCCGATAAAAATGAGACTTGGCACGTGGTACAAATAGCACCGTGAAATGGGTGGAAGATCCGCAGCACGAAGACCTCAGGTCCGGTGTCCGCCAAGTCTGCTCTGGTTTCACCGGCAGTTACTGGCGCGATCTTGAACCCGATACGTATCCGGCGCAGTTTGTTGAAGCCATCACCCAAGCCGGCTTCCTTGGCGCCTTGATACCCGAGGAGTACGGCGGTGGCGGAGCCACGCTGACGGAGGCCTCGGTGATCTTGGAGGAGATCGCAGCCTCAGGCGGCAACCCGGCTGCTTGCCACGCGCAGATGTATGTCATGGGTACCGTGCTGCGTCACGGCAGCGTCGAGCAGAAACTGCAATACCTGCCGGAGCTCGCGGCCGGTCGGCTGCGCCTGCAGGCCTTCGGAGTTACCGAGCCAGGTGCGGGTTCGGAGACCACGCGGATTAGTACCCGGGCCGAGAAGGTGCCCGGTGGCTGGCGAATCAACGGTCAGAAGATCTGGACATCGCGGGCCCTTTATTCCGATCTGATGCTGCTCTTAGCACGAACCACGCCTTATGAGGAGTGCGCGAAACCGACTGAAGGTCTCTCGACATTCTTAGTTGACATGCGCAACGCCGAAGGCATCACCATTAATCCGATCAAGACAATGATAAATCACAGCACTACCGAAGTTTTCTTCGAAAATGTCGTAATCCCTGACGCGGCATTAGTTGGCGAAGCTGGTAACGGCTTTCGCTACATCCTGGACGGCATGAACGCAGAGCGCATCCTGATTGCAGCTGAATGCATCGGCGACGGCAGGTACCTGCTCGAGAAAGGCGTCGACTATGCCAATCAGCGAATCGTCTTCGATCGCCAAATCGGCTCGAATCAAGGGGTTCAGTTTCCGCTGGCTAAGGCCTATGCCCAATTACGTGCGGCCGATCTGGTGCGTTTTGACGCAGCCGCTAAGTACGATGCGGGTAAATCATGTGCCACCGAGGCCAATATGGCAAAACTCCTTGCCTCCGATGCTTCATGGGCTGCCGCAAACGCCGCAATGGATACCCACGGCGGGTTCGGATTCGCCGTCGAGTACGACATCGAAAGAAAATTTCGGGAGACCCGGCTCTATCAAGTTGCACCTATCAACAACAACCTAGTTCTGGCCTATCTCGGACAGCATGTCCTTGGGCTGCCCAAGTCCTACTAGCTCAACCCCCTATTTTTTGTGCAGTGTTGAGCGTCAGATGGGCAGGCCAGGCCGGTCGACACCGACTATCTGGGCTCCGCAAAAGAACCGGAAGACATCCCGATCACCGTGGCCGCCCAATCCGCTGCCCCGCCAAAAACTCTGCACCGACTCCGGGCTCAGGTCCAACAAACTGGTGCCATTGACTTTCACCTCACCGAATCTAATGCGGCGGGCCACCGCCATAGCCGCATCGATATCAGTGCCGAAGACATAACCGGCCAGGCCATAAGGCGAGGAATTGGCGAGGTCAATAGCCACGTCGATGGGGCTGGTCGCGTGAACCGTGACCACCGGGCCGAATAGCTCATCAACGCAGAGTCCTTCAGGCGCGTCGGTTACTACCACTGGCGGCCAAAACCATCCGGGTAAATCCGGGGCGGTATGCACTTGGTGCGCGGTCGCGCCGCCGCGCACTAGACCGTCAACCCGAGACTGCAACTGTTCACGGTGGTCTCGATGCGCGAGCGGCCCCATTAACGCAGCCGGATCATCATGGGCCCCGATCACCACACCCCCCAGTTCCACCAGCAGGGCGCTAACAAGCGCGCGCTCAAGGGCTGGCGGTACGAAGATTTTGCCCGGCCCTTCGCACCATTGCCCATTAAGCTTGGTCATGCCGGTGGCGATGCTTTTCGCCGCCTGGTTGATATCCGCATCAGGCATGATGATCACCGGGTTATTACCGCCTAGTTCTAGTTGTACTGCCTTGAAGTCCGCGGCCGCGGCGATGGCGATCGCCCGCCCTGTGGTGACCGAACCGGTGAACGAGATACACCTAATGCGCGGATCGGTCGTTAACTGAACGCCGACATCAGCACCGCCATGCACCAGCTGGAAAACCCCGCCCGGAAGCCCTGCTGCCGCGATGGCTTCGGCGAGCACATTGCAGCCAAATGGTGCCCGCTCCGGTGGCTTGAGAATTACCGGAGCCCCTGCTGCAAGTGCGTATGCGCACTTTTTTGCAGCCATCGCCGCTGGGGCATTCCATGGCACCAGCACGGTGGTCGGACCCCAAGGAATACGAAGGATTTCTACCGGCCTATCGATCTCGCCGACCTGCTGGACTAGTACGCCGCTTCGCATCTGCTCGACCGCGTCGCGAAAGGATCCAGCCAACGAACCGCCAAATAGTCGGGCGATGGATATCACAACACCCGACCCCAATGACTCAGCCGCCCCGATCCGATCACCGCGTTGATCCAACTCATCGGCCACGCGCAGCAGGGCCGCCGCACGGTCATCGATGCTCTGCAGGCGCCACGAACCGGCCTTATCGATTCGGTCCGCGGCCGCGATGGCGCGATCGACCTCGGTTGGATCCGTTTGGGCAACTTTTGCGATGAACTCACCGGTGGACGGGTTGGTCAGTTCGATCTCCACAGTCTGGCTTGGCAAACACCGCACCCCGTCGATTAGATCGAGTTGAGATTCCATCTCAAATATTCTCAAAGTAGCGCTCGAGCTCCCAATCGGTCACCGCGCGCTGAAAGCACTCCCACTCCCACGCCGCCGCTGACCCATACTGCTCGACGACTGCAGGTCCAAAGTTGCGCATGATGAACTCACTTGCGGTAAAGCGCTCCGCGGCGGCGCCCAGATGTTTCGGGAACTGCTCGGTAGCCGACTTCACCTGGTACGCATCACCGGTGCGCTCCGGACCCGGATCAATATCGCGCTCAATACCGTCACCAACCGCGGCAAGGAGCCCGGCAATCGCCAGATAGGGGTTGATGTCGGCGCCCGGTACCCGCCATTCAACCCGCATTGATGCCGGGTCGGTGCCGAGTACCCGACATGAGACCGTGCGGTTGTCCACCGCCCAAGTTGCCCCGTGGCCGGCGAAGTCACCTGAATTGGTGCGCCGGTAGGAATTGATGGTCGGCGCGTACCAAGCCATCAAATCCGGTGCGGTTTCCAAGATGCCGCCCATTACCTGACGCATTGTGTTGCTGATGTGCTGTGGTTCGTTATCGGACCACATTACTTGTGCCGCAGGCCCGGATCCCTCGAGATCGCGAAGTGACAAATGGATGTGCCCAGACGACCCAACGCCGTCGGCCTGTGGTTTTGGCAGGAAGGTAGCCGAGAGGCCGGCTTGCGCGGCAACATCCTTAACCGCCAACTTGAAAAGCACATGACGGTCCGCCATATCCAGGGCATCCCCGTAGGTGAGGTTGATCTCCCATTGCCCCAAGCCCCACTCACCCTGGCTCATCTCGACGTTCATCCCGGATTCGTCCAAAACATTGCGCAGGCGCCGGAAGAATGGTTCCCAATTGTTGACCTGCTGAACGGTGTAGTCGGAATGAATCAGGGTGCTTGGAGTTCGGGTGTGATAGCCCGCCTGCCGCAATCGGTCATAACTCTCACGATAAAGATGAAACTCTAATTCGGTGCCAACCCCTGCTGCTAACCCACGCTCAGCCAACGCGGAGACCTGTCGCTGCAGGATCCTTCGGGGGGTGATCTCCACCGGGGAACGATCATGCTCCTCGACGATGTCGGCGAGCACAATCGCGGTGCCGTCAAGCCACGCCGCATTGATGAGAGTCGCCATATCCGGGATCAGCAGAAAGTCCCGCCAACCCGTATGCCAACCTGCATACGCTGATTGGTAGCCAATGTCCTGTGGGAGATCCCAGCCAAATGTGCAGGCCGAGACCGCGATCCCGCGCTCCGCGAACTCGGCCAATCGCTTCGGCGCCAATCGCTTGCCGATTAGTCGTCCATGCATGTCAGGTGCAGCTATAATTACGGTGTCGAAGTCGCCGGCTTGCAAATCCTGCATGGTCAGCACATTCATCATCTGGTCAGCCACCCGCCATCAACCGCAAGTTGCGTGCCAGTTATGTACGATGCGGCATCTGAAAGCAGGAATGAGGCGGCTTGCGCGATATCTTCCGGCTCGCCGACGCGCGGCACTAATAATCGCTGACTCATAA
>SXGQ01551547.1_pt1 | contig 12786 bp, 9 predicted proteins | sample 3178371 | NCBI WGS metagenome assembly SXGQ01 (sample SAMN11356859, study PRJNA531348) | freshwater metagenome | isolation source: freshwater sample F1-20 | place: China: Fuxian Lake, Yuxi | collected 2017-12-25
GATTTACGACAATCAGAAGAAGAAGGAAAAGCAGATTTCAACTCTTATTTCTGAGTTACGTCCTTTAATTGAAGATACCGGAGATGCTACTCTGATTGTACCTTTGATTAAAGAGTATTTAGAGATCGGAGTTAAGAATGATGATCAATTAGTTAAGGTTGCTACTATCATCCAGCGTATCTTCCAGAATCAAGACTCTGCTACAGATTCGTTCGGTATCTCCGACGAAGAAAGGGAGCAGTTACTAAAAGAGATTAACAATATTAAAGAAGATAAGTAATGCCAAGCACTTTAAATCTAGAACCTGTACGGGTATTAGCAGTAATACTAGATGATAAAGGCTATCCTGATCTATTTAAAAAGTATGGAGAATGGGCCTCTATTGGAGGTATTGTCTGGGAATACGTTAAAACATCAACAACGGATAAATCTCTAGACACTAAGAACTTTGCATTACCCTTATTTCCAAACATAAAACACCTACCGGTAGAGAACGAAATAGTATTATTAATAATCAGCTCAGATTCAGGAATACTCAACGACCCAACCTCTTATCAATACTATTACCTACCACCGACCAATGTATGGGCATCCAGTCACCACAATGCTACTCCTGATCAAATATATGCTAACCCTGGTGTAAACACCTTACCGGGAGATCAAAAACAAGATTACGAATTAGTCGGTGGAACTTTAGTAAGAAGGGTTAATGATAAAGGTACAGAAATATTCAAACCCGGAGATCCTTTTATAGAGAATAAATACATACGTACACTAGCTCCTTACCCAGGAGATGTAATCATAGAAGGTAGATACGGCAATAGTTTAAGATTTAGTAGTACATCACAGTTTGGATTTAAAAATAACTGGTCAAACTATCAAGCTTTTAATTCCCCTATAACAATCCTTAGGAACGGACAGAAGATAGATTTTAGACAGGAACCTTGGGAGAATATATCCGAAGATATAAATACAGACTTCTCCTCCATCTACCTAACTTCAAACCAGCAAATTCCACTAACTCCTAGTTCGTTTAAAACAACTAGCTATAGACCAGAACAATACATTCCTTCAAATATAAAGAGCTTTATTAACCCTCAAGTAATACTAGCCTCTGGTAGGTTAGTATTTAATGCGGCGTCTGATTCTATCATACTGAGTAGTGCTAAGAGTATATTACTCAGCTCTAACGAATCTACAAATATAGACTCTCCCTCAATGACAATCCGAAGCCAGAATATAAGCTTAGGTTCAGGAGATGCCAAAGAAAGAGCAGTTAAAGGTGATACATTCGTTAAAGAGTTAAATTCATTTTTAATCGCTTTAAAGCAAGTTCAAGTAGCTCTAAGTTCTGCTGCAAATGCTGGAGGACCTGTACAGTCTTTAATAGATGTTAGTGCTACTTTCGGTTCCGCTATCAACAACCTTCAAAAAGCTCTTGGTAGTAAACAATCACCAAATGGAGTTATAACTAACTCTAAAGTATTATCTGATACGGTAAAAATACAGTAATGGCAGAAGAAAAAGGAGAAGGGTTTCTACCCTACGTAAAACTAGAAGGAACAGTTCGTGATGATTTTGGAGACTATACTCCCGGTGTAAAAATATTATACACATCCAATGTAAAAACCCCTGATGGAAACATAGCAAAACAACCAGTCACAGATTTTGGAAGTACCGTTAATGATACCTTCACAGAAAGCTCGTCTGACCCAGCAACTGTACCGGTACAGTATAACGCTACGGGAGTAACTGACGCCTCCGGGTCTTTTACTATGTACATCCCAGCTGAATCTTTCGTAGCTGATAGTGTAACACTGTATTTTAAACCACCGGAAAAGACAACTCTAGGAGATAAGCAGATAAATAAAATCAGTACTGAGGATCCTAATTTTAGTAATGTAAAAGAAACTACATCTCTAGAAGAGCTAAGACAGTATATGCCTGAAGCCACCGAGGAGATTAAAGCTTCAGAGTATACAATTTATGAACTTGGAGATATAAAACTATCAGGATTCACATACTTATTTGAAGAACTACAAAGATCTATACGTGATAAAATCAATATAGCAGAAACTAAAATTATAGACCTCGCTAATAGATTTAAACTACCTACACAAGAACAGTTAATTAAACTTTTTCAAGAGAGGAAAGAGCAGTTAAAAGAAAATCTACTACCTATATTACTAACTCTATTTAATGCTTTTGGACCAAGTATAGTACAAGCTATCCAATCCGGAGCTAATAAAGCTATATTAAGTAAACTAAAAACTTGTCCGACTGAAGCAGAAATAAAAATACTAATAGCAAAACGTAATAGATTAGTTAAACAGTTAAACATAGTTTACAGTATTGTAAAAGTTTTACAAATTCTCGGAGTCTCCACAACTGTTATTATACAAGCTTTGAAAATTGGATTAGCAAGTTATGTAGCATTACCACCACCCTATATCTCCGCAGTAGATACAGTAAAAAGTAAGTTAGAAACGAGATTAGAACTATACGGTATCATCGCAACTGGGTTAACTACAATAGCTTCTATTATAGGGTTTATTCTAGGATTAATTATAGACTACTTAAATAAGTTAGATTTTCTAATCAAAGAATGCTCTCAAGAACAAGACATTCCTTTCGAAGCCTTAAATGAAGAATTGAATAACTTAGCAGATCCTGTCCTAATAAAACAGATGCAAAATAACGAAATCGTTTACAAAGGATTTACCTTAAAAGTAGAATTAACTCCAATTACAGCAGGTACATACCAAAGCAGGGTAGGTGTAGCTTATAACTCAGATGGAACCCCAGTGTTAAAAACACCAACCTCTTTTACAAGCAATCCAGAACTACTTCTTCAACAACTACAACTTATAATAGATACTCAAAATCTAAAAGCTAATTAAGAAATATTTATAAAAGATGGATACCAAATTATTTAAAAAACTCATCAAAGAAGCCGTAAAGGAAGCTATCCAGGAAGAAATGAAGGATATCCTGTTAGAAGCAGTACGTGCTCCTAAGACAGTTATTCAGGAAAGTTACACTCAACCAATACAAACTCTAGCAGGTAATTATACCCCTGCTACTCCTTCTACTACTGCAAGAGAGAAATATAAAGAGATATTAGGTGGGATGATGGAGTCAAGAAACGGAAACATCTCAATGGGTTCAAGCGATGCTTTAGGCTTCGGTGCACAACCCGGATACAGACCACCTGCAAGTGCAAACACAACTGGAGAAGGATCTTCCTTACCTCCAGGAGAAGTTAACTTAGACCAAATTATGGGTCTTATCAATAAGAAATAATGGCATTTAGAGTAGCTAATAAGTTCCCGATTGATACTAAACCTAGAGTTGCAGTAGGGGTAAGTATACCGTTTTCATCACCCTCTGTATTTACATCCACTTACACAACTAAGGAACAGTTAAAATCAAACTTAAAAAACTACTTTATGACTAGTCCCGGAGAAAGATATATGAACCCTCTCTTCGGTGGTGGATTAAGAGATATAGTATTTGAAAATTTAGAGCAAAGAACTTTTGATATTGTCAGACAGAGAGTTCAAGCGGATTTGAAAACGTATTTTCCTAATGTAGAGATTAGTAGGCTAGATGTCTTTGGAACTCCTGATGAGAATATTTTAATGGTATCCATGACATACAACGTAGTTAATTTTGGTATAACCGATAATTTAGAAATAATCATAAACTAATGGCAGTTCAAAGAAATATAAAATACGTAAATAGGGATTTTAACAGCTTAAGAGAGCAGTTAATACAGTATACTAGAACCTACTTTCCAACCTCCTATAATGACTTTACCCCATCATCACCAGGGATGTTGTTTATGGAGATGGCTGCTTATGTAGGGGATATAATGTCCTTTTATCTGGATAACCAAATTCAAGAGACGTTTATGCAGTATGCTAAACAGACACAAAATCTCTACGAATTAGCCTATTTACTCGGATACAAACCCAAAGTTACCGGTGCTGCTACTACTACACTAGATTTTTATCAACAACTACCAGCGATCGGAAATAATCCAGATTTCACCTACGCACTTACTGTACAACCCAACACCGTAGTTAAATCAAATTCAAATCCTGCAATTACTTTTATTACAGGTGACACTCTTGACTTTTCTTTTTCAAGCAGTGCATCTCCAACAGAAATTAGTATTTACGAAATTAATGGATCAGCCGTAGAGAGTTTCCTATTGAAGAAATCTATAAACGCTATCTCTGCAACTGTCAAAACTCAAACATTCCAATTCGGAAATCCTGTTCCGTTTTCAACAGTAGAGCTAGTAGATGCAAATATTATAGGTATACAAAGCATTGTTGATAGTGATGGTAATAATTGGTATGAAGTATCACACCTAGGTCAAGATTCAATCTTTGATTCAATTAAAAACACTAACGCAAATAACCCTACCTATTCAACAGATAGTAACGTACCCTTCTTACTACAGACTAAACAAGTAGCAAATAGGTTCGCAACCCGGTTCTTAAGCGATACAACATTACAGTTACAGTTTGGTGCTGGAACAGCAAATGATTCCGATGAAGAATTAGTTCCAAACCCTAATAATGTAGGTCTAGGATTACCTTTCGAAAAAGATAAGCTAACAACAGCTTTTTCACCCACTAACTATATCTTTACCAATACTTACGGAACCGCTCCATCTAATACTACATTAACAGTAACTTATTTAATAGGCGGCGGAGTTACTTCAAACGTTCCACAGAACGATCTTATTAATGTAATTTCAAATACAATTAACTTTAATATTCCTGTTTCCGATCCTACAATAAGAGCAGATATCTTTAACTCCCTACAAGTGACTAATCCTCAAGCAGCTTCCGGAGGTCAAGATGGAGATAGTATTGAGGAGATTAGACAGAATAGCTTAGTTAATTTTCAAAATCAATTAAGAACAGTTACTGTAGATGATTACCTACTTAGAGCATTAAGTCTCCCTTCTATATATGGAACCATCGCTAAAGCATATGCAGAGACTGAAAAACTCTCTGATGTACAGGTAGGCGCTTCTCCTGCAAGTGTTGCTCTATATATTGCAACATACAATCAAAATAAGAACTTAACTAAAGCTTCAAATGCGTTAAAACGAAATCTACAGACCTACTTGTCTGAATATAGAGTTATAAACGATACTGTAGCTATCAAAGATGCTTATGTAATAAACATAGGTGTTAATTTTGAAATAGTTACATTACCGAACTATAATAGTAATCAAGTATTGTTGGAATGTATCAATACATTAAAAACCTTCTTCAATATCGATAGCTGGCAGATAAATGAACCTATATTGTTAAGAGATATCTATGTTACTCTAGATCGAATCGAAGGAGTTCAAACTGTAAAGAATGTAGAGATTACCAATAAAACAGGAGTTGGATTAGGTTATAGTGAGTATGCATACGATACAGTAGGTGCAACTATTAATAACGTTGTATACCCTTCTATTGATCCTATGATTTTTGAAGTTAAATATCCCGACAGTGATATTCAAGGAAGAGTAGTTTCTCTTTAATTCATATTTATAACAAATGGCAGTATATAAAATCTTCCCAGAGAAAGACGCTACTCTATATAGTGAATACCCGAGTATGAACTCTGGTATTGACGAAATTATTGAAGCCACAACCGCAACTGCTATTGATGGAGGTGATCCAACAGTAAGTAGGTACGTTATTAAATTTAGTCAATCTGAAATTTTAGATGTATTAAATACTAAGGCAACAAGCTCTGTAGCTGCATATTTAAAAGTTTTTGTAGCTAAAGTTCAAGGCTTAGGTCAAGAAACAACTCTATATTGTTACCCAGTTTCTGGATCATGGCAAAACGGAACTGGTAAATACCTAGATAGTCCCGCTACCGAAAACGGAGTGAGCTGGAATTTTAGAACTTCATCAGGTTCAGGAGCATGGGCGACTACGTTTGGAGCTACAGGAGCTACTGCTTCATATTCCGCTTCAAATCCCGGAGGAGGTAACTGGTATACCAGTTCTACTTACGAACAAAGTGCTTCTTATCAATATAGAAGTGAGTTTGATATTGAATTAAATATAACAAACACAGCTCTAGCTTGGTACAGTGGATCTATCAGCAACGATGGATTAATTATTAAGCAGGATAGCGCAGCTGAATTCTCTACCGATCCTGCTAAGAGAGTTGAATTTAAATACTTTTCAGTAGATACCAATACAATCTACCCTCCGCAGTTAGAATTCAGATGGAACGATTTCGTATATAACACAGGGTCATCTACACAAACAATCATTAACACAGCTGACTTAGTTGCAACTCTACCAAACAATACAGGCACATTTCAACCAGGGTCTATTCAAAGATTTCGAGTTAATGCAAGACCTCAATTTCCTCCTAGAATATTCTCAACAAGTTCTTTTTATACAACCAACTACTACCTCCCCACCGCTTCTTTCTGGTCGATTAAAGATTTAGATACAAACGAAGTTGTAATTGATTTTGATAGTTCTTATACTAAGATCAGTGCCGATGCTAGTAGCAGCTATTTTAACGTGTATATGAACGGGTTAGAACCTGAAAGATACTATCAAATACTTATAAAAACAACTATTGACGGTACAACTAAGATTTTAGATGATAAATACTATTTTAAAGTTATAAATGGGTAATGAGTGAAAAGATTACATTAAATAAAACTGTATTCGATAGAAATTCATTTCTTAATACTATTGATACGTCTTTCGAACAAGTACCAGTAACCTCACCGACCTTAGCCCCAGTACCCTCAGTATCAGAATTTTTCGAAACATACCAACAGATATTCTACAATATCCCTTCAGAAGGGCCAATTAACAGTCACGAGTATCTTGTTAAGGTAAGTGGACAATATCTTAATGCAGAGAATTTCGATCAGAACCTAGAACCTCTAATTGCGGAGATAGATAGTTTAAGAGCAACTAACTTAGAACTTGAACGAAGAATAACAGAATTACTAACAACATCCGGAAGTCTCTAATGAATAACCCAGTAGTAAATAACGTAAACCCGAATACATTAGCTGAAGTTGATATTGACTTAGTAGATAAGAGTCTCGTTACTTCTTATTCTGTAGATGGACAATTTACTCCTAATGTAGACTCTGTTGAAGTATATTATTATGATGAAGGTCGGAGATTAGTTAGGTATAACTACAATTATACAACTTGGACATCCCATCTCGATCCTACATTATCAAACACTTCCAAACTAGAAGATTTATACATTAATCCTGCTGAAGATGGAAAAGTATTAGGTGTTGTAAACGGTAGCGTATACCTACAGTATCAGTTCGTAACTAACGAATTAAGTTCTAATTCAAACCGACTATTCTATATTAATACCATATCTTCAGATAGAACTGAAATTACCTTAAAAAGTAACGATATTAGTAGTATAGAACTTTCAGGTTCGCTCGCCACCTTTATTCAAGAGTTAAATGCGGACACAGGCTACTTTAACGAATTCTACTTAAACTTTGGTAACAACAATAAAGAAATCGGAGTTAATATAGAGGCAGTAACTAGCAGCCCGAATAACTTCGAAATATTAGTTAAACTCTACAAACCACTACCGCTAGAGTTTGGAGTAAAATCAACTCTATGGATTCAAACACTTTTAGCAGATCCAGTCGCATATAAAGTAGAGTATGATGAAATTCTAGATTTTTCTGATAATATAATTAGGTTAAAAGGTCCTAACACAACCTTAAACGTAACCGGACAGGAAAGTAAGAATTCAAACTACCAGACATACAATAGTTTAAAAACAACATCTTCAAGTAGTCTACTCAATCAAGTTAATAGTTTACTAGCCGAAAAAGGTGTAGAGTTAAATATTGACTATACCGACTTTGCAAACTTTGTACATTTTTCTAGTGCTAGAAAAAGATTAGAGAATTTCTATTACAAAGCATCACTTATAGAAAAATATCAAACCGGTATAAACACCGTCAAAGCTTTATCTACTAGCTCTTATCAAGCCAGCAGCTTAGCTATAAGTGAATCTATAATAACAGATATCATCACTAACTTTGACGGTTATGAATACTTCCTTTACTACAACAGCGAATCTAAAGCATGGCCTAAAACAAATTCAACCCCACCATTTACCTTAGCTTCAACCGGATCCGTCCAGGCATTAACATGGTACGGAAGTGATAACCTAAGCAGTGCATATTACGGAGGAAAGATCTACACAGCATCCTACTACGATAATGAAAATCAAGACAACCTACTGTACTCAATACCTGAATTCTTAAGAGAGGATGAATCCAACCTACCCTATGAAACTTTTATAGAGATGATAGGGCAGTATTTTGATAATTTATTTCTCTACACTGAGCAAATTACATCAAAGTATAATGCTGACAATAGATTAGATTTTGGTATCTCTAAAGACTTAGTAGCAGATACACTAAGGTCTTTTGGCTTAAATATTTACGAAAATAATTTTACAACAGAAGATCTATACACCGCTCTAACAGGATTAACACCATCCGGTTCAATTATACCACTTCCCCTAATAAGTACAACTTACCCTGTAACAGGTTCTGGTAAAGAGTATATACAGACTATCATTAGCGCCTCTAATGATATAATAACTTTAGATGATCTAAATAAATCAGTATATAAAAGATTATATCATAACTTACCGCTATTAGTGAAAAAGAAAGGTACTTTAGCCGGCTTACAGTTATTAATTAATAATTTCGGGGTACCCGATACTATCTTAAGAATAAATGAATTTGGAGGCAAAGACAAATCTATATCTACCTGGGATCAATGGCAGCAGCAATATGACTACTGTTATGATACTAAAGCACTAGGGTTTATATCTTCATCCTTCACTTTGAACTCTAGCTGGAATGCTACAAGCAATAAACCATCCGCAGTAGAATTTAGATTTAAAACACCCGGCATTCCAACAAGTAGTTATTACTCTCAAAGTTTATGGTCTACGGACAACGGAATAGCACTAACTTTAAGATATACTGGATCCGGCTTAACTTCTGGATCATATTCTGGATCTATTGTAGACCCTTATTATGAGTATGGTATTTTAGAGTTCTACCCAAGTAGCTCCAACTTAAATACAACTGCTAGTATCTACTTACCATTTTTTGATAGTGATTGGTGGTCTGTACTAGTTAATAAGACTTCAAATACAACGTTTACGGTTTATGTAAAAAATAAATTATACAACGGCGATTCTGGATGCACTTTAGGATTTCAAGCAAGTTCATCTGTAACTTTCGCTAATCCATGGTTAGCTGCTAATACTAGTTACTTTGGAAGCTCCTCCTTAGGATTAAAAAGCTTCTCAGGATCTCTACAAGAATTAAGATACTACACTCAACCCATTTCAGAAAGTACATTCGATGCTTATGTAATGAATCCTCAGTCAATCGAACAGAGTGAATTCTTAGCATTTAGAGCAGCACTAGGAGGGGAGCTATACACTGCATCCATTTCAATCCATCCGAAAGTTTCTGGAGAGCAAGTAACAACATCTTCTTTCTCTTCAAATAGTACTTACTTTACAACCTCTAGCGGGCAGTTCGTTTCAAACACCGAAACTGTATTTTACGATCAAGTACTTTCAGGTATTAAGAATGTAGTTAGTAATAGAATTCGAATTGAAAATAACAGTAACTACGGAATAGTCTTATCTAATCAGATATCTATTCATCAACATACCGGCTCAACCTCCTTCACCCCTAACGTAAATTACCTAGAAGTCGGCTTCTCACCTCAAAATGAAATTAATGAAGATATTAACTCACAACTCGGTTATTTCAATATTGGAGAATATATTGGAGATCCTAGATTCATTTCTGAATCCAGTTACAGATATCCTGCATTAGATTCCATAAGCTCAGATTATTTTAAGAAATACTCATCATCCTATAATTTTACAGACTACTTTAGATTAATTAAATTCTTTGATAATTCTCTGTTTAAGTTAATAAAAGACTTTATTCCTGCAAGAACTGCAGCTGCAACCGGTGCAATCGTTAAACAGCATCTACTAGAGAGAAACAGACAAAGACCTGCTCAAGTTGATTACACTCAACCGGAATATACCGGTTCAATTACATCCTTAGCAAGAGACTATCAAACAGGGTCTATAGAGGTTTTCACAGGTGGTACAGCAGGTTCAGTACCAACCTTACCGGTAGGAGGTCTACAGACTTCTTTCTTTAGTGGATCCCTACTTTTTGCTACCGGAGGACCTAACACGTACTTCTACAACCTAATTGATAACGTTGATAACGAGTACTACACTTATAATATTTCATTTGATGTACCTAACGGATACACAGACGGCGGATTAGTAATCTACGACAGTAATACAATAGAGACAAATCCAGCAGCACTAAACGCTGTAGTATCGAAAAGTATGGCTGACATCTCTGGGACTACTCAAAATTACACCTTAGTAGTACGTGATGGTATCTCTATTTCATACTATTTTAACTCTATAAATTTCTTAACATTAACTAATGTTCTTGCAACCCATAACGTATACGATCCCGCTCAAGGATATCCAACACAGAGTATAGATGGACTAGCAGGAATAGTGAATCTACCATTTAGCAATGCTCCATACTATTCTGGAGATTTTATAGGTTCTAAAGTAGATGTTATAGAAGGAAAGCTACAAGATAATCCACTATTAGGGCAAACCTATAGAGTTTCAATACCAAATCTACAAGATATTAACGCACAGATCAGCGGTACATTATTAGTAGATACTTTTATATATAGCACAGCATCTGTTCCATTTAATATAGACACTTTAAACTCCCCTAAATACAATACTACAACATACCAATACACTCCTGAATTTGGAAACGTAGTCGATTTTGAAGTTACACTACAAGGTACCTATACTGCTTCTCAAGCTGGTACACCTGGAGTAAATTCACTTATAGCAGATATCGCTATCGGAGGAGTAACTGGAAGTAACCCAACAACGTTATTTACTGTAACTGGCGGTGCTACTTCAATTTTTAGCGGTAGCTTTACTCAGAGTATAATTTTACCTGGAGATTCGTATTTATTCCCTAATACTTATAAAGTAGTATTATATGAATCAAGTTCAAACGGATCTGCAACATTAGTAGACGTAACTGCTTCCTTTTCACCAAACACAAGATGGACTATATCTTCAGAAAACTTAGCAGCCCAATCAACATACTACTTAGATCCTACAGTTTATACTCAGCAGAACTTCCCCGGGGATATTAATGATTTCTCAGACTACAACAGCTTGCTAAACAACGTCTACTCAAATAGAGTATCTAATGTATATTACAATGTTGACTATAGTACGAATTTGCTAAATCCGGTTAATTTTACAAGTATTATAAGTCAGTCTGCTATATACGCTCAGGTTCAAGATTCAAACTACTCAAAAGATACTGTATGGACGAAAGCAAGGTACAGTGGAACCAAGCTAACCAGTGCAACCTATAACACTTATACGTCCGGCGACATATCTTACGGCCAAACCGCTGTAATCGATAAATACACAGATTACTTCTTATATTTTAGTAATATAACCCAACAAGTACCAGATCTAACCGCTATACCGTATGGAGGAAACGTTACAGGAGTTGCTTTAATTAGCGTTACAGGAGATGTAATATCTTTGACACCTGATAATCAAAACGTAGAATTAGTTAAACAAATCTTCGGTGTTTTCAGCAAAGTTAAAATAATAGCCCCAATCCAGTATTTAGGTACTGATGTAAGTAACTTAAATCTAACTGTTGTCATTGCCGGCGGCACTCAAAACTATTTAGAGACATTTAACGTTTTAACAAGCACTCCGAACGAGACAAATATATTCATAGGAGCTCCTGCAAATAGTCAAATACTAAATATATCCACCCTACAGACACCTATATTCTCAGATTCTGCAGGATATCTAATACCAGCTAACTTTAATAAAAACTACCTAGGCAAAATTTCTGATATTGCTAAAGCAGCTGGATTCCCGATAAACTAAAAACTTAAATTAGACACATATTTATAATAAATCATGGGATACTTAAATAATACCGCAGTCACAGTTGATGCAATCCTAACCGCAAAAGGGAGAGAATTACTTGCCCGCGGTGACGGTTCTTTTAGAATTACACAATTTGCATTGTCAGACGACGAAATTGATTATACTTTGTATAATCCAACACAGCCATCAGGTTCAGCTTTCTACGGGGAAGCTATTGAAAATATGCCACTACTGGAAGCATTCCCTGATGAGAATCAGATTATGAAGTATAAGCTTGTAACTCTCCCTAGAGGTACAGCTAGAATGCCAGTATTGGATATTGGATACTCTTCAATTACTATCAAACAAGGTGCAGGATTAGCAATCACTCCTCAGACTTTAAATTATTTATCACAGACTACACTGTATGAATCCTCAGGGTATACATTTACAATTTCTGATGTTAGGTTGTTTAACAACTTTAACGGAGTAGGAATCAATACCCCTGATGTTCAGGCAGCAAATCAAACTACTACAATTGGTACTAGTGTATCTAAGACAGTAATTGGAACTACATTGAACCTGAGTGCTACAACAATTAACACCTTGTTTGGAGGAAATACTCAACTATCTGCCACACTACAAGTAGTAGGTAGAGATTCAGGTGCAAGACTTCAAATCCCAGTAATCGTTACTAAAACAACCTAAACTATAGACAATGTCATTTAAAAGATTAGACCC
>SXGQ01487633.1_pt1 | contig 12782 bp, 8 predicted proteins | sample 3178371 | NCBI WGS metagenome assembly SXGQ01 (sample SAMN11356859, study PRJNA531348) | freshwater metagenome | isolation source: freshwater sample F1-20 | place: China: Fuxian Lake, Yuxi | collected 2017-12-25
GATCAGGTAGTAGACCGGGATGCCGTAGCCGGCATGCGGCAACTGGATGTCGACGAGGGTCGCGCCGCGCGACTCGAACACGCGCAGGGCCTCCTGGAACGCCGCCAGTACCGCCGGGTCCACCCCCTCGCCGAGCAACGCCTTGGGCACACCAATCCGCAGGCCCCTGATGTCGCCGGTCAGCGCCGCCTGCAGATCCGGCATGGCTTCGGTGGACGAGGTGGCATCGTGGCCGTCGTGCCCGCCGATCACCTGGAAGGCGAGCGCGGCATCGGCAACGGTCTCTGTGAACGGCCCGATCTGATCGAGCGATGACGCAAAGGCCATCAGGCCGTAGCGCGACACGCGGCCCTAGGTCGGCTTCAGGCCGACGATGCCGCACAACGCGGCGGGCTGACGGATCGAGCCGCCCGTGTCGGAGCCGAGCGCCAGCGGCACCATGCGGCTGGCCACCGCCGCCGCCGAGCCACCGCTCGAGCCGCCGGGCGTACGGGCGACATCCCAGGGGTTGCGGGTCGGGCCGAGTGCCGAATTCTCAGTGGACGATCCCATGGCGAACTCGTCCAGATTGGTCTTGCCGACCGTGATCGCGCCGGCGGCTTCGAGCCGGGCGACGACGGTGGCGTTATACGGCGGCACATAGCCGCGCAGGATCCTGGACGAGGCGGTCGTGGGCACGCCGGCGGTACACAGGTTGTCTTTAATCGCGACCGGTACGCCGTGCAGCGGGCCGAGGGGGGCGCCCGCCTGCTGTTGCGCGTCGAGCGCGCGCGCGCGATCGAGGGCGCGTTCCACCGTCACCGTGTTGAAGGCGCTCAACTTCGGATCGATCGCCGTGATGCGCTCGAGGTGTGCTTCGCAGGTGGCCCGCGCAGTGGTCTCGCCGCTGGCGATCTTTCGGGTCAGTTCGTGGGCAGTCATCCGATGACCCGTGGCACCTTGAAGAGGCCGGCCTCGCGGGCGGCATCGGGCGCGTTGGCCAGCAGGTCTTCCCTCGACAACGACGGCTGCAGTGTGTCGTCGCGATCGACCGGGCGATTGAGCACGTGCGACGTCGGCGGCACACCGGTGGTGTCGAGCGCGTTGATCTGCTCGACGTAGGTGAGGATGCCGCCAAGCTGGCGCGTGAACAGGTCGAGTTCGTCGGCGGTGAGCTCGAGGCGGGCCAGCTCCGCGATCCGCTTCACGTCTTTCTGGGTCAGCGTAGGCACGATTGCAAAAATTATAGCCCCTAAGGTCCCTGACGTGCCTGGAGTGCGATCAGTTCGTGTTCGTCGAGCAGCCAGCAGTCGCCGCTGAAGCCGCTGGCCGCCACCTGCGCGCGCAGGGCCGGCAAGGCGGTGGCGCGGTCGTAGCGAATCGACAGGTGATAAAGGATGAGCGCCTTCACGCCGGCGGCGCGGCCCACGGCCAGCGCCTCCTCGGTGGTGGCGTGGATGGGGTATTTGCGGTCGGGCTCCTCGAGACACGTCGCGTCGTGCACGAGCAGGTCGGCGCCGGCGACCAGCGCCGGATCGATCGGCATGGCGTCGCCCGAGTGGGCGAACCGGACGTGGCTGACCGTTTCGAGCAGCGACTCGCGGCGGCCGTCGCGGGCGGCGGCCTCGACCTCGGCCTGGCTCATCGAGGCGTGCTCGGGCTTGAGCCGCCGTTTCGTTTCGAGCACGCGGTAGCCGAGGGCCGGCTCGCCCTCGACATGGCGAACGGCAAAGGCCTCGAGGGTCCGCCCCTTGCCAAGCGGGACCGTGGTGCCCGGCGCGATGGGCAGCCAGGTGAGGGGGAAGACCACTCCGGCGTAGGCAGTGCCCAGCAGCTCGCGCGCGGCTTGCACGCCACGCGAGTGCTCGGGATACACGATGGTCAGGGGCTTGTCGGTCGCGCCCTTGCTGAACCGTCGGGCCGCGACGAGGCCGGGCAGGCCAAGCACATGGTCGGAGTGGCCGTGGCTGAGGGCGAGCACGGAGGGAGAGAAGATGTTTGAGCCGAGTGCGAGCTGCAGCCCCTCGCCGGCGTCGATCAACAGTTGCAGGGAATGGTGCCAGAACCAGTTGGAGTACATCCCCCGGCTGTAACCGCTGATGTCGTCGATCATCCGCCCATTGTGGACCGGCTTTCCGCCAGACCCGCCTGCTATTGCACCGCGAGCAACTCGATGTCGAACACGAGCGTCGCGTTGCCCGGAATCGCCGGCGGCGACCCCGCCGCGCCGTAGCCGAGGCTGGGCGGAATGATCACGCGGCGCAGCCCGCCCACGCGCATTCCAATCACGCCCTGGCTGAACCCCTGGATCACACCGGTGCCCACGGTGAAGGGAAGAGTGCCCGAATCAAATCGGTTGCCTTTATTCTCGGCCGCCGTGGCGCTGTACAGGTAGCCGGCATAGTTCACCGTGACCCGGCGGCCGGTGTTGGCTTCGGCGCCGGTACCGACCCGGACATCCACGGTGGAGAATGGCACGTTGGCGCTGGGGGCGGTGGGAGTGGCGCTGTCGCCACTACAGGCGCTGGCGGTGACGGCGGCCGCAAGAAGTAGGGCACGAGCGAACAATCTCATCCGTCTATAATACCCGCCCCCACCCGCTCGTCCGCAATGAGCGTAGCCATCGGTCTCTCTTGCCGACCTCATGATTGAAGCCGAGTGTCTCCCGATCCAATCAGTTGCGGCCAAATGTCATGGTTTGTATTGACAGTGTGACCCCTTGAGGCTAGCCTCCCATTCGCGCCGCTACCCGCGCTCATACCGCTCTTGCATGAAGCCGGCCGTCCGCCGGTTCGCACTGATTGTCTCGGCTCGGTTGTTTGTGGTGTCCGGCGTGTGCCCGTCGCGCGCGTCCGGGTTTCGGTGTTGCACTGGAGGGGAACAGCATGGCGCGAAGAATGTTGGCACGAACGTTCTGGGCATGGGTCGGGGCGATGCTCTTGTCGACCGCCGCGTATGCCCAGAGCGCGATCACGGGCATCGTCAAGGACACGACCGGGGCGGCCATGCCCGGGGTCACGGTCGAGGCGTCGAGCGACGTCATCATCGAAAAGGTCAAGGCGTCGGTCACCGACGGCAACGGCTCGTACCGCATTGCCGACTTGCGGCCCGGCACCTACAGCGTGATGTTCACGTTGCCCGGCTTCAAGACGTTCCGACGCGACGGTCTGCAGTTGGCGGCGGAGTTCACCGCGACCATCAACGCCGAACTGGCGGTGGGGTCCCTCGAAGAAACCATTACGGTGACCGGCTCCTCGCCGGTCGTCGACGTGACGACCGCGGCCAAGACGGCGGTGCTCGACCGCGAAGCGATCGATGCCATTCCGACCGGGCGGACCATCCAGGGCATGGCCCAGCTCGTGGTCGGCGTGAACCTCAGCCTGCCCGACACCGGCGGCGCGCGCGCGATGCAGCAGACCTACATGTCCACGCACGGCATGTCCACCTCCAATACCACGGTGCTGGTGGATGGTCAGATGGTCAACGGCCTGCAGGGCGACGGCGCCATCCAGAGTTACTTCAACGACTCGATGAACGCCGAGGTCAGCTACCAGACCGCCGGCATTGGGGCCGAAACTTCGTCTGGCGGCGTCCGCCTGAACATGATCCCGCGCGAGGGCGGCAACCGCTGGAGCGGCGACTTCAAAGCCGTACACCGGCCAGGCGCGTGGCAGTCCACTAACCTCACTGATCGGCACAAGGCGAGAGGTCTGAGCGCGGGCAACGCCATCGACCGCATCGTCGACTACTCGCTGGCCATCGGCGGCCCGATTAAGAAGGACAAGTTTTGGATCTTCGCGGCGACCCGCTACAACTCGGTGAACAACTTCATCGCCAACACCTTCATGGATGACGGCAGCCAGGGCATCGACGACCAGTACATCCTGAACGGCATGGCGCGGCTCACGTGGCAGGCGACGCCGCGCAATAAGTTCTCGGGCTACTTCGACGAGATCGACAAGTACCGCGGCCATGACATGCAGGCCAACTACGACCCCGAGACCGCGGCGACGGTGTGGAACTCGCCGGCGTATCACACGACCGCCATCAAGTGGACCTCGCCGATTTCCAGCTCGCTGTTCCTGGAGGCCGGCTGGTCGAACAACACCGAGTACTACACCAACGAATACCGCGACGGCGTCGAACAGCCGCGGGGCACGGCGGCATGGTTTGCTAACGCCGCCAAGAACGAAGTTGATCTCGGCGGCTACACGCAGGCTGGCCCAATCAACACCACCGAGAGCCCGGTGGCGTTCTATTGGAACGTCGCCGCGACCTACGTGACGGGCATTCACACCATCAAGATGGGCGCCAACAACCGGCAGGGCACCTTCAAGCACACGCGTGATGCCAACGCCGACCTGGTGCAGCAGTACCGCAGCAGCAGCACCGGCGTCCGCTGGTCGGTGCCCGACAGCGTGCTGATTCGCAATTCGCCGCTCACCTACGGCGAGCGGTTGAACCGCGACCTGGGCATCTACATCCAGGACTCGATTCGCCTCAACCGGCTGACCGCCAACCTCGGCCTGCGCTGGGAGACGCTCAATGCCAAGGTGCTGGCGGGCAAGTCGCCGGCCGGCCGGTTCGTGCCGGAACGCACCTTCGACGAGATCGTGGACGTGCCCGACTGGAACGACTTCGCGCCGCGCATGGCGCTGGTCTACGACCTGATGGGTAACGGCCGCACCGCGATCAAGTACTCCCTGAATCGCTACAACCTGTCGCGCACGACCGGCATCGCGGCGGCGTATAACCCGCTGCTCAGCCAGACCGCGACCTTGCCCTGGCGAGACGTGAACGGCGACGATATCGCCCAGGGCGAACGCGGCTGCACGGGGTACCCGCGGGCGGGGTGCGAGATTTCGTTTGCCGGCCTGTCGTCGAACTTCGGGATTGCCGCGTTGAACGAGTACGGCAAATATCCGCGCACCTGGAACCTCGAGCAGGGCGCCGAAGTGCAGCACGAGCTGCTCCCCGGCCTGTCGCTGGCCGGCGCGTGGTGGCGCGGCGACTTCCGCAACCTGACTACCACGATCAACCGTGCCTGGACGCTGGCCGACTACACGCCGTACACCTTCTACAACCCGACCACCGGCCAGCCGTTTGAGGTCTATGCACGCAGCGTCGCCGCGTCGGCCCGGCCGACCAGCAACCTGGACACCTACGATCCGGAACGCGCGAACAAGTACGAGTCGTTTGTCCTGGACGCCCGCTGGCGCATCCCCGGCGGTGGCCAGATGAGCGGTGGCGTGTCCTACGAGCGCGAGCGGCAGAGAGCCTGCACGTCGCCGGACGACCCGAACTACGGCGGCAACGGCCAGGCACTCTGCGACGAGTTCCAGCTCGACATCCCGTACCGGCCGCAGTTCAAGCTGTCGGGCACGAAGAACATCGGCTGGGGCATCAACCTCGCCGTGTCGTTCCAGAACAACAGCAGCCCGACCAGCTCGCGCGTCATGACGGTGACCCGCGGCGCGACGCGCTACCCGGCCAGCTGCCCGGCGCCGTGCCCGGCCGGCGAGATCATCATGCCGACGGCGGTCTTCGGCCAGACGTCGCTGACCTACAACCTCGAGGCCGTTCGTGCAACCGCGGTCGAGCGCATCGTGCAACTCGACTTCAAGGTGTCGCGCACGTTCCGGGTGAGCCGCTTCACGATCCTGCCGACGTTCGAGGTGTTCAACGTGAACAACTCCGACGCCATCATCAGCTACATCACCACCAACGTCCTGTCGTCGTCTTATCTCGCGCCCAACAGCATCATGCAGGGCCGGATGTACGGATTGGGCATCGTCACGCGCTGGTAAACCACTCGGGTGCCAAGGGTGCCTACGGTGGGTGCCGAGGTGATAGTCGAAAGGTCAACGGGGCGGCCAAGTGGCCGCCCCGTTGGCTGTTATGGCTTGCGGCCGAGGACGCCGCGGGCCTGGTCGCGGTTGGCGCGGGCCTCGGCGTAGTCGGGACGCGCGGCGACGGCGCGCTCGAACTCCGCGAGGGCGTCGGCGATGCGGCCCTGCTGCGCGAGGGCGATGCCGAGGTGGTTGTGGGCCTCGGCCCAGCCAGGTCTTGCGGCCAGCACGGCGCGGAAGCGCTGCGCGGCGCCGGCGAAATCTTCTTCTGCCAGCAGAATCGCGCCGATGTCGTAGGTGGCATCCGGTTCGGCAGGCGCCAGCGCGACCGCGCGTTCGAGATGTGCCATCCCCTCGGCACGGTGTCCCGTGTCGACCAGCATGTTGCCCAGGTTGCGATGTGCCTGCACGGAACGGTCGTCCAGCTTCAGCGCCGCACGAAACTCGGCGACGGCGCCAGCGACATCGCCTTTGCCGGCGAGCGCGATGCCCAGGTTGTTGCGCGCCTCGACGGTGTCGGCGGCCTGGAGCGCCTGTCGGAACTGCCCGACCGAGGCGCCGGGGTCACCCTTCGCGAGCAAGGCATTGGCCAGGTTGTAGCTGGCGCTGGCAAAGTCGGGCCTGAGTGCAAGAGCCTGGCGATAGGCGGCGATCGCTTCGTCGAGCCGTCCGGCGGCGCGTAGCGACGCCCCGAGGTTGTTGTAGGCCGGCGCGTGGTTGGGCGCCAGCGCAATGGCTCGCTGGTGGTGCGCCACGGCCTCGTCGTGGCGCCCTGCCGCCTGCAACGCGGAGCCCAGATTAGTCTCGGTAATACTGCGCATCAGCGTCGGCGACAGCCACGGCAAGTTGGCGACCATGGCGACCGCGACGACGGCCGTCACGGTTAACCAATGTCGCCTGCCCTGAGCGCGCGCCGGCGCAATCCAATGGCGCGGGCGCCAGTCGAATGGCGAGTCGAAGGGGGCCACCACCGCAGCAGCCGAGAACAACAGCAGGAACGGGACCAGCGGGTAGCGGTAGCGCGCGAACACGTAGAACACGACGACGCTGGCGGCGTAGGCGAGAGTCAGGGCGTACAGCAGCCACAGGTGGCGCCGGAGCGGCCAGGTCACGAACACGCCGGCGACGGCCAGCGGCACGAGCACGCCGAAATGGCCGATCCAGCCGCCAATCGCCAGCGGCCACGACCACTCGGCGTAGCTCTCCTGGCTTTCGGTATCGAGCATCTCGGTGGCGTTCACCAGCAACAGGACCTTGCGCCCCAACAATTGGATCCAGTCCACCGGTTGCGAGGTGATGTAGTCGACCACGCGGCCGGTCCAGAAGCTGGACACTTCGCTCGGGCTCAGCGCGTGGCCGACGGCTTCCTCGGCGACCTCGGTGGCGTCAATCCGTTCGAACTCTGGAGCGCCGCGGCCAAAGCGGATCGAGGCATAGGTGCCGTCGGCGCGCGGGTTGTTGCCGATGTAGAGGTTCGAGCCGAACTGTGACGTCGTGAGATAGAACCCGCCGCCGACGGCGTAATTGCGCGCGGCGACCGGCAGCAGGACCAGGGCGAGCCCGGCGAGGAACCACACCGCGCTTTTGGGGATGCGAGCGATGCGGTCGGCGCCGTGTTGCCAGACCGCGAAGACCAGGATCACCGCGATCAGCACCAGCGCGTTCTCGCGGGTGAGCGCGAGCCCGCCCATCGCCAGGCCCAGTGCCAGCCAGTTCGCCGGCGTCGTGGCACCGCCCAGGATCCGAGAGATCAGCCACAGGCCCAGGCACACGAAGAACATGTCGAGCACCGACTTCTGGATCAGGCCGTCGAAGAAGATCGCCGGCGCATAGAGCGCGAGCCCGAAACCGGCGAGCGCGCCGACTGGCTTCGAGAAGAGGCGGGCGCCGGTCATGCCGAGCAGGGCGCACGACGCCGCGCCGATCACGGCCTGGCAGACGCGAAGGATCAGCAGGTCGCGGCCGAACACCGCGTAGACACCGCCGACGAAGTACGGGTAGAGGGGCGCTTGGTAAAAGACCTCGCTGCCAACCCAGTCGCCGGCGGCCAGCCGCTGCGCCCAGGCGTCGTAGCCGTTGGCATCGCCCAGCAGGACGTCAAAGAAGGGGGAGGGCTTGATCTGCCAGAGGTGGAGCAGTCGGACCGCGAGGGCGGCGATGAAGATTAGCCAGGTCATGAGGGCTTGGGGTCCTGAGGTCCTAGGGTAACTCAGCCCCAAGACCTCAAGCCCCCAAGACCTCAGGACCCTACTTCACGAACAGCATCTCGCGGTAGGTCGGCAGCGGCCACACTTCGTGCGGCACGACCACCTCGATCTGGTCGCCCAGGTCACGCAGCCTGACCATGGCCGGCACGATTGTGTCGCGCATGTACTTGGCGTGCTTCTCGGACGAAGGGCTGGTGTGGTCGAGGGCCGCGGCCAGCCGCTCGGTCTGGGCCCGGAATGCGTCGGTCAGCTTGACGATCTGCGCCAGCACCTTCTTGCCCTCCTTGCTGGGGACGCCGCCGGCCTTGGCCGCCGCGACGCTCTGGCCGACCTGCTTCATGTACTCGAAGGCCGCCGGCAGGATGTAGCGGTTGGCCATCAACACCATCAGCTGCGCCTCGATGTTGATCGTCTTGCAGTAGGTCTCGAGGTTGATCTCGAAACGCGCGTGCAGCTCGGCCTCGGTCAGGACCTTGAACTTCTCGAAGGCCTTGACCACGCTGGGCTTGATGATCTCCGGCAGGGCGTCAACCGTGTTCTTCAGGTTCAGCAGGCCGCGCCTGGCGGCTTCCTTCTGCCATTCGTTCGAGTAGCCGTTGCCGTTGAAGATGATCCGCTTGTGGGCCTTGATGGTCTTGCGGAGCAACGCGGCGACGGCGGCCTCGAGGGTTTCGCCCTTGGCCAGCTTGATTTCGAGCTCGGTGGCCAGCGCGTCGAGCGACTCGGCCACGGCCACGTTCAGGCAGGTGCCGGGCAGCGCCACGTTCTGGGTCGAGCCGACGGCGCGGAACTCGAACTTGTTGCCGGTGAACGCGAAGGGTGACGTGCGATTGCGGTCGCCGGCATCGCGGGGCAGCTTGGGCAGCGCGGCGACGCCAATGTCGAGGACGCCGCCGGTCCTGGTGCTCTTGGCGCCGGCGCCTTCGACCTGGTCGAAGATCTCGGTCAGCATGTCGCCGAGGAACACCGACAGGATGGCCGGCGGCGCCTCGTTGGCGCCGAGCCGATGGTCGTTGCCGGCGTGGGCAATGCTCATGCGGAGCAGGCCCTGCGACACGTCGACCGCCCGGATGACCGCCGTGCAGAAGAACAGGAACTGCATGTTGTCGTGCGGCGTCTCGCCGGGGTTCAACAGGTTGTTGCCGAGGTCGTCGCCCATGCTCCAGTTGAGGTGCTTGCCCGAGCCGTTGACGCCGGCAAACGGCTTCTCGTGCTGCAGGCAGGCGAGCCCGTACTTGGGCGCGACGCGCTTCAGCGTCTCCATGGTCATCATCTGGTGGTCGGTGGCGACGTTGGCGCTCTCGAAGATCGGCGCCACTTCGTACTGGGAGGGCGCAACCTCGTTGTGGCGCGTCTTGATCGGCACGCCGCACTTGTAGAGCTCGGCTTCGGCCTCGGCCATGAACGCGAGGACGCGCTCCGGGATCGAGCCGAAATACTGATCTTCCAGCTCCTGGCCCTTGGGGGGACGGGCGCCAAACAGCGTGCGGCCGGCGTTCAGCAGGTCAGGCCGCGCGAAGTAGAAGTTGCTGTCGATCAGGAAGTACTCCTGCTCGGGCCCGAAGGTCGCGGTCACGCGGGTCGCGCTCGAGCCGAACAGCTTGAGCACGCGCACGGCCTGCGCCGAGAGCGCTTCCATCGAGCGGAGCAGGGGCGTCTTCTTGTCGAGCGCCGCGCCGGTCCAGCTGACAAACGCCGTGGGAATCACCAGCGTCGCGCTGTTGTTGTGGACCAGCAGCCAGGGGGGGCTGGTCGGGTCCCACGCCGTGTAGCCGCGGGCTTCGAAGGTGCTGCGAATGCCGCCCGACGGGAAGCTCGAGGCGTCGGGCTCGCCGCGGACCAGTTCCGTGCCGCTGAATTCCGCCAGGGCGCGGCCATCGGCCGTGGGGCCGTAGAACGAGTCGTGCTTCTCGGCGGTGATGCCGGTGAGCGGCTGGAACCAGTGCGTGAAGTGCGACGCGCCGTGCTCGACCGCCCAATCCTTCAGCGCCGAGGCGACGGCGTCGGCCGTCGACGCGTCGAGCGCCTCGCCACGCATGATGGTGTCGCGCAGCGCCTTGTACGCGGGCTTCGGCAGCCTGGCCTGCTGGACCTTGTCGCTGAACACGCGCGCGCCGAACGTGTCTTTCACGTTCGCGGGGGTGTGCGCCAAACGCCCCTCGCCCATGGCCCACCCGCGGATGCCCTTGATTGCCTCGCCCAATGCTGCGGAACCCATGCGTATTTGCCCCTTTTGTATGAAAGACCGCCCAAAACGAGCGGCCGAGATGACAAAGTATGCACGTTTCATGGGTCACTTTGCAATATTTAACCCACTAAATTGGTCTATGCGATCAAAATAATGCAAAGTGTCGAGATTAATCTCACGATTGTGCATGAAGCAAAAACCAGCGGTGGGTCGCTCAACCCAGAGTCCGGGGCCAATATCAGGATCAGGGGAAGACGGAGCGTTGGGGGCAGGTCGTTGACGGCGGGCGGTTTGTGCCGTCTCTCAAGGCCGGGAGGGTCAACTCGGCGAACACGGCGTAGCCTCCGTCGCTTGGGTGGAAGCCGTCGCCAGCGTAGTTGGACGGCAGATAGAGCCGCGCGTCGCACATCAGGTCGACCACGAGTACGTTCTTCGACTGCAAGGCGTTGATCTTGTCAGACAGGCCGACCGCGACCCGCTGCATCAGGCTCTTCTCCACGGTCGGGTTACCCACGAGGTAGGGGGACGCGGCGAGGTTGGGGAGGTTGAGCGCCACGATGCGCGCGTTGGGCGCGCGCGCCCGGATGCGTGCGACCAGGTCCTCGAGGTCGAGGCCCCATTGCTGGATCTGCGAGGCGGCAAACCCGTAGGGATCGGCCCCGCCCTGCGATCGGGCCGCGAAGGCAATGGTATTGGCGTCGTTGCCGCCGGCGAAAATGGTGATGTGCGTGCTGTTCGTCGGCACGAACGGCGCCGCCCGCTCGATGAAGTTGCCGGCCAGCGAATCAATGGGCCGGCCCGCCGACGCGGCCAGGTCGAACACCGCCTTGCTTAAGACCGAACCGGGAATGCTCAGGTTGCGGTGGTCCACGGTTCGGCCAGTTTCACCCAGGCGCCGGCGCAAGGTCTGGACGTAGCCCGTCCCGGTGGGGCAGTCCGCAAACGGCAAGCACGGCGATGATCCGCCAAAGCCAATCCCGTCACTCGCGCCAATGGCGGTGTAAAAAATGGGTCCCTGGTCGGTCGGCGAGGGCGAAGTCGGCGTGTCGGCGGCCTGGCTACAGGACACCCCGAGGGCGATCAGGCCGACCAACGCGGCCGTTGTGAGGTTTCGTGTCATGGTCGGCGGTTCCCTGTGCAAGAATTGCGCCCCTGAACCCAATGACGAACCCATCGCGTCCGTGGACCCGTTTCTATCATCCGTCAACCGCCCAGGACCTGGGGCCACTGAAGTGGCCGCACATGCCCGCGGCGATTCGTGACGCCGCTGCCACCTACGCTCCGCAGACCGCGTTCACCCTTGGACTGCCCAACGGTTCGCAAGGCGGCCTCACCTACGCCGAGGTCGATCGCCTGTCGGACCAGTTCGCGGTCTACTTGCGCGAAGTGGCCGGGTTCCAGGCCGGCGACCGCGTCGCCCTCCAGATGCCGAACTGCCTGGCCTACCCGATTGCGGTCTTCGCGACGCTCAAGGCCGGGTTGATCATGGTGAACACCAACCCGCTCTACACCCCCGCGGAGATGGTGCACCAGTTTTCGGACAGCGGCGCCACGGGGCTCATCGTCATCGACCTGTTCGCCACCAAGGTCGCCGAGGTCTTGCCGAAAACGGCCATCACGACGGTGATCGTCGTGTCGATCGCCGACTTGTTGTCGCCGTTGAAGCGACTGTTGATTCGCGCGGTACAGAAGTACGTCAAGAAGATGGTGCCGCCGATCACCTTCGCGCACACCACCTTCCCCCGCGCGCTGGCGGCCGGCGCCGATCGCATGGCCGCCGGCGCCGACCCGCGGTTGTACGCCGACCCGCTCGACCATCACAGCATCGCCGCGCTGCAGTACACGGGTGGCACGACCGGCGTCGCCAAGGGCGCGGTGCTGACGCATGGCAACCTCGTCGCCAACACCGCGCAGAGCCTCGAGATGTGGAAGCCGTTCCTGCGCCTCGGTGACGAAGTGATGCTGACTGCGCTGCCGCTGTACCACATCTTCGCGTTCACGGCGAACCTGATGATCTTCTTCGTCGCCGGCGGCCGCAACGTGCTGTCCCCGAGCCCGCGGCCCCTCTCGAATCTCAAGGCGGTGATGGAGACCGAACCAATCACCTGGTTTACCGGCGTGAACACCTTGTTCGCCGGCTTGATGCACGAAGAGTGGTTCAAGGCCCGCACCAACTGGCAGCTGCGCGGCTCGGTCGCCGGCGGCATGGCGCTGGTGCCCGTGATCGGCGAGCGGTGGGAGGCCATGACCAAGACGCCGATCTACCAGGGATACGGCCTCACCGAAACCTCGCCGGTGGCCACCCTGAACCCGTTCCAACGGCCCAAGCGCGCGGCCATTGGCGTGCCGGTTCCCGGCACCGACGTGAAGTTCGTCAATGCCGAAGGGCAGACCGTGCCGTTCGGCGAGGTCGGCGAGCTGTTCATCAAGGGGCCGCAAGTGATGCAGGGCTACTGGCAGCGGCCCGACGAAACCGCCCGCGCGCTGTCGGACGGCTGGCTCGCCACCGGTGACATTGCGAGGATGGATGACGAGGGTTACATCGAGATCGTCGATCGC
>SXGQ01519890.1_pt1 | contig 12780 bp, 18 predicted proteins | sample 3178371 | NCBI WGS metagenome assembly SXGQ01 (sample SAMN11356859, study PRJNA531348) | freshwater metagenome | isolation source: freshwater sample F1-20 | place: China: Fuxian Lake, Yuxi | collected 2017-12-25
ACGGTCGGCGAAATGGTCGAGGACATGCGCGCCGAGACGGTCAACATCGTCGTCGGCGACGCCTGCCCGCCCAATTCCTATCCCGAGCAGTGGGACGTGGCGGGCATGAAGGCCCGGGCGCAGGAGGTCCTCAACCTCGACCTGCCCGTCGACGACTGGCTGACCGAGGAAGCGATCGATCCCGAGATCGTTCAGGAGCGCGTCCAGGCCGCCGCCGACGCCGCGATCGCGGAGAAGGCGACGCAGCTCGACCCCGAGACCTGGGTGCAGGTCGAGAAGTCGATCCTGCTGCAGCATCTCGACCATCACTGGAAGGAGCATCTGTCGACGCTCGACGCGCTCCGTCAGGTCGTCCACCTGCGCGCCTATGCGCAGAAGACGCCGATCAATGAGTACAAGCAGGAGGCGTTCTCGCTCTTCCAGCGGATGCTCGACAACATCCGCGAGGACGTGACGCGGACGATCGCGCACGCCAACTTCCAGTTCGAGGCGCCGACCGATCTGCCCGAGCTGCCCGACTTCATTACCACCCACTTCGACCCGTTCACCGGCGAGGATAATTCGATGGACGTCGACGCGGGCACCCGCGGGCTGGTGACGACGCAGCTGCCGCCGCTACAGATCGTCCGGCCCGAGGAGCAGGACATCGGCGAGAACCCCGCCGACTGGGAAGGCCGCGTCAACCGCAACGCGCCCTGCCCGTGCGGGTCGGGCCGCAAGTACAAGCACTGCCACGGCGCGGTGGCGGCGCCCGCGGGGTGAGGTGCGCTGTTCCCCTCCCGCTCGCGGGAGGGGTCGGGGGAGGGGCCATCCGCACGCGCGGCGCTTGAGGCGACGCCCTCTCCTGACCCTTCCCGCAAGCGGAAGGGGAGAATAAACGACCAAGGGCCGGGCCGCTCCTCGCGACCCGGCCCTTTTGTCATCCCGTCTCCCCGGCGAAGGCCGGGGTCTCTCGCGAGCGAAGCTTCGTCCACGCCGCACGAGGTCCCCGGCCTCCGCCGGGACGGGCGCTCAGCGCCGCTGGTCGGGCAGCTGCACCGTCGGCCCGACCGTATCGACGACGCGGCGCGCGTCGAAGGCGCGGATGTTGTCGCGCGGAATCGGACCCTTCCGCATCACCACCTCGGCGGTCGCCTCGAATCGGTCGACGGTCCGCACGTCGAAGTCGTTGAAGCCGCCGCCCCAGCCACCCCACGGACCCCCGCCGCCGCCGAAGCGACCGCCGCCATAGCGCCATGACGGCCCCCAATAGCCGCCGAACCCGCCATAACCCCAACCAGGTCCGAAACCGGGACCGAAGCCGCCGCCGAAGCCCGGCGTCGTGTAAGTGCGCGACTGACGATCGGTGTCGCGGTCGGCCATGACGAAATAGTCGTAGCCATTCTGCAGCGTCAGCTCGGCCGCGCGGAAGAACAGGTATCGCTCGACGGTGTCGCGCGAGGTGACGCTGTTGCCTTGAAAGCTCACCAGGAACCGGTTGGGCTCGATCTGGCGATCGCTGAAGCCAGTGCGGTAGAAGCCGGTGCCCGTCGCGGGGCGGTAGCGAGTCTCGGTCGCGCAACCCGCGACCATCAGCGTGGAGGTGGCGAGCGCCGCCACCAAGGCCTTGCGGCCGAACGAGAATGCCATGTCATCGTCTCCGTTCGCGGCAGATGCGGCGAAACGCCCCGTTTCTAGCCGTCAGAGGTGGAACGAGCGATGAACGCGATGGCTCCCGGGGGTTGACGGTCGCGATTTCGCCTTGATCGCCGTCAGTCGCCGATCAGGTGAAGCACGATCTCGCGACGGTGCGCGCGGCGGCGGTGCTCGAACAGATAGACGCCCTGCCACGTGCCCAGCATCGGGACGCCGCGCGCAACCGGGACCGACAGGCTGGTCGCGGTCAACGCCGCGCGCAGGTGCGCGGGCATGTCGTCGGGTCCTTCCTCGTCGTGCTCGTAGTCGCTCGCCTCCGGCGCGATTCGTGCGAAATAACGCTCCAGGTCGCGCCGTGCCGCCGGCGCGGCATTCTCCTGGATCAGCAGCGACGCGGACGTGTGTTGGCAGAATAGCGTGAGCAGGCCCGTGTCGATTCCGCTCGCCGCCGTCCAGCTGCATACCTCGTTCGTGACCTCTACCAGCCCGGCGCCGCTTGTCTCGACCAACAGGATCATCTGGCGTTGCTGCATGGCCCTTTAATGTACGGAATATCGTCTGGGTCCGTCGGAACGCGGTCGCTTGCCCCGCGTATAACATGAATTGAAAATGCAGGGCCGATTCGGCCGAGAAGCGAGCCATGGGGATTGCCGATGGTCGACGAGGCGATCGCGAAGAATCGAAGCGGCGCGGCGCGTTGCGTCCTCGCGGTGAGGCGGATGATGCGCGAGGCAATTGCCGAGGACGTCGTCCACAATGCGGCGGTCGATATGCTCCTGACGCTGTTCCTCGCCGGCGATGACGAGTGGATGACATCGGCGGACGTGTGTGCCGCGACCTTCGGCTCGGATCAGAGCTGTCGCCGGTGGGGTGCAGTCCTCGCCGAGCGCGATCTCGTCGTGATCGAGCATGACCGCTACCGGCTAAGCGCGCACGGTCGCGCGGTCATGAAGGACGTCAACGAAGCGATCTGGTCGATCGCGGACGAGCATCTCGGCTCCCCGGCCGCGTCGCGCTGAACGAGCGGCACGCGATGTTCTTGCCTCGGATGAAGCGCCGTTACCCGGCCCGCCGCGGGCGGGGTGGCTCCCCGAGTAGGAGCACAACTGGTCGTCCGACGATGTCTGGTCTTGCTTGATTTGTGCCGACAATAGGAGAGGGAAAGCTTTCCCATCGCCCCATGCCGTCCATTGCTGATCGATGCTGATTAGCGTAGATGGAGGGAACGATGGAGGGGACACAGTGGGCGGGAGAGCAGGCTCGGCACCCGCCCTCGGCGGCGTTCAAGTTGCTGGTCGCCGCGATCGAGATGGCCCCGGAATTTATGGAGCAAGCCGCTCGCGAGGCTGAACGCCGTTGGCCGGCACAGGCGGTTTCTGAAGTAGATAGCGGGAGGTCCGCCGTATCTGCGCATGATCGCGCACGCGGGCGTATATCTTATATGGCGGGCGGCCCGTATTTTCTGGAGTCCACCTCGGGCGGCTTTGCTGAAGTAGCAAGCGAGTAGCAATGGCTCGCCACGTGCCGCCTCGCGGGCGTGGCTCTTTTGGAAAATAATCAGGCTTTTTCAAACGATGCCCCGCCCGAGTCGTGCACGACAGGGCGCTGGTTGAGATGGACACCCTTTTCGCACGGCTGGTCTCGGCATGGCCTAATCGGCGCGAGTGCGACTAGCTTGTCCATCAAGGACACCGCGCACATCCTCACCCTCCTACGCTGGTCGACGTATTCCCGTGATAGCGCGGCCAACATGCAGCGGATCGTTGATGCCGCCGGTGATGGGATGCGGTTCCTGAGCAACGGCCGGGATCCCACGAAGGCGGACGTGGAGCGCTTCCGCTTCGACATAGGCGAGAACCTGGCCGGAGCTGACGAATTGGCGGCGCTGATACCTGACCCCGATCTGCTACGGGCATACCAAGGCTCTAGCGGAAAGCCCGGTGACGCTGCTGCCGATTTGCTCTCTTTGCAAATTGCGCGACGCGGGCTCGACGTGTGATTCGGGGCGCGGGTTCGGGCGATCTGTATTACTGGTGCTGACAATATTTTCCGCTCGCCCTTATGACGTCAGCCGCGAAGCAACGGCGTGCTCCTGATTGGTACGAGTGGGACGCTGTTCAGCGTGGTCGCATCAACGCTCCTGACCCGCGCCACATCCGCCGATTGACAGACGAGAAGCTGCACGAGCTCATCCGAGGGCGCCTTGAGGAACGGTATCGGGTGGCGATCGACCGTGAGTTGAAGCGCCGCGACGCATGGGATGGTCCGGCTGGTGGTGCCTACTGGATTAGCGTGTTAGCTCCCGGGGTGGCAGGAGCGTCGCTCCTCTGGATCGTCTTTTGGAGGTGAGGATCGCAAACCGTGCCTCGAATTTCTCGCAAGCCGACGTGAAGCGAGTTGTGGCAGGCGTCCTGTCCGCTGGTCTGTCTGTAGCCCATGTCGAGATCACCTTCGACGGACGCATCTTAGTCGTGTGCGGCGAGCCTTCGACCGCCGCTCGACGGGTCAACCCCCTCGACCGGCTGCTGATCAATGGGCCGCAGCCGAATTCAGAAGACCGCGCGACTTTGCGTGAGCGCCAAATGGCGACCTGGATCGATCGCGCTTCGCACCCGCCATACCGCTCCACGCGTACCTACCTGCGAAGGAGGCGAGCATGGGCGAGCCGATCGAGCAAGCGTTCAACGTCACCGCGGAAGGCGGGCTAGTCCTGGTGGATAGAGCGGGGGCCGCACAGTCGAAGGCGATACATTGATAGGACAAAACGGCGGGGGTTAGAGGAACGTCCGGTCAAGGAAGGGCGCCTGTAGCCGCTGCTTGGCGTGACTTATTGTCTCCGCTATCGTGAGAGCTGCAAGCGGCGGAGACGGCGAATGTTGGCAGTGCTGTTGTACCTCGCGAACGTCGCCCTTGCCGGCGAGCCGAAACTCTCTCAGCGCGGGCAATCTGTGGTCGAAGAAGACGTCGTTGTAACTGCATCGCGCCGCCGCGCGGTTGAGCAGTATATCGACCGCGTGTCCCCCGCCGAGCAACGCCGGCAGATGGCGCGATGGAATGTCCCGCTTTGCATCAAGTACGAGGGAGTAAACGCCTCCGTCGCAAGCTTCATCCAATCTCGTATCGTTGAAACGGCCAAGCGCGTCTCGCTGGACGTAGGACGTAAGGGGTGTAACGAAAACGTTCTGGTCAAGCTCAGCGACCAAGCCGACGAGCTGGCGAGGGCATGGGTTCATCTCAGCCCGCGACGGGTTGGTAGTGCTTCCGACGAATCGCTTCCGCCAAAGCGACTCGTTGATGCGATCGAAGCGCCGCGTGTCGTGCGATGGATGACGTTAACAGAGACGATCAACTACGACGGTCTGAGTTTCGATCACGGCGAAAAACCAACCAACAAGTTGGCGTCGGCTAGCCTGATCCGCAGTAGCACGCGAGAAGTCATCCGTTCCAAGATCGTGTTGATCGACGCTGTGCGATTAAGCGGTGTGACTCTGAAGCAGCTAGGCGATCACATCGCCTTCGTGGTTTTGGCTTCGCCAGATATTGCGGCGGACTTCTCTGAGCAGAACAGTGTCATGTCGCTATTTTCGGGGGGTAGTCGGCCAACAGGGATGACTTCGCAGGATTTCCGATTCCTCAAGGCGCTCTACTCAATCCCTCCGGACCGCCCACCAGCGGTACAGACGGGGCTGCTACTAGATTACATGGTGCGCGATTGATCGCGATTGGAAAGCCTTGATGCTTTTGACAGGATGGTTTTCACGACCGTAGCAGCGCGTCACTACCGTTCGCGTTCGATGACGGTGAAGGGTGGCGCGTAAGCTAGCAGGGCAGCTCATTCAGGCCGCGTCTGACGTGGAAGCTACGTCGATGACGGAACGCCAAAGCAACCTCCTAATCGCCGACGAGGCCGCTGCGCGTCTGGACATGAGCGAGCGCACCTTGCGCCGCATCCGCCAGCGCGGTGACATCGCCTACATCGCCTACATCGCCCTAACCGATTGCAAGTTCCGGTACACTCCGGAAGATTGCGACGCCTATCTTGCTGCGTGCCGACGACGGGATGCGCGCCCGCCGCGACCAACGCGCATTGCGGGTCGGGTCGTGGGGAAACGTGCGCCGCAAGTTGGATTCCTGGAGGGATTGGAAGCTTGGCGGGCAGAGCGACGCGCTGCCAAGATGCGCTAGGGGCTGGCTTGTGCCATCGAAAGCAACGCACGGATGGCCGCGGCTGATGCGTCTATCCACCGCAGCGGCCTATCTCGATATGACGACGGCTAGCTTCTTAGGAGGAATAGGGCGCGGTAGCTTGCCAGCGGGGCTGATGTTCGCAGTTCGAAAACGTCGGGATCGCTACGCTATCGATGCGGCGCTCGATCAGCCGCCGAAAGACGATTGGCGTCGCTACCAACCCGGCCTGGCGGAAGCCGACCCTACAGGTAGGATCATCGATCGCAGCCGATAGTGCAGGGATCGCCGGGCCGATGGCCGTGGAGGTAGCGCGGGAGCTGGCGGACCAGCTGTGGCCGTGACGCTGGCGCAGCGGGTGAAGGGGTAACGGGCCCAGTTGCAATCATCGGGTTAGGTGTGAACCAAATAGCTATGAAGGGGTTGCACTTCTGACCTATCGGCGTTCCTACACTTCGGCGCGAGCAGTTCTGAAAGGCAATCTTATGCGCATTAGATTGGCAGGTGCATGCCCGGTAGCAATCGCCACTCTTGGCGCAAATCCGGTGGAGGCGCAGAGTACACGCTACTACGAACCTGGCATGTCCGCAGGGAACCAGCGTCAGGGTCCGACGGGCATCGGCCAAGATGTGACCATCCCGAAGCGTTTCGACTGGCGGGATGTAGATCAAGCACGTCGCTGGGTCCGAGTAGGCCGATGCGTAGCTCAGCAGGATCGTCGCGCCAGCCTGAGGTATCTTACCTCGGCGCCTGGATCGGATGCCGCCAGAGCTTCATACCGTCAGCTTGATCCGGCCTTTGATCGTTGCTTCCGTGGGTCGGGAGCCGTTTCGCGCGGCGTCGGCGAATATCGGAGAGCCGCCTTGGCGGACGCATTACAGGTCACTCCTGCGGGAAGTTGAGCCCTCTTCAATCCGACCCGAGATGGCTCATTGCATGTTAAGCGCCGACACGTTGTGCGGCAATCTATCTCAATGCCAGCTTACCTAGTCCGCCTCAAAGACGGCGATGAGGAACACGCTCGCGAGCTTGTGGGCATCTTCGTCGCTGAGACGATGGAGGATCTGTACTGGACTGTAGATGAGGCTGCGTCGCCCTGTGAGTGCGAGTGCCTGGAGCTTGGTCCAGGCGGCATCCACTGGGAGCGATACACCGAACAGCGGGTCCCGCGGAACGTAGAGCCGCATTGGGACGGGCTGCCAGATGGCTGGTCGATCTTGCCGCCAACCCCGACGCTCACGGATGAGTGGAGCGCGGCTTTCGAGGCTGAGGGCGTGTCCGCGACGGCCGAGTGGAAGCCGATCGTCTGGGAGCCTGACGGCGATGATGTACCGCAACCGTCAGAGCCTCCTGCTCCGCCGCACACCTCGCGAGCACTCAGTGAGAACGTCTTACCATTCAGGCGAGGCCGCCGGAGCCGAACTACCCACTGCACGGTGGTTGGAGCACCCGAAGGATAGCCACTTCTCGTCCCCACATGCGTTCCAAACTGGACGCAGCATCTTAACGGCGTAGGAGCGCAGCATGCTCGACAACGACAACTTCGGCGGCACCCAGTTGGTGGGTGAGAATGGCGAGCACCAAAGGCGGTGACTGCGGGCGTCACGCCACTGCAATGCGTGCCTCGATAATCGACGCCCCTCGTAGCTATACTGACCACGCGGTTCATCTCGTGGATCGGCGGGGAGGACACTACATCGTTGAATTAGAAGAGGATTGATCGAACGGTAAAAGAGGCGAGAAGCAAACGCAGGGATGCGGTCGCTTCTCGCTCGTTCAGCTCAGTAGCATTCCAGTCGACCATTCCTGATGATGCAGTACCCCGTTGGAGGCGGGGTTCCTCCATCATTGCAGTATTGCGAGTTGTCCTCGATGCACTGTTCTTCCGAAGAATAGCCCTTTGTTTGCCACGAACCATAGTTGCACTGGCTTACAGCGTCTTCGTGGCAGAGGTCCGGCGGAGCCTGTTGCGCGACGGCGGCGCTGCTCATCGCGCCAACAAAGCTGATCAGAACGAGCCGCACGAGTGAGTGACCTACGAGGCGTAGCATGTGTCATCTCCAGAGACGCTTCCGAACCTGGGAAGCGTGCCGACCTTAAGCCCTTGCTTCGGATCAGTCAGGGTGTTTCGCTTTCGATCTGAAGGCGTTCGCTAGCGCTCGGCACGAGCGTGCGATTACGCGTCGCTCTGATCTAGGTTGCCGCGTTCGGCTTGCCGTTATCGTCTCGACTTGGCAGCTTCCCTGAAGGGCCCACCCATGTACCGATCTCGACTTCATCGGGCATCTTAACGACGAGACGTTGCTTCGGGCTTACACGGTCGTTGCGGTCGTTATCGGGTATATCCCCCCGCTTCGGCGATTGTAGTTGATAGAGATCAACCGCACGCACGATAGTCGACATTGGCGTTTGCAATGTTGGAGAGCATGGGGAGAACGGCGTAGCTCCACGACTGGGAGCTACCATGGGCCGAAAGTATCTTCGCGACATCGGCGACTGCGTGAAGTTCGGCGTGGTGTTGGAGGTGACCTGCCCTGGTTGCGGCAAGGTCCGCTACCTCGGTGCGCTCGACCTGATCGGCACGCGGATCGCGACGGGCACGATCCGGGCTTGGACGAAGCTCGGCAAGATCGAGCCGAAGTTGCGTTGCCGTGGGCGGCCGGGCGCCATGTGGGGCTGCGGCTACAAGGGCGCGACTATTCGCGACTTATGGCCGGACGAGCAACGCGTGCCCGTCGGGGTGCCGGTGATCGCCTTCCTCAATGCGGATGAACGCGAGCGGGAGCAGATGATCCGGAGGGCGCGGGGGCAGCACCCTTTTTTACAGGCACGCTTACCCAGCCAGCAGCGATAGCGTGCATGCGCTGCAGACGCCTTGTGAACGCTCTCCGTCTCTTTCCGACTGCGCGTCCTCGTGTAATCTGCACCGCACGTGAGCCTGGGCACCAAGACTCGGGCCGCGTCAGCAGGAGAGTATGCAGGGGCCGCTGTGCGGACGCGTCTAGCGCAGCGGCCCTAGCCCGTTCTTCCAAACCTCGATTGCTCGCGCGCAAAAAAGGGCCGGCGCTCGTAAGCCCGGCCCGTAAGGTTTTAGGAGAGGATGCCTGAAAGGCGGTTGCATGGTGCGATGCAGCAAGGGGTAATGCAAGCGGAATACGAATGCTCGTCAGGTCGAAGAAAGCCCGCGCGACTGAGGTGGCGTCGGGGCATGTGGCGACCACCGCAGCGAGCGGCACTGGCCGGACGACGACGAGCTAACCAAGGTAACGCCCGAGTCGATCCGGCTGCGAAAGCTCACCTCGACCCGCACGAACGCAAGAAGGCCAGCGGGCTAAGCAGGCCGCCTGAGACGTGGTCCGGCGGTCCGGCCGCCGTCATTGATACCGAGCCGCAGCCTTCCGAGGTGGGAATTCGCCGCATCCGCGTGCAGCCGGCGGGACCGTTCGCCTACGATCGAGCGTCAGCGTTAGCTCCCACGGTCGGCCACCGAGACGCCATCGCAGCGCGTGCCGCGTCAAGCGACGGGCTTCGCAGCCTGATGGGAAGTCGCCGCTCGATCAGCGGCGCGACGAGCGCGGCGAAGCTCAGCGGCAATACCAGCGCCAGTGACGCGATGTACGGGAGCGCGTCCCTATCCGCGACGGTCCGGATCGCGATCAGAATCGGCCAGTGGGTCAGGTAAAGCGTGAACGACAGACCGGCCCCCCATCGCGCGATACTCGCGGTTGCCGCGTTGAGCGTCAACCGCGAGGACTTAAGCGCAACGATCGCGAGCGCGACGAAAAGGCCGGCGGGCAGGTCCGTGATGAAATGCTCGGAAAAATGCAGATTCCCGAGATGGATGCCGCGCTCACTCGTGTAGGTGGCTAGCGCTTCGGCCGTTTGCGGGGCGGAGATCAATACAAATCCGGCTACCGCCGCCGCCAACGCCGCCAACGGCGGCACGCGCCGCAACCACGACCAGTTGGTGCCGACCCACGCGCCGACCAACCAGGTCGGGAGCAGCAGCAGGACCGGCAGTCCCGCGACCCACGCGATCAGCGTCACCGCGATGATCCTCCGATAGCCGCGCAGGAATGCCCATGCGGCGAACAGCGCATAGAACCAGACCTCGTAGCATAGTGACCAATAAGGCGGATTGAGGATCGGCTCGAACCCCGCGGAACGTTCGTTGAGGAAGAGGCTGGCGACCAACAACTCCTTTACCGTGGCGGTGTCGAACGGCGGAAGATAGGGATCGTGTTTAGCGAGCGGCTGGAGCGCGAATGCGACGGTGGTGGAGAACAGCAGCGCGACGATCGACACCGGCAGGATGCGGATTGCGCGCGCTTTGGCGAATGCGGCGAGCGTCATGCTTTCGCGGCATGCCGATTGCCGAATCAACAGACCTGACAAGACGAAGAAGACGATGACCGCGGCGTGCTGGAGGGTGTCGGTCTGCGGCCAGCCTTGTCCGAAGAAACCGAGCTGGCCCACATGCCCAACCAGTACCGCCAGTGCCGACGCTGCACGGAGCAGGTCGAGCCACGCGGACATTCGCGGATCGAGGAAGCGGTCGGGGGGCATCGCGGCAACGTGGTGCTACGATGGTTACTCACCAGTTAAGGGATGCCCCACCCCAACGGCTGTTCGGGCGAAACACGGCACCTCGATCACGCGATCGACCGAAGCGTCCTCCGCGCAATTATGAAACTGGTCATCGATCCCTTGACGGGACCATAAATGATTGATCTTGAATGGGCGGTTCTCGATCTATCCGCCGCTGATTACGACCCGGTTCTCGGTGACAACCCCATCATCCTGGTGCCGCACCCCGTAGCGAATTGAGCTGCCTTGTGGCTTCACCGTCGAAGGCAGGGCGTGCGTCCGATCCAGGGCCGGTCACCGATCATGGCGACGATGCCGCCCGCGTCCGACCAGCTTGCGAACCATGCGGCGGCGTCGCAGGGGGGCGGGCTCATTGATCCCTCCACCATTTGCGAGCGAAGCGGCCAACCAAGAGGAAGCTGACGGCTAGCGCCCATAGATAGGGCAGTGCTTGGAGGAGCATGTTACAGCCTCCCTTTGATGTGGAGCCGGGCATACGCGGCCCGCGCTTGGTAGCGGGAGCGTCGCGCGCAAACCCGCTTGGTGGTGGCGGACTGTGTGGGCGAGAGACGATCGTCTCGCAGGTATGCGGCGGTGATGGCCGCACCTCGCCGCGCAAGCGGCCGAAGGCGCGCATGAGGTCGATGTGCTGGCCGAGATTGAGCCGGCTGGCTTTCACCGTCGCCACAGCCTGGGCGTGCGGCGTAGAGCCGGTGACGGCGCCGGGAGCGAGCTGCTCTAGCACGCGAGTGAACGCATCGGCTTCCATTTTCCGCAGGCAGGATCGCCGACAGGATCAGCGTCTCGGGCGTCTACCGTATCAAGGTCAGCTCCTTGGCGAGAGGGTCGGCCTCGCGCTGCTGATGGTGATGGTAGCGCCCGATGAAGCGGCTCGCCTTCCGTGCCGCGAGCGAGGCGCGGCGCTGGTCGGCGAAGCGGTGGTTGTTGACCTGTTGCGGCGCGGCGGTGGGCAGCGCGACGATCTTACCGGCGGCGAGCTGCGCCTTGGTAGCGCGGGCCATATCAGCGGCTCCCCTGCTGCGGCGTGCGGCCGATCTGGAAGCCGACGTGGAGGCCGAACCATTGCAGCTCCACGAAGCGGACGGGGCCGACAACGCTGTGCTCGTCCTGTCCAATACCCTGACGAGCGTTCCCCAAACCCACAAGTACGCAATGGCGGCGGCGATCGGCGCTGCGCGCCGGAGCATTCAGCGCGTTGCGTCTCGATCCGCGGGCGCGGACATGGGTAGGGCAGACCGGGTGCTGGCGTCGGAAGTCGGCGCGCGTACCGTGGGCCTCCTCCAAGGGACCAAGATCGGATTGGTCGAGGCGTGGCGGACGCTTCGCACGGGCTTGTCTGGCGAACCCTTCACGAAGGTCGAGGTGGCGACCGGCGAGGCTATCCCTGGCCGGCCGGGCAAGGTGCTGCGCGCCCCGACGCGGGCGCTCGCGGCGGAAGACGAGCTGTTCAAGGGCATCGCCCGCCAGATGGCGCTCAACGGCTTGGCGACCCGGCGCGTGGGGCTGAGCGGCTTGAAAGGCGAGGAAGCCAAGCGGGCTATCGCCGACCCGATGGACAATCCGCCCGACGCTGAGGTCCGCCGCCCCGATGGGCTTGGGCCTGACCTGTTCTCGCCCGTCCGTACCGGCACCGCGCGCAACGATCCGACGACGGCGATCGTGCTAGACAACGGCATTCACGTCGGCGTTGCTGGTCGGCGGATTGAAGGCATGAAGGGCCGGGACCTGAGCCCGGCGGAGTACAGTGCGTTCCAAAGCGAGGCCGGCCCCCGCATCAAACGGGCGCCCGATACGCTGGTGCGTGACCCCGCTTGGCTCGCGGCCGCTCAGGAAGACCAGCAAGCCCGCGTCACCAAGGTGGCGGGCGCAATCCGTAAATAGGTGAGGGTCGGTATGTTCGGGGGACCGGTAAGCCGCCGGCACGAGCGGAAGCACCGTTCTGGGACAACGATCCGATCGCGCGCTAGATTGTTCGCCCACGTTCGGCACCGCTAGTGGTAGCTAAGGTGGGAACGCTAAGCGTCATGTGCCAGAATCACCAATCATCACAACCTCTTACAGAAAGAGGGTGGCTCCCTGAGTAGGATTCGAACCTACGGCCGCTCGATTAACAGTCGAGAGCTCTACCGCTGAGCTATCAGGGATCGCTGGCGTGGGCGGGTCTATAAACGGCGGATTCCGTGATGCAAGCCCCTAGTTTCACGACGGAGACACGCCGCGTCGAAGCCGCGTCGTCGGCCATCGCCGTGCCGACGCCGCCCGGGCTTGCGCCAGTCCTGCGGCGGCGGGCGGCAGGCGGCAAGCGGCGCTATGCCACGAATTGCTCCATCGTGATCCGGTCGTCGAGCGCAT
>SXGQ01651641.1_pt1 | contig 12780 bp, 14 predicted proteins | sample 3178371 | NCBI WGS metagenome assembly SXGQ01 (sample SAMN11356859, study PRJNA531348) | freshwater metagenome | isolation source: freshwater sample F1-20 | place: China: Fuxian Lake, Yuxi | collected 2017-12-25
CTACACACATGTTGGAACCGCAGAGGGCGCGCTACGCCTCATGGAGGATGGCTGGCGCGCGTTCAAATCCGGGTTGCGCCTGCCAGCGGAGGCAGGGCATGTCTTTGAGGAAGGCCCAGCGATTGCTTCTACGGTTGCAAACTACCGGGCGATGCGCGACGCGGTCGGCCCTGACGTGGCGCTGATGTGCGACGTGCACGGGAGGCTGCGACCCTCAGCGGCAATCCGGCTCGGGCGCGCGCTCGAAGACATTGGGATGGCGTTCCTGGAGGAGGCCGTGCCACCGGACAACATCCAATCCCTCAAGCGTGTGCGTGAGGCGGGTCTCTCGATGGACATCGCGACCGGCGAACGCGCATTCACCAAGTGGGGCTATCGGGAACTGATCGAAGGACAGCTGGTGGACGTGATCCAGCCAGACTTGTGCCATGACGGTGGCATCAAGGAAACGATGAAGATCGCAGCGATGGCTGAGACGTACAACATCATCGTTGCCCCGCACAATCCGAATGGCCCCGTGGGAACGGCAGCCACGGTCCACTTCGCCGCGGTCACCCCGAACTTCTCCATCCTCGAATACGCTCTCTCTCCCACACGGGACGCATGCCAGGCGGGAACGGAAGCGGATTACTTCAAGGCACGCAATGGCCGGATTGAACTGCCGACCAAACCAGGCCTTGGGATCGAACTCGACGAGGATTACCTCCGTGGCCACCCGTACACCGGCGTCAAGCTGTGGCCGGGTATCTTCCACCCAGATGGAGGCGTTGCCGACGTCTAGGTATCGGGACCGTTCCGTCTTGACGGTCGTTCATTCAACTGTCGACGGTGTTTCGCCCAAGGCCGCCTGACAGCGATTCAATTCGGCGCGGTCGCACCCACGCAGACCAGTCGCCATCATGACTGAGGCCACCCATGACCACTGGATCAGACAAGATCACTCGGGCGCTTTCGCGCAAACTGATGGCTGCGACGACCCACGATGCACTCGTGCAAGTCTCGGTCTTCGTTGCGATTGACCACGCTTCCCTTCCACTCTCCTCATTTGCCGCCCGGGTCGCTGCCAAGAATTCGGTGATCATGAACGGGGTGCGTGAGGTGCTGACCCATGTCCAGAGGTGGGAGGACACTCACGGACGCACGATTGCACTGTCAGTCATGGCGGACGAGGGTTCCGTGAACATGGGGGCACCACGGTCGCTGATCGATTCGTTGGCAGCAACGGACATCGTCGCCGTTCTCGACATTCCCGAAACCAAGCCGGCTCCCAACACCTCATCAACTCGCCTCCGGTTTGGCGCCGGTCGCTGATGGCACGACCCCGTTTCCACGCCCTTCTGACCATCCCGGTTGCCTGGCATCTGCGCCACAGGTGGGGGTATCCGGGGGCGCTCGCACTTGCCACGATGGGCATCCTCATCGATGGCGACCATCTGATCGACTGGGCCTGGATGCGGTTCACTGGGCAGCGTGACCGGTTCCTGGCCCCACTGCACGCGTGGGAACTGCTTGGGTTGTCGGCCGGACTTGCGTGGTGGCTTCGGCGACGACCTGCCTCCACACCGATTGCCCACGAACTGCCACGAATGGTTGCCGGACTTACCTTTGGTTGGTGGTTGCACCTGACGCAGGACATGGTGTTCAACCGGCCGGATCATGCCGGAGCGTACTCGCTGATCTACCGCATCTGGCAGGGTTTCGACCGTGACCGGACGGGGTGGGGGAACCACAAGACCTTCCACCAGTGGGGCGACTCGCCGTGGTGGACGTGGCTGTAGGACGCAGGCCGGGCTGACGGGCCTATACTGATCGCCGTCGATCGCAATTCCCCGGCCCAAGCGATGCCGGAGGGAACGGTCTCTGGAACGCAGGAGAGGAACGCCATGGCCACAACCGCGCTTCGAACGGTTCACGCAAAGGTCATCTTCAAGGGACCGGCCATTCAGGTCAACGGTCTTGAGGCGGTCGCCGAAGGCCTCTGGGTCTCGGACCAGCAGAACGACCAGACCTACCTGGTCGATTACTCCGGAAAGATCCTCACGAGTTTCCACTCACCCGCGCGCAACGCAAGCGGGACGAGTTTCGGGTCTGGGTCGGTGTGGGTCGCCTCGAATGTCAAGCCAAGCATGGTCTTCCGCCACAACCCGTACACCGGCCAGTGCCTGGCAGCGATCCACCTGCCCAACCCCGAGAAGGGTGGGGTGCATGGGATCCAGTGGCGACCCTTCGAACTCGGCGTCAAGCCCCACCCGGCTCCCGAACCGGAACCACAGATCTTCGCGACGGCGCACGGCGGGGCCTTGAATGCCGGACCGGGCGTGAGTGGGACCCTGTGGGTCACCCGACCGGGCACAAACGTGATCGACCACCTCGACGCTGAAACCGCCGAGGTTCTCGGGCAGATCCCGTTCCCGGTCAGCCGGTCACACGGCCTGTACTGGGAGAACGACACCCTGGTTGTCGTGGAGACGAACCACAACCACGTCTACCGTCTTGATCCGGCGAATGGCCACGTCCTGGACGAATGGCAGATCACTGGAGTGCCCGAGGCGCACGCGATGTCTCGCAGTGCCGATGGCAGGGTATGGATCGGCGATGCATCGACCAATGAAATCGCGGTGATCGAGTAGCCAGATGGCGCAGGAGAGAGGCGGTGTCCCTCTGCGGAACGGGCGGTGCGCACTTGGCACCGTCCGCGATCACGGTGGCGCACCAAAGAAAGAGGAACTCAAGCTATGGACCTGACGAAGCACGCACCACGCAGTGTGTACGACACGCTCGGAGGCATGCGGTTCCTGCCGCGGGCGATTGACAAGATGCGCGCCGAGATTGCCGGCACGAACGGCGAGTACAACGCACGGACCGGGTTCGGAACCAGGCTTTTCGACTTGCTCGGCGTTGACGCGGACGGGTTCGAGGCCATCGTCCGGGCGCACGACACCGACGATGGCGTCCTCGAGGGTCTCCTTGCACACAAGCACCCCGAAGCTGAGGCGGTGGCGTCGTTCAATCACCAGGCTGAGTCGTGGCCGGAGGGCAATCCTGAGGCCCAGGAACGCCATCGCACCATGATGGAGAGGGCCGGGCTCACCCACCGGACGGACATCGTGACGATGGCAGACCGGCTTGATCTGGACGATGGACGTGAAGTCCCTCACGGAGGCCACCTAGGCAAGGGTCTCGCCAAACACTGACGAGACTGATTGAGACAGTTGTTGTCAAACCAACTTGACAAGATTGTCTATTTTCTGTCAACTACGTCGGCGCGCCGATGAGGGTGGGAGGCTTTGTCGTTCCGCCCGTCCACATGGACCGGCGGAGTTCCCCTTCGGCGTTTCAATCGCGAAGCGCCAAGTCCGGAGAAACGTGACGTCGGCCGTCCAACGGAGAACTTCCGGCATCCGTGTGCTAACGTCGAGCAACGGTATATGTCAATTGATTTACGTGTTCGCCGACCGAGAAGCCCGTACGCCACGGTGGGTGGCATACGGTTCCTGCCTCGCTCGATTGACAAGATGCGCGCGCATCTGCTCGGAACGGCCGGGGACTACAACGCGCATGCCGGCATGAGCCGGGACGTATTCCGGCTCTTCGGCATCTCCTCAGGGACGTTCGAGGAGATCGTGAAGGGTCACCAGACCGACGAAGACGTGCTTGCAGCGCTCATGGCAGTCAAGGAACTGACCACCGCGGAGATAGACCGCTTCAGCAACAGCCTCAAAATGCGGGTTGCGTGTTGGTTACTCCGGAATGACTGCGACCCTTCGTAGAGGCGACTGGCGAACCCGCGTATCAATGTGGAGTTGGAGTCCCGGTGATGGTGTTCATCAGGTGGGCGTGAAAAGCCGGAACATCAATCGCGATGCTCGCCTGCATGGTCACTGCTCCTGGTAAGCCCGCATGGACCCTCGTAATCACCTTGCGACCCGGCACATCCACATCAAGCGCAATATCCAGCGCCTGGGTATGAAGGTAGTCCTCGTTGATCGCCAAGGTCATGGCGACCGGGTCGTACATGCTCGTGACCGGACGGTTGCGTCGGCGCAAGTAGAGGGCTAGCTGATCGCCCGCCGACTGGCAGGCCGGGTCGCCGGCTCGGAGGCGTTCGACGTCATCGTGTCCAAGGACGGCATTGCGGGTTACATCGAACGTCCCCACACGGATCGGTGCCGTACTGCCAAGGACGATTGCGGCCGCTTCGGGATCCATGTTCAGGTTGTGTTCCCCTACATCGGACCCTTGACCCAGGCGCCCCCCCATGATGACGAGAGAGGCGACCCGCCCGGCGATGTCTGGTGCCTGCCTCAAGACCTGCGCGATGTTCGTGAGCGGGCCGATCGCGGCGAGGACTGGTGGCACGGTCGCATTGCGGACGAGTTCGATGATCAGTTCGGACGCCGGACGGGGATCGAGGCGCGACCCGAGGTTGTCCCACTCACTGGAACCCTGACCGGGCATCACTTCGTCGGCCGAGGCCATGGAGTTGCCACCGTCTCCCGGGTTGACGGGGCCGGCGAGGCTTGCGGACGACCCGATTGCCACCGGGATGTCCGGCCTGCCCGCAAGGTCGAGTACGTACCGTGCAAGGCGGGCGCGTGCTTCGACCTGTCCATAGACAACTGTCACGGCCCGGAGATCGTATGCGGGGTCGCGCACGGCCAGAAGCAAGGCAAAGACGTCGTCTACATCATCTCCGATGTCGGTATCGAGGATCAGCGGCACAGGGCTGCGGGGGGTTGTCATCGATGCGAAAGTATCCGCCCGACGCTTCACGTTGCAACCCGTGAAAATACCCCGCGAGGTGATGTGGGGTCTCATTCACTTGGCGACCAACGTGGGTGCAGAACCGCAAACGCGCCGCCGAGTGATGACCCCGGCAACTCGGCTCACCAGATCGCGACCGCAGGGGCGGGTATCCTTGACGATGATCGTAGGATGCCCGCGGTCGAAACGCCGTGAAGGACGAGGCAGGGGACCAGCGTGGAACAGCGGCGAGTGGTCATCACGGGTCTTGGATCAGTCAACCCTCTTGCCCTTTCGTGGCCCGAGACATGGAAGAAGCTGATCGCGGGTGAATCAGGAATTGCCCGGATTGCGCGATACGACCCTGAGGAACTGAATCTCGAGACCCACATCGCCGGTGAGGTCAAGGGCTTTGATCCGGCCAACTGGATGGACGCCAAGGCTGCGCGTCGCATGGATCCCTTCACGCTTTTCGCGGTCGCATCGGCGGTCGAGGCGGTCCAGATGTCAGGCCTGCCGATCAACGATTCCACGCGCGACCGGATTGCGGTCATCTATGCGACGGGAGTTGGCGGTCTCCAGACGGTGGTCGAAAGCGAGACGACGCGCGTCCAGCGCGGACCAAGGCGGGTCAGCCCGTTCTGCGTGCCGATGCTGATGCCCAATGCGGCGGCTGGCCACATCTCGCTAACGCTCGGGGTCCGCGGTGTCGGCATGGCAATCGGGTCGGCGTGCGCTTCATCGAATGATGCAATCGGGATGGCCGTGGCGGCCATCCGGTTGGGGTGGGCCGACGTGGTGATCACTGGTGGATCCGAAGCCGCGCTGCAACCTGTGGCCGTGGCTGGTTTCAATCAGGCTGGCGCACTGGCAACAAAGTTCAACGACGCCCCGACCAAGGCAAGCCGACCGTTTGACCTGCACCGCGATGGCTTCGTGTTCAGCGAGATGGGGACGACGCTCGTCTTGGAAAGTGAGGGGTATGCGCAGGCACGCGGGGCACGCATCCTGGCGGAGTTGGCCGGATATGGCGCCTCGATGGATGCGTTCCATTTGACGGCGCCACCGGCAGACGGCAACGGGGCGGTGCGGGCGATGCGGGCAGCAATCGCCGATGCGGGCCTCATGTCCGACGACATCGACTACGTGTCCGCGCACGGCACGAGTACCGGCCCGAATGACCGGACCGAGACCCTCGCGATCAAGACGGTCCTAGGTGATCGCGCCTACCAGGTTCCGGTCACCGGGCTGAAAAGCATGACTGGACATTCGGCCGGCGGATGCGGGGCGATTGAGGCGGCGGCTGGGATTGGCAGCTTGCTTGACGATATCTTGCCACCGACGATCAACTTGGACACGCCGGATCCGGACTGCGATCTGGACTACGTGCCGAATGTGGCACGGCGCGCGCGGGTCTCGACGGTTCTCTCGAACGGGTTCGGGTTTGGCGGACACAATTCGTGCATCGTAATCCGGCGCTACCCGTAGCAACACACTCATCCACGACCGACGCGCGGGATCCGGCGATGATCCGTGCCTAGCAGGTGCAGTACGGCACGGCCGTCCCGGGGAAACTCTGACGCATCGGGGCCGGTTGACGGTGATCCCAGCCTCGGGCGCAAATCGGTTGCGGGTACGGTCAATCGTCTCAGGACGCCCCGCGTTGGAAGCACATGACGATGGCTGACCAGCACGGTGTGTCTGCCGGGACGCATCGGTTCGGTTTCGCGTCGTTCCCATGCCTGCCCAGTTACCGGTCCGCCAATCGCGCGCAACTGCAGGATTTCCTGCCGGCCGTGCGCCCGCCGACCCCGTGGGTGGGGATCGACATCGCGTGCGGGGTGGGTCTGCTGAGTGACTTGTGCCATGAGCTTGCAAGCCGCATCGGCACGAGGATTCTCGGCACGGTCATTCCCGAATGCGCTCGAGATAGCGCGTGAGCACCTCGCTCCCTATCCGATCGCGCTGTTGCAAAGCCTCGGGCAGTCACTTCCGCTGCTGTTGCCGACCCCGGCAGTCATGTCGTGATCGGGAACGGCATCCACAATTTCGGGGTTGCCTAGATACCGGCCCTGTTCAAGGAGGCGTTCCGGGCCACCCACCACGGAGCGGGGCGCTTTTTCAATAGGGTGTTGTGCGACGGTTCGGTCGTCCAGGAAACCGAACGCTTCTTTCTGGAAACCGCGAGGCAGGCGGTCCGGATTGCCAGAAACCTTGCCAGCTCCGAGACGTCACCGGCAGCAAAGGAAGTCTCCGCCAAGCCGGAGGCTATCCGGCAGATCGACGCCTCGACGTACGCCTCGCGCGCGGTGGGGGTTCGATGATGTCCGTGCACATGAGATGGTTGTGCCGATGGATCAGGGACTTTGGTAATTGATTGCCGACTACTCGGACTGCTCCCAAGGTGCGTTGCGCCGCAAGTTCCCCGCTGACATCGTGTGCGAAACAGCGGATTGCAATCAAGGGGCGATGGGGTGGGATGGATGGTCGACGGCAAGGTGGCCGTCCCCAGACGGTGGCTACGGGTGACCGGGCTGAAGCCGTAAAGTAGCGACCATGTTGGCGCCACCGGAACTGGCGAGCGGACGCCAGTTCCGGCACGGCAATCCGGAGGGATCATGGGCCGCTACTTCGAGGAGTTCACCACTGGCGACGTGATCGAAAGCCCGTCCCGGGTGGTCACGGGCGAAGACATCGATACCTTCGTGCGCCTCACGGGGGACGACAACCGGCTTCACACCGACGACGCGTTTGCGCAGTCCCACGGGTTCCCTCGCAGGATCGCGCACGGGGCACTGGTGTTTTCGCACGCCACCGGGCTGGCTTGGCAAACGGGAATCCTGCAGGACACGACCCGCGCATTCCGGGGCATCATTGATTGGAAGTTCACATTGCCAGTCCATCCGGGCGACGCGATCCGCATCCGTGGAACCATTGCCGAGCTCAAGGCCTACCCTCGCATGAAGTCCGGTGCTGTTACCATCGGACTCACGGTGATGAACGACGCCGACCAGATCGTGTGCACCGGGTCACTCAGCATGCTGATGGCCATGCGCCCGACAAACTGAAGAACGCGTGCATCCTTGGGATGCACGCAGGCGTATTCGCAGGAGACCAGAGAGATGACCGGGGATAGCAGCACCGCAGCGGGGCGGCCAGCGAACGAACGATGGGACGGTGGTGTCGTTGACGACGAATGGAAGCCACGCCCACGGGGATGGATCGTTGGTGACCTGGAGTGGATCGGCCGGATGTCCGACAAGGCCCGGGCGCAGGCGAACGGCACCATTGGTGAATACATCTATCCGTGCCCAGCGGACAAGCGTTGCCTCGCGGCACTGGAACTAGACCCGGAAGCCTTCAAAGCGATCGCGGTGGCGGCCCATGGCGACGACGATCTCGTGCTCGGGGTGAAGTCGGCTAGCCCGGCAATCCGCGAGGGGCGTTACCAGTTCAGCGCCGCCCGCTAGCAGGGTGGCCAAGCCAAGCGGTCTGCAACCAAGGGGCGATGGGGTGGCCAAGCCAAGCGGTTTGCAACCAAGGGGCAATGGGTTGGCCAAGCGAAGCGTTTTGCAATCAAGGGGCGATGAGGTGGCAGTACGGCCCGGGGCGGAAGCGGACTTCAGATGAACATCCGGGGCATCGACTTCGTGGTCGTGAACGTGGCCGACGTCGATGCCTCGTTGCGTTTCTACAGGGAGGTCGTCGGCATTGACGCGCCGCTCACCGAAGACTCCCCGGACTGGGTCGAGTTTGCCACTGCTCCGGTCACACTCGCGCTGCGCAGGGACGCGGTGGGCGCAGGCGTGAATGCAGCTATCGCGCTCGCTGTGCCTGACGTCTACGAGGCGGTGGCGGAACTCAGCGCCAAGGGATACCCGGTCATCATCGAGCCAACCGAAACGGACACGTGCCACTCGGCACTCGTCGCGGACCCGGACGGGAACCTCCTGATCATCCATCGGCGTAAGGACGGGACAGCCGGATAGGCGGATGCGGGCCGAGGAAGTGAAGGTACGCACCTACCGCGAGACCGATGAGAATGCGGTCCTCGATCTCTGGGAGCGGGCCGGCATCGCTCGGCCGTGGCTTGACTTGCGCGCCGAGATCCACGAGAAGCTCAAGCGGGATCCAACGCTGTTCCTTGTTGCGGGGGAAGACCGTCCGAAAGACACAACTGGTTCCGGGGTGATCCTCGGTTCAGTGATGGGTGCGTACGACGGGCGTCGCGGTTGGGTTTACCATCTGGCGGTCGAGCCTGATCACCAAGGCCGGGGGATCGGACGGGCACTCATGGTGGAACTCGAGACACGGATGGTGGCACAAGGTGTCCGGAAACTGAACCTTCAAGTGCGCGCCGACAACCTTGGCGTGGCTGCCTTCTACGAGAAACTCGGGTACACGGACGAACACCTGACGAGTTTTGGCAAGTGGCTGAAACAGCCCGACCGGGCCTGACCGTCCCGGTGAGGTGAGATGGATGGCACCGAGACCGGGTGCTTGTCCGGCCTTGCTAGCTCACGCGAACCCGGGCGTACTCTCGCGTCATGGATGCTCACGTGATCTTGTTGTCACCTCCAATGCCCACCCTTGCGATCTTCATCGGCGCGTCCCTTGTGCTGTTTCTCGCGCCGGGGCCGACGGTGGCGTACATCGTGGCGCGTGGGGTCAGCCAAGTTTGAAAGGTGGGCGTGACATCCTCGCCGGCAGGTGGTTGGGACTGTTTCGTGCACTCCCGCGCCAATACCGCGGATCTCTCAGCATCGGCGGAGGCATCGGCGGAGGCATTCACCAACGTCAGCTGCGCTCGGGCGGCGTGTCTGTTCCGGATCGATGTCCGGACGCTCGTGGGGAGCGACACCAAGGCCGATGAACCGTCATCACAGTTCCATTCGCGGTCACGGATTGCCCGGCAGGGCTTTGCGGTTGCCGGACTGAACCCCAAGACCGCGATCTCTTTCCTGGCATTCGTCCCGCAATTCGTCGGCCCGTCAGGCGGATCTGTGGCGTGACAATTCCTGATCCTCGGCACCTTGTTCGCCGCAACGGGGATTGTGATGGACGGTGGGTATGGCGTTCCGGCCGGTGCCTTCCAGCAACCGGTCACCCAACGACGCGACGCGCAACGCCCCGCGCGGTTGGTACGCGGAACCTTGCATGAGCGTGGATGAAACAGGGGCGATGGGGGGGTCTCGGCCTCTCCACCGCCGTGACCGAACCACCGCGATAGCACTCAGCTCCCTGCTACGCTTCCGACATGCAGTCATATGCCGGAAGCGTGAATGCCCCCGAATTCCCGCCAGGATTGATGTGGGTCAATACCGACCGACCTATCCGGATGGCCGACTTGCAGGGCCGGATTGTCCTGCTGGACTTCTGGACCTTCTGTTGAATCAACTGCCTTCATGTGCTTCCGCAGTTGCGGGAGATTGAGGAACGGTATCCCGACCGCGTCGTCGTGATTGGCGTCCATTCGGCGAAATTCCCTCAGGAGAAGTCGACCGAGGCGGTCGCACAAGCGGTGCGTCGCCACGGCATCAGGCATCCGGTCGTCAACGATGCCGACTTCGCTGTCTGGCAGGCATTCACCTGCCGGGCATGGCCGACGCTGATGTTCATTGACCCGCGAGGCAAGGTGATCGGCCGTCATGAAGGCGAGTTCGAAGCCGGCCAACTCATGCCGGTCCTCGACCGAATGCTTGCCGAGTTTGACGAAAAGGGATGGCTTGCACCGGCGATTCCGGACTTTGGCCCAGTCGGCGCCGCGGCGCAGGTCTCAACCGGAACCGACCTGGCATTTCCCGGGGGAATCCTGGTTGATGAGCGGGGCCGGGGTCACATCACCATCGCTGACAGCAACCATCACCGCCTGGTGGTCGTGGGTCTTTCCACACTTGGCGGCCCGCTGCACCACATGGTCGGCACGGGCGAACCGGGCTTGCGTGACGGTCCCCCGGAGGTGGCGCAATTCAACTGGCCTCAAGGGTTGGCGCTCGATCCGCGCACCGGGGTTGTCTACATCGCCGACACCGAGAACCATGCGATCCGGCGCATGTCCCCGGACGGGGGGACGATCACCACCATCGCCGGAACTGGTCGTCAGGCGCGCACCCGAGGCACCGGTGGTCCGGCACGCGAGATTGATCTCTCAAGCCCGTGGGACGTGGTCTTCCTTGCCGACCCAAGCGCACCACCCATTGCCGACCGAGGCCCGCATGACGACCCGCACGATGACCGGGGGCTTCTGTTCATTGCGATGGCCGGCACGCACCAGATATGGGTGATTGATCTCGCTTCCGGCCGCGCGGTCCCGTTTGCCGGGTCGGGGAGCGAGGCACTTGCCGACGGGCCGGTACGCGAGGCCGCGTTCGCGCAACCATCGGGGCTCGCCATCGACGGTACCGGGGAACGGCTGTGGGTGGCGGATAGCGAGACAAGTGCGATCCGCCAGATCAACCTGGGAACCGGTCAGGTATCGACCCTTGTCGGGCAGGGACTGTTTGACTTCGGCGATATCGACGGCAATGCAGCGAGTGCCCGCCTCCAGCATCCGTTGGGCGTGACTTGGTGGAGGGATGACCCGGACGGGGAGTCTCTGCTGATCGCGGACACCTACAACCACCGGATCAAGAGGCTTGATCTCACGCACGGCACCGTGCGAACGTTCATCGGAGCCGGCCCACCCGAGGCGCACCACGACGGGCCTGCCGCAGACGCACGGTTCTCGGAACCGGGTGACGTGGCCATCGCACGCGGTCGCCTCTTCATCGCCGACACGAACAACCACGTCGTGCGTTCCGTCGACCTGACGGCAACGGACCGGGTCGTCGAGACGATTTCCATCGATCTCACGACCCATGCGCACTAGCGAAGCGGATTGCAATCAACGGCCGATGGGGTGGCCATCCGAAGCGGATTGCAATCAACGGGCGATGGGGTGGCCAAGCGAAGCGGATTGCAATCAACGGGAGATGGGGAGGGGTGGATGGGCCCGTCGCTTACCCGGCGACAGCGGTGAGATCGATCTCAAGGCGGATCTCATCCTTGACGGAGAGGACCGCAGCGACCCGCGGGATGGTCATCTTGAAGTCCCCGAAGGTCACTGTTGCCGTAGCCTTGCCGGTGATGGTGGCGCCATCACGCTTCGCGGTGACCTTCCAAGTGACTTCCTTCTGAACACCGTGGATGGTGGTCATGCCCGTCATGGTGAACGAGGCCTCGCCACTGGATGGCAGTGGGGAGGGCATCCCATCGGCTTTCGACGGAGCGAAAGACGCATTCGGGAACTTCTCCACCTCAAGGGTGCTGCGCTTGATGTAATTGTCCCGGCTTCCAGAGTCGGTCTTGATCGTATTCAGGTCCACAAGGATGAGCGATTTGTCGGGTGAAAGCGTGCCGTCCTTTGCAAACACCAACTGACCGGAGACGGCCTTGGTGGTGCCGACCGCATCATTGGGCAGATCCCTGCCGGCCAGTTGCTCATTGACGCGGAACGTTGCCGAAGACTTCTCCGCCACGATCTTGAACTCCAGCCCTTCGGTAACCGGTGCGGATGCCGCAGCCGGAACAACGGTCGCGGCCGTTGTCGCCGTGGCGGCGGTGATGGGGGCAACAGTCGGGGTCGCAGGCGTGGTCGCAACGGCGGCGGGAGTGGCCGGCGCGACAGTGGCGGCCTGCGTCAGCGCGGGAACCTGGGTCGGCGCTGCGACGGCGATGGAGGTCGGGGGGGCGACGGTCGCGGTGACGGTGGCGCGCAGGCCGGCGCCGGGAGACGCCGTGGGGATGGCATACGGATCCCGGGTGGTAGCGACCGTGGCGATACCGGCAACCGTGGCAGCGCCGACCGGCTTGGCGGAGGTGGGGGCGGCAGCCGAAGGCGCGGGGTCCGACCCACCGCACCCCACGACCGTCAGCAGTGGCACCGCTACAAGGACGGCGAATGCGGATTGGCGAATCCGAGTAATGAGGTCCATTGTCAATCTTCCCTTGTGCACCAACCCGTCAGGTCGGTCAAAAAATACATCTGCTCGCCTGATC
>SXGQ01879953.1_pt1 | contig 12780 bp, 16 predicted proteins | sample 3178371 | NCBI WGS metagenome assembly SXGQ01 (sample SAMN11356859, study PRJNA531348) | freshwater metagenome | isolation source: freshwater sample F1-20 | place: China: Fuxian Lake, Yuxi | collected 2017-12-25
GCAACCCCTTACACACTTCGATTTGTACAAGCAAACCGCTATGTCTGTTCATCTTGCACCTCCCACTGCGGCCCAACTCCACCCCGTGCAAGGTCTGCGCATCGGTATCACCCAAGCAGGCATAAAAAAACCAGGCCGTAAAGATTTGACGGTGGTGCTGATCGACGAAGGCGCCTCTGTCGGTGGCGTCTTTACGCAAAACCGCTTCTGTGCAGCGCCTGTGCAAATTTGCCGTCAGCACTTATCGGCCACACAAGCCAAGCCTGATGACAAGCCGCTAGGTACTAGCCAAGGCATACGTGCATTGCTGATCAACACCGGCAATGCCAATGCAGGCACCGGCGAAGAAGGTTTGCAACGCGCAAACGAAACCTGCGAGGCGTTGGCAAAAGCGCTTTCTATAAAACCGCAACAGGTGTTACCTTTTTCTACCGGCGTGATCATGGAGCCCTTGCCCCACACACGCATCATGGCCGGTTTGCCAGCTGCTATTGCAGCCGTGGGCAACGCGCCATCTTCACAGCAGTGGTTGGATGCCGCAGAGGGCATCATGACGACAGACACAGTGCCCAAAGCCGCCAGCACACAAACCACGATTGCTGGCAAGACTATTAGCGTCACAGGTATCAGCAAAGGCGCGGGCATGATCCATCCCAATATGGCGACCATGTTGGGCTTCATGGCGACAGATGCCTGCGTAGCGCCTGAGTTGATGCACGCGTTGACCTTTGCGCTGGCTGAAGGGTCGTTCAATCGCATCACGGTCGACGGTGACACTTCGACCAACGATTCATTTGTATTCATCGCGACCAACAAAGCAGGCCACACGCCCATCACCAGTTTGGATAGCGCAGAAGGCAAGGCTTTGTTCCAAGCCATGCTGCAAGTCGCGCGTCAACTCGCGCAAGCGATTGTGCGAGACGGCGAAGGCGCTACCAAGTTCATTACCGTGCAAGTGGAAGGTGGTCGCAACAGCGCGGAGTGCTTGCAAGTGGCCTACGCCATCGGGCACTCGCCCTTGGTCAAAACTGCCTTCTTCGCCAGCGACCCTAACCTCGGTCGCATCTTGGCGGCTGTGGGCTATGCGGGCATCACAGATTTAGACCAAACCAAGATCGATCTTTATTTAGACGATGTGCACGTTGCAGTGAACGGTGGACGCAACCCTACTTACAAAGAAGAAGACGGACAGCGGGTGATGCAGCAATCTGAAATCACGGTGCGCGTAGTGCTGGGTCGCGGTGCTGCCAGCGAGACGGTGTGGACTTGCGATTTGAGCCACGAGTACGTGAGCATCAACGCAGACTACCGTAGTTAAATCTTTTCAACCTTAGGTCACCACGATGGCAACGGATATGTCCAGCAGTTTAGAACGCGTGCTTCAACGCGCAGAGGCTTTGATGCAACGCATTGAGTCGGTCTTGCCCCAACCCTTGCAAGCGCCAGACTGGTCTGCCAGCGTCGCCTACCGCTACCGCAAACGCAGCAGTGGCCACGGCACCTTGGAGCCTGTGCGCCACGTCGCGCAACTGGGCTTGCAGGACCTCAAAGAGATCGACCAGCAAAAAGAAAAAATCCAGCGCAACACCGAACAGTTCGTCAACGGCTTGCCTGCTAACAACGTGTTGCTGACGGGTGCACGTGGCACCGGAAAGTCATCTCTTATCAAGGCATGCTTGAACAACTACGCGCCACGCGGCTTGCGTTTGATCGAAGTGGACAAAGATGACTTGGTTGATTTGCCCGACATCATTGAAGTGGTTGCAAACCGCGCAGAAAAATTTATCGTCTATTGCGACGACCTGAGCTTTGAAGACGGCGAGCCAGGCTACAAAGCCTTGAAATCTATTTTGGACGGTACGGTGGCAGCATCGACTGCCAATGTATTGATCTACGCCACCAGTAATCGGCGTCATCTGTTGCCCGAGTACATGAAAGAAAACCTTACCTACACCCACACCGACGACGGTGAGGTGCATCCAGGAGAAGGCGTAGAAGAAAAAATTTCACTCTCCGAGCGCTTTGGTTTGTGGGTAAGCTTTTATCCGTTTAGCCAAGACGAATATTTGGCGATCACCGCGCAGTGGTTGTCTTCATTTGGTGTGAGCACTACTGCGATCGATGCCGCCAAGCCCGAGGCTTTGGTCTGGGCGCTCGAGCGCGGTTCGCGCAGTGGCCGTGTGGCCTACCAGTTTGCCCGCGACTATGCGGGCAAGCATGTGCTGACGCGCTAGTCGTCATTGCATTTGTACTGTGTCTTCCATTCAACCAGTCATTAGTGAACCCATCACCGTTCGATTAGTGGACGCGCAAGTACCGCGCTCAGCCGATCGCCAGTTAGTGCAGGTTGCCGTTGGAGTGTTGATTCGCAGTGACGATTCTTTTTTACTCACCAGCCGACCAGAAGGAAAAGCCTATGCGGGCTATTGGGAGTTTCCGGGTGGTAAGTTAGAGATGGGTGAAACTGTTACTCAAGCCTTAGCACGCGAATTACAAGAAGAGATTGGCATCACCATCGAAGACTGCATGTCATGGAAGACGGAGCAAATCGACTACCCGCACGCGTTAGTGCAATTGAATTTTTGTAAAGTGCGACGCTGGTCAGGCGAATTGCAAATGCGCGAAGCGCAGTTATATGCGTGGCAGCAATTGCCCGTGACAGTGAAACCGGTGTTGCCTGGCACCTTGCCGGTGCTGGAGTGGTTTGCAACAGAGAGAAGTTTTGTGGGTCGTACTGTCGCGGAGTAAGACCAGAACAACGCACGCAGTTATGCGTTTTGGTTGGTAGCTTTTATTAACGCGAGCACAAGCCTAGCCAGGTAATTAAACGCAGAGCGCCATCTCAAATGGCACGTCGTCAGTACTATGCTGCAAACGACCATCGCCATCTTGGCGCATCATGCGCACCCAAATCATCAAGCGGTTGCCGCTGATTTCTGGAATAAAACCAAGGCTTGGTTCAATCGCCACACGCATCAGCATAAATCGTCCTTGCGCGAGTGATTGCTGAAACTGCCCGCCCATGGCCATCATTTTTTGGGTAGTGCCTGTGTCACGCATTAAAGAGAGTAACAAGTTAACCGAAGCATTCATGGGCTGAAACACGTTGGCCCAGCGTTGGATGTCAGCTCTGCGCGCGCTAGAGTCTTGGTGTTGCCACGCATGGTAGGCGGGCAAATCGAAAGAGCATGTTCCACCAGGAATCGTTACGCGGTTACGCAAGGCCGTGAGCCATTCGTTGTCCAAAATGTTTTGACCAATCTTGCCAATCGCAGTATTTAAACCAGCGAAGCAACGCTCGAGTTGCTCTAACAATTGGTATAAGGCTTCTTCGGATACGGAGGGGTTGCCGCGCAATGCAGTGAACTGTTGTTTATGGCGCTCGAGGTCTTTGAGAATGTCAGATTTCAGATCGGTGCGGCCGCCTGCTTCAACCAACTCAAACAAGGTGGTCAGTGCAAAGTGGTTGTCTATTGGGGTGTCACGTAAATTCAGCGACTCAAAACGCTTGAACAGATGCTCGAGGCGCAAATAGGTGCGAACGCGTTCGTTGAAGGGATGTTCGTAAAGAATCACGTGGAAAAACGAAAAGATTTGCGTCGAAAGTGACTCCCGCGATCATACATTCAGTGCTAACGCGTCTACAGAGCGCTTTAACTGCTCTAAATCAAGCCCCTCGTTGAACAAAGTGATGTCCGCTGCAGCCAATCGTTGCGCGCGCGTCGCTTGCGCGCGGATGATGTTTTGAACGGCATCGCTTGTTAAACCGCTTCGCGCCATGACCCGAGCAATTTGCGTGCTTTCAAGGCAATCGACGACCAGCAGCTTATCGACCAATTTGCGCCAACGTGGGGAGTCCACCAGTAAGGGAACATCAAAGACCAAGAGCGTGTGTCCCGCTTGGATGGCCGCTTGCGCTTGCGCCTGCGTGGCCAATCCGACCAAAGGATGCACGATGGCTTCGAGCCGCAACTTGGCACTGGGGTCTGAGAAGACCAGCACGCGCATGCGTTCTCTGTCTAGTGCGCCATCAGGAGTGACGAACTCTTTGCCGAAGGCCTCTGCAATCGCTGGCATGGCAGGGCCGTTAGCGGCAGTGACGCTGCGCGCAATCGCGTCGGAGTCGATCACTGCGGCCCCACGCGCCGCGAGCATTTGGGCGACCGTGCTCTTGCCGCTGCCTATGCCACCCGTTAATCCGAGCCGAAGGGGAGAAGTTGCTGTCATAGCAACCAGTTTATGTAAAAAAACACATCCGCCCCGCCCAAAAATGCTTGCACTGCACCCGCTGACGCTAAAAAAGGGCCAAAGGGCACATAGCCACCTCGTTCCAAGCGTTGGGTCGATTGCAACCAGACACCCACCAATGCCCCGCTGACGCTAGCCATCAGCACCAAAGGTATCAATGCGAACGGACCTAGCCATGCCCCAAGCGCAGCCAGCAATTTAAAGTCACCCGCCCCCATACCCACTTTGCCGGTGAGTCTTTCAAAGACGGTGGCGACCAACCAAAGTGACCCATAGCCCGCTACAGCACCCCACACAGCGTGTTGCACACGCATGTCAATCAAGTTCAAGCTACTTGCCAAGAGACCAAGCCACAGCAAGGGTTGCGTTAATGCATCGGGCAGGTATGTGGTTTGCCAATCGATCACAGACAAGGCGAGCAAGAGGCTCAAGCCAGTCGCCCAAAAAAAGGCCGTAGCTTGTATGCCCCAATGCCAAGTGCATAAGAGCCACACACAAGCGTTGGTCAATTCGACGCATGGGTATTGCCATGGGATAGGCGCTTGGCAAAAACCACAACGTCCATTGAGCAAGATATAACTTAGCAAGGGGATGTTGTGCCAAATTTTGAGCCGCGTTTTGCAAGTGGGGCAATGGGAAGACGGTTGGCTGAGAGATTCGTCGCTCTCCCCCTCCAACATACGTGGCAGCCGATAGATCACGACATTTAAAAAACTACCTATTGCCAGTCCTAATGCCAGTACCAGCAAGATCTCTGGCACGCTCATACAACGTTTCCTAATTCAAAAATTGGCAAATACAAGGCCACCACCATCACGCCGACGATCAACCCGAGCACGCTGATCAGCAGGGGTTCCATCAGGCTCGATAAACGCGCCACGCTTGCCTCCACCTCGGCCTCAAAGTGTTCGGCGGTTTTACTGAGCATGTGATCTAGAGTGCCAGACTCTTCGCCGATCGCACACATATGCACCACCCAAGGGGTAAAAAGGTGTTCGACGCTGGAAATGGCTTTTGCCATCGAGCGCCCACGCATCAAGTGGCTGCGCATCAGTTCGCTGGCGTTGGCATAGAGGATATTGCCTGTGACGCCTTTCACCGCTGCCATGGCCTCGTTCAATGGCATGCCCGTGGCAAACAAAGTAGACACGGTGCGACTCCAGCGCGCTATGCAGGCTTGGCGTACCAACAAGCCAACGACAGGGAGGCGCAACACAAAGGCGTGCCAAGGCTTTTGCCATTGGGTGGTAGATTTAAGAAGTTTTTGACACAGCCACACGCTAGGTACCAGAGCGGTAATGACCCAAGCACCATATTGAACACATGCATGGCTGAGAGCGATCACGCCGCGTGTGAGCGCGGGCAACTCAGCCTGAAAGGCGGCAAACGTGTTTTCGAACGCGGGCACCACATAGGTGAACAACAGCAACATAACGGACAAGGCTATCACGAGCACTGCTATGGGGTAGGCCATGGCAGCGCGGATACAGCGTTGCAGTTTTTCAGTCTTTTCGCGGTGCTCTGCCAAACGCTCGAGCATGGTCTCTAGCATGCCCGCTGCCTCGCCGGCTGCGACGACATCGCAATAGACGTTGCCAAATTCGCCGTGTCTGCGCAGCGCCATGTGCAAGGCCGAGCCACCCTCAATGCGCCGGCGTATAGCGCGCACGACGTTTTTAGCTTTGCCGGCTGGCATGCCCTTGATGACGATATCCAAAGCCTGCAGCAAAGCCACACCTGACTGCAGCAAAGTAGCCAGTTGCCGTGTGAATTGCGTGATCTCTTGGCTACGCATCGGGAGTCAGTGCCAAAACCTCTTGCGCCGATGTCACGCCTTGCAAGACCTTTCGCCATCCGGCTTCTCGTAAGCTGCGCATGCCTTCTTGCTGGGCTTGTGTTTTGATACGGATTGCGTCGCCACCTTGCAAAATCAATTGCTGCAAGGGCGCGGAGATGGGCATAACTTGGTAGATGCCGACGCGGCCTTTGTAGCCCGCATTGCACATCGCGCAACCACGGGCTTGATAAACCACTGGTGATTCTGCGGAGGGTTTTTTGCAGTGCACGCACAGGCGCCGCACCAACCGCTGGGCCACAACCATGTGGAGGCTAGACGCCACTTGGAATGGCGCGATGCCCATGTGGCGTAAGCGCTCTAAGGTGCTCGGCGCATCATTGGTGTGCAAAGTCGATAAAACTAAATGCCCTGTGTGCGCTGCTTGGATCGCGATCTCAGCGGTCTCGGCATCTCGAATCTCACCAAGCATGATCACATCGGGGTCCTGCCGCAGCAGTGCGCGTAGTGCGCTCGCAAATGTCAGCCCCGCGCGCTCATGGATGCTGACTTGATTGGCGCCGGGTAAATAAATTTCACACGGGTCCTCCACGCATGAGACATTGCTGTCTTCGCGGTTGAGGTGTTCGAGGCAGCTGTAAAGCGACAACGTTTTGCCTGAGCCTGTAGGCCCTGTTACCAAGACCATGCCGTGGGGACGTGAGATGGCTTTTATTAAAAGTGCTTCGTCCTCTGCGTCAAAACCCAAGTCGGCGAGCGTTGGCCGCTCTTGGTTGAAGTTGAGCAAGCGCAAGACCATTTTTTCGCCATGCACAGTGGGCAAGGAACTGACCCTTATATCAACGATTTGATTTTTGTGCGGGTATTGCAGGCGGCCATCTTGTGGCAAGCGTTTTTCGGCGATATCGATGCGTGCCAGCACCTTGATGCGCGAGACCATGGCGTCTCTCATGGACAGAGGTGGTTGGGCGGCCACCTGCAAACGCCCATCTATCCGAAAACGCACGCGAAATGATGCAGCGCCTGATTCAACATGGACGTCAGATGCGCCCAATTCCAGTGCGCGTTGTAATAACGCGTCTAATTGTTGGACCGCGCCACCTTGGTGGGAAGCGTTAGTTAGGCGGGGGATATTGGCCACGTTATTTATTACATTAAAAATAAATTGTGGAAATATTTGTCACTTTATGGTTTTAGCGTTGCTCAAAAACATTTAAATATTCGCTTTTTAGGAGAAATACAATCAATTTTTCTGACCATGTGCCGATATGTACCGATATGCACAAATTTATCGCCCTTATCTTTTTAACCCTTGCAAGCCTGTCCGCGCCTGCGGCCTGGGTTTTGCTGGACGATAACTACGGCAATGCTGACGAATATTTTGATCCTGCTATTGGTAGTAAAGGAAGTTTATCTACCATTCGTACATTTATGGTGTTGCCTATTCGAGCCCAGGTACCTGTTTATGACCCAAGCTCTGAGCCCAAAGTAAAACTCAAACTCTATAACTCTGAGTTGTCGGTATATGACGTCGATTGCAAAAAACGAACAATCCGTTTGACCAGCCGCAGCTTTTATTTAGACCGCGACGCCAAAATCCTGATGGTGACCCACGGCTATAAAGATACCTTTATTCAAGAAAGCAATTCCAGATTCGCCCAACAATTCCGGGTAACAACGATAGCGCCTGAATTTCCTAAATCTGTCAGAATGCTGACCTTGGCCTGCAAACTCTAATTTGGCCAATTAAAAAGATAAATATGGCTGAAACCCTTGAACAAACTGCCGACTCGGAAATAGATAAGGCGATAGGCGCTAAAGCCGATAGCGCGCCTTCTGACAGTTCTTCGCCCCCATCTGCGGCGCCTGTCGCCGCTGCGCAAGGATCGTCAAATCAAGCAGAGGACTCGCCTGACGACGACCTAGGGGTATTGATTCAAAAGGTCAAGACGACCATATCCACCAGTTTGGACGACCAATCCTTTGATAAAGAATTGCGCAAACATATTAAAAAAATAAAAGGATGGGAGGCTTGGTCGGAGCATGCCAAATCGGCTTTCGCCCATATGTGGGCGGCCCAATTACTACACAACAAGGCCGTAGATATTAAAAAAGACAATAAGATGGACTTCACCCCCGTGACGGGAGATTCTTATAAAAAACTGGTGCGTTCATTAACCCATCGCGTGCGTTTTTGAGTAAATATTAATAATATTGATACTTATACTCAATATAAATGCGAGATTGAATATTGTTCTAATTAAATATATAATGACTGTCTATTAATTATTAGGAGAATATTCCATGGCACGTAATACCGTTGCAAGCCAATTAGCCGCACTGCGTAAACAACGCGATTTGATCGCAAAAAAAGAACAAGCTTTATTGAGCAAATCACACGACAAAGTATTGACCAAGATTGTCCAAATGGCGAAAGAGGCCGGCCTAACCGCTAGCGATATCTCCAAAGCCCTGGGTTCTGGCAAGGCAGCCAAGGGTCCCAAAGCTACAAAGGCCGCTAAAAAAGGCACTTTGTCTGGTAAAAAAGTCGCCCCCAAATACCGTAACCCAGCCAATGCTGACCAAACTTGGACAGGCCGTGGCGTATCCCCAACTTGGGTGCAAGAATTAAAAACTGCCGGCACATTAGATACAGCCCTCATCGCAGCTTAATAAACCTTCTCGACTCCTGCCGCTTCGCTCGATAGGGAGGGCTTGGCTTCATTCGACAGGTACAGCAAAGCCACCCATAATATGGTGGCTTTGTTTATTTCTCAGGGGTGTTCGTATGTATCGGTCTTATTTGCGTGGTGTTTGTCTTGCATTTGTTTGCTGCCTGGCGCAAGCCGCTTCGCCCTACCCAACAGTGCCTTTGAAAGACTTACCCGATGGTTTGCGATCCACTTTTCTGCAACTCAAACCCGAAATGAATGAATTCAGCCATTGCGCCGCCGCCTGGGACAGCCAAAATGACGGCGACCGCATGGTATTTAAATGCTCTATATATATCAAGATGTCTGCTGAAGGCGAACGCCGCTCCATGCAGTATTGCGAAGAAAAGCGTGTCGAAAAGAAAATCAAAGCACCTTGCCGCTTGGTGCTGCCTTGAATTAAATTAGTTGGCGGGTATTTCCCTGCCCATATGTCAAATTAAATTAGTTGCGCGACAGGTTGAGTTTTTGCATTACCTGCTCGGTGGTCTCGACAATTGGCTGCGCAGCTTCTACGAGTTTTTCAATATCTAAAGAGCGACCCGCCCAAGTATCTGCCGCGTCTAATATGGCGTAAAAATCGGTCAATTAGCCAATTACATATTCTTCGTCTTTGGCTTTCATCATTTCAATTAAGGTGATGTAGCCCAAAAAATATAATCCGTACATCAGAGAAATGGACGCATTCAAGGACAATTTATATTCTTCTACCAATTCGGAAAACATTTCCCGAATCGTATTGATGGTAATTATTTCGTGGGCATCAAAACCGAATTCATCTTGAAAATGCTTGCAAGCTATATCCCATTGCTGCATGCTATCTGAGTATGGGGTATTGGTATCGCTCATAGGATTTGCCTTTCAGCTTCGTCTTACCAACAGTTGGGACGCCAGATCGTGCAAGGCGTTTTTGTAAATACCATCTGGAATATATGTCAAAGTAGACAAGGCACGTTCTGCCTCATTTAAGGCGGTTGAGCGGGTGGCGTCGAGCGCACCGGTTTTTCGCACAATCTCAACAATTTCAGTGAGCCCGTCGACCGAGCCGTGTTCAATCGCCTGTTGGATCAAACTGCGCTCAGCTGGCGTGCCGCGCTGCATGGCGATGATGAGCGGTAGGGTGCTTTTGCCCTCGCGCAAGTCGTCGCCTAGGTTTTTGCCGAGTTCCTGCGTGTCACCGTCGTAGTCCAGCAGGTCGTCGATCACTTGGAACGCGGTGCCCAGGGCCTGGCCGTATTCGGCGCAAGCGTCCTCCACGTCTTTGGGGCTCTTGACCAAGATGGCCGCCAAACGTGTGCTGGCTTCAAATAACTTGGCGGTTTTGGATCGGATGACGCGCAAATAAGCAGCCTCGTTCAAACCCGCGTCGTGCATATTCATCAGTTGCAAGACTTCGCCTTCAGCAATCACGTTGGTGGCTTCGGCTAAGACCTCCATCACCCGCATGTCCTGCGCGTCGACCATCATCTGAAAAGCGCGGGAATACAGAAAGTCTCCCACGAGTACGCTGGCGGGGTTGCCAAAACTCTCGTTAGCAGTGGGGCGTCCGCGCCGCAGGGTGGATTCGTCCACCACATCGTCATGCAGTAAGGTCGCGGTGTGTATGAATTCAACAACAGCGGCCAGGTTGTGGTGCTGCGTCCCCTTGTAGCCCAAGGCGCCCGCCATCAACAGCAGCAGGGCAGGGCGAATGCGCTTGCCGCCCGCAGAGATGATGTACTGCGACACCGTGCCCACCAAGGCCACCCCAGAGTCGAGGCGCTGGGCGATCACTCGGTCGACGGCCTCCATGTCGGCAGCGATGAGGGGGTGGGCAGTGTTTTGGGGGGCTGACAAGGGGGAAAGGGGTTAGGAGGGTTGTAAAACATGGATCCGATAGCCGATGTGCACGTCGATTATAGGGATTGGCGTGAAAATCAAAGAATTGCTATAATCTTTGGCTCTGCGGAAATTCGTCCGTAGTGACAATTCACTCGTCTAGAGGTTTCATATGTACGCGGTCATAAAAACCGGTGGCAAACAGTATCGTGTTGCTGCCGGCGAAAAAATTAAAGTAGAACAGATTGCTGCGGATGTGGGCCAAGAGATCGTGTTAGACCAAGTATTGGCAGTCGGAAACGGCGCTGATCTCAAGGTTGGCACACCCTTGGTGTCCGGCGCAACAGTCAAGGCCACAGTTTTGGCACATGGCAAACACGACAAAGTGCGCATTTTCAAAATGCGCCGTCGCAAGCACTATCAAAAACGCCAAGGGCATCGTCAGCAGTTCACTGAACTGCAGATTGCTTCCATCAACGGATAAGGAGCACTGAAATGGCACAGAAAAAAGGCGGCGGCTCTACGCGTAACGGGCGCGATTCAAACCCCAAAATGCTCGGTGTAAAAGCTTTCGGCGGTGAGTTGATCACCGCTGGCGCGATCATCGTGCGCCAACGTGGCACCAAGTTCCATCCCGGCACCAATGTCGGTTTGGGCAAAGACCACACCTTGTTTGCCTTGGTGGACGGCCATGTGTCGTTCAACATCAAAGGCGCTTTGAACAAGCACATGGTTAACGTCACACCGGTCTGATCGGACTTGACGTTTCCCGACAAAGCCCCGACTTGTCGGGGCTTTCGTTTTTAGCGCACTTTATTAAACTTTAGTCCATGAAATTTGTAGACGAAGCCTATATCGACATCGCCGCTGGCGATGGCGGGAATGGGTGCGTCTCGTTTCGGCATGAGAAGTACAAAGAATTCGGTGGCCCCAACGGTGGCGACGGCGGACGCGGTGGCCATGTGTTCGCCATCGCAGACCCCAACCTCAACACCTTGGTCGACTTTCGTTTTTCGCGCCGTCATGAGGCCAAGCGTGGCCAGCACGGCTTGGGTTCCGATATGTTCGGACACGCGGGTGACGACATCACACTCAAAATGCCGGTGGGCACCATCATCACGGATGTTGAGACGGGTGACGTGTTGTTCGAGTTACTCACGCCTGGCGAGGTCATCACCATCGCCAAGGGTGGCGACGGCGGCTTTGGAAACATGCGTTTCAAGAGCGCCATCAACCGCGCCCCACGCCAAAAAACGCCCGGCTGGCCGGGCGAGAAAAAAGAACTCAAGCTAGAGCTCAAAGTGCTGGCCGACGTCGGGCTGCTGGGGATGCCCAACGCTGGCAAGTCGACGCTCATTAGCGCCATCTCTAATGCGCGACCCAAGATCTCGGACTATACCTTCACCACCTTGCACCCCAATTTAGGCGTAGTGCGCGTGGCCCCAGAGCAAAGCTTGGTGGTGGCGGATGTCCCAGGCCTGATCGAGGGTGCGTCTGAGGGGGCGGGTCTTGGACACCAGTTCTTGCGGCACTTGCAACGCACGCGCTTGTTGTTGCATCTTGTGGACATCGCGCCGTTTGATGATTCGGTCGATCCTGCAGCACAAGCCAAGGCCATCGTCAACGAACTCAAAAAATACGACAAGGCTTTGTATGACAAACCGCGTTGGTTGGTTTTGAACAAGCTCGACATGGTCGGTGCCGATGCGCGCGCCAAGGTTGTAGTGGACTTCGTAAAGCTTTTCAAATACAAAGGCCCTGTCTACGAAATATCTGCCCTCACGCGCGAAGGCTGCGAGCATTTGATCAAAGACATTTACAAGCACATCAAAGCGCAGCAGGTGGCAGAGCAGGCGCCTGTGTATATTGATCCTCGCTTTGTCGAGCAAACGCCATAAAGCCTTGTTAGCCTTTGGGCAGATGAAACCCGCCAACCGTTTTAGTGATTCCAAAAACTTTTGACATGACTACAGACAACAGCACTATCTTGCGAGATGCGCGACGCATCGTGGTCAAGGTCGGCTCTAGTTTGGTGACCAACGAAGGCCGTGGCTTGGACGAGCAGGCCATCGGTGAGTGGTGCCGTCAATTGAGCGCGTTGGTGCGCGAGGGTCGCGAGCTCATCATGGTATCTAGCGGCGCGATTGCGGAGGGCATGAAACGCTTGGGATGGCAGCAACGCCCCAAAGCCTTGAACGAATTACAAGC
>SXGQ01364740.1_pt1 | contig 12779 bp, 6 predicted proteins | sample 3178371 | NCBI WGS metagenome assembly SXGQ01 (sample SAMN11356859, study PRJNA531348) | freshwater metagenome | isolation source: freshwater sample F1-20 | place: China: Fuxian Lake, Yuxi | collected 2017-12-25
CGTGCGAGGACGACGGCGGTGTCATCGTCGAGGAGACCGCGGTGGATCAGGTCCGAGACGATGCGGAGTGCGTCGAGGTCGGCCTCCGTGAAGGCCGCGGCTCCGCCCGTGTCGGGGAAGCCGAGCGCCCGCCACAGGGCGGGCGCGGGAAGGCCATGGGGTGAGCGTAGGGGGTGTGCGTTGGGGGCGTCCGGCCGCTAGCCGGCTGAGGTGGTCGTCCCGGCCCGCGGGCGCGAGTCTCGAGCGGGGTGTCTGATTCGCCAGATTCAAGGGGTCTGAGGCCCTGCGAGAGCGGGACACCGGCCTTTTTCTTCTCTAGGGTCAACACCCATGGGTCCCCTGGTGCAGCCGGCGCGTCATGGCCGGTGACCTCGTCTTGCGGTCGGACCTGACCCGACGCACCTTCCTGGGCGGGCTCGCGGCCGGCGCAGCTGTCCTGGTCGCAGCCTCTCCCGCTCAGGCGCTGGTGCCGCGCCCTGCCGCGGCGGCACCCACCATCATCCTGCGTCGCCGCGAAGACTTGCTGCGCCTTGTCGTCACACCGGTCAATGCCACAGTCGACTTGGCGAGCGGACGCATGACTCCCTCCGCCGAGTATGGAATCCTGCTGGTCTCCTTCGGCCCGCAGTCGGTCGTCGAGCGTGCCGTCGCGAGCGGAGCGGCTGCCGGGGAAGTGCCCAAGGAAGCGCGGCTGTCGGGCCCGAGCCAACTCGCTTTCTACATTGAATCGCCGGTGTCGTTGACACTGGCATCGCTCCTATCGTGGGCAGATCGCGATCAGGTGCTCAGCGAAGTCGGCGGCTACCTCGATGGAGAGTTTCTCCCCTCCGACATTTCACCGGGCAAGGGTCCGAACCCGTATGTCACGCAGATCGAGATGCCGTGGTGGCTGGTGCTCTCACCCCACCGAGTCAGTTCTTGGACCGAGCAACTTCAGGCGAAGACACGCAACGGGCGCTCCGAGATCTTCCACGCCCGGCTCGGATCGACCATGCCGGGCAGGCAACAAACAGAAGACGAGGCCTACCGCACGGTGCGTGCCATTTGGCTGCGTGATCCCCAGGGTGCCTCCCTCGTGAACAACCCCAATCAGAGTGTCGCGGAAGGTCAGTCGGGGCATCCGTGGAGCATGGTTCCGACTCCGCGTGATCGCGCCGACCTCGTGCGCCTGTCCATGAAGACAGGTGACGACGAATTCGGCGGTCGCGCTAACGCCATCAAGGCCCGCATCGCGCTATCGCCGCTGGGTGGGCAACTGGTGGCCGAGGGCACGTGGAATGAGCCTGGGGTGTCGTCGCTGGCGTCGTGGCAGCAGCGCATCTGGCAGGGACGTGACACCTACGCCAAGGTCGTGCGGCGCGGCTTCCTCTACCCGTGGGGCTTCAAGGCTGCAGAGATCACCGAAGGCGTGCGCGTCTTCCGCGCGGACGGCGACGGCATCATCCGGGCGTTCTGGGAGAAGCGGCTCAGCATCGCGCTAGCCGAGTCCACGGTCAATCTCGGTGGCGCCGGCGCGGCAACCGACGCTGCCAAGCGTGGGGCGCTCTTCACCGAAGTTACCTGCCTCACCGTGCAGACGCCCCCGCTTGCTCCGGTCGCGAACTCCACGCCGATCGACGGCGCGTGGGCCGGGATGACGGTGTACACACCGAGGATTCGCACCCGCAACGGTACGTCGGCGTTCCCCTTCGACCTCGTCGGCGTCGATCCCGATGGCAACGAGGTCACCTTCAGCCAACCCCTGCTCTTCGCCCAGCAGAAGGTGACCGGCGCGCGTGCCGTGCGCAATAGCGACGGCCGATTCAGTCAGCGCGACCTCATGGACCCGAACTTCTCCGAGGCCGGGGCCGCTCAGTTGCGTGCCTACTACGACGGGTCGGTGCCATCGACCGACAAGGCGGCGGACTTTGCCGGCAGCGCTGTCAGCTTTGCCAAGAACGCCGCGAAGTCGACCGATGCCGACGACGGCGACTTCCTGTCGGAAGGCGACGCACCAGCTGCGACGACCATGCCAGCGCAGCAGATCATCTTTGGTATCACCAACTCGCTGCCGGGCCTGCCTGGGGTCGAGGGCATGGAGGATGAACTCCGCATCCTCGAGGAGGATCTCGACACTCTGCTCGAGGATTTCCAACCCAACAACTTCCCGATCATCAGTGAGGCGCGAGTCATCCTTGAGGACACCTCGCGCATGGCGCAGGAAACGGTCACTGCAGCGCTGAACTATCCGCGTCAGTATCTCGAGAACGCCTTCGACGAGGCGAAGAACTCCGCGCAGGTCTTCATGCAGCAGGCCGAGGGCACCGCCAACGAGTTCCTCATGGACGCTGCGAAGGCCGGCGGGCTGCTGACGCCCAACCTCACTGTCGCTGGCCTCAGCCGGACTCTCGGCAACGTCTACGGCGATGCCATGGCGGTCAAGGGCATGTTCGACGACGGTCGCATCACTCCCGGGGAGGCCTTCAAGGCGCTCGAACTCCTTGGCGGCGTTAGCCTGGCCGACCTCATCCCTAACCCCTATCCGGGCGTCGATGCGGACGGCAAGCCGACCGCAGCTGCATTGAAGATCGAGTCAACCTTCGTCGACACCGGGCTCGACACCGAGCGCCTGGTCGTCACGATGTCGATGGACATCAACACGCGGAGCGAGACTGCAGCCGACATCCTGCAGAGCATCCCGCTGATCTCGGTCGAGAAGGCTCGTCTGATGGTCGCCCTGGAATCTTCGGTGCCCACCGTGAGGGGGGCTGCCTCATGGTCAGTGCGGGGTGAGTTCTCCGACTTCGTGGTGCATCTAGTGCCCTTCGATGGATTGCAGTTCGTCGACGTCGATGTCGCCCGTATTGTCTTCACCGCCGGCAGCGGTAAGAGCACCAATGTCGATGTCGATGTGCGCAAGGTGGACTTCGGCGGCTTGCTGAGCCTGCTCAAGACGCTCGCTGAGTACCTGCCCTTTGGCGACATGCTCGTCATCGACGTCGACTCTTCCGGCATCGAGGCGTCGTTCTCCGTCGAGCTGCCAACCATCGCCCTCGGCGCCTTCGCCATCTCGGGAATCAGCGTCGGTGCCGCGCTCGGTATCCCGTTCTCCTCCGGGCCCGTGCGCTTTGGCTTCCTCATGTCAAAGCCCGACGATCCTTTCTCGCTCACAGTGTGCGGGCTTGGCGGCGGTGGCTGGCTTGAGCAGTCGCTGGGGCTCAAAGGCATCGAACGCCTGAGCATCGCCGGCTTCCTCGAGGCCAGCATCAAGGTCGACTTCGGTGTGGCGAGTGGCGGAGTGACCGCACGCGCGGGCTTCCAGTTTGCCATCGGGCCCCCCGAGCCCGCGGTCGAAGGAGTCGATGAGGCCCTGTCACTCACGGCATTCGCCAGCCTCAACGGCAACATCGATGTGCTTGGCATCGCGAGCGCGAGCATCGACGTGTACGTCGGGCTGTCGGTGATCGTGCCGACGGATCTGCCTGACTACGCCAGGTTGCACGGCATCGCGACGTGCACGCTGCGCGTAAGCGTCGCCTTCTTCTCGGAGTCCGTGACCTTCGAAGTCGAACGCACCATGAAGGCCGCCTATATCGATCCGGCCTCGGCCGTCAGGGGACGTCGTCCCCGGTCTGCGGGAGAGATCCCCGTGGCCACTTTCCGCGACGCCTGGACGGCTGATTCATGGAGCCAGTACTGCGGGGCATTCGGATGATTCTCGAGACGGTTATCTTTACGGCGCTTCCAACCTCGCGGAAGGGCTCAGACCTCTACGCCTCGGTGCTTATCTCTCCGCAGCTGAACGGCGAAGAGGGCAGCGGCAAGCGGCTGCCGCTATCGAAGTATCCCGACTTCCGCGATGGTGTCTGGACTGCGACCCTGGCGGCGATGCAGTGGAACTTCGTGGTGCGCTGGAGTCGCGACGACTCACAGGAAGACTTCCTCGAGGCGGAGCGCATCTCGCCTGACCCCGAGCGCGCACTCTTCGCGCTCATGTTCCCCAACGACATGCCGGTCGCCCCGTTCCGCTTCCGTAATCCGGCGGACGCCAAGATCCTCACCTACCCTGCTGCGCGCCTCGACAGCGAACTTGCGGAGCTCCAGGCCACGATTGCCCGCCAGTCGCCGGAACTTCGGCCTGCCAATGACTGGCTCGTCACCCGCAAGGGTGCTTACGCCCGGGCTCCTCTCGATGGTTTTGTCCTTTCTCCCGAGCGCCGTCAGCAGATGAGCGCGACGATTGACCAGATCCTGGAATCTGACGGCATTCTCAGCACACCCGATGCCGACGGTGCAGAGGGCACGGCGCTCTCAGTGGCCATGCTGCTGCGACTTTTCCAGCCCAGTAGCCGCGCCGGCACACTGCAGGCCCCTTCATGGCCCGAACTCGACTTCCACCAAGTCGTCTCGCTGCTGCAGTCGCACCCCAATCTGCTCCGTCGCCTGGGCCTGCTCGTCGACCTGCGCATCTCCGCAAATGGCCTTCGACGCGGCGCAGGGAATCCACGCGTCTACCCGATGTCCGACTGGCCGCCGCCGTACGATCCCGACAAGGCCGGGGTCGACATCACCACCGCGTTCCCGCGTGTGAGCACCACGCTGACGGCCACCTACTTCCGTCCAAAGCCGCGGACCGCGGCCTTGAAGGATGACGGCTACGTAGATCTCACGTCCGCCCGTGCGATCACGAGCACCCTCGAGAGCGAGGTGATCGCTACCGAGGCTGAGGCCACGGGGATCGCTCGCATGTTCACCAAGGAATTGGAGACTTTCGGCACCCCTGAGCGCAGCGGTATCCCGGCCCGACACTCAGCGGGCGTGGAGATCGTCCGGCCCGATGAGCCCACAACGTGGCAAGCGCGCATGATCGCGTCAAACAAGTTCGGCGATGCTCTTGCCCTGGGCGACGACATCCTCGTCGACGCGGAGGACCTCCTCCTGGGCTATCGAGTCGACATTCGCAAGGCGGGCGAGCGCAACTGGCGCAGCCTGCACCGCCGCCATGGCGTCCTCACCCCGTATGCCGGCAAGGAGGCCCAGCGGCCCGTCGACCTCGGCGATGACGAGGGCTGGTCGGAGGTCGGTGCCAGCAGCAATCCCGAGGATGTCGTCGACGGCATGCCCACCGTGATGCGATTGCGAGAAACGCTGGCCCTGTGGTCGGGCTGGAGCCTGTCGCTTCCGAGCCCGGACCGTTCGCTCGATGCCGAAGACCGCACGTCAGGACCCACCACAGCGGCCGAGGGCGGCGATCTGATCGCCAGCATGCACGGCACGATCGACTACTCGGCCCCCGCGGGGGGCGCCCTCCTGCCCCCGCTGCGGTTCTCCACGACGCAGTACCAGGCCCGGCTCCGCTGGGTCGACCTCGGCGGCAATTCCCTCGGCCCCGACGCTGCCGGCGGCTCGATCCTCACATTCCCCTACCTGCGCCACGACCCCATCCCGTCACCCGCACTGCACATGAACGCACAGCCGGTGTGGTCGGAGACGGTTGACGTCATGGTGCTGCGCACGGGCAATGAGGCACGGACCAACCGGCGCACGTCCCAGCGATGGATCGCGCCGCCGAAGTCGGCTGCCTCCTTCTGCCTGCTGCACGGCGTCTTCGACGATGCCCAGGGTCGCCCGCGGGCCGACGCGTACGCCACCATCGCTGATCGCGAGAGCGCTGAGCTGCCCGAGGGCGCGATCGCGAATGACCCGGGCGCCGTTCCCTACCTACCTGACCCCCTGGCGCGCGGCCTCTTTGTGCGCGGCATCCCGCGGCGCGGGGCGGCGTACACCGCGGAGGAGTCGGTGGCCTACCGCGGCACTTGGCCGCGCGTCGAGGTTGCCAGCATCATCGCCGATGGCACCCGACCCAACGGTGCGACCATCGCCGGTGACCGCATCACCGTCGGCCTCGAACCCGGGCGCGTGGCGCACCTGCGCCTGTCGCATTCGATGAGCGCACAGGACCTCCAGCTCATGGACTTGTGGAAGCGGATTGCCTCCTTCGGCAATGCCGCGCGAGCGCGCCAGGGGGCGTACTGGCTGCTCACGCCCGATCGTGTCCTCGTCGTCGTGCACGCCGTACAGCGACCTGTCGCGGCACCGGTCTTCGTCACCACGCCTCCGGCCCGGGCCTGGAAGGCGCTGCGCGAGGCCGGCGAGACTTCGGTGATCCTGAGCGGGCGACTGACCGTCGACCAGCCGTCGACCGAGTCCGTCGACATCATGGGTAAGCGCACGTACGCGGTGGACGATGGCCCCGGGACCGCGGCCCCGAGGGTCATCGTCGGAGCCGATATGGGCGTCGTCGGAAGCGATGGTGTCGCCGATCCTGCCCCCGGAGGTGGCGAAGCGGAGATTCCGCTGAGCGTGCGTGCAGCATTCGCTGATACGCGACGACAGCAGGTTGTGCTGACAGCGGAGGCCAAGTCTCGCTTTGCTGAGTACTTCAGAACCTCGACGTCGGTCTCCGCCAGCGCCAGTCCCTTCCAGATCAACGGCGGGGGCCCCATCGTCGAGGGCAGCGTACGGGTGGGCTACACGACCTTCGATGACATGTTCCAGCCGGTCAGCCACACGGCACAGGAGACGGCCTACACCGTTGATGCTGACCGAGGAGTCGTATCGCTGAACACCAATGCTCCGGCAGAGGACCGCATCCCCAACGAGGCCCTTCTCAGCATCTCGTTTATTCCCGGACCCATCACCAAGGTGAGCACGGACGCTTCTGTGCCGGTGAAGCAGCGACAGGCTGGCGTCACGGTGCCGAGCAGCGCTCGCCCTCTGGTGCCGCAAGCGGAATGGATCCTGCCCGCCTTTCGCTGGGAGGGCCCCTCGGGCGCTAATCGCACGAGTGTCCGTCGTGGTGGTGCCCTGCGCGTCTATCTCGCGCGGCCGTGGTTCACCTCGGGCGTGGGCGAGGAACTGGCCGTCGTGCTGCGTCCCAGTGGCGCGAATTACGACACGGCGCGCGATGCATTAGTCACCCAGTGGGGCCAGGATCCCATCACCACCGGTGGGGCGCTCCCATCGGCAAACTATCCGAGGTCCGACCGATTCGACTCTAATGGTGTGGCCCGAGGCGTGCGCCTGGCAGAAATGAATGACACCGTCGATGTGGTGCGCTATCCCCTCGGCGCCTACAACGCACGCGGTGAAGTCAGCGGCTATGACGCGGACCGCGACATGTGGTTCGTTGACATCGCCATCGACCACGGTGACGCCTACCGCCCCTTCGTGCGACTAGCCCTGGCGCGCTATCAGCCGTCCAGTGTGGACGACCTGCAACTGTCACCCGTCGCCCTTGTCGACGTGGTGCAGTTGGAGCCAGACCGCACGGCCAGCGTGGCGATCAGCAGTGGGGCGAAGCCCACGGCCAGCATCACCCTCACCGGTCGCTCCTACGCCACCAACGAGCTCGGTGCCGGTCCTGGCCTCGCTGTCGCCATCCTGGAGAGGTATGACGGACCCACCGGTCCGAAGTCGAATCCGGCCCTGTCGGCGGCCTGGACGCAGTTACAGACGGCGGAGCTCCGCGGCAGCGTCAACGCCAGTGGAGCAGCGACCTGGCAAGGGCGCCTGTTCGTCCCCGTGCAGCGGCCGACTGGCCGCTACCGCATCGTGCTTGAGCAGTACGAGCTCATTCGCACGGATGGCGACGCGCGTCCGTGGGAGGACGTACCTCCCGCACAACGCGCTGCCACCACGGGCCAGCGGCTCGTTCACCAGGACATCATCGGGATCTGAGGTTGAGCATGCGACTTAGAGGTGCTGGTGCGTGGACGACGGTTGTGGCCGTTGCGGCGATGGCGTTGGGGGCAAGTTCGCTCGTCGTACCCGCAGAGGCTCGCGAGCTGCCCCCGGCGGCCTCCCCGGAGGCCCGTGAGCGCCCCACCGTCACTCCCCGGATCGTGAACGGCCGAACGCCGCGCGCTGGAGAGATTTCTGCCTTCGTCCTCATCAACGCGGTCGGTCAGTGCGGCGGAACCCTTGTCGACTTGACGCACATCGTGACAGCCGCTCATTGCTTGATAAATAGCAATGGCCAGCCCGATGTCGCCGCAAGCAACATCTCGACGTATTGGTCGAGTACGGGGGGACCAGTCACCAACTGGACTAGCAACGTGAAGTCCTTCGTGGCGCATCCTCACTACGATCCCGTGACTTCGGACAACGATGTGGCTGTTCTCACGCTCGAGAGACCGATCCACGGTGCTACGCCGATGCCTGTCGCTGATCTCGAAACCTCGGACGATCTGCTAGATGCAGGTGAGCCGGTCACGGCCGTCGGATATGGGCATACCTCCTCGGGTGGAAGCGTGTCGACGACGATGCTCGTGGCTGATCTCACCGTGGTTCCCGATGACGTCTGTGCTGACCGCAATAAGAGTTTCTCGCTCGACGGTGTGACGGTGTGGGGGTTGGGGGTCGATACATCTATCCAGGTCTGCGCGGGCGGGGTCAGAAACGGAAAGCTGGTCGACTCCTGTCAAGGCGACTCAGGCGGCCCACTGTTCCACGACGGGTACCTGCTCGGTGTCGTCAGCTGGGGCTTTGGGTGCGCCGGTGTCGACGCGGGTGGCGTCATGGCAAAGCCGACGGTCGGTGCCTACGCGCGTCTGGCAGCCTTTCGCGACTGGATCGGCAGCGTGGGCGTCGATCTCGACATGGGCGAACCCGGGGTGCCCGGTGTCTGGAAGGCCAAGCTCTCGGCGGTCGACACGGTCCGCGGCAAGAAGGTCGTAGACATCACGTGGGAACCACCAATCGGCTTCTCGGACGACGTTGACTCCTACCGCGTGATGGTCAATCACGACTGGCGGCCGCAACGGTGGATGATGCTCGAGACCGAGCGCACCAAGGCTCGACTGCGCGGCTTGGTTGCCGGGCGGGAGTACATCTTCATCGTCCAGGCGGATACCGGGGACGGCTACGGGGCTCCCACGGCCCTCAACCTTCTCGTGGACGGAGATTCCTCACAGCCCTGGGTGGTCTCGCTGGGGGACTCCTTCATCTCCGGAGAAGCAGGTAGATGGGCCGGCAATACCGATGCCCTGGGAGGCCGCGACGAGATCAACACGAGCGACCGCGCCTACTACGACTCCCAGCACGGCGAAACGATCGAGGAATGCCACCGATCCCAGTCGGCCCTGATTCACATCGGAGTTGCCAGGTCCATGAACTTCGCCTGCAGCGGGGCCATCACCGTGTCGACGTACGAGAACGGCGTATGGAAGCCCGGCATCGACGCGGTGCAGCGACCCGACGTGAACCTCGGCAAGTTCGGCCCTGCCGTCGGCCAGACAAAACTTCTGGAGGACTTCGCTAGAGAGAACACCGTGGCGATGGTGGTCCTGTCGATCGGCGGCAACAACTTCTTCTTCAGTCGTATCGTCAAGGATTGCCTGTTCGCCTATTTGGACGGGAGCCCGACAGGCTGTCGTAATGACCCCGAGCTCAACGCCCTTCTCTCGACTGCCTGGAGTTCGCGAGTGAAGGTGGAGATCGAGGTTGCCATCACCAACATCATCCTGGCCATGAGGAGTGCCGGGTACGACAACTCCGAGTGGACACTCGTGCAGCACCTGTATCCGCGGCCGATCGCCTACCCCAAGGACATGCGCTACCCGGAGACCACGGTCCTCAACGACATGTATCGCCAGTACAACGGCGGGTGCGGGATGAGCGATGCCGACATCCTGTGGGCCGATGACACCGTGCTACCGACGATCAATAGCACGGCGAAGGAAGCGGCCGCTGCCGCCAAGGCCCGGTTCCCCGACCTCCGGCTCGTGCAAATGGACACGACCAATGCCTTCAAGGGCCATGAGTTGTGTCACAAGAACGTGTATCGAGTTGATTCATCGAATCGTGAGGATCGCAGGGGCATCGAGACCTGGCGCGATGTTGATGCGGCGGACAAGTCGGAGTGGATGAAGGAAATTGACATCAGCCGGATCGGCGACGTAACTCTCGAGGAGTCGTTTCACCCCAACTTCTGGGGGCAACTTGCCCTGCGCAATTGCATGCGAAAGTTGTGGAACGGCGGCGATATCGTGAGCGGTGGAAAGTGCAGCCCCCTTAGGGGTCGCAATGAGCGCGGCGAGCCCGAGATGAACTTCGAGCCTGATCCGTTGCTCACCTTCCTCAGCGCCGGCTAGGTGAGGGCCACCTCGCCCAGCGACGACGGCGTGGGAGATGTAGAAGCATCCGTCGGCCTGCAGTCGTTGGCAAGGTCGACCCATTCGGACTCCGGTCTACTTGCTCCTTGTCCAGTAGACCCGGTTGGACTCGGTCTCGGCGTACGTCACGTAGGCGGCAAGGCCCTTGGATGGCCGCACTTTGCGGGTCCACACGAAACGGCCGTCAGGGCCCACGATGATCGAGGAGCTTCCCCGGCGGAATGTGTCCTGGCCGGGTGAGCGCACCCACGGGGTCAGGACCGCGCCTGCGGGCAGGCCCCCGGTCGTTCCCCTTGCTCGTACGACGTCGAAGCGCCCTAACCGCGTGCGCTGGCCGCGCGTCAAGTCAATCCACGCGTTCACGACGACACCGAGGCTGAGGACTCGGCGTTCACCCGATGTGCCGATCCCGACGGCCTGCAGCACGCAACTTCCCGAAGACACCCAAAAGGCCATCTCGTGCATGACAACAACATCCAGTTCACTGCAGCTCTTTGCGCTGAAACCCGCCGAGTACAACAGAGATCGGGAAGTACTTGAATCAATTCTCCCTGGAGTTGACCAGGTGATTCGAAACGCGGCTTCAGCTGACTTTAGGGCCAAATTGCGGGCCGCCAACAGGAAGGCCCCGACCCGTGGCCTGCTTTCAGTTCTCGGCGATAGAGGCGATTCGGTTCGCGTTTTCTGCACCCAACTAGTAGATGCACTGAAGCAGTACCAGGTAAACTATGGGGGAGACGAAATGGAGAGATGATCCACCATGGCTAAAGGATTTTTCCGACGCCTCTTCAGGGCTGCGTCATCTGCGTCAGTTGGGGTTGATACTTCGAGGCCGTACTTGACGACAGCGCAAGCCGTCGACCCCTCGTCTATGTATCGACCCACAAGTGACGCCTACTCCTCGGTCGATACACGAAATCCGGAGTATCAAATAGACCTCGGTAAATCAGTCTGGAAAGCTCCGCAACTCAAAAGGTAGAACACAGCAAGACACCCAAAGGGGTCGCCTCAAGGCGGCCAATTTCGGTAGCTCTCACATGAGGTTAGGCCCGCCTGGGTCAATCCAGGCGGGCCTAACCTTGTCGTCTATGCCGCTCCGAGATTGGCTTGAAGGAGTTCCCGGATCTCCTGGGAGATAACTGAGCGAGGGCCCGCTCCGGTGGTTCTGAAATGTCGTTGTAGTACGCAACTGCGACGGCTCTACGGAGGCGTCGGTAGGGGCTGCGTCCGATTATCGGACATAATATCGGTTATCGGAGTCGGTGTTTTGGCCGGGGGAGTGGCCTGGTTTCGAGCTCCTAGCCGGACGGGTAACTGAACACACATCGCCGAAAAGTCTATGATTTTAAAGGGATTTGCGGGCTAGACAGCCGTTGCGAACACGTGCCAATGTGGGCCCATGGAGACCATGCGCAGGGGCCGTGGACGGCCTCTAGGACCCCCTGGAGCGTCACTCCGGCTCATCGGCCTCGAAGCGCATCCAGGGGCGCCCCAGGGCGCCCGAGAGACGATCTGGGCGGCGACAGCCCTGACGGAGACTGGGCTGCGCCTACTAGCGCCTCGTGGGGGCTCCAGGCTCACTTTGGACCCGCGCGCCCTCGGCGTACTCGGTGAGGGGCTTTACGAGGCCGCCCGAGTCGGCCGCCTACCGACCGATGCGCAGATGTCCCTCGGCTGCGCGGGGGTGCGGATCGCCGCCCGCAAGGCAGACGGAGATCCACAGGTGGCATTGCGGTGGATCCGCTCCCCCGGCATCTTGCTGATGGGTGACGAGATTGTCGCACTCGCTCGGATTGCAGAGTTGTCTCGCGACTTTTCGCGGGAGTTTCGCTCTCACCCTCGCCTGGAGTATTGGGCCGCGGAGGCCGCTGACATTGTGTCAATCGAAGTGCTCGACGCGGCCACGGGCATCCCACTCCCCCGGCGTATTCAAAAGAGTTCCTCGAACCGTGTGGCCGCCTAGTTGGCCGGCCGGAGCCTCCGTGGAGTTCGAACCGGGGAGGGAACCGGCGATCCGGATCGTCCAGGCCCCTGAGGCGGGCCCGGGATTCAGTATCGACGCCACTCCTCGGGGAGTGCAATTTCGCGGTTCAGTTGATCCCGGCGAGGTCGTAGACATGAACACCCGGAGCGCAGCGGCTCTGTCGATGGCGATCGGTTGGTTTCTCGGCGCGGACGATTGGGAGAGCGCGTCCTACGTGGGATCGCGGGTTTCTGGCCCGCATGCCCCGATAAGTGTTGCCCTGGCAGTTGGGGGCGACCACGTCATCATTGCGGCGGTGAGTCCAGTTGGCCGCCCCTGGCTGATCTCGCTCCCGCGGGCCACCGCCATCACGCTCCGGGATTCGCTAGCCGCTGTCGCGGCAGTGTCTTGGGGTGCCGTGGGGGCCGACGGCCCAATAGTCACCGTTACGCACCCAGAAGCGGGGCCCGTCCAGTGAGCATGCAGGCGCCCCGGGCATGTGGCTGGTCATGCGTCGGCGTCGCGCGAGGGGATCGGGGACGCCGGACAGTCGGATGAGGTCCTCGCGCGTGAAGGTCTGAGGGCCTCCTAGGACGACCTCCTCGAGAGCCTCGGTGGGATCAGGTGCCATCGCCAGGCGGCACCGGATCGCCGCCCTGCTC
>SXGQ01548378.1_pt1 | contig 12779 bp, 12 predicted proteins | sample 3178371 | NCBI WGS metagenome assembly SXGQ01 (sample SAMN11356859, study PRJNA531348) | freshwater metagenome | isolation source: freshwater sample F1-20 | place: China: Fuxian Lake, Yuxi | collected 2017-12-25
CGTGTCATCCTCGAGGACATAGGTGCCCGGCTGCCCGTAGCCACCGGTCTCGATGCGGACGCGGAGCCACATCGACTCTTCGCCGTGGACGATGCAGGAGCCCATGTCCTTTGGCCGCGAGAACGTGATGGCGCCGGCCTGGATGAAGCAGCGCGATCCGTCGACGAAGTCGAACTCGGTCTCTGTCGCGCCGTCGAGGGCCTTGACGCGGGCGAGGACCTTCCACCGCTTGCCGGTGTTGTACTCCCAGCGCAGGACGAGGTCGGGAGAGGGGCGCGCGACGTCTGCGACCGCCTGATCGGCGGGCGTCACGTCCATCCGGACGCGCGTGTTCGGCTGGATGAAGACCTCTTCGGAGCCGAAGTAGGCCGTCGTGTCGATCTGGGGCTCCTTGCCGAAGATCGCGAAGTTCTTGTCGAGATCGAGCTGGCTGAAGTTCTCCGCGTCCGAGTTGCAGAGCGCGAACTGCGGGCGCAGACCTTCGCCCAGGACCTCGATGCGGGCCGAGATCGTGTCGATCACGGTCTCCTCGTCGCTGTGCGGGACCTCGAAGAGGCGGCCGCGCAGCCAGTACGACTTGATGTCGTTGACGACCGTCTGCTCGAAGGCGGCGGGGCCCGCGAAGGCCGTGGTGTTGCGCTCCACGTCCATCGCCGAGCGCGGCAGCTCGCGCCAGCGGTTGCCGTCCCAGTATTCCCACTCGAGCAGCTGGTGGAACTCCTTGTCCCCGGTCGCCTGGGCCTCGAACCGCGCGATGAGGACCGAGGCCTCGTTGAAGGTCGCGAAGCGCTCGTCGCCGAGATACAGGAACCGCTCGATCGAGCGGGCGCCGCCGAAGACCTCGAACGCCGTCCCCTCGCCGTCGACGTACGGGGTGTTGTCCGAGAACATCTTGGCGTGCTGGCTCGTGCAGCGGACGATGCGGTTGTTCAGCGCCGTCAGCGGGCGCTCGGTCTCGAACGTCACGGCTGGCAGGTCGCCCTCGGGCTGGGTCGCGACGCGGGTGCCAGCCGGGATGGTGACCATGTCGGTCTTCGGCGAGATGCTGAAGCGCACGATGGTGCGGGCGGGCTGCGGCGGCTGCAGGCGGACGCCCATCATGTTGAGGAACGCGAGGTAGTTCAGGTCCGGCACCTGATTGAGCCGGAACAGCACCATCTCGGTCATCCACGCGAACAATTCGATCAGCGTGACGCCGGGGTCGGACTTGTTGAAGTTCGTCCACTCCGGGCAGTACTGAGGGATGAGCCGCAGGGCCTCGTCGACGATGTCTTCAAAGCGGCGGTCATCCAGGACAGGTGTCGGAATCATAGATCCTGCTCTCGGCGGAGGTAGAACGGGTAGACGAGGTTCTGGACGTGGTTCGTCTCGATGACCTTGTACTGAATCGCGATCAGGATGGTGTTCTCGGTGTCCGCGTCCGGGTAGGCATCGACGGTGAGGTTCTCGATGCGAAACTCCCACTTGCGCAGCGCCTGGGTCACGTGGAGGACGATCGTGGCGCAGGTGTTCGCGCTGACCGGATGGAAGACGAGGTCGTGGATCGCGCAGCCGAAGTCGGGGCGCATCAGGCGCTCGCCTGGGGCGGTGCCGAGGATGAGTCGGATGCTGTCGGCGATGGACCGCGCGTTGGCGGCCCACTCGATGCGGCCGCGCCCGTCGGGTCGCACCGGGAAGGCGAGCCCCTTTCCAAGGAAGTTCTTCATGACGTGCAGGCCCTGGGCGGTGGCGCGTTAGCGGAAGTTGCCGTCGAAGTAGCGTCGGCAGGAGGGGCACTCGAGCCGGACGCGGCCCTCGTCAAGGCGAGGCACCTTGAGTGGTCCGCCGCCGCAGAACGGGCAGGCGTGGCCGTCGGGACGTCCCGCGAGGACCTCGTCGAGGATGTCCTGCAGCATCGCGTAGTCGTCGCTGTCGGGGTCGTGCATTGCGGACCTCGGCGTGGAGAAGGTGCCGGAACCGGGGGCATGATAGGGCAGGGGGGGGCGTTGTCAACCGGCCCCGGGAACGGATGGTCGGGCCAACTCCGATGGCTGTCGGGCGGTACGCGTCGCGCGGGCGGGCGGCTGGTGTGGCGGCGGGTCGGGGAACGTCGGGTTGCATGTTGCTGCGCTGGTGGCATACTCGCGCAGCGGCGGCGGCGATGACACGCTCATCTGGCCGCATGTCGAGTCGCGCGGGGGCGCGCTGCGACGGAACTGGACGATCGTGGAGGGTGCGGTGCTGGGATTCATGCGACGGCGTTTGGGACGGGCGGCCGCGTTGGGCTGGGGTCTGTCGTGGGTGCTGGCGGCGGGCGGGGCCCGCGCCGACCTCGGGATCGACCTTGTCGACACCAACAACTTCAACAAGAAAGGCGAGATGGTATTCTTCCTCGACCTGCTGCGCGATGACGAGTCGCGCGCGGTCTACCGCGAGCAGGATCCGGACGGGGCCGGGTTCAAGCTCTCGCTCGAGGGTGAAGAGGTCGCGGGAACCTGGAAGGTGCAGACCTTCCGGGAGGCGAACCAGGCGATGAGCATCGGGGTGCTCATGGCCGCCACGAGCGCCATCGCGACGTGGGAGGGAATCCTCGACGAGGAGAAGAAGGGCTTCAAGGACTTCTTCTCGCAGCTCACCGAGCAGGACAAGGTCCTGGCGAAGTTCTATACCGACAAGAGCCTCGAGAACATTCGCGACTGGACCTCGGGGGCCCGCGAGGTCATCTCGGGGCTCGACAAGATCGCTGTCGTCGAGAAGGAGGAGGGCGTCACGAACGTGCCGCGCCTGCTGAAGCACATCGACAAGATGGTCGACGCGTTCGGCGAGGACAGCGAGGGGCTGCGTCGCAAGGTGCTCGTGGTGTTCACCGACGGCCTCGACGCGAACACGGAGAACGCTTCGGCGACCGAGAAGCTCGTCACGACCATCGTGGACAAGGCGAAGCCGCTCGGGTTGCGCATCTACGTCGTCCACCTCTACGACGACCCGAACGCGAAGACCCCCGAGCCGCTTCAGCAGCTCTCCTCGCGCACGAACGGCGTCTACCGGGCGGTGACCAAGGACTTCGCCGCGGTCACGGCCGACACCGTCTCGGAGCTCGGCAAGGAGCTCGCAAACCAGTACGTCGCGACGTTCAAGCCCACGGAGTACCGCGGCAGCGAGGCGCCTGTCGAGCTGCTGCTCGAGGTCACGCCGACCAAGGGCGGCGGCGACAAGGTCCTCAAGGCCAAGATCGAGAAGCAGAAGATCCCGCAGCGCGACACGGACTGGATGGGGATCGCGAAGATCGGGGGGATGGTGGTCGGCGGGCTGCTCGGGCTCGTGCTCCTCGTCTGGGGGATCCGCAAGTTCCTGAACCGCGAGCGCAAGCAGACGGTCGTTCACCACGAGGAGGCGGTCGTCGGGGCCTACAAGGGCCGCCTGCTGGTCACGGCCGGAGCCTACGCCGGGCGCGAGTTCTTCATCACCGAAGAGGTCACGACCATCGGCGCGATGGCGGGGACCACGATCGTATTGGCCGAGGGTGGCGTCTCGAAGCGACACGCGGGCATCAAGGTGGATGACATGCGCTTCGAACTCGCCGACCTCGGGTCGACGAACGGCACCTACGTCAATGGCGCCAAGGTGACGAAGCAGTTCCTGCGCGACGGCGACGAGATCCGCCTCGGCGAGAACAAGCTGAAGTTCTCGTTGAAGTAAGTCGGCTCGCACAGCCGCGACGGCGCGCGCCCCGCCCCGGGAGACCGGACCGCGGGGCGTTCGCGTTCCAAGGGGCGCCGAACGCTCCGGAACTCAGGCGCTGCGCCGCGGCGCGTGGCCACGGCGAGGGCATTCGGCGACGGTGCAATCGCCATAGATGACCATCTTGTGGTCCACGACGCGCAGGCCGTGCGAGGCGGCGATGGTCTCCTGGAGGCGCTCGATCTCCGCGTGGTGGAACTCGAAGATGTGGCCGCAGTCGCGACACATCAGGTGGTCATGGTGCTCGTCGTCTTCGAGGGTCGCCTCGTAGCGGGCGGTTCCGTCGCCGAACTGGCGCTCGTGAGCGAGGCCGCATTCGACGAGGAGCTTGATGGTGCGGTAGACGGTCGCCTGGCCGATGTGCGGGTGGCTGTGGCGGATGCGGGCGTAGAGCTCATCGATGTTCGGATGCCCCTCGTACCCGAAGAACGCCGCCGCGATCGCTTGCCGCTGGTCGGTCTGGCGCAGACCGGCGCTGGTGAGGTAGGCGCGGAGGCGCGGCTCCCAGGCGGGGACTGGGCGCGCGTGCGTGTCCGTGGAGGGGGCCGGCATGGCGTTCCGCCTTCGGAGGCTGGGGTGAGTGCCCGTACGGACAAGCGAGACGCTTTGACGTGAGTCGGGCGGGGCGATAGAGAACGCGCCAACGTTTGCCAGTCAAGACGGAGGTGAGATTTGGCGCTGATGGTGCAGAAATTCGGCGGGACGTCCGTCGGGTCGCTCGAGCGCATCCGCAACGTGGCGGCGCTCGTGAAGCGCACACGCGAGGCGGGCCACGACGTCATCGTCGTCGCGAGCGCGATGTCGGGCGAGACGAACCGTCTCGTGAAGCTGGCGCATGACCTCGTCCCGGAGCCGGGTGGGCGGGAGTTCGACGCGCTGATCTCGTCGGGGGAGCAGGTCGCGGTGGCGCTCGTCGCGATGGCGCTCAATGAGGCGGGCTGCGTGGCGCGCAGCTATCTCGCGCACCAGGTGCAGATGCGGACGGACGCGACCTTCGGGCGGGCGCGCATCGAGAGCGTCGGGGTCGACATCCTGCGCGCGGCGCTCGCTCGGGGAGAGGTGCCTGTCGTGGCGGGCTTTCAGGGGGTCACCGCCGAGGGCGACGTCACGACGCTCGGGCGCGGCGGCAGCGACACGACTGCCGTGGCGCTCGCGGCTGCCCTGACAGCCGACGTGTGCGAGATCTACACCGACGTGGACGGCATCTACACCGCCGATCCCAACATCGTGTCCGGCGCGACAAAGATTGCGCGCATTTCATACGACGAGATGCTCGAGCTTGCGTCGCTCGGGGCGAAGGTGCTTCAGACGCGCTCGGTCGAGTTCGGCATGAAGTATCGCGTGCCGATTCATGTGCGGTCGAGCTTCGTGGACGTCGAAGGTTCGTGGGTGGTGCCCGAGGAGGATGCGATGGAGCAGGTGGTCGTGCGCGCGGTGACCCATGATCGGAACGACGCGCGCATTACGTTGATGAGCGTGCCCGATCAGCCCGGGATCGCGGCAAAGGTGTTCAACAAGCTCGCCGAGGCCGAGATCATGGTCGACATGATCGTGCAGAACGCGTCACGCGACCGCGACCGGACCGACCTCACCTTCACGGTGCCGAAGGCCAACATGCCTGAGGCTGTGCGGATCACCGAGGCGCTGCGTGGCGAGCTCGGCGCGTCCGAGCTCAAGGCCGAGCGCAGCATCAGCAAGGTGTCGGTTGTCGGTGTCGGGATGCGCTCTCACTCGGGTGTCGCGGCGAAGATGTTCGCCACGCTCGCGCAAGCCGGCATCAACATTCAGATGATTGCGACCTCGGAGATCAAGGTCAGCGTCGTCATCCACGAGGACTACACCGAGCTGGCCGTTCGCCTGCTGCATGGGGCCTTCGGACTCGACGCAGCGCGCTGAACGGCGGATTGTCGGAGTCAGGGCGTCGTTGCCGGCGCGTCCTTCCGAGCGTTACCAGGCGGCGCATTGTCAGGCGGGTTTTCGGGCGGCGTGTTCTCAAGCAACGGGGTGAGCAGGGCCGCCCGCAGGGGCTCTGTGAGCCCGGACAGGGACCAGGTGCCGCCGGGATCCCGCGTCATCGGCAGACGCTGCCCCGATTTCGTGATGAGGGTCCCGCGCTCCGCGCCGTCACGCTCGAAGCGCTCCGGGAGGTCGTCCGCCAGGCCTGTCGACAGCGGGTGGCGCTTGTACCAGCGGGCGAACAGGTCAAGGTCCGTCCGCGAGGCGACATGGTCCGCGAGGCCCGCCTCCTGATACGCGGCATCTCGGCCGGCGCGGGGGACGCCCTGCTGAAGTCGGCGCTGGGCCGCCCGCCCGGCCTCGAGGGCCTCCTTCAGCAGGTCACGGGCTGGCGCATCGAGCAGCCGGTAGACGAACGGCGCGGCGTCGGCTCCCTTCGGCAGCTCGCGTCGCAGCAGATTGAAGGCGCCCTGTGGGGTCGCGGCGTCGAGACCGGTCCGCCAGATCTGCGCCTGCTCCTCGGCGAGCGCGAGGGTCTTGTCGATGTTGGCGCGCAGCGACTTCCAGCGTTCCGAGTCCAGCACGAGGTCCCGCAGGAGCAGCGTCCGCCAGTTCCCGTCGTATGTCTTGAACGCCATCGACTCGCCCGAGGGAATGCGCACGACGGCGAGGTCGGGGACGGACGCGTCGACCGTGATGCGCGCCAGTGACACCGATTCGCGGCTCCCCTCGGTCCACGCCAGCGCCCCGAGATCGACGAAGTGGGCGACAAGTCTCGCGCCGCGCTCGGCCTCGGGGACGGCCGAGATGGTCGTGAGTTCGCCACCCAATGCGGCTCGGGCGCGGGCTCCCTCGGGCGACTCCGCGGCCCCCCAGAGGTCACGGGCGGCCGAAGCAGCGCTCGCAGCGTCGCGCGCGAGACCGAGCAGAGCCTCCTGCGCCTCGGGGTGCGAGAGGGACCACAAGGCCGCAGCGTCTTTCTTCTCGAGCGCGCGGACCACGTCATCGAAGGCTTTCCGGACCTCGGGGATCTGGACCCCATCGGCACATCCGGACGCGGTCGTGACGACAGCCATGAGGGCGATGGTCTGCAGGGTCGGGCGCATGGGCACTCCTCAAGCGGGTCTCGGGCCGCAGGTTGACACGGATTCCGCACGCGCGCACCTCCCGTTCGGCGCGTCGCACGTGGTCGGGGGGGCAGTCGCGGTCGGGCACGCGAGAGCGTTGACACGTTGCGGCCACCGGGTCAGGGTCGCGCCATGCAGGCTCTTGTCGCAGGTTGGCTCGCGTGTCGGTTCGCCGCGCTCTTGGCCTTGGCCGCCGTTGGGGCGGGTTGCAGCACGGATGCGCGCGAGCGCCCGAAGGCTGTCGCGTGGCTCGAGCTCGCGGGCGATCCGGACGCGAGCCCAGCCGAGCTGAGCGCGGCTCTGCATGCGTCGCTCCCGGCTGATGCCAGGGCGGCCCTCGAGAGGCTCGCGTCCGAGGCCTCACGCATCTCGGGACAACCGATGTCGGGCGTCGACATGATCCGTTTCGAAGGCCTCGCGCCAGGCCTGCGGGTGCGAGCACTCGAGGTCACTCCGGACGGCCGTCTCGCGCTCACGATCGACCGGGTCACTGGGGTCGGACCGAAGCCCGAGCGGGTGGTGTTCGAGCTCGGCGCCGGGGCCGAGGGACCTGGAATCGTTGTGCCCGGAATCGCAGCCGGAGGGACCCCGTGAGCCAGCCCAAGGCCGAGATGAACCAGACCCGGCAGATGGCCCGCGTCGACCCCACCCGCTGGCTTTACCGGACCCCGAAGGGCGATTTCGGACCCGTCTCGACCGACAAGCTGATGGCCACCATCACCGCCCGGCAGATCGACCTCGGGACGTTCGTTTCGCGTGTCGGGACCGGGAGCTGGTTCCCGGCTGGCGAGGTCGACCTCCTGCGCGCCCACTTCGCCGCCAGCAAGATCGCCTGGGAGCGAGAGGCGTTGACGGCTGAGGCCGACCGGATGGGCAAGAGCCTCGAGCGGGCCCACGCAGCTCGCAAAGGCACATCGATCGGCCTCGTGCTGGGGTTGGCGGTGGTCGTCGTGGCCGGCGGCGGGCTCTGGTGGCGATTGTCCCGGGCCGAGGCGCTCGGCTTCGAACGCGTCGTCGCGCCACTCGACGCGCAGCCGTTGCCCGCCTGGTCGCAGGGGGCTCGCGCGCCGCTCGGCCTGCCTGAACGTGAGCCTGTCACGGTGGCACGTCTGCATGAGGGCGAGCTCCTTGATACGGCCGGGGTGCGGGTCGGGGACTCGTCAGCGCCCGTCGTCACGCGGCTCGAGTTCGGCGAGGACGGCGAAGACAGCGCCGAGGGCCATGTGCTCGACCAGGCCGAGCTGGCGCGGGTCATCGAATCGGCGCGGCAGGGGCTCGTTCGGTGCGCCCAGCAGCACGCGGGCGGCAACGCGGATTTTTCCGGGACCGACGTCCGCTTCACCGTGGCGCCAGGCCAGCTGACCGACTTCGTCGTCGGGCGCGAGGTGGCCGGCAGCCAGGTCTTCCGTGCCTGCGTCAAGGGCGCCTTGAGCCGGGTCAGGGTCCCGGACTTCCGGGGCAACGCCCGGCCGGTCACGATTCCGCTTCGGGTGGCCCGCTGAGACGCTCGCGCGGCGCTTCGGCCCGTCGGGATGAACGGCCGGGACGACGCGCCCGAGGCCGGTCCGCGAGGTGTCTCGGGAGCCATGATTCCCCCGTCTGTCCCGAGGCACAGCTGTGCCAGCGCTCGCCAGCCACGATGATGTGGTCGTGAAGGCGCAGGGCGAGCGGCTCGCAGGCGCGCTGAAAGGCGACGGTCAGGGTCACGTCCTCCTCGCTCGGCCATGGCGTCCCGCTCGGGTGGTTGTGCAGCAGGAACAGGCCGGTCGCGCCCACGCTGACGGGGATGCGCAAGGCAGCGGGGACCGAGACCGCAAGCCCGGCCGCGGCCCCCGACGCGATGCGGCGCACGCTGAGCGGCCGCAGCCGGGCGTCGACGCTGATGACCCAGAAGGCCTCGTGGGTCGCGTGCCCGAGTTCCGGAATCACACGGGCCGCGGCGTCGGGCGAGGACAGCGCGACGCGTCGGGGCGGACGGATGCAGTCGCGGATGAAGCGCCACGCGGCACGCAGCACGCGAGCCTCATCGGCCGCGAGCCACGGGCTGCCGTGCAGGCGCGCGATTTCGAGGAGGCCACGGGCCGTTCCGGCCTCCGCGAGGAGGTCCCTCGCCCGCTCCGGGTCTCCCGGGGTCCCGAGCAGGGCTGCGAGCGCAAGCGTGGTGTCGTCGTGGCGGGTGTTGTGCGGCATGGGCCAAACGCACTGCAGCGTTCGTGCCAATTTATCGGACCTGGTTACAGCATCGTAGTTATTGATTAATCGCGAGACATGGCGTGGTCTTCCCTGTCGCATCGGTGTCCCATGGGACAGTCGTGGGACACGCTCGGACAGACTGTCGGGGCCTTGACACGCTGGCGTCCGCCCGCCGCGGTCGCGTCGGACGGCGGGTGGCGACGCGGGAACCATGATTCGCGTCGGGCCGCTCCCGCGCGTTGACAGCGACGCGCGGCCGGTGTTAGCCAAAGGCGTAAACCTCGCGACCACTGCGCCCTGGGACCTCGCCATGGGTAGCGCATCGCGACCGACTCGGGGTCTGAATCATGCGGACGCGCCTCCTCCTCTCGATCACGTTCATGCTCGGGTGTGCCACGGCGGCCTGCAGCACCGGGCGCGGCTCGCTGCTCTGTGGTGACCTGGCCTTCGAGCCCGCCGCTGGAAACGCGCTTGAACTCGAGGCTACCGGGGACGCGGCGTGGGCCGAACGTCACGACGAGGCTCGGGCGCGCGCGGCCATCGCTGGCTGGCAGGAGGCCTTGCGCGTTGACCCGAAGAACACCGCGCTGCGCTCGAAGCTGGCGCGCGCACACTACTTTCTCGCCGACTCGGTGCTCTGGTTCAAGGTGAACGTCGACGAGAGCGAGGCGGCTGCGCAGGAGATGGCCGCCAACTACCGCGAGGCAGCCAACCAGGCCGAGCTCGCACTCGGCCTCGGGTACCCCGCCTACCGCTCGAAGGTTTGCGCCCGACAGCCGTACGAGGTCGCCCTCGGCCAGCTCGACGCCCGCGCGGTCCCAGCGCTCTACTGGTACGCCGCGTCGCTCTCGCGTTGGGCCTTGATGGTGTCGCTGCTCGAGGTCCTCGACCAGACCGATCGCATCAAGTCCATGATGGCCTTCATCAAGCAGACGCAGCCCGACTTCTGGTACGGCGCCGCCGACCGCTACCTCGGCGGCTACAACACCAAGATCCCGCTGCCGTCGGGCAACCTGCCCGTCGCGTTGACGCATTTCGAGGCCTCGCTCGCGGCGGGCCCGAACTACCTCGCCACGAAGGTCATCATGGCCGAGATGTATGCCGCCAAGGCTGGCGACCGGGACCTCTTCAAGCGTCTCCTCGAGGAGGTCATCGCGTTCGACGTCGCGGCCGCGCCTGAGCTCCGCGCCGAGAACGAGGCCGAGCAGCGGAAGGCGAAGGTCCTCCTCGACGACATCGACAACCTCGTCGAAGAGCGCGAGTAAGTCTCCGACATTCGTCGAGAATCAAGTTCAAGGAGTCCTCGCGATGCGCACCTTTGCCAGCCTCTCCCGCTCCTTCGCGGCCGCCCTCGTCCTCTCGCTCGCTCTCCCGGCTGGCACAGCCCTTGCCGCCGATGAGGAGGATGGCGGCGATGACGCGAGCACGCTCCGGATCCGCACCGTCGCGCCGAAGGCCTCGCCGTGGGGCGAAATGCTGACGAGCCTCGCCTCGCGCATCAAGAAGGACACGAACGACCGCCTGAAGATCAAGATCTACTGGCAGTCGAAGAGCGAGCCGGCGGCGGTCCGTCAGTGCACCCAGGGCAAGGTGGGCGGCATCGCGGTGTCGATGGGCGCGCTCGCCTCCGCCGTGCCGGACCTCAACGCGACGGAAGTTCCCTACCTTTTCGACAACTACGCGCAGGCCGACAAGGCTTTCCGCGCAGCCGAGGGGCTCATCGGCGACCTGATGAAGAAGCAGGGCTTCATCCTCGCGGTCCGCGGCGAGAACGGCTTCCGCCACTTCGCGGCCAAGGACAAGTTCCTGATGAAGCCCGAAGACTTCAAGGGCCTCGCGATGCGCTCTCAGCCCTCGCAGATCCATCAGGACATGTACGCGGCGCTCGGGGCGACACCCAACCCGATCCAGGTCGCCGAGGTCCCGTCGAGCCTGCAAAACGGGGTCGTCAAGGGCTACGACAACACGCTGCTCTACGGCAAGCTCGCCAACTGGGCCGACGGCATCAAGTTCGTGACGCTGTCCTCGCACATCTATCAGGGCGCGGTCATCGCGTGGTGCAAGCCCTGGTTCGACAAGCTTCCCGCTGACCTGCAGGCCGCGCTCATGAAGGACGACCCGAAGCTCGAGGAGACCGGGCTGAAGCTCGTGCGGGCCTTCAATGACAACCTGATGCCAGCGCAGTACCAGAAGGCCGGCATCCAGCTGAAGCCGCTCGCCGCTGGCGACAAGGCCGCTCTGAAGGGCAAGCTCGGGTCGGTCGAGGCGAAGTTCCGCGCGAGCGCGAGCGGCGACGGGAAGAAGCTGCTCGATCTCCTCAAGGCGAGCCGCTGAGACACGGCTCAAGCGCCTGGTTTGCTGACGGACACGCTGCGCGACGGAGGGTAGGGCGATGAGCACGAACGACTCGGTGCCCACGGCGCCAGATTGGTGGGGGCATCGGCTCTCGGCGTCGCTCTACGCGTTCGAGCGATCGCTCGCTATCGGGGCGACAGCGTTGATGGTCGTGACCTATGCGCTGATGGTCGTGTGGTCGAACGCGAACCGTGAGCTCAACCAGCTCGACCTGCTGCTGCTGAAATGGTCGGGGCATCCGGACCTTACGACGGTGCCCGACGACCTGAAGGCGAGCATCGCGGGCCTGTGGTCGCCGCTGCTGCTCGCGGGCCTGGTGTTCGGGCTCGCGTGGCTCGGGCTGCGGACCCGGGAGCGCTCGACGCCCGAAGGCGAGGCAGCGTCGCCCCGCCGGCCGGTCTGGAAGACCGCGCTGCTCGCGGTGTTCATCACGGCGGGGCTCTGGAGTTTCGTGAAGGGAGTCGGCGTGTTGCCCTCGCTCGCGCCGTGCCTGGTGGCGCTCGCGGGGGTCGTCGCGGCGGCCGCGGTAGCGCTGAAGCGTCAGGGGGCGAAGCTCGAGGCCGTGATGGGCCTCTTCGGTGCGCTGTCGGGGGCGGTGGCCCTCGCGTGGTACTTCGTCGCGATGGGCTCGGAGGCGTACGACTGGAACCTCGGGCTGAGCGGCGTCCTGCTGCTCTACATCGGCTTCCTCGGGGCCTCGATGGCGACGCACGACGGGCGTCACATTCGGGTCGACGCGGTGCGGAAGGCGCTCAAGGGGCCGGGTTATCACCTGTACAACGCGCTGAGTGATCTGCTGGCGTTGGTCTTTACCGCATTTCTTGGCGTGATGGCGGTCCGCTACACGCTGATGCTGGCCGAGAAGGGGTTCCTGCAGGAGGCCGCGCGGCTGCCGCAGTGGCTCGCGGCCTTCCCGATAGCACTCGCGTTCGTGCTGATGACGCTGCGTTTCGGCTTCAAGATCGTCGAGTCGACGCGTGCCTGGCTGCGGCGTGAGCCCGCCCCCGAGCTCGCCCCGGAGCTGCACTGATGAAGGCCCTCATCCTCCAGCCTCTCGCCGACGCGAGCGGCTCCTCGGTCCCTGGCGCTGGCTTCATCGTCCTCGCGGTGGCGCTCATCCTCATCGGTCTCGGCGTGCCGCTCTACGTGCTGATCGGTGGGCTCGTCTTCACGTGCTACGCGGTCTGGCCCGAGTTCGGTGACGTCTTCGGCGCGCACTTCAGCGAGAATTTCGACCGCACCGGCGAGATGGTCGACCTCGTCGACACGCCCGAGCTCGTCGCCATCCCGTTCTTCATGGTCGCGGGCGCGCTGATGGGCAAGGGCGTCATCGCGCGCAAGCTCATCGCGGTGGCGACCGCGTGGCTCGGCTGGCTGCCCGGCGGGCTTGGCATTGCGGCCATCTTCGCGTGCGCCTTCTTCGCCGCC
>SXGQ01153668.1_pt1 | contig 12778 bp, 18 predicted proteins | sample 3178371 | NCBI WGS metagenome assembly SXGQ01 (sample SAMN11356859, study PRJNA531348) | freshwater metagenome | isolation source: freshwater sample F1-20 | place: China: Fuxian Lake, Yuxi | collected 2017-12-25
GAGCTATGGGCCCTTCTTAACTTTTTTAACACACCAAAAACCACACTAAAACTCTATTTACTACACACCATGAAAAACTGCTTGGTGTGTAAGCGGTGTGTAAGCAATTTTGACTACCATTTTCACCACTAACCGCTTGAAATCATTGAGGTCTTTGCGACAAGACCCCTAGGGCTTCTCTCTTATGAGTCCTCTGCTATAACCAACTGAGCTATGGGCCCGTTAAATCTTGCTTGAATCTCTAAGTGGCTATTGTAATAGTTTCCTTATGCTGACTAATGTTCTGACTGTGCTAATCCTTCCCAACCTATATACCTTGTGGCATTCCCCCAATATCGTAGACACTTTTCATAACGCAATTTGACGCTGTTCGAACGCCATTGGACTTAATTGGGATAGGTGCTTGTGACGCCTTACCCGATTGTAGAACTCTTCGATGTATTCAAAGATCTCTGATTTGGCTTGTGCCCTAGTGGGATAAATCCGTTTCTTAATTAATTCGCTTTTGAGGCTGCTAAAGAAGGATTCAGCCACTGCGTTATCCCAACAGTTACCTCTTCTACTCATGCTGGGGCTCAAGCGATTGTCTTTGCACCAGCGAGCAAATTCATCACTACCGAACTGGCTACCTTGGTCGGAGTGGATGATAGGGCTGTTTTTAGGTTTTCTGCGCCAGATTGCCATGGTTAAAGCGTCGAGCACCAAGCGGGTTTCCATACGTGCCTGCATGCTCCAGCCAACCACTAATCTAGAGTGCAGATCAATCACCACCGCCAAGTAAAGCCAGCCTTCATGGGTACGGACATAGGTAATATCAGTCACCCAAGCCTGATCAGGGGCATCGTAGGTAAATTGACGCTGCAATTGATTGGGGGATACCAAAGACGGTCTACCGATCCGATATCGCGGGCGCTTATATCCGCGGATGGAGCGCAGTTGCGAGGCCTTCATGAGCCTTGCCACTCGGTTTTCACTACAGGCTACACCCGCTTCCCTGAGGTCATGGTAAATCCGTGGGCTGCCATAAATCCCCATACTTTGATCGTAGTAGTAGCGGATCCGCTCTGATAACTTGGCGTTCTCCAGAGCCCGGGGTGATTGAGGTTCTTTTAACCAAGCGTAATAGCCACTGCGGTGCACCTTCAGAACCCGGCACATGCTCAAAAGCCGGAACTCCTGGCGATGCTCTTTGATAAACGCGTACTTCACTCGGACACTTTGGCAAAGTACGCGGCGGCCTTTTTTAGGATGTCGCGCTCTTCGGTAGTTCGCCTCAGCTCTGCTTTGAGCTTGGTCATCTCAACCTGTAGAGCTTTGACGTCTTCTATTGGTTTCTCATCTAGCCCCTTGAGTTTTCGGGTCCAGGTATACAGTAAACCCACAGGAACGCCTAAACGACTAGCGACATCTGTGGCTGAATGACCTTTATCAAGAATTTGTTTAACTGCCTCTGATTTGAACTCAGCGGTGTATTTGGTTCGCTTCATAACTACTCCCTTGATTCATTGTTGACAATATTAACTGTCTACTGAATCGGGGGAATGCCAAAGGGGTGTTTATAAAACGAACAAAAAACACAGCTGAGTTCAAATCAGAGGCTGTTAAAAAACAATGATAAAAGCCATTTTAGAGCCGAGGCTTCGAGTTGTTTGGGTATTCCTGCAGGCCTCAATTTAAGCGAAATCGGTCTAGCTGAGGGGGTTGAAAATCCTTATGTCGGTGGCTCGATTCCGCCCCGGGCCACCATATATACACGGTCCGTACCGGACACATGGTTTACATTCGGTACCGACCACATAGTTTACAGTTGCCGTTCACCCCAATACTTTAGGGAATCATAAACTAAGCGGCAAAATTTTGATCATACTCTTTGCTTTTTTATATGCAAGCTCCTCTTGGGCTGCAGGAGGTTTTAATATGAATACTATGCCCGATTTATCTACAGCAAGACTTAACTTGGTATGTAGTGAAATAGCAGGTAGTAAAGCAAAGGCAGAAAACTTTAATCAAGGATTATGTATCGGGATTAATTTGGGGGTCGAAGATAACGCTCATTATGACAAAAAATTTGTGTCCCCCAAAATGTTGATATTAAAGAGCGTACTCAAATAGTCGGAGATTATGTTGCCACTAAACCAAATAGAGTAAATGAAGCTTTTGTCTCTCTTATCTTTGATGCCCTAGTTCAAAAGTGGCCATGCTCACCTAAATAAACTGCCCAACTGCTGGGAGTCATTTCAATCGGCAGGCTTTCCATTTATGGGTAAGATATTGCAATGATTGATCATCTTGACCACTTGGTTCTAACAACCGCCAAAGAAACCGATTGCATTTATTTTTATACGCAAGTTATGGGTATGACACTAGAATCCTTTGTGGGCGGAACCCCGCCCATTGAGCGTAAAGCATTTAAGTTTGGTAATCAAAAAATTAATCTTCATATCAAGGGAAAAGAATTTGAGCCAAAGGCAGATATTCCAACGCCAGGATCGTTAGACCTGTGTTTTATTGCGGATCGCCCCTTAATCCAAGTAATTGAACGGTTAAAACAGGCAAAATGGCCAATTATTGAGGGGCCAATTATAAGAACAGGTGCGACTGCCAAGATAAATTCTGTATACGTGCGAGATCCAGACTTTAATTTAATTGAGATCAGTGAAATTCTACAGAACTAACAGAAGCATACGCGCGGGTTGTTATTCATTTTATATAAATTGCACGAGGAGCTAAAAATGACAAGAAAAAAGACAGTGAGTACTCAATTCTTTGTAATGCAATTCAGCAGCTAGACATGAGCCCTATGGAAGAGCTTCATCAGCGGGCTTGCGATAACAATCAAGATTCGTATATTGATCCTGATTCTGGATATATAGTGCTTACCAGCAAGGCGCACTTAAAGCGCGGAACATGTTGCGGCAATGCATGTCGACATTGCCCATTTGAATACATCAACGTTCCTGCAGATAGTAAAGCGAAACGCAACAATCAATAAAACATAGCCTTAAGCTGATGTCATCGAAATGTCATATATTTCTATATAATTAGAAATATGAAAAACACAGATGCCATTCGGGTATTTTTAGCCTTAGGACAAGAGTCGCGCTTAAATATATTTCGTTTAATCGTACAAAAGGGTAATAACGGCGTCACACCCGGAGAAATCGTTGAAAAATTAGGTATACCAAACGCCACTTTGAGCTTTCATCTTAAGGAGTTAGTGCAGGCTAATTTAGTGTTGGTGGAACGCCAAAGCCGCTATTTAATTTACAGCCCCAACGCCAAATTAGTAGAAGGATTGAGTAATTTCCTTTTAGAAAATTGCTGTGGCGGGCAGCCATGTATTACGAGAAAAAGAAAGGCAGTGAATTGTCAATGAAACGAATGCATATTCATGTATCAGTACCGGATATAGCCGCAAGCATACCGTTTTACTCAAAAATGTTTGCTTCAGAGCCAACGGTTATTAAAAGCGACTACGCCAAATGGCAGCTTGAGGATCCAAAGATCAACTTTGCGATTTCTGCACGCGGTGCGGTACTTGGCGTTAATCATTTAGGAATCCAAGTGGATGACCAGACCGAGTTAGCAGAAATGAAAGATCGACTCGAACAAATTGAGGGTGAGCTAATAGAAGAGGTTGATGAAGCCTGTTGCTATGCGAGTTCCGATAAATATTGGATGAATGATCCAGCTGGAATAGCCTGGGAGACTTTTCATACACTGGACTCAATCCCAGTATTTAATCATGAGTCCGTGGCAAATAGTGCCTGTTGTGTACCGACGCCACTGGCGACTGTCTCCATATCGACGATTCGCAAAACATCTTGTTCTTAAATAAAGGAAATCTTCGAGATGAACAAATACAACATCTTATTTCTCTGCACCCATAACTCTGCACGTTCGGTATTAGGTGAGGCGCTTGCCTCGACTCACCCAAGCGGTAAATTTATCGGTTATTCGGCAGGCTCAACACCAGGCACAGCAGTAAATCCCTTTGCAAAAGAATTAGCCATTGAGATGGGCTATGACTCTACCCGATTACGCTCAAAGAATTGGGATGAGTTTGGCTTACCTGAGGCACCCAAAATGGATTTCATTGTGACCGTATGCGATAACGCTGCAGGTGAGGTATGCCCTATTTGGCCAGGCAACCCCGCAACAGCACATTGGGGATTTCCGGATCCGTCCAAAGTCGAGGGGTCTGATTTGGATAAAAAAGCTGCCTTTGTCGAGGTTATGAATGGCCTTAAAAAGAGAATTGATCTATTGGCGGAAATGCCGCTTGATACATTAAATTCCATAAGCCTCAAAGAGATCCATCGCAAAGCATGATGCGATATTTATGCGAGTTTTTGGGTACAGCACTATTGTTAGCTGTGGTGACAGGCTCGGGCATTATGGGCGAGTCTCTTGGTCAGGGTAATGCAGCTGTTGCCTTGCTCGGAAACAGTATTGCCACAGGCGCTGCCCTATATGTCTTAATCAGTCTATTGGGCCCACTTTCGGGCGCTCATTTCAATCCTGTGGTGAGCACAATGTTTTGGAAGATTGGTCGACTCAAAACCAGTGAACTCTATATCTATTGGGCCTGCCAGTTCTTGGGTGCTATAGCCGGTGTTTTGATAACCCACATTTTATTTGGGCTTGAAATTATTCAGGAGTCAAGTAAGGCTCGGGATGGTTTTGGAATATGGACAAGTGAGTTCATCTCCACACTGATACTGCTCGGCGTAATATACATCGGTGACAAGTTAGCTAAAGAAAAAATTGCAATGCTAGTTGCCTTGACGGTAACCGCAGGCTATTGGTTTACATCCTCCACCTTTTTTGCAAATCCAGCAGTTACCATCGCACGCAGTTTTACCAATACCTTTGTTGGAATATCTCCTGATGGTGTTATGGGATTTATTGCTGCGCAGATTTTGGCGGTTGTACTTGTAGGTTTGATATTAGAGGCTGGTAAAAGAGTTGACCGCAGTAAGTAGAGGCCCTAACCCATCTTTAATAAAATAACGCCAAGCAGGATAAGTGCTACACCAGCCCAGCGGATTGCAATATTAGGATCCCCAAAAACGAGAACCCCAATGGTGAATGTGCCCACCGCCCCAATCGAAGTCCATACCGCATAAGCAGTTCCGATCGGAATTTCTTTGAGGGAGTACCACAACAAAAAACCGCTAAGGGTCATGCTAACAATAGCTAACAAAAGACCCCAGGCTCTCATGTTCGGCAGGTCGGCTAGCTTGAGGCCGAGCGGCCAGCCAATCTCACAAAGACCTGCCAATAAAAGTGCAATCCAGTAGATACTCATAAAGTGCTCAAAGAGAATAAAAGAAACAAGTAAGCTAGCATAGCAAAGATGAGAATATTTATAACTGGGGCCGAAGGTTTTATTGGCAGACATGCATTAATTCGGTTGTCTGCCGATGGGCATCGACTTACTGCCGCGATACGTTCGGCGCAAGAAGAGAGACGACTTCAGGCTCTGGGGATTGAAACTGTTCGAGGTAATTTAAATGAAGTGATTGATCTTAATACCGCACTCAGTGGGCACGATGCCGTGGTGCATTGTGCAGCACATGTACGCCTATGGGGTTCACCAGCCTTATTCCAAGGGATCAATATTGGGCTCACTAAGAAATTAATCGAGGCAGCGCAAGCCACAGGTATAAAGCGTTTTATACATATGAGTACGGCGAGTGTCGTTCTCAATGAACGTTGTGCGCTATACGATGCTCAAGAACAAATGCCATTATGCCAGCGCGTTGAAATGCGTTTTGCACACTCCAAGGCACAAGCTGAGCGGATTGTAATAAGAGCAAATACGGCAGAACTTGCAACAGTGATATTACGCCCTGCATTTGTTTGGGGACTAGGAGATTTGGTCGATCGCCAAATCGGCCCTGCTGCAAATCAGGGAAAATTTGGGTGGTTTAATCAAGGGGAATATTTATATTCAAGTTGTTATATCGGCAATTTATGCGATGCGATTTGTTTAGCATTGCAAAGCTCAGCAAGTGCGGAAGCATTTTTTATTGCCGATAATGAGATCATGAGTTTTCGGACGTGGATGACCCAACGTTTAGAAGCTGGATACTACCGAGTCCCAACACTTTCAATACCTCGGACAGTAGCTTGGCCATTGGCCCGCTTTACCGAAAATGGCTGGAACTACTTACCACTGAAGGGCGACCCCCCATTGGTAAGAGAAGCAGTACGAACCACGGCATATCCGTTTACGCTTTCGATCGAAAAGGCAAAACGCATGCTTCTGTATAAGCCCACCTATACGATCGCTGCTGGTATGCAGGCTATAGCGAGTTCCAATGAGCCTTCGGAGTAGCTAGCTATACGAATTCCGCAATATGAAATGACTTGCTGAAAAATGAAATCCTACTCTCTAAAAACTTAGTTAGAAGGTGTCTTATCAATATAAGTCATTGATTATTATGCAATAAATTTCAGTTTTACTATGCTACATTGATTCTATCAACTTATCTAACCTTTGGAGGATTTATGAATAGCAAATTAGTACACGAGGCGCCATATCACCCTGGATACGAGGACGCATCCTTTGAATCATCAGAAAATCCAATCATGGCTGAGCTCAACCAGTATCGCAAAATGAATGCGCGCTACATGGAGACGGCAAAAAAAATAGTGGAGTTTTTGGGTACAGGAGATAAAGCAAGCGCTTAACAAAGAGTTCCGCCCATTAAAAACCACCTGCGGGTGGTTTTTGTTTTGATGGACGTTCAAAATTTATAAGATTTTTAATCTTACCAATGCAATGCCATAAAAAAAGCACAGAAAAGAAATCTTGTATATTACAAAGAATGACAAGAAGCTCTAATCGAAAATCAGATGCCCGCTAATAACAAGAAACAAGATCTTGAGCGATTATTTAAACAAAATCGCACATGGATTAAGAAAGTTACCGAAGAGGATCCTGACTATTTTTCTCGTTTAGTAGATCAGCAAAACCCTGAATATTTATGGATTGGCTGCTCAGATTCGCGTGTGCCAGCCAATCAGATTGTTGGCTTAAAACCAGGCGAAGTTTTTGTACATCGCAACATTGCCAATATGGTGGTGCATACCGATTTCAATGCATTGTCGGTGATTCAATTTGCGATTGATCGATTAAAAGTAAAAAATATTATTGTGGTTGGCCACTATGGTTGTTCGGGCATTGAGGCTGCAATGAATAATGCCCGTATTGGCATAGCCGATAACTGGATACGGCATATTAAAGATGTGCATGATAAACACAACCGTGAGCTAAAGCATATTCAAGATGATCATGCCCGCTTAGATCGGCTTTGCGAACTAAATGTATTGGAGCAAGTGGTTAATATTGGACAAACTAATATCGTACAAGACGCCTGGTCAATGGGGCAAGATATTGCAATACATGGATGTATTTATAGTTTGCGCGATGGAGTGCTAAGGGACTTAGACACAACCGTGACCGACACCAATGAACTAAACAAACGCTATCAGCAGTTATTATCAAAGTAACAGCATAGGGAGTAATAAACGAGGAAATATGAGTGTCACAGTCATTGGCATCTTTAAAACACTCGGGGCTGAAGACTTCGAGCTGTACCGTAGCCAAGTTGGAGCAAGCATTGCGCTCTATGGTGGAACGGTAGTCCGTCGGGGCGAGTGCGCCACTCCGTTTTGGAATCAATTAAATGCTGACCCCTTTGATACATTTGTAGAGCTATCTTTTGCGCATATTGATGATGCAAATCGTTGGGCAGAAAGCCCTGAGTATGCTCAGCTCCTTCCGGTTCGTGACCGCGCTATGCAGTTGACGTTATTTGTTATGAAAAACTAGAAGCGCTCATTTTTGCCTAGGATGCGCCATTGGCCCACCGGTAAGGAGCCAAGTGAAAGCTGGCCAATACGAATTCTCTTTAGTCCAAGCACTTCAAGATTCACTAGCTCACACATTCTTCTAATTTGACGTTTGCGCCCTTCGCGCAATACAAAACGTAACTGATCTTCGTTTTGCCAACTAACTTTAGCAGGCTTTAGTAATTTGCCATCGAGCGATAGACCATTTTGTAATAAGCTAAGGCCTCCATCCGATAGCTGGCCAGAAACCCGTACCAAATATTCTTTCTCAATCGGACTGTCTTCCCCAATCAGCAATTTAGCAATTCGCCCATCTTGTGTTAGTACCAGCAATCCAGACGAATCAATATCAAGGCGCCCTGCAGGCGCTAGACCACGAAAAAGACGCCGCTGCGTTTGTTCTGGTGCGGCAGCAAATTGATTCTCGGGAGTAATGAGCGAGGCCGCAGGCTTATACTGTTGCTCATCATCTAGATGAGAGATATATCCAACAGGCTTGTTTAATAAGATCGTGAGCCGTTGTTCCTGTTGGCGTTTAGCACCCGATCGAAGTTCAATCGCCTGGTGCCTGTAGGCTCTAGTTCCAAGCTCTTGAACAAGTTCGCCATCTACAGTCACCAGCCCTTGCTCAATGTAAGAATCCGCCTCTCTTCGCGAGCAAAGCCCAAGTTCAGAAAGTAGTTTAGAGACCCTTATCTTTTCCACTACAGGCTTACTTACGGAGCTGCGCTTGCCGACGGATAATCTCCGCATCAATCTTTTTAAGAGTAGCCGCATCCGGATTTTGCCAACTGCCACCCGACTGGTTGACCATATAAACCACAGAAGCTGCAAAATCTTGAACACTCAAATCAGGTTTGCCGCCCTTTGCGGGCATGCCGCGTATACCAACGTATCCATGGGCAGTCAGTTGTACCTGACCCTCTTTAATAAGAGGAGCCCATTTGGTCTTATCCCCCAATTTTGGAGCGCCTGCAACGCCAGCCGTATGACAGACCGCACAAACTGTTTTATACGTATTTTCTGCAGAGTTTGCCCGAGCACTTGTTGGTAAAAAAAATAGGGGTACAAAACTAAAGAAATAAATTAGGGTAGAAGATTTCATATAAGTCACCAAGTTCCAGTCAATAAGTTTCCAGTAAGATGAATAAAACAACCAAAACTAAATTATTATGAATCGTTTCATTCGCGCCACCCTTATTTTAAGTCTTATTGGTGCCATTTTTATCTCTGGATATACTTATTTAATGTTAAGTTGGAGCTATGCCGAGGGGGAGAGGGCTGGCTATGTTCAGAAGTTTTCGAAGCGTGGCTGGTTTTGTAAAACCTGGGAAGGTGAGTTAGCGATGGTATCGATGCCAGGAACTATGTCTGAAAAATTCTTCTTTTCGGTGCGAGATGATCGTGTTGCCAATAAGATAAACGCTAATATGGGGCGCAAAGTTGCAATGCAATATGAACAACATGTTGGCTTACCAACAAGCTGCTTTGGTGAGACCGAATATTTTGTTAAAGATTTACAAGTTTTAGACTAGTACTGGGGCCTCGATTTAGACCTCAATTTTTTATTATGAATATTTATTTTTGTAATATTTTGTGTTTACAATTGCCATAGCGCAAAAAGCGCAAAACAATGAACAATCAACAAGGAGCTTCACTTGAATAAAGCAGAACTAATCGCAGCAATTGCTGACGATGCCGAAATTTCTAAAGCAAAAGCCGAGCATGCATTGAACTCTGCTATTGAGCACATCATCAAAGCAGTAACCAAGGGTGATTCAGTTCAGTTAATCGGATTTGGAACCTTTGCCTCAGGAAAGCGCGCTGCACGTATGGGTCGCAATCCTAAAACAGGTGAGCCACTCAAAATTGCCGCTTCGAAGACCGTGAAGTTTTCTGCAGGCAAGGCATTTAAAGACTCTGTGAATAAGCGCAAGAAATAATCATTGTGCTTTTAGTGAAACCCAGCTACGGCTGGGTTTTTTGTTGCCCCACAGCTCTAAAAATTAGCTTTGTACTAGACGCCGATGGCGATGAATACTCATCAGGATACCCGCTCCAAAGCCCAGCGTGACAAGGGCTGTGCCCCCATAGCTTAGAAGTGGCAGGGGAACACCAACCACTGGCAGCAAGCCGGTAACCATACCAATATTGACAAAGGCGTAGGTAAAAAAGATCAGACTAATCGCACCGCCAAGTAGGCGTGTAAAGAGGGTTGGGGCCCCCATGGAAATCGTAAGACCACGTTTGATCAAGGCAAAAAAGAGAAGAATCAAAACAAGATTTCCTAAAAACCCAAATTCCTCTGCAAACACAGCAAAAACAAAGTCAGTGTGTTTTTCGGGAATAAATTCTAGGTGAGATTGTGTGCCTTCACGCCAGCCTTTACCAAAGAATCCACCGGACCCTACCGCAATAATTGCCTGTATCGTATGAAATCCTCGCCCTAAAGGGTCGCTAGTCGGATCTAATAAAGTGCAGACACGGTTTTTTTGATACTCGCGGATCAGTGGCCAATTAACATCAGGAGCACAAATGCTGCCACTAAAAATGATTAGTAGGAGTATGGCAACACCTCCGGTTACAACAATCGGCACAATCCAGCGCCACGGCAAGCCAGCCAAGATAATCACATAAAGCCCTGCAGCGAGAACCAATAAAGCGGTCCCCAGGTCTGGCTGGCGGGCAATCAATAAAACCGGTAAGGCGAGTAAGAGGCCTGCAACTAAATAATCTAAGGCAGAGCGAATGCCCTCGCGCTTCTGAAAATACCAAGCTAGCATTAATGGCACTGCGATCTTCATAATTTCAGAGGGCTGTATCAAAATGCCCACATTAATCCACCGACGCGCACCTTTTTTTATAAGACCAAAAATTGCCACCGCGATCAGTAATGCAATTCCAATGCCATAAATCCAAATAGCCGCCATTTCCAACCACTTTGGTGGAATTTGCGAAACGATCCACATAATGACAAAGGCAATGAGTAAATTACGCAACTGATCAACAATTGCAACGGGGGTGCCTTGCCCGGCTGACAAAAACACCACAAAGCTAATACTGGCTAGACCGAGAAAAATAAAGCCAAGGTGTGGATCAAATCCCCGAAATGCATATGCAATAAAGGATTTTGCTTTGGCTAGGGCACTCTTTTCCACTCAGGGATCTCCTTTGGCCATTTGCCATCAATGTAGTAATCCAATGCTTTGCGGGCAATAGGCGCAGCATGCTGTGCTCCAAAACCAGAGTTCTCAACAATCAAAGCAATTGCAATTTTAGGTTTATCGTTTGGAGCATAGGCCACATATAAGGCATGGTCTCTTAAAAACTCTGGGGTGGTGGCGTGGTTATAGATTTTTGAATTTAAGCTAAACACTTGGGCCGTACCGGTCTTGCCACCCGCAATAAACCCCGCATTCCGGAATGAGGAGGCCGATGTTCCCGATCTATTAACCTCTACCATTGCTTTCTTAATGATCTCAACATTTTCTGGTTTCAGGTCGATACGATAGCTTTCTTTAGGAGTGGTTAACTCCTTTTGGCGAGTGAAGGGGTCTTCTATTGCCTTAGCAATATGCGGTTTCATGACCACGCCATAGTTGAGCACATTGGCAAGTCCGTGAGCTAATTGCAAAATCGTGAATGCGTTATAGCCCTGACCAATTCCAAGAGAGATCGTTTCACCTTCAAACCACTTTTGCTGCTCAGGTTTCTTAAAAGCAGATTTCTTCCATTCGGTAGATGGCAGAACTCCGCGGACCTCGCCTTCTAAATCAATACCAGTAATCTGACCAAAGCCCAAGGGCTTCATAAAGTCGTGCATCATGTTGGCACCCATGTCACGCGCCAAAAGATAGTAATACGTATCGCAGGATTCGACGATAGACTTTTCCATATTCACCATGCCGTGACCACCAATTTTGTCATCCCGAAATGTGTGATTGCCAAATGTAAAAAACCCAGGATCGGCGATTGCATCTTCGGGGGAGCGCTTATTGAGTTCAAGGGCGGCTAAGGCCATGAATGGCTTGTAGGTTGATGCTGGGGGATAAATACCTTTTAGAGGGCGGTTATATAAAGGCTTTTCTTTAGATTCATTGAGCTCTTTCCAGGTGGTCGCATCAATTCCCTCAACAAAATCATTGGGATTGAAATTGGGTTTCGATACAAAGGCTAATATGTCACCTGTTTCTGGTTCGATAGCTACAAAGGCGCCGCGGCGTTTTCCATAAAGCTCTTCAACCAAGGCTTGGAGTTTGATATCAATCGATAGAATGACATTTTTACCTGGGACAGATGGCTTACTCGACAAGGTACGCACTGGTTTGCCGCCGGCTGTAATCTCAACTTCATCATATCCAGGCACACCGCGCAATACTTTTTCATAGCTTTGTTCAATACCAATTTTGCCCACATACTGAATTCCCGGCAAAAAAGACCTTTGTAGAGCATAAGGGTCTTCGCTAGCCCTAGTCTTCTCAAGTTCATTTTGCATTTGTTCTTTATCTTTTGCGGATACTCGGCCGATATACCCAATAAGATGAGAGGCTAGTTCGTTATAGGGATACTCACGAAAATTACGGGCGCTAACATCTACCCCAGGAAAGCGATAGCGGTTCGCTAAAAAACGGGCCATTTCGGTTTCGGTCAACATCGAACGTAGAGGAAAGGTGCCCATATTGCGCGAGTCTTCAAGCGCCCTCTTAAAATTTCGACGATCCCGTGGCCCTATATGAATAATCTCCGCCAATTCATCAATGAGAAGATCTGGGTTTCCTTTAATTTGGGAGGCATCCACTTCCAAGGTGAGCGCAGAGTAGTTGCGCCCAATCACAACGCCATTACGATCAATCAATAAACCGCGATTGGCAGGAACGGGAACAATCGCAATACGATTACTTTCTGCCAGCGTGGC
>SXGQ01239939.1_pt1 | contig 12777 bp, 13 predicted proteins | sample 3178371 | NCBI WGS metagenome assembly SXGQ01 (sample SAMN11356859, study PRJNA531348) | freshwater metagenome | isolation source: freshwater sample F1-20 | place: China: Fuxian Lake, Yuxi | collected 2017-12-25
CGGGTCGCCATAGATTTTCAAGTGTCTGCAGCAGCTGGCGGCCAGCCCAGCGGTATTGTTTGCACCGCCACGGTGCAGACTGTCGGCCAAACCGGCGTCGAGATGGAGGCCCTGACAGCCGTCACCGTGGCCCTGCTGACCCTCTACGACATGTGCAAAGCCGTGGACCGGGGTATGACCATCAGTGATGTGCGGCTGCTTGAAAAGCATGGCGGCAAGTCGGGGAGCTTTGTAAGCCCTTGATGGAATTTTGCAGTGTCGAAAAAAAGCCGGGGTTCCGGTTACCAGGCGATGCGGTTCCGCAGCAGCAGAATCGAGCGGCCATCTTGGCGATGCGCAAGCCCCGGTTTTGATCGGCATGCCACTCTTCAGGGCAGTACGGCCAGCACCTAAACCCTGGTGGTTTTTTTGAAATTTATTCAACTTGTTTTTTAGGCCCTACAGGCCGGGAGTACCAGCTCAAGCCCGTGCCAGGCGGTAAACCGAGGTACCAGCGCGTAGATTGGGCGCGAGCCGTACCTCGGTGCCGTCTTGTAAACCAAAGCTGTCAAGCACCCGCAGGCCGCTGCGCTGTGCCAGCAGGGCCAGATCAGCATGGGTGCCGACGCGAATATTTGGCGTGTCATACCACTGGTAAGGCAGACGCCGTGTCACCGGCATGCGCCCGCGCAACACGCTCAGGCGGTTTGGCCAATGGGCAAAGTTTGGGAACGCAACAATGCCGATCCGCCCCACGCGAACCGTCTCCCGCAGCATGACCTGGGCATTGCGCAAATGTTGCAGGGTGTCGATTTGCAAAACCACATCAAAACTCTGGTCGCCAAACAGAGCCAAGCCCTCGTCAAGGTTGAGTTGGATCACATTCACCCCGCGCTGCACGCAGGCCAGCAGGTTGGCGCCATCAATTTCGATGCCATAGCCGCTGCAGCCACGGGTACGCTGCAAATATGCCAGCATGGCGCCATCGCCGCAGCCTAGGTCAAGCACGCGCGAGCCAAACGGCACCAACCGGGCGAGGGCTTGCATGTTGAGCACATCGCTCATAGGACCAGCTCCATGTCCCGCCCTATGCCATCAAAATAAAAACGAACCACCCCAAGGTAGCGCGGGTCATCGAGCAAGAAGGCATCATGTCCGTGGGGCGCGTCAATTTCGGCATAACTCAGGTCGCGTCGATTGTCTAGCAGGGCGCGAACGATCTCGCGGCTGCGCGCAGGTGCAAAGCGCCAGTCGGTGCTGAAACTGACCAGCAAAAATTTGGCCTGCGCCCGGGCCAGGGCCAGGCTGAGGTCGCCGCCGTAGTTCCTGGCGGGATCAAAGTAATCTAGCGCCCGGGTAATCAACAGGTAAGTGTTGGCGTCGAAATAATCGGCAAACTTGTCGCCCTGGTAACGCAGGTAGCTCTCTATCTGAAACTCCACCTCTTGGGTGGAATATTTGTAGTCGCTCATCGCCGCATCGCGCAGCTGACGGCCAAACTTCTCGTTCATGACGTCATCACTGAGGTAGGTGATGTGACCGATCATGCGGGCAATGCGCAAGCCACGTTTGGGCAGGACGCCGTGGGCATAGAAATGGCCTGCATGAAAATCGGGGTCGGTGACGATAGCACGGCGAGCGACCTCGTTGAAAGCAATGTTTTCTGCCGTCAGGTTGGGTGCGCTCGCCACCACCACTGCATGGCGCACGCGCTCTGGGTACTGCAGCGCCCAGCCCAGGGCCTGCATGCCCCCCAGCGAGCCGCCCATCACTGCCGCCAGGGTGCGTATGCCCAGCACATCCAGCAACCGGGCCTGCGCGTCGACCCAGTCCTCCACCGTGACCACCGGGAAATCAGCACCATAAACCCGCCCGGTATCGGGGTTGATGTGCATTGGACCGGTTGAACCGAAGCAGGAACCCAAGTTGTTCACGCCGATGACAAAGAACCGATCAGTGTCGACTGCCTTGCCCGGCCCGATCATGCTGTGCCACCAGCCCTGAGACTTGTCCTGCCCGGCATACACACCGGCCACATGGTGCGAGGCATTGAGCGCATGGCAAACCAGCACCGCATTGGAGCGCGCGGCATTGAGCTGGCCATAAGTCTCAAAACTCAGGTCATAGCCGCGGATGCTGACGCCGCTCTGCAAGGGCAGCGCGGCAGCAAAATGCATTGACTGTGGTGTGGCTATCAATATAAAAATCCGGCGGCGCTAAAAGCGGAGCCGGGTGACCTGGTGGGGCATCGGTAGCCGTCTTTAGCTGAATTTCGAAGCTCCAAGGCTTCGGCGCCCGCAATCCTGGATCAAATCGGCGCTCAGTCAAGTATAAATCGGCCTTAGCCTAAGCCAACAGGGCCGCCAGACCCAAAGCCAGGAAGATCAGCGCCGACACCACGTGCACCAGGCGAATCGGCACCAGCCGCGTCATGCGCTCACCCAACCAGACCACCGGGGCATTGGCCAACATCATGCCCAATGTGGTGCCGGCCACTACCCACAGGTAGGCCTGGTACTGCGCCGCCAGCATGACGGTGGCGATCTGGGTCTTGTCGCCCATCTCGGCCAGAAAAAACGCAACGGCAGTGGTGCCGAATACGCCCAAGCGGGGCGCACCGCCGGTGTCGGTCTCTGCGATCTTGTCCGGAATCAGCATCCAAATTGCCATGGCAACAAAGGAGCCGCCCAGCACCCAGCGCAAAACCTGCGGCCCCAGCCAGGTGGTAACCCAGGCGCCCAGGGCACCGGCCAAGGCGTGGTTGGCCAGCGTGGCCACCAGAATCCCCAGGACGATCGGCTAGGGCTTGCGAAAACGGGCCGCCAGAATCAGCGCCAACAACTGCGTCTTGTCGCCCATTTCAGCCAGCGCGACGATACTGGTTGAGACCAAAAATGCTTCCATAGCTGGCATGGTACCCAGGCTTCAAACCTGGGTCACCGGCGATTTGCAGAACATGCTCGGCACCGCCATGGCTAGGGCCACGCCAAAAACCCGGGTCAATACCCCGATCAAGGCCCCTGATAATTTCATGGGCCAAAACCCAGGACATGGATCAAAACTGATATTTTCATCAAGATTTAATCAAAATAAGTTTCGGCAGCACCAAATTGGCGTATAGTTGAAGGGTATTGCAAGCTAAAAATTAGCAATATATGTTTGCGGTGAATAGTCAGTTTCGCGTCTGCTCTAAGTTTTATTGGTTTGTTGATTGCGGTTTTGCACTCCATCGCGTTTTGAGTTCTTTTGAGGAGTCCTTTCATGGGCAACAAACTTTACGTGGGCAATCTGCCCTATTCTTTCCGCGATGAAGACCTGCAGCAGGCCTTTGCAGCACATGGCACTGTCAGCAGCGCCAAGGTCATGATGGAACGCGACACCGGCCGCTCCAAGGGCTTTGGTTTCGTCGAAATGGGCAGTGATGCCGAAGCACAGGCAGCCATCGGTGGCATGAACGGCCAACAATATGGCGGCCGCGGTCTGGTTGTCAATGAGGCTCGTCCCATGGAGGCACGCCCGCCCCGTAGCGGTGGCTTTGGCGGCAGCGGCGGAACTGGCGGCGGCGGCGGTTACGGCGGCGGTGGCGGTGGCGGGGGGAGCCGCAGCGGTGGCGGCGGCTATGGCGGCGGCGGTGGCGGCTATGGCGGTGGCGGCAGCGGTGGCGGCGGCCGGAGCGGTGGCGGTGGCTATGGTGGCGGTGGTGGCGGTGGTGGTGGTGGTGGCCGCAGCAGCTACTGAGATTTAAGAGGTTCAAACGCTGCGCAAGGCGCGCATTCAAACCACCAAGGGCCCTCTGGGCCCTTTTTCATGCGCGCAACGCGCTCTGCCTTTTGCAGCCCACTTGCTTGGCGGTGCTAGTTTTTTGATGTCTCTGGGTACAGAGTCCCACGCACTCGGCCGCTCAGGATCAGCACCCCAGGCAGCCGGTCCATGTCCATCGCATCGGCCGAAAACTCGTTGCGGCCGTGGCTCAGTTGTACTGCCTGGGTAGAGGTGACACGCTCGGTCTTGATGAAGGCGTGCAAAGACTCCCCGCGAAACTCCAGCCTGGCATGCACCTGCCCATGCTGATCAGCAAACTGCTCGCGCACCACGCGGGCGTCTTGAATAAGCTGCAACTCCGTGGCGTCTCCCCGGGTCAAGGCGCGCCCGGCGGTGGCCACTGTGGCACGGCCGGCCTCATCGAAAGACCGGATGATCACCCGGTCGATCTCCAAGATGTCAGTGTCGGGAAAATGGCGAGCCTCAGCCCCCTGCACTTCGCTCTTGAGGCGTCCACTGGCATCGTAACTGCGCAGCGCAAACTGTCTCATCACGTAATCCGGTTCATGCCGTGGGGGAGCCGTCGCCCCGAGAAGTGGCAGCACTGGCGTGCCGCGCACCAGCCACCAGGAACCCAGGGCCAGCGCTGCCATGAGCAGTGTAGGCAGGTAGAGCGTCAGGCGCTCCCAGAGCCGGCTCAGTCTGTGCATCACTTGGCGCTCTGGGCCAGCAGCCCCGCATAGTGGCCAGCCGCCTGCAGTATCAGGCCGCACAATTCCCGTACAGCGCCAGCGCCACCCGACGCCTGAGTGACATGATGGGCCCTGGACCGCGCCTCAGGATGGGCATTGGGCGGCGCGCAGGCAAAAGCGGCCCGGCTCATCAAAGCCAAGTCGGGCCAGTCGTCTCCCATGGCGGCAGCCTGTTCCCAGCTCAGGCCGAGTGTCTGCAGCATGCTCTCCGCGGCCGGGCGTTTGTTCTCCAGGCCCAGCGCCAAGTGCGAGATGCCCGGCGCCTGCAGGCGCTGTCGTAGCGCTTTGGAATCACGCCCGCTGATCACCGCTGGCGTGATGCCTGCGCTTTGCAAAAGCTTCAGGCCATAGCCGTCCAGGGCGTTGAAGCGCTTGATCGCCTCTCCCTCTTCTGTAAAGTGCAGGCCACCGTCGGTCAAAACACTATTAACATCGAAAAAAACCCGGCGCAAGCCCCGGGCCTTGAGCAGCAGATCTGGGGGAAAGTTGAGCGCAGGCAGCAGCATCAGATCACTTTGGCTCGCATCAGATCGTTGCTGTTGATTGCGCCACACAGCAGGCCTTTTGCATCGATCACCAGCACGCTGGTGATGCGCCGCAGCTCCATCAATTCAGCCGCTTCAACCGCCAGCGCAGCCAGCGCAATGGTGCTGGGGTTGCGGTGCATGACATCAGCCGCGCAAAGTTGACGCAGGTCCTGGCCTTTTTCCACCAAGCGGCGCAAATCGCCGTCCGTAAAAATGCCCAATACCCGACCTGCCGGATCAACCACGGCGGTGGCACCCAAACCCTTTTGGCTCATTTCACGCATCAACTCACTGAAACTGGCCTGCGGCCCGACCCGCGGCACATCGTCGCCCGAGCGCATCACCGCGCCGACATGCGTGAGCAGTTTGCGCCCCAAAGCGCCGCCCGGGTGGGACCGGGCAAAGTCTTCGGGCTTGAAGCCCCGGGCATCGAGCAGAGCCACAGCCAACGCATCGCCCAGGGCCAGTTGCGCCGTGGTGCTGGCAGTAGGCGCCAGGTTGAGAGGACAGGCCTCTTTATCGACCGCAGAATCCAAAAAAACATCAGCATGACGCGCCAGGGTCGAGTCTGGCCGGCCGGTCATGGCCAACAGCGGCGTGCCCAGGCGCTTGAGTAACGGCAAGATGAGATTGAGCTCCTCGGATTCGCCGCTGTTGGAGATAGCCAGCACCAAGTCCCGGGCCGTAATCATGCCAAGGTCGCCGTGACTGGCCTCGGCCGGGTGCACAAACAGGGCCGGCGTGCCAGTCGAGGCGAAGGTGGCAGTAATTTTGCGCCCTATATGGCCGCTCTTGCCCATGCCCATCACAACCACCCGGCCCGACAAGCCTAGGATCAATTCGACCGCCTTGGCAAAACCGGATCCGAGCCGGTTTTTCAGGCCAAGTACCGCTGCTGCTTCGATGTCGAGCACCCCTTGGGCCAAGCGGATGACGCGGCTCGCCTCAAACAGCAATGGCGGCGTGGACGGCAGGGTCATCAATCGATTTTACGGTTGCCGCCTGCTACCGACTCCCGCACTGGTCAGCATGCCAGCATGAACCCGTTAGAGCTGACTCTTTTGTACCTGCTGGCCGACCAGCGCCGCGTACTTACTTGTAAAACGCCTCAACCTTGCCTTTGAGCTTGATCGTCAGCGGGAAGCCTTTACGGTCAACCTTCTTACCGATAGGCACTTTGATCCAGCCTTCGCTAATGCAGTATTCCTCAACATCCACGCGCTCTTTGCCGTTGAAGCGGATGCCGATGTTGTGCTCAAAAATAGCCGCAACATGGAACTTGCTGCGCACGTCTGTCGAGAGCTGGTCAGGCAGTGGCAGGCGATCGCTCGCCTCGGCAGCTGTAGTTGCGGGTTGTGTTGTGTCGTTCATGGTCGTGGCTACTTTATAAAATAAACGGGCAACTATTGACGTGAGCAAAGATTTGCTGGTCCTTGCCCAGGCACATCACGACCACCCGGCCCGATAAGCCGATGATCAATTCGACCGCCTTGGCAAAACCGGATCCGAGCCGGTTTTTTAGGCCAATTACCGCTGCTGCTTCGATGTCAAGCGGCCCTTGGGCCAAGCGGATGGCGCGGATCGCCTCAAACAGCAATGGCGGCGTAGACGGCAGGGTCATCAGTCGATTTTACGGTTGCCGCCTGCTAGCGACACCCGCACTGGTTAGCATGCCAGCATGAACCCGCTAGAGCTGACTCTTTTGTACCTTCTGGCCGCCGTGCTGGGGGTGGCTGCCTGCAGATTTCTCAAGCTGCCGCCGATGCTCGGCTACCTGGTAGTAGGCGTGCTGATCGGGCCCAATGCGTTGGCACTCGCCAGGAATTCCGAAAGCGTGCACCGGCTCGGCGAGTTTGGCGTGGTGTTCCTGATGTTTGTGATTGGGCTGGAGTTCAACCTGCCCAAGTTACGCGCCATGCGCCAACATGTGTTCGGTCTGGGCTTGCTGCAGGTACTGCTGACCGTGCTTTTGGCCAGCGCCGCGCTGCTGGCGCTGGCTTGGGCAGGTGCTGAGTGGGGCGGAGCCGGCTGGCAAACCGCGCTGGCACTGTCTGGCGCACTGGCCATGAGCAGCACAGCGATTGTTGTCAAACTGATGGCCGAACGGCTGGAGCTGGAATCCGAGCACGGCAGACGCATCATGGGCGTGCTGCTGTTCCAAGATTTGGCCGTTGTGCCGCTGCTGGTGCTCATACCGGCACTCGCGGCACCGATTGAACAACTGGCGCCAACCCTGGCCCTGGCGGCGCTCAAGGCAGCCCTGTTAATTACCCTGCTGCTGGTCGGTGGCCAGGGCATCATGCGCTGGTGGCTGACGCTGGTCGCACGGCGCAAAAGCGAAGAGTTGTTTGTGCTCAACCTGCTGCTAGTCACGCTGGGTCTGGCTTGGCTGACTGAGCTGGCGGGTTTGAGCCTGGCTCTGGGCGCCTTCATTGCCGGCATGCTGATCTCGGAAACCGAATTCAAGCACCATGTCGAGACCGATATCCGACCTTTTCACGACGTGCTTCTGGGCCTGTTTTTCATCAGCATCGGCATGATGCTTGACTGGCGGCTGGTGCTGGAGCGCTGGCCGCTGGTACTCCTGTTGGTGACCTTGCCCGTTTTGTTCAAGGCGGCGCTGGTGGCGCTGCTGGCGCGCGGCTTGGGCGCCCAGCCGGGGGTGGCCCTGCGCACCGGGCTTTACCTGGCGCAGGCCGGGGAGTTCGGCTTTGTGTTGCTTGCGCTGGCGCAGACCCATTCGCTGGTCCCTGCGGACCTGCTCAACCCCATCCTGGCCGGCATGGTGCTGTCTATGGTGGCAACACCCTTCATCATTCTCCACAGCAACGCACTAGTGCTGCGATTGGCCCGCAGCGACTGGCTGCAACAGTCGCTGCAGTTGACCCAGATTGCCAGACAATCGATCAACGCCAGCCGACATGTCATCATCTGCGGTTACGGCCGATCTGGGCAGAGCCTTGCAAGGGTACTGCAGCGAGAAGGCATACCTCACTTGGCGCTCGACCTAGACCCAGACCGGGTGCGCCAGGCCGCCTCGGCTGGCGACTCCGTGGTGTTTGGCGATGCCGCCCGCCTGCAGGTGCTGGTGGCTGCCGGGCTGGCACGGGCCGCTGCCGTGGTCATTACCTACGTGGATGTGGGCGGGGCGCTGCGGGTGCTGGCTCATGCCCGGGAACATGCCCCCCAGGTTCCGGTCATTGTGCGCACGCGGGACGACCATGACCTCGACACACTGCAGCAGGCTGGCGCTACCGAGGTGGTGCCCGAGTCGATCGAGGGTTCGTTGATGCTGGTCACCCATGCGCTGGCCCTGCTCGGCGTACCGATGCGCCGCGTGATACGGGTCGTGCAGGAACAGCGCGACGCCCGCTACAAGCTCTTGCGCGGCTATTTTCACGGCGAAGACGACAGCAGCATCGACGAGTTGGAACAGGAGCGCCTGTGCTCCCTGACATTGCCGCTGGGCGCCTTTGCCATTGGCCAGCGCCTAGGCCAGCTCGGCCTGGCCACTCTCGGCGCCCAGGTGCTCAGCCTGCGCCGCCGAGGTGGCGAGGCGGTTGACCCAGAGCTGGGCCTGGCGCTGCAAGACGGCGACACCCTGGTGCTCAGCGGCAAAGCAGAGCCACTGGCCTTGGCAACCCAGCGCCTGCTCAGCGGCTGATCCCAAACCTGCTGCCAGACCAAGGAGCGCAGGCACAATCGCGTGGCCTGCAGCCACTGATTGCAATATGCCCAACTTAAGCGTCAGCCAATACCTTCGCAACCACATCCGTACCGTACCCGATTGGCCGGCGCCCGGCGTACAGTTTCGCGACATCACCCCATTGCTGCAGGAGGCCAAGGTGTTCCGCGTGCTGATCGACGCCTTTGTGCACCGCTACATGGAGCCGGCGATGCGGCCCGACGTGGTGGCCGGGCTGGACGCACGCGGCTTCATTTTGGGCGCAGTGGTGGCCTATGAGCTCAATGTCGGCTTTGTGCCGATCTGCAAAAAAGGCAAGCTGCCCTTCACCACGATAGAAGAAACTTACGAGCTGGAATACGGTAGCGCCACGGTGGAACTGCACACCGACGCCGTCAAGCCCGGCCACAGGGTGCTGCTGATCGACGACCTGATCGCCACCGGTGGCACCATGATGGCTGGCAAAAAGCTGCTGGAAAAGCTGGGCGCCACCGTGATGGAGGGCGCCGCCATCGTCGACCTGCCCGAGCTGGGCGGCTCCGACAAGCTGCGCGCCTGTGGCCTGCCGCTGTTCACGCTGGTGGATTATTCCGGGCATTAAATCAGGCTCTAGTCCTCTTAAATATTGAATCTTTAGCTATTTAATAGCAAAATCTATTTGTGATGCTGCGCAGAAGACAAGTCCTAATCGCCGGCAACGGTAGCGCGCTGCTTGGCGCAACGGCTGGCCTCTGGCCGGGCCTGGCGGCGGCGCAGCCCACTGGCGACTGGGGCGGGGCCCAGGGCTACCCCACCGGCTGGGGCCCAGCGGGCCAAGTACCGCGCTGGGAGGGCTACCCCGCCTACCGGGCAGGCAACTACTCGGGCGGTTTTGAGGCCATGTTCGGGCACCGCCTGATCGCAGCACCGGCCCAAGCCAGCCCCTTGCAGGCAACACCCGTGGCCGTCAACTACCGCTGGGGGCTTGTGCGCCGCAGCGTTCAAGATTACCTGGACCAATGGCCGGTGAGCGGTCTGATGATCGCGCGTCAGGGCCGGGTCTGGTCCGAGCACTACCGCTTCGGGCGCGATGCGACCATGCGCCTGACCAGCTGGTCCATGGCCAAGAGCGTGACCTCGCTGCTGGTCGGCATTGCGTTGGATCAGGGTCTTATCCGCAGCCTGGACGACCTGCCCCAAGACTACGTGCCAGAGCTGCAGGGCACACTGCACGGCCAGGTGCCGTTGCGCCACCTGCTCAATATGTCGAGCGGCGCCGACGTGCTGCACGAGCGCGACCCGGTGCGCATCGACGTGCCGGCCCTGCTGGGCTGGCCACAGGCGCGCACCGTGGGCACCGACGTGAACCGGGTGGTGCGCGAATGGCGCAGCAAGCTCGAAGCTCCAGGCGTGCGCTACAACTACAACGAACTCTGTCCTTTGACCATGGGCATGCTGCTGCGCGCCGTGAGTGGCGGCAGTCTGGCCCAGTTCGCCCAGACGCAACTCTGGCAACCGATGGGCGCCGAGGCGGATGCCAGCTGGCTCACCGACGCCCTGGGCCGCGAATACAACTGCGTGGGCTTCGCCGCCCGCCTGCGCGACTGGGCCAGGCTGGGCCAGCTGGTGGCGCAGCAGGGCGAGATGGGGAGCCGGCAGATCGTCAGCAAAGCCTGGCTGACCGACTGCGCCAACCACGGCCCGCAAGACGCCCAGGTGCGCTACGGCACGATGCGCGCCGACATGGGCTACAAAAACTTCTTCTGGCACCCGCGCCCCGGCGGCGCCTGGCTGACGATGAACGGCCACCACGGCCAGCGCGTGCTCATTGACCGCGCCAGCCAGACCGTGCTGGTGCAAACCGCCTTGAGCCACGATGGACCTTGGCAGCGCGAACTGTTTGCACTGTTTGAGGCGGCCATCGCCGCCCAGGGGTAAGCGGCGACGCCTGACGGTGTCAGGCCTAAGCCTCGCGCCGCGCCAGCGCCAAAAAGGCACCCAAACCCAGCATGGTCACGCCAGAGGCACGCGTTAGCAGCCGGGCCCGTGCCGCCCGCGCAGGCCCGGAGGCCAGCAGCCGTTGCGCAGCCAACACCGCCGCCACATCCGCCAGGGTGTTGAGCACCACGCAAATGCTGCCCAGCAGCACCAGCTGTGGCGCCAGCGGCATGGCCGGGGAGACGAACTGTGGCAAAAACGCCAGAAAAAACAAGGCAGTCTTGACGTTCAAGGCCTCGACCAGAATGCCCTCACGCAGGGCCCGCGCTGCGCCCTGTGCCGTCACACCAGGCAGCACAAAAGCAGCGTCCTTGCGCATCAGCAGCCGCACCCCCAGGTACACCAGGTAGGCCGCTCCCAGGTATTTCAGCAGGCCAAAGGCCAGTGCCGACTCGGCCACCAGCAGCGACAAACCCAGCGCCGCCGCCAGCACATGCAGCAACCCTCCAAGGCCTGTGCCGATGCACGAGGCCAACCCTTCAGACCGGCCGCCCACCACCGTGCTCGCCACCACGTAGGCTATGCCGGGGCCCGGCGTGATGGCCAGAACGACGGCGGCCAAGAAAAAAGCCAGGAAAGACATTAGTCGAGGGTACCCCAGGCCTTTCAGAGGCTCTGGCCATTTGACTGACCCCGGCATCGGCGGCGCCAAAACCTGTAAATTGAAACAATGATCTTCAAATTGCAGGTTTTTGACTCGTCAGTAGCCGAGGAGGGTATCTGCGGGACCTGCTGGCACTTCATAGTAATCACCCCTGGCATGGCTGACGGTGTGTCGCTCAATCTTCAGCCCGGTCGGGCCATCAACGGACCCAGCCCACACCGAGGTGCTGTCCGAACCGATGCGTCGCCAAAAAGGGTTGCTGCCACAGCGCTCACAAAACCCGCGCTCAGCCTTATCAGACGACTGGAACCACTGCAGAGTCGGTCCGGCTATGGTCAACGCAACAGTCGGGCAAGCGGTGGCAGCCACAAAATGGCCACTGCTCTTGCGGCATTGCACGCGATGACATGCAATGATGAGCAATGATGAGCAATGATGGGCCTGAGCGGACCGACGATGGCGTAGTGGATTGAGCCACACATGCAGCTGCCGGTTGTGGTTTGAACTCATGGTTAGCGCAGTTTACTTACCGATACAAAACTTCGAAAAAATCACGCCCAGCAGGTCGTCGGCGCTGAACTGGCCGGTGATCTCGCCCAGGGCGTTCTGGGCCAGGCGCAGTTCTTCGGCCAGCAGGTCGAGCGTCTGGGCCTGTTGTTGCAGCAGCTCAGCGGCCTGTTGCAAGTGGTCTTGCACGCGGTGCAGCGCCTGCAGGTGTCGCTCGCGCGCCATATAAACGCCGTCGGGCACAGCCTGCCAACCGGCCAACTCCAGCAGGCGGCGGCGCAGCGCATCCAGGCCGGCGCCGGTCTTGGCAGACAGGGCCAAGCCAGCGCGCGGTGCAGCAGCTGGGGCGGCATCGGCCTTGTTCCAAACGTCCAGCACGGGCACCGATTCAGGCACTTTTTCTGCCAGAACCCTTGTCACCATTGACTCTTGCGCTATGTATTCAGGGTCATCAATACGGGTTAGGTCGTGCAAGAACAGCACCGCGTCAGCGCCGGCAATGGCGTCCCAGGCGCGGGCGATGCCGATTTTTTCCACCTCGTCGTCGCTGTCGCGCAGGCCGGCGGTGTCCACCACATGCACTGGCACGCCCTCGATCTGGATGGTTTGCTGCACCTTGTCTCGGGTGGTGCCGGCAATTGGCGTGACGATGGCCAGCTCGGCGCCAGCCAGGGCGTTGAGCAGCGATGACTTGCCGGCGTTGGGTTGCCCGGCAATGACCACCTTGATGCCTTCGCGCAGCAAGGCGCCCTGGCGCGCCCGCGCCAGCACCGCCTGAACACTGGTTTGCAGGCGACCCAACTGGCCCTGGGCGTCCGCCTTTTGCAAAAAATCGATCTCTTCTTCGGGGAAATCCAGCGTGGCCTCCACCAGCATGCGCAGGTGGATCAGTGCCTCTAGCAGCGTGCCAATCTCGCGCGAAAACTCGCCTGAGAGCGAACGGCTGGCGCTGCGGGCGGCGGCCTCGGTGCTGGCGTCGATCAG
>SXGQ01360494.1_pt1 | contig 12777 bp, 5 predicted proteins | sample 3178371 | NCBI WGS metagenome assembly SXGQ01 (sample SAMN11356859, study PRJNA531348) | freshwater metagenome | isolation source: freshwater sample F1-20 | place: China: Fuxian Lake, Yuxi | collected 2017-12-25
GGACCCGGATGTGATCCTCGTCGGCGAGATCCGCGACGAGGAAACCGCCCGCGTGGCCATGCAGGCCGCGATGACCGGGCATGTCGTGTTCTCGACCGTTCACGCCAAGGACACCATCGGGGCCGTGTTCCGCCTGCTGGACCTGGGCGTTGAGCCGTATCTGGTGGCTAACTCGCTGGATGTGATCCTGGCCCAGCGGCTGGTGCGGATGCTGTGCGAGCACTGCAAGCGGGAGGTGCGGGTGACCCCGGGTCAGGCGACCAAGCTGGGGCGGTTCCTTGAGGGCAAGAACTGTCTCTTCGCCGCGACCGGCTGCCCGCGCTGCCTCCGAACGGGCTTCAACGGGCGCCGAGCGATCTTTGAAATGCTGGACTTCAACGACGAGCTGCGGGACACCGTTCTCCACAACCCGTCGATCCAGGTCATGAAAAAGATCATCGAGCAGGGGGTCTTCACGACCCTCCAGCAGTCGGGCTGGGTCATGGCGGCCAAGGGGCTGACCACGCTCGACGAGGTCGACAAGCTGGCCGGCTGGGGCTGATCGAGCCCCGGGCGTCGGCGAGCGGTGTGGCCCGGAAACGAAAAACGCCTCCGAACCGTGTTCCGGTGCGGAGGCGTGACTCCTCACAGAGTGTGGCAGCTTGGTGGAAATGCCGATCCCCGGGCGTGAGGGAGACTCTCGGGGGTCGGTCGGGCTGTGCGCCCCTTCCGAAACTCAGGATGACCGGTTTCCCGGCCTTCCTGTGTCTTTTTCCGCGACCGTTTGCTCCGGCTGCAGAACGGTGACCCTGTGCAGCACCGTTACTACAGAACATACAGCCGTCACAATCGGGGTCAAGATTCAAAAAGCGAAAAACGACCGCCGCGACGCAGTTCAGCATCGTGGAGCCGTCTTCGTATTGGCCTTGCGGCCCTCGTTCGGGTACTTCGTATGCTGAAGGGACTCCCCCGACTCCCTTCAGCACCGATCGAAACCCTTACTCAACAATCACTTCGCCGATGATTTACCACCGGCGAAGCGAGCACAGGGAATCCGTGGCTCATTATTTCGGTCGCGCAATCCAGCATTGCACCGGATCACATTCGACCCACCACGGAGGAGTCAGCAAGTGAACAGAGCGTCAGCCGCTCTTGAGACTCAAACCAGATTGTCGGGGAGAGTGCTTCCCTCTCCTCCAGGCCCGTCTGGGCCACGCACGCGTCAGGCTTTCGCCCGGCACCTGCAATTCTCAACACCAGCAGACTACCAGCAAACCGACCGGCGTCAACCGTGAACACCGTCCGGCCAGCGCTTTTGTCCTCGCAATCTGCCGTTTTTGACACGTCGGGGGGCTGGTGGTCCGGGAACCCGGTTGGGATAGGGGATCTGGGCAAGGGTTCGAGGCATCAGCGGCCGAAGATCTCCGGCCGCTGATCGCGCCAGGCGGGGAACTTGTCCCTCCAGCGACGCATGAGGGCCGGGTCGATCTCGACGGTCAGCACCTGCTCCTGAGCGTCGGCCTCGGCGAGAGTGTCGCCGGTGGGCGATACCGCGATCGAGCCGCCCGCGTACTCGAGGGCCGGATCCCGGCCGCAGCGGTTAATCCCGAGCACGAACGCCTGATTCTCGATCGCTCTGGCGATGAGCAAGGCGCGCCAGTGGGCGCTGCGGCTGGCGGGCCAGTTGGCCCCGACGACGAACAGCTCGGCGCCCAGCCCCAGCCCCGCGCGGAACAGCTCCGGGAACCGAAGGTCGTAGCAGATCGCCGGGCACACGCCCAGCGAGCCGGCCCCGGGGTTGTCCCAGCGCCAGGTGGTCACGGTGTCCCCGCCGGAGAAGCGTTCGTGCTCTTTTCCAAGCGAGAACGGGTGGATCTTGTCGTAGGTGGAGAGCAGAACGCCATCGGGGCTGTACGCGATCGCGCGGTTGCGCCCGCGGCCGTCGGGCCCGACGGCGGTGAGCGAGCCGTGCACATAGCAGCCGCGATCAAGCGCGAGCGTGCGGCAGTAACGGCTGGTCGCGTCGTCGGTGTCGCAGGTGCGCTCGATGTTGAAGGAGAATCCTGTGTCGAACAGCTCCGGCAACGCCACCAGATCGCCGGGGCGGAGCTCGACACCAGAGAGAAGGGCGCTCACCTTCGCGTGATTGGTGGCACGGTCTTCCCAGGCGATGTCGAACTGCACGAGATGGGCACGCACGGCGGTGTCTCCAGCTGTCGGGGTGCGATAAGCCTACCGGCGGAGGGGCTTGGGCGTCACCCGCGCGATACCGGACCTCCCTCATGCTCGAAGCGGCCCATCAACGTCAATTTCTCTTGGTGCTGGGCAGGTCCGGGGTGACAATCGGCGGTTCGGGGCGCAGGCGTGGCTGTCGGCACGCCGCGGTATGCCTTCCGGAGGAACCGAGCCGAGATGCGGCGAGCAATCCAACAGGTGGTGTGGCTGGCGGCCGCGCAGGGCGCGGCGCTCGGGCCGTCGGTGAATGTCGACATGAACCGAGGCCCGGGCGCCGGCGCCGGCGCGAGCGTGCCGACGCACCCGTTCGGGGCGGCATCGGGGCAAAACGGTGTGTGGAACGACGTGCCCCGATCGGGCAACGGCCCGTTTGCGCTGCTGGGCGTCGACGGGCTCCCGTCGGGTGTGACGCTGTCGAGGACCGGCAGCTCCGTGGACGGCGCCTTCGGCCACTCTTTCACCACCGGCGACTACGACCGCCTGCTCGACGACTACCAGATGTTCAACGGTCCCTCGTCCATCGTCCTCAGCGGGCTGCGCCCCGGGGCGTACACGCTGTACTGCTACGGCATCACCCCGTTTGAGGACCTCAACTACACCGAGTTCGACGTCTCGGGGGCGACCAACACCAACCCGCAGTTCTCCGGCGGCGCAATGCCGGTGAACAACTTCGCGCTGGGCACGACGCACGCGAAGCACGATGTTGTGGTCGATGCCGGCGGAACCATCGTGATCACGCTCGGCTTCTTCGGCAAATCCGACGTCGGTGTCGTCAACGGGCTGCAGCTTGTCGAACTGAACCCGCCGCGCCTGTTCGCGCGCACCGGCGCGACGGGAATGAACAACGGTCTGAGCTGGATCAACGCCTTCACATCGCTGGATGCGGCGCTGCTCGCCGCCGCGACCCCCGGCTCGGCGTGCCAGGAAGTGTGGGTCACGCAGGGCACGCATCGCCCGCAGACGCCGGCGACGCCGGGCCTCGCGCGAAGCGCCACGTTCAAGCTCCGCGACGGCCTGACGCTCCGGGGCGGCTTCTTCGGCAACGAACTGCTGCCGCAGGACCGCGATCCAGCCGTCTTTCAGACGATTCTCAACGGCAACCTGGGCAATCAAGGTTCATCGTCCGACAACGCGTACCACGTGGTGACCATGGATCAGCCCGGTGCCGCGAAGGTCGAGCAGATCACGATCCGCGAGGGCACGGCATCGGGACCCGGTGAAGGTGCGCTGGGCGGTGGCGTGTTCGTGTCGGCCGGGATGCTGACGGTCGAGCGGTGCAGTCTGCTGGCCAACTCGGCCGTCGGCGGCGGCGCGGCCGCCGCGTCGGTGGGCGGAATCCTGGTGCTGAGCAACAGCCGTATCTTCGACAACAGCGGTACGGACCCGATCCGCATCGGCAGCTCTGGCGAGGGGCGGATCGTCAACACCACCGTCGCGGCGAACGTCGGCGGCATCGTGAGCGACGGTCAACTCGTCGTGCACAACAGCATCATCTGGGGCAACGACGGCGCGTCGATCACAGCCGCGAGCGGCTCGCACGACGTCCGTCACTCGTGCATCCAGGGCGGGTTCCCGGGCACTGCCAACACCAGCGGCGACCCTCGGTTCGTGAACCTCGGGCTGCGCAACTTCAATCTCGGCGAGGGCTCGCCGGCCGTCGATTCGGGCAGCAACGCCCTGGTGCTGCCGGGTGTGACGACCGACTGGGCCGGCCAGCCGCGGTTCTATGACGACACCGGACGCCCGGACCTCGGCGTCGGACCTGCCCCGGTTGTCGACATGGGGGCGATCGAACGCCAGTTGAACTCCCCACCGCCGCCACCCTGCGGCGGGGATGCCAACAACGACCTCCGGGTCGATGGGGCCGATCTGAGCGTGCTGCTGTTCCAGTTCGGCCAGGCCGTGCAGCCCGGCAGCGGGGCGGACTTCAACGACGACGGCCAGGTCGACGGGGCGGACCTTTCGGTGCTCCTATCGCGGTTCGGTCTGAGCTGCTGACGCACGGCGCCATGTGATAAGAATCAATGATCGGCGGTGCGTCCCCTTGGCGCATCGGGCTGATCTGTTACCGTTTCTGCGGTTGCGGAGGAGCGCCCCATGCTGATCGTCGCGCTATCGAAGGTCACCAAGAGCCTGCTGCTGGCGGGGCTCGGACTCATCGCCGCGCCGGCCATGGGCGGATCGACGTGTGCACGCTGGGACAATCCGTTCGGTGGCGCGACGACGCTGAACGGCGCGGTCTACGCGATGACCACGTGGGATCCCGACGGCCCGGGCCCGATTGGCGAGCATCTCATCGTCGGCGGCACGTTTACCCAAGCCGGCGGGGTGACGGTGAACCGCGTCGCCCGATGGGACGGTGACGCATGGCATGCGCTCGGCGGCGGGGTTGCCGGCGGATCCTTTCCCGCCGTCACGGCTCTGACGACGTGGGACCCCGACGGCGACGGACCGCTGCACGAACACCTGATTGTCGCCGGCGGGTTCATCACCGCCGGTGGGGTGACGGTGAATCGCATCGCGCGCTGGGACGGCGCTGTTTGGCATTCGCTGGACACCGGCATGAACGCCGAAGTGCTGTCGCTCGCGACGTGGGACCCCGACGGTGATGGGCCGATGCCTAAGGAGCTTGTGGCCGGTGGGAACTTCGTGATGGCCGGCGCTACCTCAGCGGTCCGCATCGCGCGGTGGGACGGCACGCTGTGGCGTCGCATGAGCAACGGCATGAATGCGACAGTGCAGGCGATCCTGACATGGGACCCCGATGGACCCGGCCCGCTCAACGCCATGCCGGTTGCGACAGGGCTGTTCACCACCGCCGGTAACTCCAGCGCTCAGCGGATCGCCCAGTGGGACGGCAACGGCTGGCAGCCCTTGGGTGGCGGCGTGGATGCATGGGCCTTCGCGCTGACCGTCTGGGACCCCGATGGCGACGGGCCTGCACTGCCGCAGGTCGTCGTGGGCGGCAGCTTCACGACCGCCGGTGGCGTCGCAGCCGAGCGGATTGCCCGTTGGGATGGAACTTCGTGGGAGCCGCTGGGCTCGGGCATGAGCGGCGGCGTGGTGCCGGATGTATACGCCCTGCTGGAATGGGACCCCGACGGCGATGGGCCGCAGCCTCCAGCGCTGCTCGCCGGGGGTGTGTTCACCATCGCCGGCGGCCAAACGGTGAACTGCATCGCGCGCTGGGACGGCGCAGCGTGGTCGGCGCTGGGCGCGGGTGTCAGCGCCGGGCCTTTCGTGGATGTCCTGTCGCTGGCGTTGTGGGATGCGGATGCCGACGGGCCGCAGCACGCCCAACTTGTCGCGGGCGGCGAGTTCCTGATGGCCGGGGAGGTCGAAGCGGGGAACATCGCGATCTGGAGCTCGCTCCTCCCCGAGTTCACCCAGCAACCTTCGAACGCTTCGGCGGCCGTGGGAGCGAATGTCAGCCTCACCGCAGGCGCCGACAATGGGCCACTGATACTGCAATGGCGCAAGGGTGGTTTCGTGCTGACCGACGGTCCGACGGGGTCGGGATCGACGATCTCCGGCGCCACCACAACCCAGTTGACGATCACCGGTGTGCGCTCCTCCGACGCCGGCCAGTACACGCTGCAAGCGACCAACGCCTGCGGCAGCGCGACCAGCGAGCCGGCGACGCTTTCCGTTGGCTCCGCCCCGCCGTGCGCCGGTGACACGAACGGCGATAACCTGGTCAACGGCGCCGACCTGTCCGTGCTGCTGGGGCAGTTCGGCACGACCGTGACCCCGGGCGCGGGGGCCGACTTCAACGCCGACGGCGTGGTGAACGGGGCGGATCTGAGCGTCCTGCTGGGGCGATTCGGGCTCGCGTGCTGACGGGCCTCTGAACATAAAGCCATTGTCATGCGCGACTTGCGACTTGGTAACAGGGCAATGTTGGTGCGCTTCCCAGTTGGTTGTTGGCATCCACCCAGTTGCAATCGACACTCATGACGATTGGGTGTGATGAACCGTGAAGGGAGCCTCTGGTGCACAAGCTGGTTGCCGCGATGGCGTTGCTGAGTGTGGTTGCGTCGTCGAGCGCTGGCGGCCCGTGCGACTTCGGGTGGCTGAAGGGTCAGGGCACGATCGGTGTCGAAGGCGTCGTGAACACGATGGCCACATGGGACCCCGATGGCGACGGGCCGCAGACGCCCAAGTTGGTGGTGGGGGGACTGTTCACCACGGCCGGCGGTGTGACGGTGAACAACGTCGCCTTGTGGGACGGTGTGTCTTGGCACCCGTTCGGCCAGGGCATGGGTGGAACGACACCGTTCGTGCTTGCACTGACGACCTGGGATCCCGATGGGAATGGACCGCAGCCCGCGCAACTGATCGCAGGTGGTGAGTTCACCTCTGCCGACGGCATAGCGGTGAGCCGTGTTGCCCGCTGGGACGGCACGTCGTGGCACGCGTTGGGCGATGCAAACTCAGGCACATTCCTTTACGTGAGCTCGCTGACGACGTGGGATCCCGATGGCGACGGGCCGGCGCTCCCGCAGTTGATTGTCGGTGGCAACTTTGTCACGGGTGGGGGCGTCGTGGCTGAGAACATCGCCCGATGGGACGGCTCGTCGTGGCACGCCCTTGGCAGCGGATTCACTGATGGTCCGGTGAGCGACATGACCACCTGGGACCCCGATGGCTCGGGCCCGATGCCAGCCCAGTTAGTGGCGGGCGGTGGCTTTGGCTTCTCCGGCGATTTGGAGATCAGGCGGGTCGCGCGTTGGGACGGCTTGGCGTGGCACCCGATCGGGAGCTTGATGGGGGACTTTGGGGTGAGTGCCCTGACGACATGGGACCCCGACGGTCCGGGACCGCAGCCTGAGCAGCTCGTGGTAGGCGGCTCGTTCATTACCGCCGACGGCGTGACCGTGAACAACATCGCGAGGTGGAACGGCTCGATATGGCAGGCCTTTGGCCCCGGCCTGAACAGCACTGTCGATTCCTTGACGCTCTGGGATCCCGATGGCGATGGCCCGCAGCCCCCTCAGCTCATCGCGGGCGGCCGGTTCACCGCGTCCTCCGGGCTCTCGATCAACCGAGTAGCGCGATGGGACGGTGCCGCGTGGCAGCCGTTTGGAGAGGGTGTGAACGACTTTGTCTACGCGTTAACGCCATGGGATTCAGATGGTTCCGGCCCCTTGCCGGCGCGGTTGTTCGCGGGCGGCGAGTTCACACTGTCTGGCACGACGCCGGTCTCGCGAGTGACAAGCTGGGACGGAGTTCAGTGGTCGTCGCTCGGGAACGGGCTCGACAGCAGTGTCTCGGCGCTGTTGTCATGGGACACCGATGGTGGCGGAGCATTGCCGCCGTCTCTGGTGCTCGGCGGCAGCTTCACCACCATTGGCGGCATCTCGGCCAATCGTATCGTCCGCTGGGATGGTACAGGGTGGCAGCCCTTGGGCAGCGGTATCAACGGTAACGTGGCGTCCATCGTCATCTGGGACCGAGATGGCAACGGGCCGCTCGCCGAGGAGTTGATCGCAGGTGGACTCTTCTCAACTGCGGGCGGTTCTCCGGCTGCTAACGTCGCGCGGTGGAACGGAAGCACATGGCAGTCGTTGAGCAGCGGACTGAATGGGGCCGTGTCGGCGTTGACAAGCTGGGATCCCGATGGCGCAGGCCCGGCGTTCGCACGGCTGGTTGCAGGCGGGAACTTCACAACAGCGGGCGGTGCGGCGGCCAATCGGATCGCTCAATGGACCGGCAACGCGTGGCAAGCGTTGGGCAGCGGCTTGAACGGCGCTGTGTCGGCGCTGACCGTCTGGGATCCTGATGGCGCCGGACCGATGGCCCCGGAAGTGGTGGCGGGTGGACTGTTTACCACCGCTGGAGGCGTGGCGGCGAGCAACATTGCTCGCTGGAATGGCGCCTCATGGCAGCCCTTTGGGACGGGCCTGAACAATCGAGTATTTGCGCTGACGACATGGGACCCTGACGGCGCGGGGCCGCTGAGCCCGGAGTTGGTGGCGGGTGGCGTGTTCACCATGGCGGGCGGAACCAGTGTGAGTCGCATCGCTCGCTGGAACGGTTCGGCATGGCTGCCCTTTGGGATCGGGATGAACGACTCGGTGTTCGAGATCGCCACCTTTGATGCCGATGGTGTCGGCCCGCAGCCCGCGCAGCTGGTCGCGAGTGGGCTGTTCACGACCGCAAGCGGCATCGCCGCCAACAGGATCGCGCTGTGGAACGGCTCGTCGTGGCAGCCCTTTGGAAGCGGGATGAACAGCAATGTCTCCGCTCTGACGCCCTGGGATCCCGACGGCGATGGCCCTGCCGCACCGCGCCTCTTGGCCGGCGGCGGATTCACCCAGGCGGGCAATCGCGTCTCGGCCTACTTCGCCCAGTGGGGCCGCGAGTCGGTCCTCTGGGGGAGCGGTATCGGCGGCCAGTTCACGGATCCCGTGCGCTGGTTCTGCGGCCTGGCGCCGACCGCATTCGACACCCTGAACTTCGACGCCACGCAGGCGGGCTATACGCCGTCATCCTTCACGGTGACCATGCCCGACGGCTCGGGCGTGATCGATGCTCAGGGCCTGAATGTCTTCACCGACATCGTCACCCTCAACCTCCGCAACCGGCCGCTGGAACTCCGTGCCCCGATCACCGTCGGCACCTACGACAACCGGGCCGCGACGCTGGTACTCCGCAACACGCTCGGCACGCCGACCGAGGTGCTCACCCCCTCGGCCTCCATCGGCGACACCGCCACGATCTCGCCCCTGCTCAACCAGCTCCGCGTGCAGGATGCCAACGCGCGCCTCGAGATCGCCGGCGATCTGTACGTCGGCCGCCGCGCGAACAAGGGCGAGTTCGTGGTGCAGGCGCAGGCCGACGTGGTCGTCGAGGGCGGCATCTCCATCGGCACCCAGCCCGGGTCCGTCGGTGAGGTCCGTGTCCAGAACGCAGGGTCCACGCTGGCCCACAGCGCCCAGGGGCGCACGCTGGCCATCGGCGAGTTCGGCTCGGGCGCCTGGACCATCGGGGGCGCGGGCGTTCTGGGCGGCGCTTCGGCATCGTCCATCGGCCGCATGCAGAACGTGATCCTGGCGATCCAGTCCGGTTCGACCGGTTCGGCGCTGATCTCGGGCGCCGGTTCGAGCTGGAATGTCCTGACCCAGAACTTCTACATCGGCTACGGCGGCACCGGCATGCTCCGGGTTGAACAGGGCGCCCTGCTCGACACCGACAGCTTCGGCGAGGTCCTGATCGGTCGCTTCCCCGGCTCCAGCGGTACGGTGACGCTCCGCGATGCGGGCTCGCGCTGGGTGGAACGCTCGCAGGCGATCAGTGTCGGCGCGACCGGCGTGCTGGAGGTGGGCGCGGGGACGACCGTTGATGCGCTTGGCCTCAACGTGCTGCCCGGCGGCATCGTCACCGGTGAAGGAACGCTGGGCAGCTTCTCGGCTCGCACGGTCACCACCGATGTGGTCAACTTCGGCACCATCCGGCCCCTGACCGACGACGGCCAGCCGGGCCAGCTCTCGATCACCGGCAACTACCGTCAGATCGGCCCGCCGCCCGACGGCGGCGCCAGCGACTCGGGGGTGCTGGACCTGCTGGTGGACTCTTCGGGCTCGATCGCCGCCTCGCTCAACACCACCGGCTCGGTCGAGCTCGGCGGCGCGCTGCTGGTGCGGTTCCCCGGCGGCATCGGCCCGCCCAAGGGCAGCCCCGCGCTGCCGGTGCTCGCGGGCTCGACGGTGCTGGGACGATTCGACGTTGCCTTCTTCCCCCGCTTCAGCGCCGATCCCAAGGACGATCGGTTCATGAGAGTCATCTACGGCAGCCAGATCAAGTCGGGCCTCGGCGTGTCGTTGCAAGTTGACTCTCTGAGCAATCTTCTGGACCTCTCGGGCGCTCAGAGCTTTGAGGTCGGCGGTCGCCCAAACGCGGCGGCGCTGGGCGATGTCGACGGCGACGAAGACCTGGACCTGGCCGTCGTGGTGCCCGATGCCGATCCGGAGCAGGACGGGCGCCTGATCATTCTCTTCAACCAGACCAACGCCGGCGCTAGCTTCGGCGGCTTCCAGGTCGGCTCGATCGAGTACCCGACGGGTCCCGACCCCAGCGCGGTCGTCATCGGCGATCTCAACGTGCTGCCCGGCCCCGAGATCGCGATCACCAACCGCGGCGCCGACAGCGTGCGGCTCTTCAACAACAACGGCGGCGGCATCTTTACGCAAGCCCCCTCTGACTTGACCGTCGGTGCAGCCCCGGCGGATGTGGTGATCGTGGACCTGGATCAGGACGGCGTCAATGACCTCGTGGTCGCCAACTCCGGCTCCAACACGCTGGCCTCAACCCGCAACCTCGGCGGTGGGGCGTTCGGTGCACCGGAGTTCATCGTCGTCGACGGCATGCCCGTGGACATCGACCCGACCGATCTCGACAACGACAAGGACATCGACATCGTCGTGGTGAACGCCAGCTCGAACTCCGTCTCGCTGGTGATCGGCGACGGTAAGGGCGGGCTGGTGGAGGCCGCCTCGTTGCCCGTCGGCGACGAGCCGGTGGCGGTGACCGTCGCGTTCCTCGACGACGATCTCTTCCCCGACATCGTGACGACCGACCGGGCCGGCAACACCATCTCGGTGCTTCGCTCGCAGGATGCGCTGCAGTACGCCCCCAGTGTGCAGCTCCCGGTGGGGCTCCAGCCCCGATCGATCGTGGCCGTCGATCTCGACAACGACGGGGATCTGGATCTGGCCGTCGTTGCCGACGATCTGGTGGACGGCCCGGTGGTGCAGGTGCTCCGCAACGACAGTCCGGCGGGCCAGCTCGCCTTCGCCTCTGCGGCAAGCCTTGCCGCCGGATCCGGCCCGGTGCTGGTCCTGGCAGGCGATGTCGACAACCAGGGCGGCGCTGACCTTGTGACGATCAACGATGCGACCGTGCTGGCCGCGGGCGCTCCGGGGAGCAAGGCGGGCTCGATGCCGCCGAACGACGTCTCGGTGCTGCTGAACCTGCCGCCCGAGCCCTGCGCCGGCGACACCAACGGCGACAACATGGTCAACGGCGCCGACCTGTCGGTGCTGCTGGGCCAGTTCGGCCAAGCCGTGACACCCGGCACCGGCGCTGACTTCAACGGTGACGGTCTGGTCAACGGTGCGGATCTCAGCGTGCTGCTCGGGCGGTTCGGGACGGCGTGCTGAGCAACGCGCCAAAAACAACCGCCCGCCTTGCGGCGGGCGGCTTCCTCCAGCGGTGTGGGCAGGCTTGGATACCTGTGCGCGAACCGGTGTGTGGTGATCAGTCGACGGGTGTGTGCTGGTTGAATCAGCCGGTGCGGGCGTAGAGGCCGTTGCGCCCGACGGCGACGGTCACGAGCGGCATGATCGGGGCTTCGTGATGCTCGGTCACGGGCTCAGCAGGCAGGCGGCGGACACCGCCACGGCAGGTCTGGATCAGGTGCAGGCGCGAGCGGACGCCGGCATCGCGGAAGATCCGCTTGAGGTGGGCTCGGACGCTGTGATACGTCAGTCCCGTGCGCTCGGCGATCTGGTCGTCGTCGCAGCCCTCGAGCAGGTTCTGCAGGACGCGCCGGCTCGACGGCGAGAGCGACGCCATCCACTCAGGCTCGTGCCGGTAGACCGTTGCCCAGCAGGAGCCGATGGCGGTGCTGAGCTGTGCGGCCTTGGTGAGCGTCTCGCGGGAGATCGGCTGGCCCGGCGTGGCGGAGGAGAGGGCGATCGCCATCTCTGAGCCGTCGTCGCGCCGGAAGATCGCCACGGCTCGGTCGGCCAGGCGCATCGGGCGGTGGAAATCAGAGTAGAGCCGCTCGCAGACGACCTCGCCGTCGCAGACCGGATCGGGGACGGCCGAGAGGCGTTCCCGAGGCAGGTCGGCGACCAAGGCGGCAACCGCCAGCCGTGCGGCCTCGGGCGCGGCGCCCTGGGCCTCGGGCCAGATCCCGAAGGTGCGGCAGATCGTCGCAGGACGATCGATGCCGTGCTCGTACACCGCGATCCCGACGGCGTGAGCCTCGGTGGCCTCGGTGATGATCTGGGCCAGTTGAGTGAGCAGCGCATCGCTGGAGACCAGCGGGTCGGCGCTCAGACGACCAATCCGGTAGATCGCATCGTGCAGTGGGCGGCAGTCCATGGCAGTTCCCCTGTCTCTCACCCGGCCGGCAGCCGGGGGCGGTAGCCGGACACACCGCTCATCGGTGGGCTCGCGGGGTCGCGTAGGCCCCCGTCCTCGGCCGCCTCCAGACCGGCCGAGAACGGATTCCGGCGTCCCTCAGCCTTGCGAGCCGAGCGCTGTCCGGTCGTTCCCGATACGTATGGCGAAAAGGCAGGGATGCTGCTTTTTTGCCATACCAACAAATTATCCGAGTTGAGATAGGAAAGCAACAGTGCTCGTGGGACATCGAGACTTGCCGCAAGACCATGCGGCACATCGGCTTATGGCAAAATAGACAAGCTGGACGACAGCATGCTCGCCGGATTCCGGAACTGCCCGGATGTGGAAACCGGCCGCCCGAAGGTCAGTGGCGGTTCCAGGTGTGGGCCCCATAGACCCCTGAGTTACCCAGTTCCTCAGCGATTCGGAGGA
>SXGQ01104621.1_pt1 | contig 12776 bp, 16 predicted proteins | sample 3178371 | NCBI WGS metagenome assembly SXGQ01 (sample SAMN11356859, study PRJNA531348) | freshwater metagenome | isolation source: freshwater sample F1-20 | place: China: Fuxian Lake, Yuxi | collected 2017-12-25
CCCCCCCCACGCCCACCCACCCGCCTAGCGACTTGGCATTAGGGCCACCCTAGACTCTAAACGGTGACGCATCAGCTCATGAGGTGACGGCACCAGCGTCACCGTGGAACATTTAAAGGAGAAGCGTAGAACTTAAACAGTGACGGAGTGACGATATAAAACCACCCTTTATCTCCAATTCTATACATAGAGACAGAAACGCCGCTTGAATACTGAATGCCAACAAAGAGCACGTCACCGCGTCACCAAATGCGTTCCTCATTGTGATGTTAGACGTTCCACGGTGACGGAGTGACGCTTTTGAAGCCGTCACCGCATCGTCACCAAGCCGCATTTCCAATCTTAGCGCCAATCGTGGGCGCAATTCATGCAGCATCACTCGCTCGGTGGAGCGATGACCCAACCCTTCCAGTGCTTTGTGTCCTTCTTATCCAACCGCGTGCCGCGGATCATATCATCGTCATGCAACCTGCCTAGCAGTGTGGCGCACTTGCTACTGTGTTGGAAAAGTTTCTTGGCCATGGTTGCGACGTTGCAGACGTAGCCAGCTTCGCCTGTCAAAAGCATCTGCAGCGTTTCCGCGCGACCCCACCACACATTCAACCGCTCACCCGTGCGCGGATTCGTCAGTTCCTTATCGCCTGGCAAATCCCACAGCACCGCGTTTGTCACACTCACCGACTGCTCATCGTCTGGCGACCATCCACCCTTCGTGGTAAAGGTCGCCATATCGATCAGCCTCAGCAGTTCCGCATGTGGCGTGTCATCGAACAGCCCCTCTTTAATCACCGGCGCATGGTATTCCTTAAAACCGAAGCGGGTTGCACTCCGGCCATCCCCATAGCTCAGCATTTCCTCAGGGATCATGAACTCATTGAATAGCCAGTGCAAATAATGCGGCAGCTCCTCCGCCATCACCTGACGGAAGCGACGCTGACTCTCGATGCTATCCCGCTCGATGATCGGCAGAGGCACCTTACGGCAATGAAAAATCAGCACCTTATCGCCAAAATCGCCTGTGATGAGTGGCAGAGATCTCAGCTTATCCTTGTCATCGTTCACCGAGATCGTCAGCCTCCAGAAGGGCGACACCGTGCAGGGCTCGGTCCTCATCAAACGCATGCGCTGCGCCGGATTCGCCACCACCTGCTTGATCTTCTCCGCCAAGCTCGTCCGATCCACCGTCCGCTGACTCGGCATCGGGATCTCGCTGAGCATCAAATGCTCCGCCGCAAACACATCGCCATTGAACTCATCGCTCTCGAAAAGAAACTTTGCCGGATCGGCAAAGCGACCATAGCCACCCAGCAGCGGCGTGATGATCTGTTCTTGCAGTCGATTCTTCCCGCAACCCGCAGGCCCGGTCAAAATCAGCGCATGCCCCGCACGCCAATGCCCAGGTTCACCCTCACGGATCGCCTGCGCCGCCACCTTGCACCACGCGTGAAAATAAACGCTCTGATCGATGCCGGTGCCATCCTGCGTCCGGTCCAGCAGCCCCTCGATGAGTTGCCGCATGTGCGGCCACTCACCCGGAGTAGGCTCCACCATCTGCGGCTCATGCTTCACCAGCACCTTCTCGCCGCTATCGAGTTGATGGATCCCACTCATATAGCCTGGTAGACTTGGTAGCACCCCATCCAGCGCCCGCTCACGGCGAGCATGCAGCAGCACTTGTTTGCTTTCACTCAGCATCTCATTCTCACGCGCCTTGATTGCGATCATCCGGCCCGGCAGCGCACGCATCGCATCCACCACCGCATCCTTCGTCCACTGCGCCCAGCGACCATCCGGCCCACGCATCACAAAGGCATCGCCCCGCTCATGATTCCAGAAAAGCGACAGCTCCTCACACACTGCCCCCGCATCGAAAACACGCGGAGCCACTGCGCCACCGACCTCAAAGGATGCCGGCACATCATCAGCATGCTTCTTCACGCGACCACGCCGCGGGTTGGGTTCTGAGTTTTTCTTCTTGGATCGGGTTGCCACAGTCTGTTTCTCTTTTTAAAAATTGCCTGTCGAGTTGCTCACTTACCCATCTGTCATTTTAAAAATCCCAACATCGAAACGCCTCGCTCACCGCGTCCGATTCCGTCACCTCTAGGCCGCACTTCGCCAGATCGTTCAGATCCTTCACCGGCGTTCCATCCGCCATGATCAGCCCCGGCGTCTCGATGCGCACCGCTGCGCCATCGATCTCCCGTTTGCCCCACGCCGCGATATCCTCCCGCACATACACCGGCCCCACGCAAAACGTCTCCACCGCCGCCCCAGCCTCCGTCAGCTGCTCGGTCCATCGGACCGCTGCCTCCATCCCTGGCATCGATCGTTTTTTAAGGGGAGCGCGCACACTCGTATCCGCATCATTCACCGGCACGCCATCCTTGAGTGGATCCGCATCCACCATGATCCTCACCCTCTTGCCACGGAAATAGGGAAGTGAATCCTCATGCATCCGATTGCCAGCACCCAGCATGCACACCACCGCCACGCGATCCAGCATCCCGTGACGCGCGAGGAAATGATACCCAGCCAGCATATCCGGCCCACCCTCCACCAGCAGCACCGCGCATCGCTTCCCCATGGTCGATGCACCTAGCGGCCACGACTTCCCCCGCGTGCTCCAGCTCTTGATCCCAGCCCCCTCACGCACCGGATACAGCGCATTGTCCAGCCTGCGAAACTCCGCCACGCGACGCGTCGCATCGATCGCGCACCAGCTCCCAAACGTCTCCGCTGCCACGCAATTCGCATGCTGCAGAGCGCACCCATTTTTCCCATGCACCTCACAGCGCGGCAGCCATTTGCCATTCGCACGACGATACAGCGGCCACCTATTCACCGGCACCGCCACTCGACCATGCACACGCCCAGCCATCCACACCGCCTCAGCATCCAATGAGCGATGCAGCGCAATCATGGCAGCCTCTTCCTCTCGCAGGTGACGCAGTGGCGGCAGTTCCGGCAGCAGTGACGCCTCATCAAGCCGCCTTTCCGGCTGCCTCGCCACCGGTCGTTCCTTGCGCGGCCCCTGCGCAATCCCATCGCCCAGGCTCACACCCGCCTCACGCGCCAGCTCCTCGATGGCCTGTTTAAAGTCGCAATGCCGCAGCTCCATCCAAAACGCGATCACATCCCCCGTCCACCCGCAGCCAAAGCACTTAAACCGACTCCGAAAAGAACCGCCACCACCGATGTGGAAACTCGCCGACTTCTCCGCATGAAACGGACACGGCGCAGTGAAGTGTCCCTCCTTCACCCGCTTCATACCTCCCACCTGGCACCACTCCGCGCATTGGATTGCATCCACGCGATCCAGCACTTCGAGTTTAATGTCTTCGAGGTCTCTCATTTCAGCTAAAAAGTTCTCCGTTACCGATTACTTAAGTCAGTCAGTTCATCACAGTTATGCCGCCCTCTTCATCTCCGCGCTCACTGTCGAGAACAAATCGCCCTGCATCGTCACACTGCGCAGATTTGCACACGCCTGCTCAAAGTAGCTTTTTTTGAGCTCACTTCCCACGAATCGACGCCCCGCCTTCACCGCACAGAAACCCTCGCTGCCAATGCCTGCAAACGGCGAATAAACCAGATCCCCCGCATTACTCCACATCATCAACGCGCGGTTGATTACATCCAATTGCAGCGGGCAGATGTGCCGCTCATCACCCTGCTCACGCGCCCCTTGGCCGTTTAAAACATTTCCCTGGTCCACCGTCATCCACACCGGACTCGCCACCTCCTGCCACAGATCCAGCGGGAAATCCGCCGGCGAATGCGTGATCGGCCGCGGATTCTCCCCACGCTTCCGAAACACCAGCAGATAATCCGGCGCACCCACTCTCGATGCTGCGCTGTCCTTTTGCAGCGTCTTGTAAAGCAACCCGTGCGCCTTCGTCCGCTGCATCTCCGTCACCGGGCTCTTCCAAATCGTGATCCGGCTGTGAAACAAAAACCCGCGCAAGCGGAAAGCCTGCACGATCATCCCACTGAAATCCTTCAGCTCGATCGCGCCATCCTTCCACTTCGTCGCCAGCAGATCGCAGCAATGCACACACACCTCACGTCCCGGCATCATTACCCGCTCGATCTCATCCACCAGGAATCCGAAATGCTGCATGAACTCCTCCACGTTCGCGCAGTTCCCCATGTCCTGCGCATCATCCGAATACGTGAAGAGATCCGCAAACGGCGGCGAAAACACCGCCATCCCCACGCTCTCATCCGCGATCTCCGCCGCCGCGCGCACACAATCGCCGTGCCACATCTTCCACTTGCCATCACAATCAAAATCTAGAGTCGTCTTCATTTTTAGGTCTTGTTTTTGGTTTAGAAATTCTCCCGCGTAGCGCTGCATCTCCCGGTGCATGTCCTCGTGCTGCGCCATCTTCCGGCTGATCGCCTTAAACACCGCCACATCCGCCGCCGTGCAGATGCACCGCACATGCACTGGCCTGTTCTGGCCAAAGCGCCAGCACCGCCTCACCGTCTGATAAATGTCCTCAAACGAATACGTCACCCCCACGTAGATTACATCTGCGCAGTGCTGCCAGTTCAGGCCAAAGCCCGCGATGTCCGGCTTCGTCACCATAATCCGCCGCTCTCCATGCGTGAAAAGCGCAAGCTTCGTCCGCTTGTGCTCACGGCGGTCACATCCCCGCACTTCCACCGTCTGCTCCGCCGGCAGCAAATCAAGTAGCAGATCCGCCTCATCATTCAGATCACACCAGATGATCACAGGGCCCTCGCATGCCATTGCGATCTGCACCGCCTTCTCGCAGCGTTGCTGCAAGGTGCGGCGCTTCTCACCCTTCACATCCGTCGCGCTCAGCGCACCCGCCACCGCAATCAGCTCACCCTCCTTCACAGGTAGATCACCCGCATCCACCTCGATCGTCTCCATCGTCAACGGAGGAAGATCATACCCGGCACAGTCATAGCCCAGGTCACGCGGATGGCTCACACACGCCGCCCATGATGCCACCCAGCGCCAGAAATCGTTCTTCGCATGCTTCTTCAGCCGCCAGTCGCCCGTGTTAGCCGTGTCGTTGATAAACCAAGTTGCCAGCATCTGCGGAGCCGTCATCACTCCGAGAAACTCCGCATGATTCCCCAACTCCATCAGATCATTCGGTGAAGGCGTCGCCGTGCAGGCCAACTTGTAAGGCGTCCGCGCAAACACCCGCGTGATCTCCCCACGCGTTTTCCCGTTGAACGCCTTCAAAATGCTCGATTCATCCAGCACGATCCCCGCCAGCCGCGGCACCACTTCCTCAAACAACTCCAGCCGGTCATAGTTAGTGATAAAAACACCCTGCGCAGGCACATCCTCTGGCTGCATGCACAGCGTCACTTCCACGCCAAACTTCCGGCCTTCCTCCACTGTCTGCTCCGCCACGGCCAGTGGAGCCAAGATCATCACGATGCCTTCCGTGTGCCTTGCCACCTGCGAGGCCCACTCAATCTGTTGAAGCGTCTTCCCTAGCCCGCAGTCCTCAAACAACGCCGCGCGCCCCTTTCGCACTGCCCACGCGATCACCTTGGCCTGCCAATCAAACGCAGGCACCACCAGCGGCAGCGGCTCAAAACCCGCATCCATGGGCCTGTTCAGCTTCGACTTCAAAAATGCATCATAGTTGCTCATAAAATTCATCCTTTCTGATTAGGGTTTCCTCACTTTACCTGCACCCCCAGTGACTCCTCCACCACGTGCAAAGCATCCTCATCCGGTGGCTCGCATAGTGCCAGCGCCACGCACGCCAGCAGGCACCACCGCAGCCCCTTCCGCTTCACCTCATCGCGGTTCAGCTCACCCATGATCGAGGCATACGCATCAGCCGGCAGACGATCCGCGATATCACGCCACACGATCTCCATCAGCGATTCCCACAGCGCATTCTGCATCGCCGACTCAGGCCGCAGCATCAGCGCCCCGTGAATCTTCCGCCAGCGGACCTCATCGAATGCCACAGGCACCTCCGCAGATAATTCCAAATCCTCCACCTCAGCCACCTCCGCAGTTACCGTAGCAGCCACACGCTCAGGCATCGCATCGCTCGGCTTAGCCAGCACTTTGCGTGTCTCACCTTTGCCACGCAGCACCCGCTCCGCGCTCGTCGAATCCGCATCCTTCACCGCGCTCAGCTTAACCAGGCACAGATGCTTCTCCACACGTGCCGCAGCAGGGGCCAAATGCCATGGCACACCCAAATCGTGAGCCAGTTTCCCCCACGTCATCGGCTCACCCGGATTCAGCATCAGTGCATCCTCGATGTATTCATCCCACATCATATACGATCCCACCGGCACCGCCTCACTCATCACGAATTGCTCACGATCCTCCCACGCCACCACATCGATACGATCTGCCTCCCAACCCTGGCCAATCAGCTTACGCTTGATCTTCGGTGCCAGCACCACCCACTCCTTCCGCCAGCGCTCCGGTTTTAAAAATTGATTCTCGATATACACCTTCGCCTGCCCCTCAGTCATCGGCTCCTGTGTGATCGGATTGTTTAACACCCCATCCATCGCCAGCTCCATCTGTTCCTTTGAAAGCTGACGCATCAGCCCCGCCGTCCCCAGCGCCAGCTTCCCGCGATACACCGCCTCCTGCACCCGATGCGGCAGCGTCCCCAGATCCAAATAAAGCTGCACCGTTTCCTCACTGCGATGCATCACACCGATCCACGCCTCACGCGTGATCCCCATCTGCATCGCCGTGCGTGAGGCCAGCGCCAGTTCACGCGCATCGAACGGATCGGAGCCATTCTGCATCGTGATCAGATGCAGAAACGCCTCATTCTCATCAAACGGCCACACCTTCGCCCACAGCGCCTCCACACCTAGCCGCTGCGCCGCCTCACGGCGTCGATGCCCCTGCATCAGCCGCAGCACCCCCTGCGCATCACGGAAAACATGCACATCCTCACGGATGCCCTCCATGCGCAGCTGCTCGGTGAAAGCCTCCATATCACGGAGATCTCCGCCTCGTGGATTCCGCGCCCAGGGCTCGATCAGCTTCAGTGGAATCAATTCTCTCTTCGGTTCGTTCGTCGTGTTCATCATATGTGTTGTTTGGTTCTTTATTCGTTGCTCACGCTTCAGCGTGTGCCTTGTCAGTCTTGAAGCTGCGCCGCGATCCTCAGCAGCTCCTTCGCCGTCATCTCACAGCCTTGATGGAAGATGACGCTGCCTTTGCGCGTCAGCACATAAGGCACATCCATCTTCACCGGTTCGCTTGCCTGCGGCCGTTGGCTTTCGATCCACTGGCGTTGCTCTGAAAGTGTCCTCACATGGTTGCTGGCAAAAACCTGCCGCACCTGCGCACCGGTCAGATGCCGCACCGGCACGCGCAGCGTGTCCGGTTGCCCCTCCTTCATCACCATGACCTCCACCGGCTCAATCATTAACCGCTCCTGCTCGCTCATCGGCAGTCGCTCCAGCCTTCGCGCCGCCGGATACTCAGCCAGCAAAAGCTGCGGCACCAGTTGGTTGCGCCCGATCTTCTCCAGTTGTGCCAGCACATCCAGCGGCAGATCCGCCTTCTCAGCGATCTCACCCAATGCCAGCCCGTCCTGCTCGATGATTTGCACCAGCCGTTGCCCAGCGTTCTTCCAAGCCTCCACCCCGGTGAAAATGGCCTGTTGCAGCTCCGCGATGCGGCCCTGTATTCCTTGAATTGTCGTCTCTGTTTTCATGATATGGCTTCCTTGTTGGTTGATTGCTTCCGGGCCTCTTCCTCACGTCGCGCCCAGCCGCCCAGCAGGCTGATCGCGTGAAACTTTTTGAACCACCGGCGCGCTCCCGCCGTGCTTGCCACGCCCGCTTTTACCGCCCGGCGGATTGCTTTAATGACGCCTTTATTGCCATCTTGGATCGTGTTCCATTTGTACAACGATTGCACCATAGCGTTCACATCACGTGCTCGATAGTTGGCATCTTTTTTCGAGTTATAAACAGACGTATAAGGCCCTGTATCTTGCAAAGCCTCGTTGAGTTGCCTCACCAGCATCGTTCTACCTTGTTTCACACGATGCCCAATCCTGTATTTGAATGGCATCACTGGAAGTTCCGCCACCACATGACGAAACTCGTTCCAATCATAACTCGGACAATAAACTGATCCGCCTTCAAAACTATGCACCGCATCAATCGTAGGCGCTACCCCCTTCAAGCAGTTTGAAAACGACATTGAGGTTTTACTTTCCGCCTTTAGCAGCAACGACAATGACATGTCGCCTCGACTCTCAAAGCATCGCTCGACCTCGCCCGTATAAAAGTTGATGTAACCCCTGATCGCATCAAATCGGACCAGGCATTGTGAATCCACTTTAACCCGATCGAACCAAGGTGAATAGCCGGTCTCCAAGATTTGCACAGCCCGCTTGATCCCTTTTTCACGCGCTTCATTGAGGTTGATCCACTCTGCGCCTTTTGCTTGCTCGGCTTTCTGCACCCAATAAGACAGCAAACCCTCTTGCTCATTGAAAAAGGAATCAAATTGCACCCCTGCAAGACACCCGTATCCACCATACTGATAAAAGCTCTCTTGCGCTAAAAACAAACTGTCACCCACCGTTGCGATGACAATCACACCGCAATTCAGATTATATCTGCGGTTAGCATTTGGCGAAAATACTACCGCTTGAATCAGCGGCGCATGTTCATTGAAGTTGGTGCCGTAGTGCGTCATCACGCCGCCCTCCCCTGCGGCTTCGCCGCGCGGTTTCTCTTCCCACGCATCGCCACACTCAGCGCCTCCCGGCAGTGCGACCGCTTCATAAACCAGAACTCCCCCGTTCCCTTGCGCCCACTCACCCGCTGCGCCCGGTGCACCATCTCCAGCACGAGGCTCTGCATCGCCGCGCTGATCGCACTGCGCTTATTCGTGGCCGTCAGCCCGATCGCCTCACCCATCGTCGAAAAACTACGCGCGATCGGCGGCCGCACGCTCTCATCCGGCACAAACGCATACACCAGGCACAGCGCCCGCTTCCCCACCTCACGCTCGCTCCAGCCGCGAGCCGTCAGCATCTCCACCAGCAGGCGACCGCTCACATGCTCCCACTCCACCGCCTCGCAGCGGCTCATTGCAGCACGCACCCTCTGCCAATCCTCGCGGCCATGCCACACCTCCCGATCCAGCAGATCCGGCGCCAGATGCGCCACCACCACCGCCAGCCGGTCCCGGATCTCCCGCACCGACGTCACCCCCGTCGTGATCGCCATCACCAACGTGATCAGACACCGTGCCCGCTCCAATCCATGCTGCCTCATTTCGCCTTCGGCAGTTTCTTCCATCTCCATCAGCACCTCATCCGGTCCACGCACGTGCAACGCATCAAAGGCCATGTTGTAAGCCTCGGTCTGCGCGATGTCGTGATAATCGTTTGTGTAGGTAGTCATACGCATCACCTCAAAGCAGCCAGCCCCAGCGCTCCTCCAGACGCCTCGCTTGTTCCCGCATCCTTTCCTCGCAGGCGCTGATCAGATTCGCACAGGCCTGCATACAGCTCCGTGCCGTCGCCAGCTCCAGCGCCACCGTCATCCGGTCCAGCTCCGTCAAAGAGCCGTGATTCAGCAGTGCCTCCATCAGCGTCACCTGGTCAGCCCATTGCGCCATCTTCGCCCGCGCCGCCTCCATCTCATGGAGGGGATGATCCCGCACCGCCGAAAGGGCAGGGGCCTTGTCTAAGGATGGAGCACTCATGCCGCCCTCCTTCTCTTCGAGGTAGCCGAAGCAAACGCCTCCGCCGCCAGCACCGCTGGCCGCGCATACAGCGCATGCCAGCCCCGCGTGCCCTTCATCGGCTCTAGGCCCCACTCCCGGCACTTCCGCGCCAGATTAAACAAGCGATCCGCAGGCTCATCACCCGCCACCTTCCACCGTGCGCACAGTTGCTCCGCCGTCAGCGGTGCCGTCGCATCCGCCTCGCGCTTCAGGTCACGCACCTCCCCCAGCAGCACATCCAGCACACCCCGCAGCTCATGGATACCCCGGCTCATATTCCTGTGCCCTCCTTTCCCATCTCAGCTTCACGCCGCCAGATCTCCAGTTGCCCTTCCACGCGACCCGCCAGCACACTCGAAACCACCAGCAGCGCCTGCGCCTCCGCATCATCCATGGATAAACTCTGCACATCGCGCAGCGTCGCATCCATCCGCATCGTCAGCACCACACCCTTCGGCCCAGTGATCATCACCGTGTATTCACTGCCACTCATGCGGCACCCCCTTCCACCAAAAGGTAAACACCCCACAGCGCCAGCAGCAGGCACGTCATCGAGCTCAGCCGATCCCACAGCGTCTCATCCGTCACCATTCCTACCAGCGCATTCGTCGCATGGATCGCCACTAAAGCAGTCACATAAAAAGTCATACCCCTGCGCCCTCCTTTCCATCCTCATCCGCCTTCGCGCAGATCGCCTGCACCTCCAGCAGCGTCGTCACAAACAAACGCAGCCCCACCTCCCGCCGCAGATACGCATCCAGCGCCACCAGATCCAGCCGATGCCGCGGCACGCACAACGCACGGATCTGCCGGCAGTGCATCTCCGTAATCAAAGCCGAGCGCCGCGCAAACACCCCCATCAGCTCATGCATCCACGGCTCAGCCGAGCCACGCAGCTGTGTATTCATCTCACCCTCCACCGTCACCGGCAGACCATCCTCCTCATTCCAAGCCTCCGCAAAAATCGAGCGATAAGCCAAAACCCCCAGCGTCAGCAACACGGCAGTTCCCAGCACACCCCACGCCACCCAATCCGGAAAGCCCGCGCGCAGCACAGGCATCACCGGCTGAGACACCGCAGCGCCAAACGCACCATACTTCTGCAGCCACAGACCATACAGCCACAAGCTAATCACCAGCAGGATCACAAAAATCCACAGCGCCAAAGACGCTGGGCGTTTCCATTTCGGGCTCCGCCTACGCGGCCCCATGTATTCAAGATTAAATCGACGATTCATCATAAAAAAATCAAGGGTTAAAGGTTGAAACTTCAGTCTGAACAAAATGCCGACCGTTCACCGTCAGCCGCGTTGGCATCGGATGCCGGCCTCGTGAAATCCGCGCATACAGCGCACCAGGACTGATACCGAGACCCGCCGCCTCACCCGTCAGCCACACCTTCAGCGGCACACACCCTGCCGGCACCGGCATCGGTGACCGCTTCGCCTGCTTCATCGCCACAGGCACACCCATCGCCATCCGCAGCCTCCGCAGCCCGTGATCGACCAGCTGCTGCACCCACGTATGGCTGCATCCCATCTCCGCCGCCACCTCACGCTGCAAACGGCCACCCATCACGCATTGCGTGATCACATACTGCTCCGCCTGCTTCAGCCCACGCAGCGCCTCCATCAATCGGATGTGCCGATCATCCGCCTCCCAAACATCCTGCTCCGGCAGCGGCAGAGATTCCGCAAGAGGCTTCTCCCCATCGGCCAAAGGAGCATCCAGCCACACAAATGACACCGGCCTAGCCTCCGGAAAACGAACCAAATGGCTCAACCGAGCCACAAAGTTACGAGTGAGGTTATGCACCGCCTTACCGGCAAAACTCAAAAACGACACCCCACGGCTCACATCAAAATGCGCCGCCGCCCAGGCGAGCCCCAGACGGCCCTCCTGCATGAGATCATCCTCATGCATTTTCAGGTGAGGGAGTTTTTGGATCCACCGCTGCACCTGGCTGCGGAGAAAACGCTCATGCATCACCACCGACGTGGCCGCATCCAGTTGATCTTCTTTTTTGGCTGATAGACTCATCTTCTTCTTTTTCTTCTTCTTTGTTGGGGTTAAAAAACCCGCTCCGTTGGGGCTCCCCCGATGGGGAAATCGTCAACCCCAGAGCCCCAACGGGCGGGAAGGGGGTTAAGCCGCTAGAGCGGGATCGCCGGTCAGTTGCCGCTTCAAAATCTGCACACCGCGCTCAATGGAAAGACGGATCGTGTCTTGCTTCGAGAGCTTAATCTCAGTCGCCGTGGTCGTGATCAGCTCGTCAAGTTCAGCCGACATGCGCACTGGCACATGGATATTGTCAGAAGGAGTTTTGTTCTTCGCCATGATGCACCAATATAAGAATCCTATATCAGCGCAACAAATAAATATAAGATTCTTCTTTCAGTCCAATTTTATGTGGTATTCTAAAACATGAGTCAAAGTTCCAAACCCACTCCGATTGCGATCCCAAATGACCTCGCGGCGCAAATTGAACAAGTATCCAATCTGACCGGTCTTTCGAAACAAGATGTCATGCGTTTATGCATGCGCATTGGCATTGTCGATCTAAAGGCCGCCGATCACGATTTCCCCGGCATAGTTAAACGCATTGCAGATGATAAGGGTGTTTCATTCCAAGCCTTCGCCAAGGCTGAGGAATCCAAACGAAAAGTGTTTCCTGTCGGAAAACGGCGCGAGGTAAAATACACCTCCGGCGGCAGCGGCAGCACCAGCATCAACGCTGTCGCCGAAGATCCCCCCAAACCCTAAAAAAACCCAAACCCATGCAACCCCCCCCCACACAACGTGCCTTCCGTCACATCCGCCACACAAAGGCCGGCGGATCAGGCTGTGCCGCCTATCTCTTTTCCATCCTCGCCTTCGTCGTCGGCTTTTTTTCCCTAGCCTCAGGCCTCAACCTCATCGGTCTCATCCTCGCCGTGTTATTGTTAGGCATCGCCGCCGCTTGTGAGCCTAAATCCCACAAAACACACTTCTGCGGTCATTGCGGCAACGAAGTCGCACCCACCAGCGTGCTATGCCCTCA
>SXGQ01169097.1_pt1 | contig 12776 bp, 9 predicted proteins | sample 3178371 | NCBI WGS metagenome assembly SXGQ01 (sample SAMN11356859, study PRJNA531348) | freshwater metagenome | isolation source: freshwater sample F1-20 | place: China: Fuxian Lake, Yuxi | collected 2017-12-25
ATATTCGGCAGGTCGCGCAACCAGATGTCCATCGCCTTCGGGAAGAGATCAAGCATCTGTCGGTCCGCAACCGGAACCTGTTCCATCTCGTTCACGATGCCGTCAAATTCCTTGTCGGTCCATCGGGAGTACGAACCACCGGCACCCCCGGCCGAGGCACCCTCGACAACGGCATTGCGGCTATGGAACAGGGTGAGGGTGAAGTGCGGGTCAACGATGCTCCCACCGTGCCCGTAGATCCAAGCCGTCGCACGGCCTGAGCGAATGCGATCCAGCCAATCCGGTGGTTGGTCGTACGTGGCGTCAAAGCCTTCCCGGCGCAGGAGTTCGGCGAGTACCGGTCCCATGTCTGCCCACTGCGGATGCCCGAGGATCGGGATGCGAACGCGCGCGCCGTCCCGCGACCAATATCCGTCGGTGTCGCGCCGGAACCCGCGTTGTTCAAGTCGTTTCGTGGTCTCCTTGGGGGCATAGCGGTTCGTGGGGAACTCCCATAGACGGTACTTGACTGCCTCAAGGTACGGTTCGAGGGAACGGAAGTTCGGGTAAGGAAGTGGTGTCGCCTCGCCGAACCCTTCCTGCCCGATATCGACGAGACGCCGGCGGTCGATGGCGAACGAGATTGCCCAACGGATAGCCGGATCATCGAATGGGGTGACCCGCGTGTCGAACCAGAGTGACAGGGGCCACCAGTCGATATTGCCGTAGGGCGGGCGACCGAACGAGTACGTCATCAGCGCCATGCGTTCGGAAAGCGCCGTGCCAGCCTTCGGCCTGCCGGCAGGCGAGTAGGAGCCATCGAGAGTTCCTCCCGTGCGAGCACCGTCGACGCCCTCGCCGACAAGCGCGCGCGCGGTGCTGTGCAGGACGGTCCAAGAGTGGTCGAACTCGCCACGGGTCATGCCCATCGCAAGGCGGTTCTCATCGCCGTAGGGCACCATCACGATCCGTTGGGGCCCTGGCATCGTCGTGAATTCGGTGCGCGCTCCCCAGTAGTCCTCGCGTCGGTCGAGAAACTTCCACGTGTCGGTCCACCGGCTTATCCGGTACGGACCGGTCCCGAACGGCCATCCGGCATCGGGGTCGTGAAAGTCGAATTCGATCAGTGATTTCCCACGGAAGACGTGTTCCGGCAGGATTTTCAGACCGGTATCGAACTTGAAGGTCAGGAAATCGAAGACAAAGCGCGGGCTTGGTGCCTTGAACCGGATCACAACATGTTGGTCACCATCCGTGAAGGCGTCCCTGACTTGGGCACGTACGTCGGCCGCAAACGGGATTGAGGTGGGGGCATCGGCGAGGGCGAGGACCGTGAATGCAACGTCACGCGGTGAGAATGGCTTGCCATCGGCCCACACCGCGTCCTGGCGGATCCGTACCCGGACCTCATCCGATGCGCGGTTGTAGACGAAGTCATGCGCAAGCCACGGGATCAGGCCGACCCCGAACGCCGAGAAGTAGAAGAGTGGTTCCCACAGGGCAGCGTGCCCGGTCTGGTGACTGGCGCTGTAGTGGTACGGGTTGCCGATCCCTGTATCGGTGAAGCGCGCCGGCATGCTCCCATTCATGAGATGAAGGGTTCGGTGGCGAGGAACATCCGCGAGAGCGTTGCGGTACGCCGGCGATCCGGATGGGGTCTGACCGCACGCGGCGAGGAACCCAGCGGTCGCGGTTGCCAGGGTCATGCGTCGGGGAACGACGAGGTTCCCGGACAGCGAAGCTTGCTGGACACTAACCGGTGGCACCGACGCTTTGATGATCGGCTCTGGCGTGGTTGGTGGGAGGATCAGCTGCCCGGAACCAACGTCGTAGGTTGGGCGGGACACGCTTTCACGTCGGGTTGCCATCAATTGCTTCCGGCCGGTCACTTCTACAAGGTTTGCGGGGGCGTCACCGCGGGCATGCGACCCGCCTACATTTCAAGAATGATCGCACGGCTACGCGTGTCCATGTCGGTGTCTCGAGTGGGCTGCCACTGCATCGTGGCCAACTGAAGCCCGACTTTCCCTGAAAATCGGGACACTCGACACAGTTTGTCAGTGAGTTGCCGGCATCGGCACCCCATAGGTCTGCGCGAGCGCGTTGATGGCGTCCCACGTGTCATCCGGAATGCTGATACCCGATGCCTTGCGAGATGCAGTCGTCCGGGACTCTGGTTCGCCGGGAAGCATGACGCTGTTCGACCCGGCGCCCGGCACCCGCTTGAGGGCATCCGTGACCCGACCGACGTGGTCTCGGTAGTGGATTGCGTCACCGAAGGCCGACGGGTCGATCACGACCAGGAACGCCCCCGCGCCCCGTGCAGCCAGATCGGCACCCGTCCGCGTGTCCCCAAGGTTGCCGGCAAGGGTTGGCGTCGCATCGTCGATGACCGCCATGGTTCCCATCAGGGCCGAGGCAAGCGCGAGGCCGTAGCCCTTGTGGCCACCGAAAGGGAGCAACATGCCCCCGGCGTAGAACTCCTCGGGATCTGTGCTCGGATGTCCGTCCTTGTCCACGATGCAACCCGGCGGAAGTTGTTCGTGCTTGGCCCGTGCCACTTTGACCTTGCCTTCGGCAACGACCGTTGTCGCAAAGTCGATCAGGACTGGTGGGTGGTCGTCGTTCCCGACCGGGATGCCCATGGACCAGGGGTTTGTTCCCAGGAACCTGGCCGCTCCGCCGAACGGCGTCGCCGCCCCGACCCCCGGTCCGGCACCACCGACAGTCAGGATGGTCACCAGGCCTTCGGACGCAGCGGTTTCGGCGTAGTCGCCGACGCGCCCGAGGTGGTTCGCGTGACGGATCGCAGCCCCGGCAATGCCGTGGATGCGCGCCCGCGACATTGCCTCGCGCAACGCAAAGACCGCCACCGCCTGCCCGAAGCCTCGCGCACCGTCGACAAGGACTGTCGCACCGCGTCCGCCGATGATTGATGGGCGAGCGGCCGGGTGGATCACCGCGTCGGCGATCTGTTGCGCATACTGCGGGATGCGGATGGCGCCGTGACTGTCGTGCCCGGCGAGGTTAGCCCTCACCAAGTGCCCGGCGACCTCGGCGGCGATGTCCTCAGGTGTGCCTAGTTGGATGAAAATCCCGGTCCCGGTCGCTTGCAGGGATGTGGGATCCACGATGCGGTAATCGGCCACTGTTTCGTCCTTCGAATGTGAGAGGGGTGTGCCCCGGCGTCGACATGTTGGCTGACGCCATGCGGCTCCGATCCGGGAGCGTAGCACGGAGGCACTTGCAAACCGGCAGGCATTTGTTTGTCAGTCACGCAGGATCGTTGGGGTGATCGCGTGCGCCGACAAGGTCGCGCACTGCCCGCATCACGGCGTCGGCGAGATTGTCCGGGTCGATTCCTGTCCGGTCGGCGTCTACCTGGATCCGCATTGCAATCAGGGAAACCAGTTCATCGCTTTCCGACGCCTCCAGCCCCCCGAGGCGTACGAGGTCCTCAACGAGTTTCCACGCAAGGGCGTCGGTGGCTGTCAACTTCGCCCGATCATGGGGAAGCCGTGGCATGGTGTCAGCCACCGGCGAGTTTCACACGGAACCCAAGGGCCTCAAGACGCGGTTGGAGACGTTCCCGGCAGTCGCCCTGGATTTCCACGACGCCATCGCGGACCGCGCCACCCGCCCCGGCAATCCGGCGGAGTTCACGCCCGAGGTCCTCAAGATTGTCTGAAGGCAGGCCGGTCACGACGGTCACCGTCTTCCCTCCCCGTCCGCCCTTGACGCGCCAGAGGCGGATCCATCCGTCAGCGGGTGCCTGGGGAACCGGTGGACTTGACGACGCGGGCCGGCGCTTGGTGGTTTCCTTGGGCGCGACACGGCCGCCATCGGAAGAGTAGACGAGGCGCGAACTTGACATGTCTCCCAGTGTATCTGGGGAAGGGTGAATGGACTGACCCCAGGCCCGGTGAACTCGCCGGAACTGGGGTCGCAGGTTTCCGCCACTATTTCAGCGGAGGGGGTTCTCAGTGCAGGGTCTGCCTACATCTCGGGCAGGTCGAGGATCCTCTGAAGTTCGTCGTTCCACGCCTTGAGACCGTCTTCGAACCCGACTTGACCCGTGTACCACGGAGTGCCCTTTTCAGCGAAAACCGGATCGAGTTCGAGGCCGCGCAGGTTTGCCGGGATGATGTGAACCATTGCCCCGCTGAAATTCTCGAGGTACAGCTGGAAGTTGGGATCCTTGAAGTAGTCGTCCTTCATGATGTCGGGACGGACATTCGCCTGGTTGCCACTCATCGTGTTGAAAGTGAGCACACCCTCCTTGCTGACAATGTGCTTGAGGAACTCCCAGGTCTGGTCGGTGGCCTTGGACGTGGCATTGATGTTCCACGTGCCCCCGCGCAACTCGGAGGGGCGCTTCCCATCCTTGCGCTTGGGAAACAGGATCGACTTGAACTTCAATGCACCGTCCTTGTTCAACTTGTTGATGTTGAAGACGCCAAGGGAACCCTGGTGCGAGATGCCGATCTGGCCGTTGACGAACATTTGGTCGGCCGAGATGTCCTTCGGCATGTTACCGGCATGGGCGACGACCTTCTCCTTGTTGGCAAGGTCATACGCCCACCGCATCCCTTCCTTAGCTGCGGCTTCGGTCAGGATTGCCTTCTTGCCGTCCTCGCTGAACTTGTCGCCATTGAAGGCGCGTGTCAGAGTGGTGGTCCCGGGGGAACCCGGGAGTGTCGTCAAGAGACCGAAGCCCTGGGACTTCTCCATGTACTTGCCGACTTTCACGGCGATTTCATAGAGCTTGGCCATGGTCCAGTCCGGGGATTTGTCATCTGGCATCTTCACGCCAGCTGCCTCGAGGATCTGGGTGTTGTAAAGGAACCCATCCTGGCCGGTCCATCCCCAACTTGGCAGCCCCCACGTCTTTCCTTGCCACTTCTGGTAGTCGATGAAGGGCTTGTAGAACTGACCAAGATCGTACTTGTCACGCGCGATGAGCTCGTCGATTGGTGCGATCACCTTTCGCTTCGCGGCTTGGTACATCTGCCAGTGCGATGGATCCCACGCGTGCAGGTCGCCCAAGGTACCCGCCTGCGCGGCGGCCAGCATCTTCGGATACGCACTCTGCTGGTTTCCGCTGTCTAGCGCAATGGGGCGGTACTCAACCTTGATGTTCGGGTTCTTCTCGGTGAAGGTCTTGATCATCAGTTCTGGCCACTTGCCGTCGCCGCCCCGGAACGTCTCAAAGGCAATCGATGCAGCCGGAAGCGTCTTGGCGCCACCGGACTGAGCAGCAGCAGTCGGTGCGGCGGCTGCCGGAGCGGTGGTGGGTGCCGCCGCAGCTGGTGCCTTGGTCGGTTCGGCCTTCGGAGCCGGTGCTGCCGGTGCGCTCTCGCCACCACAAGCCACGGCTACCAAGCCGGCAATCGCACCGGACATGCCGGTCAGGAGTGCCCTACGGCTTCGGTATCTCTCCATCAATCTCATTTCTTCCCCCATGGATCCCACAGTCATGGCGCGTGGTCCAATCCATCACTCGCCGGCTACGACCCTCGTCACGCTGGTGCAGCAAGCTGCGGTGTCGATAGGGTTACAACTGGATCCGCTTCAAGGATATGGATGCCCGAAGCATCGCGCAAGTGGCTTCACCAATGCATGGTCTTGACAGGCGATGGCCATGCTTGCCTGATCTCAAGATGCGCGCCATGCCACCCACGCGATGGTTGCCCAACCAAAGATGAAGGCCACGCCTCCTAGCGGTGTGATCGCGCCGAAGAGACGAATGCCAGTGAGTGCCATGAGGTAGAGACTTCCGGAAAAAAGAACCACCCCCGCGACGAATGCCCAGCCGGCCATGCTAGCCGGTGACTGGGGAGATTGACCGGCAACGATTGCCACCATGAACAGCCCGAAGGCGTGGTACATCTGGTATCTCGCGCCGGTCTCCCAGATCACCAGCAGATCCGGTGCCACCCGTCCGGACAGGCCGTGGGCACCGAACGCGCCCAATGCGACGCCGAACACCGCGCAAAGCGCGCCCGCGATCACCCACTCACGCTCGAACATCATGCCTGACCTCCCTCGGGTAGGTGCGGTGCCATGCCCCGCATCCCCATGTCTACCACGAAGCGGGTACCATGCCCAAAGGACTCCGGGCGTCCGCGCGCAGATCGCGCTTGAGACCGGATTGAGCCGGTTCCGGGAGGTCATCCCCGGCGGTGACTGGCGTCCTGGAGATTGAGGAGAGCAATGGACGGATCGAAGCTGCGCGCGAAAATCCAGTCGGGGGAACGCATCTACGGCACAATGACCTCGCTGGTCCGCAACCCCCGGTGGGCCTCGGTCTTTGGCCGGCTTGCCTTCGACTACGTGATTGTCGATACCGAACACGCCCCAACCGGTCGTAGCGAAGCCGCCGACCTGGCGTTTGCCCTGCACGCTGCCGGGGTCTGCCCAATCCTGCGCGTCAAGGATTCCGAACCTCACGCGACGGTCATGGCCCTTGACGCCGGTTTCCATGGCGTACTGGTTCCCTACTGCGAGACGCCCGAGGAGGTCCGCGCCGCCGTCTGGGCCGCGCGCAGCCGTCCCCTGAAGGGCATCCTGCACGACCGCGCCCGCGACCATGGCGAGTACCCGTCCGACGCGACCAAGGCCTACCTTGATGGACGCGCCAAGGATGTGATCGTGATGATCGGCATCGAGAGTGTCCCGGCCGTGGAGAACCTCGAGAAGATCCTCGACCAGGGGGGCATTGACGTGATCTTCATCGGCCCCAATGACCTCTCGGTCTCGCTTGGCATTCCGGATGATTACGCGCATCCCAAGTTCATCGAGGTGACCAAGCACATCATCGACACTGCCCAGAAGCGCGGCATCGCCGCCGGCGGCCACTTCCAGACCGAGGCTCTCATTCAGGAATGGATCGGCCACGGGTCACGCTTTGTCCTGTTCAGCGGGGACACCCGTGCGGTTTCCGAATACTTCCGCGCCAGCCTCGGCAAGTTCCGGTCCACCACCGTGAAAGAAGCGAAGTACGGCGAAATCTAGTTCAGTCGCCACGCCTGTTGGCAATCGTGCGAACCTCCACTCTCTCCCCTGATGCGGGACGAGGGTGGAGACCAGGCATCAGCCATCGACATTGGGCAGTCGGGTTCCGGGCTTGAGATCGCTGGGCCATGGTTGCCTGCTTGCTCCGAAATGGGCTCCAGCGTCGGTGGCCAATAAATCATTTCAGTGACCTTTGGGGCACATCGATGGCGAAGGGGACACGGGCAGATGGCGAAGTTTCGTTGGGGCATCCTGAGTACAGCGGCGATTGCCAGGCGTGCATTCGTGCCAGGTGTACGCAACGGGACCGAGGGGGTCATCTCTGCCGTTGGCAGCAGGTCATTGGCGACCGGGCAGGCGTTTGCAGCCGACCTTGACATCCCTGTGGCGCACCCTTCATATGGAGCACTGCTAGCCGACCCCCAGATTGACGGGGTCTACATCGGATTGCCGAACTCCATGCATCTCGAGTGGACCGTCAAGGCGGCCCACGCCGGCAAGCACGTCCTGTGCGAGAAGCCTCTTGCCCGCACCGTCGCTGATGCGCGACAGATGGTCGAGGCCTGCAACGCAGCGGGCGTCATCCTCATGGAAGCCTTCATGTACCGCCACCATCCTCAGCATGCGCTTGCCCGCCACATGATCAACGGCATCGGCGAAATCGCCTACGTCCGTGCTTCCTTCAACTACACGATGGGCGGTCCACGCCTTGAGAACCGCGACCACCGCATCCGGCCAGATATGGAGGGTGGCGGATTGATGGACGTGGGATGCTACGCCGTCAATGCATCCCGCTTCATCTACGGCGCCGAACCGGTCGAAGTGACGGCGATGCAGCGTGTGTCGGACACGTTCGGGGTCGACATGTCGTTTGCGGGCGTGCTTCGCTTCCCGGGTGGTCGCTTGGCGGTCATCGACGGCGGCTTTGAGTCAACCGGCGCGCAGTTCTACGAGGTTGCCGGGACCACCGGGTCCGTGCGTGTGGAGAAGGCCTATCTTCCCGGACCGGGCGCGGCGACAATCCGGGTCTCGCGGGGCAGTGTGGACGAGTACCACCAAAGCGCCGCACACGATCAATATGCGGGTGAAGCCGATCACTTCGTGCACGCCGTCCGCGCGGGCCACCTGGACTACCCGGCCGAGAACGGCCTCGCCCAGACCGCCGTGGTCGAGGCGCTGTACGAAAGCGCCGCGACGGGGCGCGCCGTAACTGTCGCAAAGGTCTGATCGCGGGTTGGCAGGTTTGTCCGGCCCGACCGCCGGAGGGGCGCTCTTGGCAAGCGGTGCGGTCTAGGAGTTGGGTGCTGCCTCGACCGGAGTTCCGTAGAGGCCGAGGTCACGTTCAATCAGACCATCTCCGGCACGGTCCTTGATCGCGCCGAACACCTCGTAGTCCCACTCCGAGACGAAGCTGATTGCCGTGCCGGCACGTCCGGCGCGACCGGTGCGACCGATCCGGTGGACGTATTCCTCCGGGGTGTCCGGCAAATCATAGTTCAGGACGTGCGAGACACCGTCGATGTCGAGACCGCGCGCCGCCACGTTCGTGGCGATCAGGAACCGGATCCGTCCCGAGCGGAAGTCGTCAAGCACGCGGTTCCGCTCGCCCTGTGGCAGGTCACCGTGCAGCGCCTTTGCCACGTAGCCGCGGCGTTGCATCGACTCCGCCAACCTGTCTGAAGTGATCTTCATCCGCCGGAAGACGAGCACGCGGTCGTAATCGCTCTCTTCCTTGACCAACTTGTCAAGCGCATCCAACTTGTCACGTTCGGCCACGTTCACGAAGTTCTGGCGGATTTGCGACGGCACCGACCGCATGTTGCCGGTCGTCTCCAGGGTGCTTATCCATTCCGGGTCGCGCAAGTACCGTTTGACCAGCCGGGCAACGAACGGCGGTACCGTTGCCGAGAACAGGCATGTCTGGCGTTCGCGAGGCATCCACTTGATGATCTGTTCGATCGCCTCGGCAAAGCCGATGTCCAACATTTCATCGGCTTCATCAAGGACTGCGACGCGGAGGTCTGTCAGGACCAGGGTGTTCCGCCAAAGGTGATCCTGGACGCGCCCTGGGGTCCCGACAACCACCTGCGCCCCGCCGGCGAGGCCCTTGAGTTGGCGATCCATCCCCTCGCCGCCGTAGACCGCGAGGACCTCGATGTTGCGTTCACGCCCGAGGCGGGTCAGTTCGCCGGTGACTTGCCGGCAAAGCTCACGAGTGGGGACAAGGATGAGCGCCTGGACGCTGCGGAGGGTCGGATCAATCCGCTCGATGATTGGCAAACCGAAGGCGGCGGTCTTGCCGGTTCCTGTCTGTGCCTGGCCGACGACGTCATTGCCTGCAAGGAGAATGGGTACACACTTTGCCTGGATCGGGGTCGGTTCCCGATATCCGGCCAGCCAGACAGCGGCTCGAACCGGATCAGTCAGTTCCAGTTCGCCGAATCTCCAGTCAGCGGGCATCGCCTCGGTAACCGTGAACCGTACCGATGCATCGCGACCGGCGACATGACGACCGGGTATGTCAACGTCCCTCGACGGACGGTGGATGGTGGCAGGTGCCGGCGCCTTTTGCACACGTGCTTGCGGAACTGGCGGGTGGAGTGGCGCATCGGTGCGCGTGACCAAGTCCACGTTTTGACGCGCAGTCACCGCCCATAGCGGTGGGGGTGCCTTGGCCACCGGAGGGTTCACGCGGAACTTTGTCCCCGGGGCGCGCTCGAGACACGACCACGTTGTCGTCCGGGGGTACGTTAACCCGCTACTTAGGGTCAATGAGCTTGAGGTCGTACCGCGCGCGAAAGCGGAAAGTTGGGGGGAGATGTTATCGACAAGCACGAAGGCCTCCAGTGGCAGGTGACGCCAAGCGTTTCGGGCATCACCGGGTCGGACACCGCAGCGGGCACCAAACGAGGTGCAGCGCCATCCGGGGTCCAAGGTTGCGACTGGTGCGACTGCGCGCGCATGGGAACTTTCTCTGTGGGTCGCGGTTCGTGCGGGTTCGGTTTCGGAACCGGAATGGTTGGTGGTCCCTGAAATGCCACAGACCTGTTCGACGCGTCCAACCCGATGGCCACCGCTCCAATCAGCTCGGATCCGATGGCATTCGTGGTCATTGGGACGCGCCCATGTCCGTAAGTACGTGTGGCAAAAAAAAGGGGTACCCAAGGCACCCCCTCACCGATCTGTTCCCCGCACGGCCACGAATTCACTGGGCCGATGTGTCGCTCGCAGTAGCATCAATCAAAATGATCGTAGCACGTTCGAGGCAAGGGTGCGCCGGTCAGCTTCTTGTGTCTGGTCAGTCGTCGCCCGGGTTCGGTCCGGGTCTGTCGTCCGGAGGCGGGTGGATCCAACCGGCAACCTCGTCAAGGATCCGATGGGAGACCATGCCCCACGCTAGGGCGCGGACTATTGGTCCCCACCGTCCGGCAAGGAAACTCACTGCGAAAACCGCCGCGATCGCAGGCGCCGAATGGAATTCGCGGAACCGGTCGATACCCATCCGTGGCCAGCGGGGGTGGAGGCGTCCAGAGACTGGAGACCGGTAAGCACTCCGGTGGAACCGGATCGCTCGCACAATCGATAGGTCACCCGAGTGCCAGACGTAGGAGAGGTAATGATCCACGTCCATCAGGACCCCACCAGTGAAGAGCGCGCCAATCCGGGCCAGCGACCATCCTCGGCGCCAGAGTGGTATGGCTAGGATGGCGGTGGCAAGGGCATGGTGCGGTGGGAGCATCACTGACAAGGGTAAACGAGTTTGCTTCTCGCGCTCGATGATGGACGACCTGAACCGTCCCGGGATCCTGGGTCGTGTCAATTCGCGGTGTGAAGACCCGCCGGAAGCGTGTACTCGCGGTTGTGATGTGGGCTTGATATTTGTTCTGTGAACACCAGTCCGCGGTTTTTTCAGACGTCGGTCCACTCCGGAAGCAACTGGCGAGGTCTGGTCAGGGGACCGGTCGCTTCTCCGGGCTGAAGATGGCCGTGAGGGGCGTACGGGCCGTCGTCCATGTGGAGGCGAACCGCTTGACGAACTTGACGAACATGAAGGTTCGGGTGACGCTGTGGGTGTCGTCATCGCCCTCGGCCAAGGCTTCGGGTTCATCGGGATGCCGGGTTTGGTGACCTACTGCGGATACCAGTACCTGCGACGTTCGTCCGGAAACGATGCCGTTGTGTTCAAGCGATGCATCCGGTAAGCCGATGCAGTGCCCGCGAACGGGGAGATTGATAGCCCCTCACCGGGGCTTCGGGCGAGCTAGGGGCGGAGGGAGAGGGATTCGAACCCCCGGTCCTTTCGGACTACCGTTTTCAAGACGGTTGCCATCGACCTCTCGGCCATCCCTCCGGGCGCGACACAAACCCGTGCCTCGTCTGTGCGGGAAGGATGGTAACCCACCATTTCCCCCACCTGGTCCTTGCCGTTGGGCTTGGGGACAGTGGTCCACTCAGCTTTCGGAGCGTAGTGTCGGGAAGGCGATCACCTCGCGCAGGTTCGGCTGGTCAAGCAGGAACGCGCAAAGTCGGTCGATGCCAATGCCCAGGCCACCGGCCGGAGGCATCCCGTGTTGCATCGCCTCGATGAAATCAAGGTCGACGACATGCGCCTCATCATCCCCGGCAGCCATCGCACGAGCTTGTTCAAGGAACCGTTCGTACTGGTCATCAGGGTCGTTGAGTTCGGTGAAGGCATTGCCGAGCTCGACGCCGGCGGCAAAGGCCTCGAAGCGCTCCACGACGTCATCCTCACCCGGCTTGCGTTTGGCGAACGGGCTGAGATCCACCGGATAGTCCACAAGGAAGACAGGGTTCACTATGTGGGGTTCGACGCATGTCGAAAGAAGCTGGTCGATAAGTTGGGCCCGTGTCTTCTGCGGCTCGACCTTCAGGCCGGACGCGCGCACGGCGGCGTCAAGGCTTTCCAATGTTGGGTGAAGCGCGTAGTCCACACCTGAGGCGTCGAGGATTGCCTTGCGCAGCGAAACCCGGGGCCAAGGTGGCGTCAGGTCTACGGTCTGGCCCCGTACGGTGATTTCGAGGGTCCCGAGGACCCGTTGCGCCACGGTTGCGATCAGTTCCTCCACCATCCGCATCACGTCTTCGTAGTCGGCGTAGGCCTCATACGTCTCGAGCATCGTGAACTCGGGGTTGTGCTTGCGTGAGATCCCTTCATTCCGGAAGACCGGGCCGAGTTCGTAGACCCGGTCAATCCCCCCGATCAACAAGCGCTTGAGATACAACTCATGCGCAATCCGCAATGCCATGTCGCGGTCGAGCGCATTGTGATGGGTTCGGAACGGTTTTGCAGTGGCACCACCGTGCTGCGCCTGCAGGACGGGAGTCTCGACCTCGATGAACCCTCTATCGTCAAGGAACCGCCTGATTTCGCGAACAATTGCCGCCCGCTTGTGAAGGACATCTCGCGCGTCGAGGTTCGAGATCAAGTCGAGATGCCGGCGCCTGAACCGAACTTCCTGATCGGTCAGCCCGTGCCACTTCTCGGGGGGAGGGCGCAGGGCCTTGGAGAGCATCTGCCACGACGTGCCCTGCGCGGTTCGTTCGCCGGTGCGGGTCACGAAGAGGGTGCCCGTGACGCCGACGGTGTCTGCAAGATCCACGGTGTCGAGGAAAAGGCGATATGCGGCCTCGCCGAGGTCATTCACGCGTAAGTACGCCTGCAGGCGGTCGGTGCCGTCACGAAGTTCCGCGAACGTTGCCTTGCCCATCGTGCGAAGCAGCATGATGCGACCGGCCACGGTAACGGGGGTTGCTCCAGACGA
>SXGQ01641802.1_pt1 | contig 12776 bp, 8 predicted proteins | sample 3178371 | NCBI WGS metagenome assembly SXGQ01 (sample SAMN11356859, study PRJNA531348) | freshwater metagenome | isolation source: freshwater sample F1-20 | place: China: Fuxian Lake, Yuxi | collected 2017-12-25
CCATCGGTGCTGCGCTCATCGGCGCGCTGCCGGTGGCGCCACGGCTGATGCATCGCCTCACGACGGCGGCCGGCACCACGCGCCCGCTGCCAGCCTGGTGGCAGTGGGGCGCCGTGCTCGCACTGCTGATCCTCATGCTGGCCTCGGCCACCCAGGTGGCCCTCGGGTCGTTCTCGCCCTTCATCTACTTCCGGTTCTGATCATGGGCGCCCCGATGTTCTCGCCGACCGTCAACCGCCTGCTGGGCACCTGCTTCGTGATGGCCCTGGCCATTCCCCTCGGGGCCACACTCGCTGGCGTCGATCGCACGCCCGCGCTCGAGGAAAACCGCGAGCGCGCCGCGTGGCCGGGCACACCGGCCAGCCGCGCCAAGTGGGCCGCCTGGCCCGAGGCGTTCACCCGCTGGTTCACCGATCACGTCGCGTTCAGGACCGACCTCATCCGCACGCAGGCCCGTGTCCGCGTCGAGGCCCTGCACTCGTCTGCCAACCCCGATGTCATCGTCGGCCGGGAGGGCTGGCTCTACTACACCGATGACGGGGGCCTCGAGGAAATCGGCGCGCACCGGCCGTTTTCCGATGAGGAACTGGAAGCCTGGCGCACCACGCTGACGCACACGCGCGACTGGCTGCAGGCGCGCGGCATCGCCTACCTGTTCGTGATTGCGCCGGACAAGCCGGTGATTTATCCCGAATACCTGCCGCCCACCGTGCAGCGCGTCGGGGCGCAGTCACGCACCGCGCAACTGATGCAGCACCTGCGGGCGCACGACCCGCTGCCCGTGATCGACCTCACCGACACACTGCGCGAGGCACGCCGGCACGAGCGCGTCTATCACCTCACCGACACGCACTGGAATGAGCTTGGCGCCTATGCCGCCTATGAGGCCGTCGTCGCGCAGCTGCAGCCGCTCGGCGTCGGCGAGCCACGCCCCCGCCGCGACTTCCGCGTCGTGCCCTTCACGCGGCCGGGGATGGACCTGGCCCGCATGCTGGGCCTCATGAATGTGATGCAGGAGGTCGACCTCCGCCTCGAGTTCGCCGCACCGCGGCGGGCAACGGTCATCGAGCCCAATCCCCCGAGCCGCGCGCTGATGGACGCACGCGTGGTCACCACCCAGCCCGGGCCCTGGCCCCGCGCCGTGGTGTTCCGCGACTCGTTCGGGTCGGCGATGATTCCCTACCTGTCGGAGCACTTCGGCCGCGCCGTCTACGCCTGGCAGCCGAACATCGACCTCGACCTCATCGCACAGGAACGCCCGGCCGTCGTGATCCAGGAGTGGGTCGGACGGCACTTCTACCGCGTCTACCCCTACGACGCCGTGGCCGCTCAGCAGTAGCGCGGCGGCAGGTCGAGCAGCACGCGCTGCCGCCTGAGCGCCACAATGTCCGGTGCGGTCGGCTGCTGCCGGGCGCGCTCAAGGATATCCGCCGGCAGCGTCAGTGCTTCCGGCAGGTAGGTGAGGCACAGCTGGAATTCCTCAGCGTAGTCGTCCGTCGGGAAGACCACGCGCAGGTGCAGCCCCTCGTCCCCGGCCGCCACGTGATAGAGCGGATTGAATCCCAGCTGGCCCTGCACCGCCGGCAATTCCACCGGCGCATATCGCCGGAACACGTGCGCCTGCCGGCTCGCCACCATCGTGGGAGCGGCATCGTCACCCACCGCCTCGGGCGAGGCGTCGACCGACAGATCGAGTCCCGTCCCCGAGACGGCCTGCGTCAGCAGGGCCTGCTCGCGGAAGAAATGCGGTGCCATCGGCGCAAACAGCGCTGCGTCGGCCGCCGGGGTCAGCGTCATGCCGGCCGAGTGATTGTCACCGAGGCTGCTGTGCAGGTGCGGCATCAGGATGAGCCCTTCGTCGCCGCACAGGCGGATCATCTCGTCGGCGAGCATGCGCTTGTGCCAGATGTACGGAAATGCATCCGACAGCACCACCGTCGGGAAGGCACCGCGCACAAACGGCAGGGGCGCGTTGCCGTCGCAGCAGACCAGCTGCGCATCCCTGGCGAGGAACCGGCCGGCCAGCCAGAGCTTCCAGAAGAACATGTCGCCGATGCAGATGGCCGTGTCACGCAGGCGCGCACGCAGCCACCACGCCAGGTGACCGAACCCGCCGCACATGTCGAGAATCGGCCCGCGCACCGTGCCGGGCACCGAACACAGGGCATCGAAGAGCGCCTCCGTGTTCGTGGACGTCGGGTCGGCCACCCGGAAGATGGCCCACACGCCCTCGGCGTCACGGCTGAGGCCGTCGACGCCGGCGCGGAACGTGGGTGGCCCCGCGCCGCGGAGCCATCCACGCACCAGTTCGCGGTTCGCATCGTCGACCTCGAGCAGGCCCAGCAGCGCCTCTTCGTGCCGCCCGGCTTCGAGGGTCTCAATCGCGACGCGCGTGGCATCGGTGGCCTGCATCACGGGGATGCCGGCCACCACCGGAAAGGCGCAGCAGTCGCAGCCCAGCACGCCAGTCTCGATGTGATCGCCCTGTCTCACGAGGGCCGCGTTGTCGGCCAGCCCCAGCGTGCCTCCGCAGTACGGGCACCGCAGCAGCTCCAGCAGTTGATATTCAGTCATGCCGTGACTCCAGTGACCGTTGCCAGTCGGTGCCGCCCGTCCCGGGACGGGCATATCGGTAATACTCCATGCCGAGCGCCGTCAGCATCTGCACGGGTGATGCCGTGTCGAGGGGATCGTCGACCAGCTGCGACCGATGCCGGCGCAGCGCCTCTGTCTTGACGCCGAACACCTCGGCGACGCTCAGTCGCCATGTGGGCTCGGGCGCGTCTGCGCCGAAGGCCTCTGCGGCAATGCCCAGCACGGGCCGTCCCCCCGCCACGTCGCGGAGCCGCCCGTGCGGCATGGTGACGCAGTACACCGCAGGTGACGCGGCCCCCATGGCGGCCGCCACTTCCATGACGCGGTCGTGCACCGCGATATGGTCGGGGTGCCAGTAGAGGCCGTCCCGATCGAAGGTCACGACCACCGTCGCCTGCACGTCGTGGATCATGGCGCGAATGTGGGATCGGACCTCGTCCTCGTCTTCCCACGGCAGGTACCCGTCCCGAAAGTCAGACAGCCGCACCGTGCCGATACCCAGGCAATGCGAGGCTTCCGCGAGCTCTCGCGAGCGAATCTGGGCGGTCTCGACGGGATCAGCCGTCACCCGGCAGCGGCCTTCGCCGTGCGTGAGGCACAGCAGCGACACCCGGTGCCCCCGGGCGGCGCTGAGCGCCAGCGCGCCCCCTGCGGCCAGGCTCTCGTCATCGGGGTGCGCGAACACCGCAAGCACCGAGGCCATGGCGCTCATCGCACGCGCCCGCGGCAGGCGTCGATGTGGCGACGGTAGAGCGACTCGTAGCCTTCGGTCATGCGGCGCAGGCTGAAGCGGGCCTCGGCCCGCTGCCTGATGTGCCCACGGTCCAGCGACAGCGCCTGGGGCATGCGCGCCACCATCTCGTCGAGGGTGCCGCACACGACGCCGGTCACGCCGTCTTCCACCAGCTCGGCAGCAGCGCCGGCCTTGAGCGACACGACCGGCGTACCGCAGGCCGCCGCCTCCGCGAGCACAAGGCCGAACGACTCGGGCTGCTGCACCGGATAGACGAGCGCCGCGGCCGACTGCAGCACGCGCACCTTCTCTGCCGCCGACAGCTCGCCGATGTATTGCACGCGATCGCCATCGACAAACGGCACCACATGCCTGTGGTAGTAGTCATTGGCCTCGGCGGCCAGCAGCAGGCGGTGCCCCGACCGGCGCGCCACCTCGATGGCGGGCAGCACACCCTTGCCTTCGGTGAACCTGCCGAGGAACAGCAGCGCCTCTCCTCTGGCGGGTCCAGGCACGCAGACCGTGGTGTCGACCCCGTGCGGCACCACGCCAATCACCCGCAGCGGCTGCAGGGCGGCGGCCTGCGCGTGCGACACGGCCGAGAACGCCGCGTCAGGGTCGCGGTTCCACAGGGCAATCTCCGACGCCTGGGGCAGGTGGTGCACCGTGTGAATCATCGGCGTGGCAGACAGTGCCGTGAACGGCAGCGACAGCGGCGCGTATTCGGCCTGGCAGTGGATCACATCGAAGTCGCGCGCCGCGACTACCGCCGCCGCGATGTTGGCCACTTCGCAGAACTCCCACGGCCAGAGCGTGGGATCCTCGCGGTAGCCCCGCGCAAACCGCGCCTCGAGCCGGGCGGCCGTGCGCGAGGTGCCGGTGGCAAACAGCGTCACGGCGTGGCCGCGCGCCACCAGGCCGTTGACCACTTGCGCCGTGAGCGTCTCGATGGACCCCGATCGCTCGGGCGGAATCGACTGGGCCACCGGGGCCACCACGGCGATGCGGAGCGGAGCTGTGGCGTCGGTCACAGGCGCATCCTACCCGACCGCCACCTGCAGCAGGCGGGTCAGCACGCGGCTGGCCTCGAAATGCTCACGCGCCACCTCGGCCGCCGCCAGGGCGTGGCAGCCGTAGTCGGCCAGCACCCGCTCCAGCGCCTCGATCGCCTCGTCGGCCGTCGAGAAGGCCAGCAGCCCCTCTCCGGAGGGCAGGTGGGCACTCCAGCCCGTGTCCTGCACCACCGCCGGGCGTCCCGAGGCCAGGTAGCACTCGGTGCGGTCACTGAACCAGCCCGATCGATGGGCGACGTAGGCGTGCTTCGCGACGGCAAACTCACCCTTCGACCCGTGCAGGAACGCGCGGTAATCCCACAGCGATCGCGACACGCTCATCGCATCGACCGTCTGCCAGCCGTGCCGGCGCAGCAGCTCCTGCGGCCCGTTCACCGCCAGGTGAAACGGCACTGTCGTGCGCGACGGCAGGTCGATCACCTTCATGAACTCGCGATCCTTGTTGGCATCGACATCCGCAAAGCTCTCGATGCGCCAGGTCATCACCGTGGTGAACGCTTCGCCCGGCGGGACCGCCGGCACCCACTGGTCGAGCACCACAGGCTGCCACGTCTTGTGCCACGTCAGGCCGCCGGTCGGAATCGCGCACGCCGGCGTGCCGATATTCGCCCCGAATGTGAAGACGCGGTCAAACGTCTCGAAGAAGCGCACGTACCACGCGTCACCCTTGGCGAGAGCCAGCTGCGTGAACACCGGGTCGGTGTCGATGAACACCTTCCGGGGAATGGCCGCATACTCGTCGCGCCAGAACCACGACCCGCCCGACAGGTTGATGAAGAGGTCGGCCTCGCGGCACCACTGCCGCACCGTGTCGCGGCTGGCTCCATGGTGCACGCCGTCATAGTTGACGAAGCTCCACCGATCGCCCAGCCCGAACGGCTCGAGCGCCTGGTGGATATAACGTGTGCCATACGACGGGTCGGTCGACAGCGCATTCTGTTCCGGGTCGTAGATGCACTCGCCGGTGTCTTCCAGGTAGCACACCTCGTGCCCCAGCGCCCGGAGGCCGAGCAGATACATCAGCGAGCACCACGTGACCCCCCCGTAGGGATAGCGGGCGATGATGCCGGCCACCACAATCTTCATGGCAACGCCTTCATGATGTCGTCGACAGACTCGGGCTCATCGAGGGAACGGCCCACCGACAGCCGTGCGCACATACGCCGGTACAGCTCGTTGCCGGCCAGCAGCTGGTCGTGTGTGCCCTGCGCCACCAGTCGCCCCTCATGCAGCACCAGGATGCGGCTGGCATCGCGAATCGTCGACAGCCGATGCGCAATCACCAGCACCGTGCGCCCCTGTCTCAGACGCTGCAGGGCCTCGAACACGGCCTCTTCCGAAATGGCATCCAGCGCCGAGGTCGGCTCGTCGAGCACGAGGATGGGCGCCTGCTTGATGACGGCCCGGGCGATGCCAATCCGCTGACGCTCGCCGCCAGACAGGGACCCTCCAGCCTCGGCGACCGCCGTGTCGTACCCGTGGGGCAGCCGCTCGACGAACCGATCGACCAGCGCGAGCCGCGCCGCCTCGCGCACCTCGGCATCACTGGCCTCGAGCCGTCCGTAGCGGATGTTCTCGCCGACGGTGCCCCCGAACAGGATCGGGTCCTGCGGCACCATCGCAATCTGCTCGCGCAGGCTGCGCAGTCCATACGCACGCACGTCGCGCCCGTCGATCAGCACCCGGCCGCTCGTCGGCTCGAAGAAGCGCGGAATCAGGTTGACCAGCGTCGACTTGCCCGCGCCGGTGAGTCCGACCAGCGCCACCAGGTCTCCGGGGCGCGCCTCGAAACTGATGTCCTCGACGATGGCGCGTGTCTCGTCATAGGCAAACCCGACCCGCTCGAACACCACGTGCCCGCGGATGCCGGCAGCGTCGCACGCCCCCGCCGCCTCAGGCTCTTCGGGACGAAGCGCCAGCGTTTCTCGTACTCGACGTGCACTCACGCGCGCCTGCTGCAGCGTGCCGGTGGTGTGCGCAATCGACGACAGCGGGTCATACACAGCCGCCAGGTAGGCCACGACGACGAGCAGGCTGCCGACGGTGAGGCGGCCGTCGAGCACGTGCCAGCCCCCCACGATCAGCACCAGCGCCGTGCCGGCCAGCGTGATGCCCGTCACCCAGATGGAGAACAGCGACTCCTGCCACGTCAGCCTGATGCGCGCCTCCATCGTCGAGGCCCCCACGGTGCGGAAGCGCCGCGCCTCGTGCCCCTCGCGGGCGAAGCTCTTGACGGCCCCGATGGCCGACAGCATTTCGAGCGCGCGATCGAGCAGGTTCGATTCCTGGGCCTTCACCTGCTCGGCCCGTTCGGTCATCGTCTTCGAGTAGTGGCGCAGGCAGAGATACAGGAACGGCAGCACCGCCAGCGACAGTGCCGCCAGCCCCGCGTCGAGGCTGGCCAGCACAGCGAACATGACGCCCAGGGTCAGCGCGGCCACGCCCAGCGGGAACACGCCGCCCATCAGCAGATCGTTGACGCAGTAGGCGTCGGCGTCGATGCGATACGCGGCATCGGCCGTGCGGCCCATCACGTGGTGGCGCATGGGCAGCGCCTGGATGTGCGACACCAGCCGGGCCCGCAGCTCGTACACGATGCGCTGGCCGGTGGCGACCTGCAGCTGCGTGTTGCCGGCGCGCGCCAGCTCGTGCAGCAGCTGCAGCGCGAACCCGGCGAGGGCCACCAGCACCAGCAGCACCGGCGTCTGTCCGCCGCTCACAGACACCGCCAGCGACTGCAGGGGGTCCGGAAAGGGACGGCCGCCGAACACGTTGTCGACCATCGCCTTCAGCGGCCAGGGGGCGAGCGCCGACAGCCCCACCTCGACGAAGGCCAGCGCCACCACCGCCACCACGCGGGCCCGGTAAGGCTGCAGGAACGACAGGCTCCAGCGGAACTCGTCCATCAGCGACCGGCCTTTGCCATCGGCACGAGCGGCGTGAAGCCCGCCGAGGCACACACCTGGCCGAGTGCCCGGTCGACGACGGCACGCATGCGGATGGCCTGCCAGCCGGCACGCAGCGCCCCGCCCAGCAGGGTCACGCCCAGCACCACGGCCGCCGACGGCAGGTAGGCGGCGGCCACCGTCTCTGTCACCACCACGAGCGCCAGCAGCGTCAGCAGCACCACCAGCGCGCCGCTGGCACTGGGCCGCAGCTGCGTCGTCGTCCGCAGCAGCGTGCGGCCCTCGGCATGCTCCTCGATGAGCACCAGCACCTGCAGCCACCCCCAGCGGCCCACCGCCACGCTGCAGTCACCGTCGAGCCACCAGCCATCGTCCACCGCGATGCGCGGCGCGGGACGCACCGCGCGCAGCGCGCCCACCAGCTCGGTCAGAATGTCGTGCGGCGCATGCCAGCGCTCGCTCCAGAAGGCGCGGGTCTCCTGCCGGCCAGTGCAGAGCCGAACCCCCTGCCGCATGTCTGCGCGCGTCGGCCATGGTGCCTTCCAGGGACGGCGGATGACGTGCTCGGGCGACAGCACCTCAGGCGGTGAGAGCCGGCCCTGCAGGCGACCCTTGAACCGCGCCAGCGGCTGGATGAAGTGCATCCACGCAATCACCAGCCGGTAGATCCACCGGCTCTGTTCGGGTGTGCGCACGCCGATGCCCGGCAGGCCCGCAAGATCGGTCTGCCATCCGAACCGGAGGCAGCGCACCGCCGTGATGAGCTGGCCCGCCCCGCCGAGCGACAGGGCGCGCAGCGTCAGCGGATGGCCCGTCAGGGCGCCCAGCACACCGAGGGCCAGCAGCGTCAGCGACAGCACCATCCACGCCGGGGCATGGAACAGATACTCGAGCCGGTACGATTCGTTGCTGTAGATCGACGGGAAGGGCGCTGACCCCCACACGCCGGTATTCATCCGGCGGCCGCTCAGGCCGCGCACGAAAGGCAGCGGACTGTAGATGTGGCCCTTCCACAGCATCTGGCCCCGGAGGAACTTTTCCGGATGGAACGCCCCGAGCCAGGTCTCGCCCTCGCCGTAGCCCACCTGCTGGCGCCAATACGCCTTCACCGTCGACCGGTGGTGGTGCCACACGAGCGCCGACGGCGCAAACCCGATGCGCCCGCCAGCCGCCTGCAGGCGCCAGCACGCATCCACGTCGTCGCCCGCGCGCAGATACACCGGATTGAAGCCGCCGACGGCCATCAGCGCGTCGCGGCGGAAGGCCATGTTGCACCCGGGCACGTGCTCGGCCACGCGGTCGTCGAGCAGCACATGCGTGGGGCCCCCAGGAGAGCGTGCCACGCACTGCGCCACCCAGTCGTCGTCGGGTGGCACGATGTTGGGCCCGCCCGAGCCGATGAAGTCGCCGGTGACAAACGGCTGCACGAGGTAGGTCAGCCAGTCGGGATCGACCCGCACGTCGGCGTCGGTGTAGGCCACAATCTCGCCGTCGGCCGCATGCATCCCGACGTTGCGCGCCGCGCTGAGGCCGCCATTGGGGATGTCGATCACCCTGACCTTCGGGTACCGCCGGCCGATCGCACCCGTGGCGTCGCGCGACCCGTCATTGACGAGGATCACCTCGTAGTCGGGATAGCGCACCTCCATCAGCGAGGCGAGGCACTCATCGAGAGTGTCAGCAGCGTTGTAGGCGCACACGACCACCGACACCCGCGGCCAGCGCTGCCGGGCCTCGGCCGGAAACGGCACCTCGGCAAACGTCTCGCGCACCGCGTCGAGCGCCGGCTTGGGCAGTCGCGCACGGTCGACCAGCCCGAAGGCCCAGTCGTGCACGTCGTGCCCGCCCCGCCACCACTCGTCGGTCCACGCAAAGGCCACCGCCCCGCACGCCCCTTCCTCGAACGCCACGCGCAGGTGCATGGCCGTGATGCGGGCCTGGCCGTCGAGGCCTTCGCGGATGCTGTCGGCCCCGGCCTCGGCCAGCAGCATCGGCTTGTGACCCGCCACGTGCTGCAGCCGCGCCAGGTACGCCCGCAGGTTGGCTTCGCGATGCAGATACACGTTGAAGCTGCAGACGTCGAAGCACGAGGTATCGAGGAATTCGGTGGGGGGAAAGTTGACGTAGGTCAGCAGGGTCTCGGGCGATGCCTGCTTGCAGGTGTCGTAGAGCTCGCGCAGGAAGGCCTCGACGCGCGGCTGGCCATGCCAGCGCACCACCGACGCGGGAATCTCGTTGCCCAGCGCACAGAGCAGCGTGGCCTCGTGGCGGCCCACCGCGCTCACGGCGGCTACGACATCGTGCCGCACCTGACGGGCCATGGCGGCATCGTCGAGGAAGGCCAGGTGCTGCGCCCACGGCACGCCCACCATCACGCGCAGGCCATGTTCGGCCGCGCAGTCGAGCAGCGCGGTGTCGGGCACCGTGTAGACGCGCACGGTGTTGAGGCCGGCCGCGGCCATCATGCGGAAATCGTGGCGCACCCGGTCAGGCACGGGAAACTGTGCGCCCGAGGCATCGGGCGCAAACGTGCCATAGCTGACGCCCTTGATCAGCAGCCGCTGACCGCCCGCAGTGATGAACCGGCCGTCCACGCTCGGACGACCACCGCCGGCCACAATCATTCGCCCGTACCCGTCACCCCGATGGTGGCCACGGCATCGCCCGTGCGCACCGGCGGCCCGGTGATTCCATAGAGCACGTAGCCATCGACCGGCGACACAATCTGTTCGCGCACCTGCCCGGCATAGTCGGTCACCGTGCCAATCAGGTCGCCGCGCTTCACCGCGCGCCCCTTCACCTCGACCGGCGTGAAGATGCCGGTGGTCGTGGCCACTGCCTCGGCGGTCGACGGAAACTGCCGAGCTGACGTGGCGCTCATCGCGACCGGGCCGGCCTGCATGTCGAGCGTGCGCAGCAGGTTGCCGACGCCGTCAACCAGTCGGCTGACGAAGGCCTCGTCGCGCCGACCGTTCTCGCCAATCTCCACCAGGATGGTCGGCACCCCTTCCGAGACCGCCTGCCGGTTCAGTGACCGGTTCCTGTCGATCTGTTCCTCGGTTTCCATCGCATACCGCACGAGATTGGGAAACCCGAACGCCAGCGCCATGCGGCGGGCTGCCGCCTCCTGCCGCCGTGCCAGCGTGCCGCCGTAGAAGCCGACGAAAGGTTCGAGCCACTCGGCGCCATCGCCGCTGTGCAATTCCACATGAAGGTCAGCGCGGCTGATCACCTGCGTCGACAGGACGTGCGCCACCCGCTCGCTTTGGGTACCGTCGGCACGGCCGGGGAAGACGCGGTTGAGGTTCTTTCGATCGAATGGATTGACGAAGGGCGTGCGCTGCTCGAACGCGGACACATGTGCCAGCCGGACGAGAATCACGGTGCCGGCCAGCTGAGCCGGGTCGATGCGCGTCAGCAGCTGCTGGGCGGCCAGAATCGGTGGGTACTCGTAGCCGTGCACCCCGGCTGTGATGACGAGACGGGGACCCGGCCGGGCCCCGTGAAACACCGTCACGGGAATGAAGGTCTCCGGGTCGCTGGCGCCTTTCGGCACGGGCAGATCCAGGTCGACCCGGGTGCCCGGTGCCACGTCGCGTCCGCCGAAGGACAGCGCCGCCACGCCCTGCGCCCTGCCGGCCGCCCCCGACGCCAGCACGACCGCCATCACCAGCCACAGGACACGTCTGCGCATCCTGTGATTCTACCTGTGGAGACGCCGCCCCGACGCGCAGCCCGACGCTCAGAAGGCCCAGCGCACTCCGGCCTGGACCAGCCGCGGCATGCCCGGCAGCATCCCGCGGGTGCGGTCGACGAGCATCAGGCGGTTGTCGACGTTCTTGAGGGCCGTAAAGACGGTCACATGCAGCCGGGGCAGCCGCCACGACACGGTGGCGTTCAGCAGCAGATACCCGGGCAGCAGGCCCCGCTGGCCGTCGGCCGTCCCGGCGAAGGTGTTGAGGTCGTCGCCGAACTGCCGGCTCACATGGTGCCATTCGACCTGCGCGTCGAGACCGGCGCGGTGACGGTAGCCTGCGGTCACTGTCCCCGTCCACTCAGGCGTGTATGGCAGGCGGTTGCCCGACACGCTGACGCCACCCGATCCCACCACCGCGCTGGTGCGCAGACCCGCAAAGCGGGCCACAGGCACCCACGTGATCGCCACGCGGCTGTAGACATCGTGCGCCGTGCCGCGCAGCTGGTGCAGGTCGAGCCGCGCACTGCCTTCCACGCCTCGCTGCAGCGTGGCGCCCCCGTTGGTCAGCGTCGCTCCGACGCCGCCGGCGAGACTGGCGGGGACAATCTGGTTCGAGAAGCGCATTTCGAATGCGGTGAGGTCAGCCGAGAAGACGGACGACACACGGGTGCGGGCCCCCACCTCGTAGTTCCAGCTGCGTTCGGGGTCGAGGTCAATCACCCCGCCCGTCGCGTTCGAGATGATGTCTTCGGCGCGGGGCGGCGCGAAGCCGCGGTGCGCGCCGGCGAAGACGGCGGTGCCCGGTGTCACCGCGACGGACGCGCCGATGCCTGGAATCAGTTCCGTCATCGCGGCGGTGCCGGATGCCCCGTTGAGCAGGTTCGTGCGGCCGTAGTGAATGCGCTCGACGCGCAGGCCCGGGGTCACCGTCAGGCGGCCAGCCAGGACGCGGTGCTGCGCGAATGCCGACCACGCGTCCGTCGCCCGGAGGTTGTGCTCGACACGGGCACCCGTGCGCGCCGTGGGTGCCGCGCCGTTCACCTGCCGTCGGTCCTGGTGTTCGGTGTGCCAGCGCATGCCGAAGTCGAGCTCCTGGGCCACGCCCCTCGTCCAGCCGGTGCGTCCCCGGACTTCGGCCCCAAGGTGCCAATACTCGCGCAGCCGCCCTTCGTTGCCGCAGCTGGTGAGCAGGCGATCCATGCCGCCGCACCGCGGGTCGGCCGACGTATTCGGCCGCTGCGACGAAGAGCTCGACTGCCGCCACCAGTCGCGGACAAACACCGAGCCGTACGTGGTCGCCGTGAGGGCCGTGCGTTTGAAGGCCAGCCCACGCCAGCCCATCGTCCCTCCGGCCCGTGCGGCCTCGAAGCGATCGTTCACGAAGGGATTCTGGCGGGGGTTGGCCGCCCACTCGTCCTGGCGGAGGCCGCTGTACGTCACCTGCGATCGTTCGTCGTAATAGTTCAGCTTGGCCGTCAGCCCCTGGGTCGCGCCCATGGACCGCGTAGCCTTCACCATCACATCGGCGAGGTCGCTGTGGGTGTAGGCACGGGCGCCATCACTCTGTTTTCGGGCACCCTGCACGTACAGGCCGGTGCCGCGGACCGTGCCCCCGAGCGATGACCCGACCTGACCGAAGGCCCGATTGCCCCCGGCCACGTCGATAAGGCCGCTGAACTGCGCCGGCGTGTCAGGGGTGAGGTAGTTCACGACCCCGCCCAGCGTCACCGGGCCCTGCGTGATCTGGCTGGCGCCCTTGAGCACCTCGATGC